>Ga0209810_1001280_pt1 | contig 39782 bp, 34 predicted proteins | sample Coa_R1_7_FD_187159 | JGI IMG/M metagenome (GOLD analysis project Ga0209810, IMG submission 187159) | Surface soil microbial communities from Centralia Pennsylvania, which are recovering from an underground coalmine fire - Coalmine... | ecosystem: Environmental > Terrestrial > Soil > Unclassified... | reverse complement strand
CCTCGAGGATCAGAGCCTCGTGCGCGCGGCGGTTCGTCATTCCCTCGACGCCGAACTCGCTGTGCAGGCGGCACGGCTTGCCGTCGTCGTAGAGCGCGTACTGCTCGCGCAGGCCCTGGTGCTCCCACGGTCCGTGCACGTCATCGCCCGCCGGCGACGTCGCGCGCCACGCGCGCTCGGAGTCGAGCTCGCGGACGACGTCCCGCAACGCGGCGAGCGCCGGCGTCGAGTCGTCGCCGTCGAGCTCGTTGCCGCCGCCCCACGCCGTCAGCGACGGATGGCAGCGCAGGCGTCGGACGACGTGCCGCGCGTCCTCGACGAGCGCCCGCACGAAGCCGGGGTCAGACGAGGGGACGCTCTCGATGCCCGAGCTCGACTGGCTGAACTCCTGCCACACCGCGAGCCCGAGCTCGTCGCACAGCGCGTAGAGCTCGTCGGTCTCGAGCAGCCCGCCGCCCCAGACGCGGAGCAGGTTCGCGCCCGAGTCGGCCGCGAGCCGGAGCAGACGCTCGAGCTTGGCGGGGCGCGGCACACCGAAGAGCGCGTCGAGCGGCACCCAGTTCCAACCCTTGATCGGCGACTGCTCCCCGTCGACCTCGAGCGTCCAGTCGTCGCGCAGACGGGCGCGCGGCGCGACCGGGGGCGGCGGCTCGGGCGCGGGCTCGCCCGCCGGCCGCAGCGTCACCGGCCGCCAGATCCCCTGGTGCACCAGTCGCGGGCAGAAATCCCAGCCGTAGCTCATGCGCGGCTTGTGCACGCGGACCTTGCTCGTCCGGCCGACCTGCGGCTCGCTCGGCGGCGCGGGATGGACGACGACCGCGAGCAGGTGCTCCCCCGCCGGCACGTCGGCCTCGAACGGCGCGAACATGCCTTCGTGCTCCGCGATCCGCTCCCCGTCGACGAAGACCGTCGCGGCGTGGTCGACGCCTTCGAAGCGCAGCACCGACGGCTCGGCGGCGCTGAGACGCGTGCGGTAGATCCACGCGCGCTGCGGCACCCACTCGGCGGCGCGGCTGTTCCGCTCGACGTAGAGGTCGGGCAGCTCGCCGGCGCGCATCAGGTCGTCGAGCACGCTGCCGGGCACGCGCGCGTCGAGCCAGCCCGGCGCGTCCCAGGGCTTCGTCAGGTGCCACTGCCACTCCTCGCCCAGGCAGCCGCGGATCTGCCAGGGGCCGGTCAGCTCGGCCACTCGAGCAGGTTCACCTCGCGGACGCTGTCGCCCAGATGGAACGTCTTGATCTCGTGCGCACCGAAGTCGGCCTCGACGACGTGGTCGAGCACGCGCAGGGTCGCGTGCGTGTCGCGGCCGGCGGTCTCGTAGGCGCGCGCGACGAGGCCGTCGCCGTCCTCGGCGCCCTTCACCACCGTGAGCACCACGGAGCCGGCGCCGTCGTCGGCGTAGGACGCGCGCGGCGCCAGGTCCCCGCTGTGAGACGACTCGAGCAGCGCGAACGGCGGCTGGTTCAGCTCGGCGGCCAGACGCACGACGTTCGCGTCGCGCCAGTCGCCGGCGTGCGGCACGAGCCGCAGCGTGAAGCGCTGGCGGCCCTGGTCCATCCATTCGAAGTCGCCGCCCTCCTCGAGCTCGCGCGGGTCGTGCCACGCATAGACGGGACTGCGCACGACGGTGATGCCGATGTCACCACCGCGGACGTCAAGTCCGTGCTTGCCGTCGTTGAGCACCGCGAGCCCGGCGCCGGCCGCGGAGACGTCGACCCATGCTTGCCCGGGCTCCTCGTCGCCGCTCGCCGCGCGCTCGACGAAGCCGTACGGCGCCTGGAATGTCCCCTTCTCCGCGCCGAGACCCGTCGGGTAACGCAGCTTCAGGAGCTTCAGCCGCTCGTGCCAGTCGAGCGTGACGCGGACGTCGACGTACGGGGCGTCCACCGAGAGGACGTACTCCTCGCGCAGCGTCGACGAGCCGTAGCGGCTCTCGACGCGCACGATCGTTCGAACCGGGCCGTGCTCGACCGTGTGGACTGACGTGGCTTCGAACTCGCCGACGACGTCGTCGTAGGCGCGCACGCGGTGCCCCCAGGTGTCGGAGCGGTCGTCGACGACAACCGCGTGCGACGCCGACGGATCCGCGACGTTCGCGCCGCCTGCCTTGCTCTCGAGCCGCACGATCCTCCCTGTCGCCGGGTCGAGCTCGAGCAGGACATGCTCGTTTTCGAGCTGTGGAGGGCCTGGCACGTATCCGGCACGTACCTGGTACGTGCCTGTCCCCGGCTGGAGCCGGTAGACGCGGTAGCCGAGCGGTGAGACGTCGGCGGGGAAGACGACGCGGCCGCGGGGGCCGTTGACCGTGGCGTGGCTGCGCGTGCGCTGCAGCGGAACCTCGGCGCCGTCGTCGCCGACGAGCCGCGCCTCGCCGCCGGGGAAGCCGGCGAACTCGAGCTCGACGTCCGCGCGCAGCCGCCACGGATGCGGGTTGAAGACGACGAGCGGCTGGGTCCCCTCCTCGAACGGGATGTCGATGCGGCGCGTGATCGACTGCACCGCGCGGTTGAACGCCCACGCCGCGACCGACGACGCGTGTCCGAGCTGGTCGCGCGCGTCCTCGTAGGCGGGCGCGATCGACGTGCCCGCGAGCGTGTCGTGGAACTGGTTGACGAGCACCAACTTCCAGGCGTCGCCGAGCTCCGCAAGCGGATAGGCAGGGCCGCCGAGCGCGGCTGCGACCGCCGACCACTTCTCCGCGCGCTGCAGCAGGTTCTCGGCGCGGCGGTTCCAGCGCTTGATGCCCGAGTGCGCCGAATAGCAGCCGGGACTGTGGTGGAGAAGGTCGCCCGACACCTCCGGCAGGCCGTCTCCCGCAGCAGTCGCGTCGAAGAACGCGCGCACCGAGCTGCAGCACAGGCGCGGCAGCGTTCCAGTCGCGTCGAGGCGTCGGATCGAGTCGAGGTTCGCGCGCGTCGGGCCGCCGCCGTGGTTGCCGACGCCGTAGAACACCATCAGCTCGGGCTCGCCCGCCGGCAGCTGCGCGAGAGCCTTGTCGATCTGGTTGCCGAGGTCTCCGCCCGGGCTGCAGTACTCGTGCGGGATCCGGTAGGCCGCGACGCTCGAGCCGTCTGCGGCGCGCCAGCGAAAGAGCGGCGCCGGCAGCGACCGCTCGTGCGGCCCCGGCCGCAGGAACACGTACGAGTCGCAGCCGCTCTTCGCGAGGATCTGCGGCAGCACCGCGTTGTGGCCGAACGAGTCGAGGTTGGCGCCCGTCGTCGCCAGGACGCCGAAGCGGTCGTGCAGCCACCGCTGCCCGTAGAGCGCCTGGCGCACGAACGACTCGCCGGAGGGGATGTTGCAGTCGGGCTCGAGCCACCAGCCGCCGATCACCTGCCAGCGCCCGTCGGCGATGCGGCCGCGGATGCGCTCGAAGAGCGGCGGATCGTGCTCCTCCACCCACTGCAGGAAGACGACGGACGTCGACGTGAAGACGAACTCCGGGTACTCATCCAGCCGCTCGAGCGCGGAGCCGAACGTCGCGCGCACCTCCTGGTAGCCCTCCGGCCACTGCCACAGCCACACCGGATCGATGTGCGCGTTGCCGATCATGTGCAAGAGCCTCACGTCCCTGGCCGCCTTTCGCTCCCGCCCGGCGCAGCCGGGCTCCGCGAAAGGCTGACGGCGCCGGCGTCACCCGTCCTTCCGGGCCCGTGCCAAGCACTGTGCCCTCCGGCCGGGTACCGCCGGCGCCGCCCCAGGAACGTGAGCGAGTTCACGCGGCCGCCCATGCATCCACCTCCTCCAGCACGAGGTGCAGCAGCAGGACGTGGATCTCCTGGACACGCGCCGTCGACTCCGACGGGACGAGCAGCGCGTGGTCGGCGTGCGCCGCCGCAGGTCCGCCCTCGCCGCCGCCGAACAGCACCGTCGTCGCGCCGGCCTCACGCGCGGCGAGGAGCCCGCGCACCACGTTCTCCGACCGCCCGCTCGTCGAGAACCCGACGACGACGTCGCCGGCGCGCGCGAACGCGCGCACCTGGCGGGCGAACACGTCGGCGAACTCGAAGTCGTTACCGATGCAGGTGAGCGCGGTGGGGTCGGCGGCAAGCGACTGCGCCGGCAGCGGCCGCCGGTCGCGGCGGAACCGCGCGACGAGCTCCTCTGCCAGGTGCAGCGAGTCGGCGGCGCTGCCGCCGTTGCCGAACGTGTAGACGCGACCGCCCTCCTCGTAGCAGCCGACGAGCGCGCGCACGACCTCGTCGACCGCGGGGAGGAGCTCCGCGACGCGCTCGGCGAGCGCCAGGTGCTCGGCGATCGCCCGCTGCGCGTCAGACATTCTCGCGCGCGGCCCTCAGCTCCGACCGGTCATAGACGATCGCCGCGGCGCCGACGACGCCGACGCGCTCGCCCAGTGGTGAGACGACGATCTCGACCGACTCGCCCGCAGGCCGCATCGCCGACGAACGCACCAGCTCGCGCACCGGTCCGAGCAGCTGCTCGCCGGAGCGGCTGACGCCGCCGCCGATCACCACCAGCTCGGGCTCGAACAGGTTGACGATCGACGTGAGGCCGCACGCGAGCGCCTCGACCGTCTCGTCCCAGACGCGACTCGCCATAGGCTCGCCGGCGACCGCGGCGTGCGCGACCTCCTCGGCGGTCGCGAGGTCGAGGCCGAGCTCCTGCGCACGCTCGGCGATCGAGGTGCCCGAGACGTACGCCTCCAGGCAGCCGTCCCGGCCGCAGCCCCGGCAGGGACGGCCGCGCCAGTCGACGGTGACGTGCCCCAGCTCACCGCCGTTCCCGTGCGCGCCGCGGTAGAGCCTCCCGTCGATGATCGCGCCGCCCCCGACGCCTGTCGAGATCGTGAGATAGACCATGTTGCGCGTGCCGGCGCCTGCGCCCCAGCGATGCTCGCCGGCGGCCGCCGCGGTCGCGTCGTTCTCGAGCGTCACCGGCCGCTCGAACTCGCGCTCGGCGAGCAGCCCGACGGGGACGTCACGCCAGCCGGGCAGGTGCGGCGGCGCGAGCAGGACGCCGCGCTCCGCGTCCAGCGGGCCGCCGCAGCCGATCCCGACGGCCGCGATCTCGGCCCAGGAGAGCCCCGACTCCTCCGCCGCCCGCCGTCCGAGCTCGAACAGCCGGTCGAGCGTCGGGTCGGGCCCGCGCTCGGCCTCGCTCGGCACGACGAGGAACGACCGCACCGCCCCCTGGGCGTCGACGACGCCGGCCGCGAGCTTCGTGCCGCCGATGTCGAGCGCGAGCACGGGGGCCTCGCCGCTGGCGCCGCTCACGCGCTACCCCTTGTAGCCCTGCAGGGTGATGCCGCGCACGAAGTAGCGCTGACCGAAGGCGAAGATGATCAGCAGCGGGATCGTCGCGAGCACGAACGCGGCCATCAGCCACTCGTAGTCGCCGCTGCCGCCTGCCGACGGCGAGTACACGCCGAGCAGGTCGTAGAGACCGAGCGGAATCGTGTACTGGTTGTAGTGGTGCAGGTAGATGAGCGGCGTCATCAGGTCGTTCCACTTCGCCTTGAACTCGAAGAGGAACGTGACGATCAGCGCGGGCTTCGCGAGCGGCACTGCGATGCGCCAGAACATCGTGAAGTAGTTGTCGCCGTCCATCCGCGCGGCCTCGAAGTAGGTGCGCGGAATGCCCATGAAGAACTGGCGCTGCAGGAAGATGTAGAACGCGCTGCCGAACAGGTTGGGTGCCCACAGCGGGATCTGCGAGTTCGACAGGCCGACGTGGTGCCACACCAGGTAGACCGGGATCATCGTGACCACGCTCGGCAGCATCATCGTGGCGAGCACGCAGCCGAACAGGAAGTTCCGGAGCGGGAAGCGGAAGTAGGCGAACGTGAACGCCGTGAGCGCGCTCGCGAACGTGACGAGCACCGCCGCGAGGATCGAGATGTACATGCTGTTGCCGAACCAGCGCAGGAACGGCGCGACGTTCCAGATCTTGACGTAGTTGTGGAACACGAACGTCGACGGGATCAGCTTGTTGTTGAACACGTCCGCCCGCGACTTGAGCGACGCGCTGACCAGCCAGAGGAACGGGTAGATGAAGAGGACGCTGAACCCGGCCAGCAGGACGATGAACGGCAGCTGCTTGGCGAACGGCAGGCCGCGCCGCCAGCCGGGCCGCTGCGGCCCGAGCGCGGCCGGCGGGATGTCGGGAGAGGGCGGGCCTGCGCGCTCGGCCGAGACGCTCGTCATCGCGTCTGCTCCCCTTCGTAGTAGACGAAGCGCTTGCTGACGAGGATCTGGATGCCGGTGATCACGAGGATGATCCCGAAGAGCAGCCAGGCCATCGCCGAGGCGAAGCCCATGTGCAGGTACTCGAACGCCTGCTGGAAGAGGTAGATCACGTACATCAGCGACGTGTCGGACGAGATCTTCGCGTTGCTCGGGTTGTAGAACGCCGTGTAGATCTGGTCGAAGACCTGCAACCCGTAGACCGTGAGGATGATGAAGGTGAAGAAGAGCGTCGGGCTGATCATCGGCAGCGTCACGTCCTTGAACCGCCGCCACGCGGACGCGCCGTCGATCGCAGCCGACTCGTAGAGCTGCTGCGGCACGTTCTTGATCGCGGCGAGGTACAGCACCGTGTTCGCGCCGACCTGCCAGACGAGCATCGCCGCGATCCCCGGCTTGATCCAGTTCGGGTCGGTCAGCCAGTACGGCTGGGGGATGTGGAAGATCCCGAGGAACTGGTCGACGAGTCCGTAGGGGCCGTTGAACATCAGCAGGTACATGCCGCCGATCGCGACGGTCGGGGTCATCACCGGCAGGTAGAAGACCGTGCGGAAGAAGCCGTCGAAGCGCGTGAGGCGGGCGAGCATGCTCGCGAACAGGAGCGCCAGCCCCATCTCGAGCGGGACGTAGATCGCCGTCATCTCGAAGGAGTTCTTCAGCGACAGGAGCGCGTAGGGGTCGTTCGCGATCTGGCGGTAGTTCGCGAGCCCGACGCTATGGCTCGGCGCGACGACGCTGTAGTTCGTGAACGAGAGGACGGCGCCCCAGACCATCGGGCCGGCCGTGAACACGATGAACCCGAAGATCCACGGGATCAGGAAGGCGTAGGCCCACCACGTGTCGCGCTCACGGAAGCCAGACACCCAGCGCCGGGCCCTCGTGCGAGGGTCCGGCGCCGGGGTCGTGCGTGAAGCTGCGGTCGCCAAGAGGCTCCGCGTGACGTTACTTCGTCGCAGCCTTGATCGCCGCGACCGCTTCCTTCTGCGCCTGGTCGAGCGCCTGCTTCGGCGACTGCTGACCCTGGAGCACCCTGTTCACCGCGTTCGTCCACGCGGTGGTGAACTCGGCGCTCGCGGGCGAGGCGGGAATCGCGAAGGAGTACTTCTCCGCGTGCTCGACCGTGTTGAGGATGCTCGCCCACTGCTTCGGCTCGCCGGACGTCGGCTTGTTGATGATCGCGTCCGCCTTGGAGTTCGCAGTGAAGAGCCCCGTCCAGTACTGATGGTTCTGCGCGTACTTCGCCTTGCGGATGTTCGCGACGGTGACCCAGGTCTTCGTCGCCGTCATCGCCTTCATCCACTTGCACGCCGCTGCCGTGTTCGCAGCGCCCTTCGGAATCGACCAGGCGGAGCCGGTCGAGTAGTTGACGATCCCGCCGATGTGGTTGCGGACCGGGATCGCGGCGACGTGCACGTTCGGCGAGACCGATGCGAGCACGTTGTAGTACCACTCCTCCATCGGCCACGCGCCGACCTGGTTCTTCGCGACCTGGTTGTCGCCGCCGAAGAAGTCCCACGTGTTCCGGAACGCCAGGAACGCGTTGTAGCCGCCCTGCGCCTGGATGAGGCTGTTCGCATAGGTAAGCGCCGCGATCGCACGCGGGTCGTTCAGATGCGGGACGAGCCCGTTCTTGCTGAGGATGTCGACGCCGAAGATCTTCGCCCACAGCGGGAAGAACTCGGGCAGCTTCGGGTCGAAGCCGATCCGCGTCACCTGGCCGCCGTTGTGCTTGTACATCTTCAGCGCGGCCGCCTTGAGCGTGTTGAGGTTCTGCGTGTTCAGCATCTTCCCGGTCACGCCCGACTGGTCGGCGACGTTGGTGTCGACGATGATCGTGCGCACGTCGAAGAACTCGGGGATGCCGTAGACGACGCCCTTGTACGTCACGGGCCCGAGCGCGGCCTGCCGGTACTGGCTGAGGTCGATGTGCTGGCTCTTGATGCAGGACGTGAGCGGCATCAGCGCGCCCTTCGCGGCGTAGGTACCGACGTACGAGCGATCCCAGTACACGAGGTCGGGCACCTGCTTCGACGCGAGGTCCGTGAGGAACTGCTGCTCGTTGAAGCCGCCGTTCGGCAGGTTGACCTTCACCGGCGCGACCGCCTTCTCCGCGATCGCGGTGCGGTTCTTCGCGACGTCGTCGCCGTTCGTGCCGAAGCCCATGATGTTGAGGGTGCCGCCGGCGGACTTGCTGCTGACGCCCCTGTGTGCTCCCGCGGCCGTCCCCGCGACCACTGCGACCACCGCGGCGGCGACCGCGAGAACGGCGATCGCCTTCCACCTACCCTTCATGAAGTCCTCCAAGGCCGTGGGGTCGAAGCCCCGGTTGAAAGCCGTGTGGCAACGTCACCACAATGTGGGAACGTAACCACATCGGCCCTGTCAGTTCAAGACGCCTACCGCGCCCCGTTGTTAGGCGGCGGCCCGGTCGAGCCGCGGACGACCAGCCACGGCTGGAGCGTCTCGACCGAGGCGGGCGTCTCCGGCTGCTCGAACCGGCGCAAGAGCAGCGCCGCGGCGCGGCGGCCGAGCTCGATCGTCGGCTGGGCGACCACCGTGATCCCGGGACTGACCATGTCCGTCCACTGGACGTCGTCGAAGCCGACGAGCGAGATGTCGCCGGGGAGCGAGAGGCCGCGCGCGCGGAGCACGCGCCAGGCCTGCTCGGCGAGCAGGTTGTTCGCGGCGAAGACGGCCGTCGGCTGCTCGCGCTCGAGCAGGTCGGCGATTCGCGCCTCCGCCGTCTCGTCGTGGAAGGCGAAGCGAAGCACGAGGCGCTCGTCGAACCCGACGCCCGCAGCCGCCAGCGCGTCGCGATAGCCGTCGAGCCGTCCCAGGTCGCTCGTCCAGTCGGTGTCGACGCCGAGGAAGGAGATCCGTCGATGTCCGAGCGCGAGCAGATGCGTCACGGCGACGCGCGCGCCGCCGACGTTGTCGATCACGACGGCGTCGCACGGAACCGTCGCGAGTCGCCTGTCGACCTCGACGACGGGGACGCCACGGCGCACGAGGAACGCGGTTGCCTCGTGTCCGACGGGAGTCAGGATGACACCGGGCGTCCGCATCGCGAGAAACGTCCGCACCGCGGCGATCTCCTCCGTGCTCTCGCTGTTGTCGCCGACGAGCATCATCCGGTAGTCGGCCTCTCGCAGCGTCTGCTCGACGCCCGACGCGAGACCGCCGTAGAAGTGGTTGCCCAGGTCGGAGACGACGACGCCGACGGCGCGGCTCGTCTGCTGCTTCAGCGTGCGCGCGGATGCGTTCGGCACGTAGCCGAGCCGCTCGGCGGCGGCGAGCAGCCGTGCGCGCGCAGCCGGCGAGACGTAGCCGCGGCCGCTGAGCGCGCGGGACGCTGTCGACTGCGAGGTGCCGGCCTCGCGCGCGATGTCGGCGAGCGTCACGGGCCTGTGCGGACCGCTTGTCTCGATCGGTGCCGTCATGCCGCGCGCTCCCCGCGCCAGCGCCGCCACGCCTGGCGCAGCGCCTCGTAGTCCGACTCCTGGAGCTGCTCGCCCGACCAGTCGAAGGTGTCGACGTAGTAGAGCGCGGGAACGCCGAGCTCCGTCTTCGCGTCGACGTATGCCCGCCATTCCGCGCGGCTCGGCACGCACCAGTCGTCGGTGTCGACGAGCAGCTCGGGACACGCGGCGCGCGCGACGGCCGCGCGGTAGCGCATCTGCGGCACGACCGGCGGGAAGGTCCCGTGGTCGTCGAGGCGCAGCATGTCGTTGAGCCGGATCATGTCGGCGACGTCGACGAACGCCGGGTGCGGCGCCTGCGTGACGAGCAGCGCGTCGGGCTTCGCCTCCTTCGCGGCCGCGTGGACGATCGCGAGGAGCGCGTGCAGGAGCGCGATGCCCCAGCCGTCGCCGTGCGTCGTCAGCTCGCGGCCCGACGGCGTGCGCGCGGTGAAGTCGATCTTCAGCCCGTCCCCGTCCAGACCGTCCGGCGCGAGCATCCGGGTCACCGTCGTCCGGAGGAGCTCGCGTGCGCCCGGATGCGTCGGGTCGATGGCGACGGGAAGCCCGTCGGGCGTACGGATGCAGAGCTCCGGCTCGACGCCTTCGGCGTCCCACGCTTTCCACCAGAGGAGCACGCGCTGCCCACGTCCGTGACGGCGCGCGATCCAGCCGCGCAGGTCGGGCCACTTCGTCGGATCGGGTTCGTTCGTGCCGTACGCCGCCTGCCACTTGTCGTCGACGACGATCGTCCCCGGCTCGAGCCCATGACGCTCGAGCGTGTCGAGGAAGGCGTCGTACGCGTCCTGCCTCGCGAACGCCGCTGCGCCTGCCCCCTCGGCCCGGGCGAGCGCGCACTGCGCGCCCCAGCCGCAGAAGATCGGCTCGCTCCACCACGCCGGAGCCGACCGCGAGCGAACCGGCGGCGCGACGCCGCGCGCGCTCAGCTCGTCTCGGTGGCGGCGCAGCCCGGCGTACGGATCGGCGATGCCGAACGAGAGGACCACGGCCGGCGCCTCGTACACGCCGTCGACCCCGGTGTGGCCCTCGTAGTCGAGGGCGAGGCTGAAGGCGCGATCGGCCGGCCGGTAGAGGAGCTCCGGGAACGCGAGCCGTTCGACCGGCGCCGCGATCCCCACCCCGACCCAGTCCCCGTCCTCCGGCGCCGCGAGCTCGGCGGTCGTCAGGCCGAGCCAGAGCGGCGCCGGCGTGAAGAACCAGTTGCCGCGGCCCGGCGTCCCGTCGCCGCAGACGCCGACGACGGCAGGCTCCGACGCGTGCCGCACCAGCTTTCCCGGGTCTCCCGGGTTCGGCGAGAAGAGCGTGCGGAAGCTCGTGCCGCTCGGCAGGAAGCCGGTCGGCTGCCCGCGCAGCAGCGAGCGCACAGCGAGCAGGTGCGCCTCCGCGAGCACGCCCTTGCCCTCCACCGTCGCCAGGACGTCGATCGCCTCGTCGCCGCAGACGAGCGTCGTCGAGGCGCGCTCCCAGCGGGTCGAGCGGCGGTCGACGACGACCGTCCCCTCGTCGACCCGCCGCGGCGGCTCCACGGCGAGCGTCTCGTCCGGACCCTCGACGGTGTCGAGCGCCGCGAGCGGACGCAGGTCGAGGAGGTGCTCGCCGCCGTGCGCGTGGATCGTCGCGAGCATGCCGTCGTCCCGGAGCTCGAGCCGGTAGGTCCGGGTCTCGAAAGCCAAAGTCATCACAGCGACACCGGTGGGTCGGAACTCCCGTCCTTAGTTCGTCTTCGACGAACTAAGGACGCGGGTTTCTCCTCCACGTCGACGAGCGCCTCGGCGAGCTGCCCGAACCGGGTCTCGCCGACCCTCACGTCCGCAGCGACACGCGCGCGGCGCGCGGGCGCGCCCGCGACGAGCGAGAGGCGCGCCGTCGCCTCGCCGTGCGGCGACAGCTCCAACTCCGCCGCGGGCGGCGGCGACCAGCCGGCCGGCACGACGAGCGAGACGTGCGCCGTCTCCGTGCGCGGGAAGGGATTCCGGACGCGAACGTCGAGCGACACCTCGTCGCCGCTCGCGACGCGCGAGCGGTACGGCTCGATCCACGCACCCGCGCCCTCGGCCTCGAAGTCGACCTCGGCGAGCGGCAGCAGCTCGCGGTGCAGCTCGGCGAGCCGCCGCCCGTCGGCGAGGAGACCGTCGAGATACGCGTCGTCGACCTCGCGCGGATACCAGTGCCCGCTGACGATCACGTCCGGACGGAGCGCGCGGTACAGCTCCGCGCTGCGCACGTAGTCGTCGATGCGGAAGCGGTTGCGGTAGTAGTAGTTCGCGACGTCGCGGCTCCCCTCCCGCGCCTCCTGGTCGCCGACGGCGAGCACGCGCTTGCCATCGACCTCGAAGGAGATCGCGGCCGCGTAGAGCGTGTGTCCGGGCAGCGGGTGGATCGTCAGCTCGTACTCGTGCCAGCGCACCGGCTCGCCGAACGGGAGGATCCGGTCGACGGGAACAGGATCGAACCAGAGGCAGGGCAGGTCGTAGCGGCGCGGCTCCGCGAGGATCGGCGCGACGTTGGCCGGCGCCCACGCCTCGGTGCCCTCGACCGAGCGCAGCAGCTCGATCCCCGCGACGTGGTCGTCGTGGTAGTGCGTCGGCAGGACGACCTCGACGCGGTCCACTCCGTGGTTCCGGCGGAGCGCGTCGAGCGACGCCAGCAGCGGCCGCCGCGTCGCGCGTTCGGTGACGGCCGGCGTGCCGGTGCAGAGGTCGTAGCCGAAGTCGATCAGGAGCGCCGCCCCCGTCTCGGACAGGAGCGCGTAGCTGTGCGCGAGGCACGTGCGGTTGCGGAGCAGGTGCGGCGTGACCGGGTCGAAGGGACGCTCGAGCCAGGCGCGCAGGTCCCACGGCTGGTCGCGGCGGAGGTCGATCAGCGCCTGCAGCCGGTCTCGTACGAGCTCGAGCGCCTGCACCGGCTCGTCCAGCGGCTCGCCGTGCGAGGGAAGCAGCCTCGTGGGAGCACGCGAGACGAGGACGCCGCACGACACGTGCGTCATCGCGGCCCCCTCCATGCCGCCGTACGACCACTGTGTGGCCGCGAGCGACCAGACCTTGCCCGGGCCGTAGATCAGGTCCCCGGCGAACGCGAGCCGCTCGCCGTCGCGCTCGACGAGGTACGTCACCGAGCCGATCGTGTGGCCCGGCGTCGGCAGCGTGAACACCTCCACGGCGCCGTACCGCCGGCTCCGGTACTCGTCGACGGTGCCTGCGACCGGCACCTGCTCGAGCAGGCTGAAGCGATCCTGGCGCAGGTCGTAGTCCACGTCGAGCCCGCGCGCCTGCCAGTGCGCGTCGACGCCGGCGATCAGGTCGATCTCGACCGGCGGCACCCAGACACGGGCACCCGCGTCGACCGCGCGCGCCAGCCCCTGCACCTGGTCGCGGTGGTGGTGCGTGACCAGGACGTCGGTGACGCGCTCCACGCCGAGCTCGCCGACCGCGTCGAGCACGGCGCCGCTGCCGAAGTCGATCAGCACGGCCTCACGGCCCTCGCGCAGCACGTAGACGTTGCACGTGTCGCGCAGCCGGAAGACGTCCGCCGCCACCTGGTCGAACACGCCCTCCACGGCCTTCGCCACCGCTCCGAGTGTACGAGGCGGCGGCCCGATGTGGCAACGATTGCAGATCGCGGCGAGGGCGGCTATTTTCCCCTCCTTGGCGCGGATCGTCCTCGATCACGTGACGAAGGAGTACACCGGCGGCGTGCGGGCGGTGGACGACGTCTCGCTGACGATCGCGGACGGGGAGTTCGTGGTCCTGGTGGGTCCGTCGGGCTGTGGCAAGACGACGCTGCTCCGCACGATCGGCGGTCTGGAGACCGCGACCTCCGGCCGGATCGAGATCGGCGACCGCGACATGACGCGGGCTGCGCCGGGCTCGCGCGACCTCGCGATGGTCTTCCAGAACTACGCGCTCTACCCGCACATGTCCGTGCGGAAGAACCTCGGCTACGGCCTGCGCGTCCGCAAGGTGAAGCGGCCGGAGCGCGAGCAGCGGGTGCGCGAGGTCGCGAAGATGCTCGGGCTCGAGGAGCTCCTCGACCGGCGCCCCCGGCAGCTCTCGGGCGGACAGCAGCAGCGCGTCGCCATGGGCCGCGCGATCATCCGCGAGCCCGCCGCGTTCCTGATGGACGAGCCCCTCTCGAACCTCGACGCGAAGCTGCGCGTGACGATGCGCACGTCGCTCCAGCAGCTGCACGGGCGCCTGGGCACGACGACCGTCTACGTCACGCACGACCAGGTCGAGGCGATGACCCTCGGGCAGCGCGTCGCGGTCATGCGCGACGGGCGGATCCAGCAGATCGACGCGCCGCAGCGGCTCTACGAGGAGCCGGCGAACCTCTTCGTGGCGGCCTTCATCGGCGCGCCGGCGATGAACCTCGTCCGCGGCCGCGTCGCGGACGCGGTCGAGTTCGGGCACTACAGCATCCCGCTGACCGGGGCGAACGGACGGGACTATCCGCGCGGCGACGTGATCTTCGGGGTCCGGCCGGAGGCGTTCGAGGACGTGGCGTTCGCGCCGCCGGAGCTGCCTCAGATCGAGGCCAGGGTCGAGGTGCTGGAGGAGCTCGGCTCCGATGCCTACGTCTTCTTCGAGGTCGACGCGCAGCAGGTGGTGGTCGAGGATGCGATGTCGGACGAGGAGGACGACATCGCCGGGCTGCTCGCGGCCGCACAGGATCGCGCGCTCTTCGCCGCGCGCGTCGACTCCCGCACGAAGGCGCGCGTCGGACACACGATCCGCCTCGCCGTCGACCCGTCGCGCTTCTACTTCTTCTCGCCCGAGACCGGCGAGAGCCTGCACGGCCGGGGCGCCGCGGCCGTCCCCGCCTGATCCGCCACCCCGAGTACACGCGGGGGCGGCTGACGAGGCAGTCGGAGCGGCTGCGCGCGGCGATCTATCCCCAGGTCCAGCCGGTCGACGAGCTGCTCGTGGCCGGGCCGGTCGACCGGATTCCGCCGGAGGCGGCGGAACAGCTCGACTACCGCGTCGCAGAGCTCGGCGAGCGGTTCGGCCCGCCGTGGGCGACCTTCTGGTTCCGCATCCAGGCGACGGTGCCGGACGCCTGGCGGGGCCGCCGCGTCGACCTGCTCTGGTCGAGCCGCAGCGAGGCGACGTTGTGGATCGACGGCTGCAGCGTGCAGGGCCTGAACACGGGCGGGGGCGGCGAGCGGCCGGACGCGCTGCTCGTGGAGGAGGCGCGCGGCGGGGAGACGCTCGAGCTGCGGGTCGAGCTCGCCTGCAACGGCATGTTCGGAGCGCAGCAGGCGCCGCCGGAGCTCGAGCGCTGCGAGCTGGCGCTCTTCGACGAGGACGCCTGGCGCCTCTACCACGACTTCGAGCTGCTGCGCGCCCTGGAAGCTTCGGGCGAGCTCGAGCCATCGTGGGCGGGCGAGCTGCGCGCCGGGCTGAACCGCTTCTGCAACGAGCGCGACCCGGCGATCCTCGCGGCGCTGTACGAGCACCGGAACGGCACGCGCGCGCACGAGCTCGCGGCGGTCGGCCATGCGCACATCGACACCGCCTGGCTGTGGCCGCTCGCGGAGAGCTACCGCAAGACGGTGCGCACGCTCTCGAGCCAGACGCGCTACATGGATCGCTATCCCGAGTACCGCTTCGCGTGCTCGCAGGCGCAGCAGTACGCGTGGATCGAGGAGCGGAACCCCGACCTCTGGGAGCGCGTGCGGGCGAAGGTGGCGGCGGGGCAGCTCGTGCCGGTCGGCGGCAGCTGGGTCGAGCCCGACTGCAACCTCCCGTCCGGGGAGTCGCTGCTGCGCCAGCTCGTCCACGGGCAGCGCTACTTCGAGGAGCGGTTCGGGATCCGCTGCCGCGAGTTCTGGTCGCCCGACGCGTTCGGCTACTGCAACCAGCTGCCGCAGCTGCTGCGCCTCGCCGGGATGAGCCGCTTCCTGACGCAGAAGCTCTCGTGGAACCGGTTCGAGAAGCCCGACCACCACACCTTCGTCTGGCAGGGGCTCGACGGCAGCGAAGTGATCGCGCACTACCCGCCCGCGGACACCTACTCGAGCGACGCCGCCGTCCCGGATCTCCTGCGGAGCGAGCGGGCGTACCTCGACCACGACTCGAGCGGCACGAGCCTGCTGCTCTACGGCTACGGCGACGGCGGCGGCGGGCCCACGCCCTCGATGCTCGAGTGGCTGCGTCGCGCCCGGGACCTGCAGGGGCTGCCGCGGACGCGGGCCGCGACCCCGGACGAGTTCTTCGCCGCACTCGAGGCGGAGGAGGCGGACCGGCCGGTCGTCGTCGGCGAGCTGTACCTCGAGTACCACCGCGGCGTCTACACCTCGCAGGCGGCGATCAAGCGCCTCAACCGCCGCTGCGAGCAGCTGCTCCACGACGCCGAGTTCCTCGCCTGCGCGCGCGGCGACGCGTATCCCGCGCAGGAGCTCGACCGGCTCTGGAAGCTCCTGCTGCTGCAGCAGTTCCACGACATCCTTCCCGGCTCCTCGATCGGGCCCGTCTACGAGGACGCGCTGCGAGACCTCGCCGCCGTCGAGGCGGGTGCGGAGGCGCTGCGCGGGAGCGGCTCGACGCCCGTCAACACGACCGGCTTCGCGCGGCGCGAGGTGGTCGCGTGCCCCGACGGCGAGCTGCGCGTCGTCGAGGCGCCGCCGTACGCCGACGGGCGCCTCGTGGAGGCGACCGACACGGTGCGCGTCGACGGGCTGCTGCTCGAGAACGAGCACCTGAGCGTGCGGCTCGGCGCGGGCGGAGAGCTCGAGAGCGTGGTCGAGCGCTCGACCGGGCGCGAGACGCTGGCCGCGCCCGGCAACCGGCTCGAGCTGTACGAGGACCTGCCGGTCGACTTCGACGCCTGGGACGTCGATCCGTTCCACCTCGAGACGCGGCACGACTGCCCGCCCGCCGAGCGCTGGGAGGTCGTGAGCTCAGGGCCGCTGCGCGGCGAGATCGCCTTCGAACGCATGGTCGGCGAGCGCAGCCGCCTGCGGCAGGTGGTGCGGCTCGACGCGGGTGCGCGCCGCGTCGAGCTCCACACCCAGGTCGACTGGCACGAGAGCCACACGCTGCTCAAGGTGTGCTTTCCGCTCGCGGTGCGGGCGGCGAGCGCGACGTACGAGACGCCGTTCGGCGTCACCGCGCGGCCGACGCACTTCTCCACCCGCTTCGACCGGGCACGGTTCGAGGTGCCGGGGCACCGCTTCGCCGATCTGTCCGAGCACGGGTTCGGCGCCGCCGCGCTCACCGACTCGAAGTACGGCTACAGCTGCCTCGGCGGTGACCTCCGGATCAGCCTGCTCCGTTCCCCGAAGAGCCCGGATCCCGACGCGGACATGGGGCGACACACGTTCGCCTACGCCCTGCTCCCGCACGTCGGCGGCTGGCGCGAGGCGGGGGTCGTCGCGGAGGCAATCCACTTCAACGCTCCGTTCGCGTGGTCCGAGGGTGTCGGGGACGTCCCGTTCGCGGCGGTCGACGGGGAGCGGCTGGTGCTCGACAGCGTGAAGCGGGCCGATCGCGAGGAGGCCGTCGTCCTGCGACTCTACGAGCCGTACGGCGGGCGCGGCGCCGCGCGGGTGCGCCTCGCGCGGCCCGTGCGCGAGGCGCGGCTGGCGAACGCGCTCGAGGAGGAGGTCGGCCCGGTCGGGGTCGAGGACGGCGCGCTCGTGGTGCCGTTCCTGCCGCACCAGGTGCTGACGGTGCTGGTTCGATGACGACGAGCGTCGTCTGCGCCGGGCTCGCGACGCGGGACACGATCCTGCGCGTGCAGCGACTCCCGCCGCCCGACGGACGCGTCGTCGCCGAGGAGCGGGTGGTTGCCGGCGGCGGCCCCGCCGCGACGGCGGCGGTGGCGCTTGCGAGGCTGGGCGTCGAGACGGCGTTCGTCGGGGCGGTCGGCGACGACGAGGCCGGGCGATTCGTGGCGGCGGGCCTCGCCGCGGAGGGCGTCGACGTGTCGGCGCTGGCGATCGTGCCGGGTGCGCGGACGCCCGAGAGCACCGTGCTCGTCTCCCCCGGCGGCGCCCGCGCGATCGTCCACGTCCCGGGCGACGCGCCGTTTCCGGAGGTGGACGTCGCGGCCGACTGGCTCCACGTCGACCATGTCGGCTACGGCCACGGCGACGGGCGGCGGCTCTCGATCGACGGCGGCAACCCCATCGAGGGGCTCGACCTGCGTGACGTCGCGCTGTACGCGCCGACGGAGGAGGCGCTCCGAGCACAGGTCGGCGGCGTCGAGGAGGCGCTCGCGGCGGGAGCCGAGCTCGTCGTGGTCACGCGGGGCGCGGCCGGCGCGATCGCGGCCGGCCGAGACGGCGAGCGCGCCGAGGTGCCCGGCGAGCCGGTCGACGCGGTGAGCACGCTCGGCGCCGGCGACGTCTTCCACGGCGCCCTGCTGGCATGGCTCGTACGCCACGCTCCGCTCCGCGAGGCGCTGCGGGCGGCGACGGTCGCTGCCGCCCTGTCCTGCCGTGCGCTCGACGGGCGCTCGGCCATCCCGACCCTGGAGGAGCTCGAGAGGAGGCTCACATGAACCACATGACGACAGCGAGCGCCTGCGCGTTCCTCGGGCGCCGCTCCGAGAGGAGGCGAGCCCGAGGGCCGCAGGGCAGTACGGGTGGTACGACCAAGGCCCGAGGGCGCAGCATCCTGCCCGGAGCGGCGCCAGACGTCGGCGGACGGCGGCTCCGCCGCCGGGAAGCCGAAGGCGGCGAGGGACGCGCATGACTCGGAGGATCGCGGTGATCGCCGGCGACGGCGCCGGCCCGGAGGTGGTGATCGAGGCGCGCAAGGTCGTCGATGCGCTCGGCCTCGACATCGCCTGGACCGACCTGCCGTGGGGCACCGCCCACTACCACTCCGAGGGCACGATGATGCCGCCGGACGCCCTCGAGACCGCCCGGGAGCACGACGCGGTGTTGCTCGGCGCCGTCGGCGATCCGTCCGTCCCGGACCACGTCACCCTATGGGGCCTCCTGCTGCCGCTGCGGCAGGGGCTCGACCTGTGGGCGAACCTCCGGCCCGCGCGGCTGCTGGAGGGCGTGCCGTCCCCGCTCGCCGGCCGGCCGAACGTCGACATGCTCTTCGTGCGGGAGAACACCGAGGGCGAGTACTCGGGCGTCGGCGGGCGTGCGCACCGCGGCCTCGCCCTCGAGGTGGGCATCGAGACGAGCGTCTTCACCCGTGCCGGGGTGCGCCGCGTGATCGAGCATGCGTTCCGGCTCGCGGAGGGACGCCGCGGCCTCGTCACGAGCGCGACGAAGTCGAACGCGTCGCGGTACGGCTACGTGCTCTGGGACGAGGTCGCCGCCGAGGTGGCGGAGGAGCACCAGGGGGTCCGCTACGAGCGTGTTCTCGTGGACGCCCTCGCCGCCCGGATGGTCTCGAGCCCGCAGAGCCTCGACGTGGTCGTGGCGTCGAACCTCTTCGGCGACATCCTCACCGACCTCGCCGCCGTGCTCCAGGGCGGGATGGGGATGGCGGCGAGCGCGAGCCTCGCGCCCGGGTCGGCCGGGCCGGCGGTGTTCGAGCCGGTGCACGGCTCCGCGCCCGACATCGCCGGGAAGGGCATCGCCAACCCGATCGGCGCGATCTGGAGCGCCGCGCTGATGCTCGACCATCTCGGCGAGGCGGAAGCCTCCGCAGCCGTGATGCGCGCGATCGAGTCCGTCTGCCGGGAGGGGATCCTCACGCGCGACCTGGGCGGCAGCGCAGCGACGGCGGAGCTGGGCGACGCCGTGGCAGCGCAGATATCCGCTCCCGGCGCCGGCAAAGCCGGCGCCTCCGCTCTCTGATGAGCTCCGTCGAGCCTACGCTCAGATGAGCGAGTGGTGGCGGGATGCCGTCCTCTACGAGATCTACGTCCGCAGCTTCGCCGACTCCGACGGGGACGGCCTCGGCGACCTGGCCGGCATCCGCTCGCGGCTCGAGTACGTCCGAGACCTCGGCGTCGACGGCATCTGGCTGACGCCGTTCTACCCGACGCCGGACGCCGACCACGGCTACGACGTCGCCGACTACGTCGACGTCGATCCTCGCTTCGGCTCGGTGGCCGAGCTCGACCGGCTCGTCGCCGACGCGCACGGGCTCGGCCTGCGCGTGCTGATCGACCTCGTCCCGAACCACACCTCGATCGCCCACCCCTGGTTTCGCGAGCACCCCGACTACTACGTCTGGACGGACGAGCCGAACAACTGGCTCTCCGTTTTCGGCGGGCCGGCCTGGGAGCGCGATCCAGAGCGCGGCCGGTACTACCTGCACCTGTTCGCGCCGGAGCAGCCCGACCTCGACTGGCACAACCCCGCCGTCCAGGCGGAGTTCGAGCGGATCATCCGCTTCTGGCTCGACCGCGGCGTCGACGGCCTGCGCATCGACGTCGCGCACGGCCTGTTCAAGGACGCGTCGCTCGCCGACGAGCCGGAGCCGCCCCCGGGCGCCGAGCCCCACTCCTTCGACCGCAGGCGGGCTGTCGATCAGCCCGAGCTCCACCCCCTCTACCGCCGCTGGCGGCAGCTCGTCGACGGCTACCCGGGCGAGCGCTTCCTGGTCGGCGAGGTCTTCTTCCGCGACCCGCACCGCGTGGCGGCGTACGTCCGACCGGACGAGCTCCACCTGGCCTTCAACTTCACGCTGATGTTCCGTGACTGGGACGCCCGCGCGATGCGCGAGGCGATCGACTCGACGCTCGATTCGGTCGGATCGGTCGGGGCGACGCCGACGTGGGTGCTCGAGAGCCACGACGTGCCGCGCCTGCCCACGCGGTACGGCGGCGGTGAGGAAGGCCTACGCCGCGCCCGCGCGGCGTTGCTGCTCCTGCTCGCGCTGCCCGGGTGCGCCTTCCTCTACGCCGGCCAGGAGCTGGGGCTGGAGGAGGTGGATCTCCCGGACGAGCTGCGCCAGGATCCCGTCTTCCACCGCACCGCGGGCGAGCGTGTGGGTCGGGACGGTTGCCGGGTGCCGCTCCCGTGGACGGCGGCGCCGCCGGGTTTCGGCTTCACGACGGGCACGCCGTGGCTTCCGGCGCCGGCAGCCTGGGGCGGGCGAAGCGTCGCCGCTCAGGACGGCGCCCCAGGCTCGATGCTCGAGCTCGCGCGCGCGGCGCTGCGGGCGCGGCCGGCGGGCGAGTTCGAGTGGTGCGACGGGCCGGAGGGGTCGCTCGTGTTCCGCCGTGGCGGCGTCCGTTGCGTCGTGAACGTCGACGCGGCGTCGCTGCGGCTCGAGGAGGAGCTGCTGCTCGCGAGCGAGCCGCTCGCCGGCGAGCTCCCGGCCGGCGCCGCAGCGTGGCTTCGCTTGCGCCCCGGCCGGTCGAGATGAGATGGTTCCCGGGGACGGTCGACGAGAAGGGAGGTCTCGCCGTGCCGATGGTGCATCCCTGCGCACGCCCGGGCTGCGAGATGTTGACGATGGGCGACCTCTGCGTCGACCACGAGCGCCAACGCGCGGCGCACGCGCATGGACGGTTGCCGCGGCTCGTCACTGCTTCCGCCTTGCTCCTCGCGGCGGCGGCGGGCGCGGTTCTGCGCACGCGTTTTCTGCGCTGAGCGAGCTTCGGGGCGCGGACCAGCCGAAGGTCCGGTTTGGCCAGGACCCGGCCCGGGTGAGAGTCACCGTGCGGTGAGGGGACGGCTGATTGCGGCGATCGTGTTCCTGCTGGCGCCTGCGGCCCCGGCCTACGCAGGCGGCGGCCTCGCCGGCGCGGTCGGGTCAGCCGGCGCGGTCGGGTCAACCGTGCAGCAGGCCGCGAAGACCGTCACCTCGACCACGCCCTCGACGCCCTCCTCTCCCGCCGCGTCGACGAACTCGCCCGCGAGCACGGCCGTGACGGGCACCACCTCGGCGGTCACGAAGACTGCGCAGAGCGCCGTCACGAACGCCACCCAGGCCGTGACCAAGACGGCGCAGGCCGCAACCGGCACCGCCGCCAAGACCGTTCCGGCCACCGCCCCGACCACCCAGACGGTCGCGTCGACCGTGCAGACGGCCGCGTCGACGGTGCAGACGACCGCGTCCACCGTGCAGACGACCGCGGCGGCGGTGCAGTCCACCGCCTCGGCTGCGACGTCCGCCGTTAGCTCGACCGTTCAGACGACCGTCTCGAACGCGACCGCAGCCGTGCCTCCCGTCACGACGGCCGCCGGCGGCGTCGTCTCGAGCGTGGTCGCCGATACGACAGAGGTCGCGGCGCCGACCCAGCCGCGGCCCGTCACCCCGACCTCGTCCCCGAAGGACCAGGCGCCGCCCGCGAAGATCACCGCTCCTGCGCCTCAGCCGACCCGCACCGCGGAGCCCGCGCCGGCGGCGACACCGCAACCCGCACCGGCGGCTCCGGCGGCTCACCTGACGCCCGCGGCGCCGGCGACGCACCCGCGCCCGACGACGACGTCCACTCCCCCGGCTCCCACCTCCTCGGCTTCCGCAGCGCCCGACCCGGCTCGGCCGCTCCGGCATGCGCGTCACGCGCCGTCTCCGACGACGCCGGCAGCGGCCGGCGTCCGCGTGCCGCAGGCGGCGCACCACGCCGCCGCCGGGGGAAGTCTCCCCGTCCGCCGGAACGTCGCTCCGGCGGGGCCGCGCCCGCAGCAACTGCCGGCGCTGGGACGCACGCTCTCGCTGCTCGCGGCGGCCTTCGCCGCCGTCTCGCACCTCTTCGGCGGCGGCCTGCTCCTGGTCGCCCTCGCATTCCTGCTCTTGCCGGTGACGCCTCGGTGGGGTCGCCGCGTGCGGCCCGAGACCGCACTCCGCGCGCCGCCGGCACTCGCCTTCGGGATCGAGCGACCCGGCTAGCCCGGGCCGGTTGGCCCTGCGGTCGGTCGCGGTCCGCGATCGACCACCGACCGGAAGCTCGAAATCCGAAACGAAGGAGCACACGATGAGACGATGGTTGCTCGTGCTCGTCTCGAGCGCCCTGCTCGGGATGGCAGCGAGTGTCGGCCCCGCCTGGGCCGGCGGCGGGCCCCTGCCCGTGCCGGGTCAGTCGCAGACGGCCGGCCAGTCGCAGACTGCGACGAACACGGTGAGCCAGTCGGCGCAGTCGTCGTCGACGGCGATCAACCTGGCGCCGAACGTGGCGATCCTGAACGGCGGCTCCGGCTGCGGCTGCAAGGACAGCGGCACGGAGCAGTCGAGCAGCGCGGACGCCGGCAGCCAGGCGACGAACACGTCGACCGGCTCGCAGGCGAACGGGCAGAGCCAGGTCGCCGGGCAGAGCCAGGCGGCAGGGTCGCAGCCCGACCCGTCGCAGTCCCAGCAGGTCGATCAGACGCAGACCGCGTCGAACACGGTCGACCAGACGGCCAAGAGCAAGGCGGTCGCGGTCAACGTGGCCCCGAACGTCGCCGTCCTGAACTGGGGAGGCGTCAAGCAGACGAGCTCGGCCCAGGCCGACTCGTCCGCCAGCAACACCTCCACCGGCTCACAGTCCAACCAGCAGTCCCAGACCGCCGGCCAGACCCGGTCCGGCGGCGACTGCCATCCGGCCGGGTGCTGCCGGGAGGAGCACGGCTGCTGCCGGCAGAGCTGCGACTGGTAGCTGAGGCGTGAACCAGCGGTGGGGGCGCAGGCGGTCGCGCCCCCACCGCCCACTACCTCCGACCCTTCGTGGACGTGTCCACGACAGGTTCCGGATCTACCGAAGCAGCCGGAGGCGGCGGGCGACCTCGGCGAGGTTCACGTCGTACCCCCAGCCGAAGACCTTGGGCGTGAAGACGTGGCGATCCTTGCGGTTCCACCAGCGCTGCTTGAACCGCGCCCGGGTCGGAGAGCGCCAGTCGTAGGGGATGCCGAGGTACTTGCCGGTGCGCTTCTGAGCCATGCGGCTCAGGATACCGCCGCCTCGCCGGCGCCCAGCGGCGTCCGCTCCTCGATGCCGTGCGGCGAGCCGTGCTCGGCCAGCAGCTCCAGGAAGGGATCGGCGGCAAACGCTTCGGGGCCGAGCACGCCGGCGCCGCTCCAGATTCCCGCGGCGAGCAGCTCGAGCGCGATCACCGGGTTGAGCGCCGTCTGCCACACCACCGCCTGGGCGCCGTCCCGCCGCATCGACTCCTCGTTGTCGACCACGTGGTAGAGGTAGGTCGCCCGCGGCGTCCCGTCCTTCCCGAGACCGGTGACGAAGGTACCGGCGCAGGTGCGGCCGCGCATCCGGTCGCCGAGCGTGGCCGGGTCGGGCAGCGCGGCCGCGAGGACGTCACGCGGCGCCACCTGCACGCCTCGCACCGATACCGGCGCAGTCGAGTCGAGCCCCAGCCGGTGCAGCGTCTTCAGGATGTCGATGAACTCCTCGCCGAGCCCGTATTTGAAGGTGACTCGGTTGCAGTCGATCCAGCGCGGGACGAGCAGCACCTCCTCGTGCTCCACGTTGACGCACTCGAGCGGGCCGATGCCCTCGGGGAAGTCGAACACCTCCGGCTCGGAGAACGGCTCGGTCGTGTACCAGCCGCGTCCCCGTTCCCAGATCACCGGCGGGTTGAGGCACTCCTCGATCGTCGTCCAGATCGAAAAGGTCGGCGCGAAGTCGTAGCCGTCGACGACGAGGTCGGCGCCGTCGCGCACGGCGACCTCGTCGATCTCCGTGAACAGGTGGTCGGCCGCGTAGCGGGCGAAGACGTCGGACAGGCCGGGCTCGACGCCGATGCCGACGAGCGCGAGCAGCCCGCGCTCCTGCCAGCGATCGTCCTGCGCGAATTGCAGGTCCCCGAGCCGCTCGCCGCCCGGCTTCGACAGCGTCATCGCCATGTCGAGGTACGTGCAGCCGGCCTCGAAGGCCGCCTGGAAGATCGGCGGGTTGAAGCGCGGGTCGGTGGCGTTCAGGATCGCGTCGCACCGCTCGACCGTCGCCAGCTCTGCGATCGCGGCGGCGTCGGAGGCGTCGAGCTGCGCAGACGCGAACCGCTCGTCCGCCTCGGCCGCCGCGGCCGCGCGCGCCGGATCGAGGTCGGCGAAGACGATCCGCTCGAAGAAGTCGCGGCGCGCGGCGATCGGGGCGACGGCCGAGCCGACGCCGCCCGCGCCGACGACGAGGATCCTCACGGGATTCTCGTGCCGGGTGTCCGCGTTCCGACGAGCGACGGCTCGGTGAGACGCAGCCGTCCCTGGGCAGCGGAGAGCACGTCGCCGAGGATGCCGGTGATCTCGTCGATCTCGGTCTCGCCTGCGACGAGCGGCGGCGAGATCTGGACGACCGGGTCGCCGCGGTCGTCGGCGCGGCAGATCAGGCCCTTCTCGTAGAGGAGCGGCGAGAGGAAGCCGCGCAGCAGCGTCTCGCACTCCTCGTGGGTGAACCCTGCGCGCGTCTCCTTGTCCTTCACGAGCTCGAGCGCATAGAAGAAGCCGGTGCCCCGCAGGTCGCCCACGATCTCGAGCTCGAGGAGCTGCTCGAGGCTCGCGCGGAAGTCGTCCTCGTGCTCGCGCACGTGCTCGACCAGGCGCTCGCGCCGCATGATCTCGATATTCGCGAGCGCGACCGCGCATTGCACCGGATGCCCGCCGAACGTGATCCCGTGCGAGTACATCGCCTCGGGCGCCGCGAACGGCTCGAACACGCGCTCGCTCGCGATCACCGCGCCGATCGCCGCGTAGGCCGAGGACAGACCCTTGGCCGACGTGACGAGGTCGGGCCGGATGTCGTAGCGCTCGGAGGCGAACCAGGCGCCGACGCGCCCGAAGCCGGTGATCACCTCGTCGGCGCAGAGCAGGATCCCGTACCGGTCGCAGATCTCCCGCACGCCGGCGAAGTAGCCCGCCGGCGGCGTGAACGCGCCGCCGGAGTTCTGCACCGGCTCCATGATCACCATCGCCACCGTCGACGGGCCCGCGCCGAGGATCGTCTGCTCGAGGTCGTCGAGCAGGAAGGAGGTGAACTGCTCCTCGCTCTCCTCGACCGGCCGGTGATAGCGGTTCGTGTTGCGGACGTGCAGGACGTCCGGCACCAGCGGCTCGTACTCGTTCTTGAGTGCGGCGATGCCGTTGATCGAGAGCGCGCCCATGGTCGTGCCGTGGTAGGCGGTGCGGCGGGCGATCGCCTTCCAGCGCCGCTCGCCGCGCGCGGCGTGGTACGCGCGCGCGAGCTTCCAGGCCGACTCGACCGCCTCCGAGCCGCCGGAGACGAAGAAGACGCGGTTGAGATCGCCCGGCGCCAGCTGCGCGACCTCGTGTGCGAGCTCGATCGCGCGCGGATGGGCGTACGACCAGTTGGTGTAGAACGGCAGCTCCTTCATCTGCTCGAGCGCGGCACGGCCGATCTCCTCGCCGTGCGAGTAGCCGATCTGCACCGCGAACAGGCCCGCGAGCGCGTCGAGGTAGCGCTTGCCGTTCGCGTCCTCGAGGTAGCAGCCGTCGCCGCGGACGATGATCGGCACCTCCCCGCTCCCGTACGCGCCCATGCGCGTGAAATGGAGCCAGAGGTGGTCACGTGCGGCCTGCTGCAGGTCGAGGGTCATACGGCGAGCGCTCCTTTCCGAGAGCGGTAGTTCTGGAGGAGGATCGTTCCGAGCATGCCGGTGACGGCGATGATGAAGATGCCCGTCCCGATCACGTTGATCTGCGGGGGCGTCGCGACGCGTGCTGCTCCCCACACGAACAGCGGGAACGTGATGGTGGAGCCGGCGTTGAAGTACGTGATCACGAAGTCGTCGATCGAGAGCGCGAACGCGAGCAGCGCGGCGGCGAGGATGCCCGGCATGATCAGCGGCAGCGTCACCTTCAGGAACGTCACCCACTCGTTCGCGCCGAGGTCCATCGCCGCCTCCTCGAGGTGCCGGTCGAAGCCGACGAGGCGCGCGCGCACCGTGACGACGACGTAGCTGATGTTGAAGAGGATGTGGGCAATCAGGATCGTCCCGAAGCCCTGCGGGATCCGCCAGTTCACGAACAGCGTCAGCAGCGACGCACCCATCACGACCTCGGGTGTCGTCATCGGCACGAAGATCAGCAGGTTGGTGGTGCCGCTGCCGCGGAAGCGGTAGCGCACGAGCGCGAGCGCGATCAGCGTTCCGAGCACCGTCGCGAAGAAGCTCGAGAGGAGGGCGATCTCGATCGAGACGCGCAGCGCCCCGCCGAGCCCGGGGAAGCCGAACGGGTTCTCCCAGTTCTTGAAGGTGAACCCTTCCCACGTGTAGTTGAAGCGACCCTTCGGGTTGTTGAAGGAGAAGAGCACGACGACGACGATCGGCAGGAACAGGTACGCGAGCGCGATCGCCGCGTAGACCGACAGCACGTGGCGCCGGACGAACCGGAAAACTCCCGAACTTAGTTCACGAGGTGAACTACGTTCGCGGGTTGCGCCGATCACGCCGCCACCGTCAACCGCTCCGTGCCGAGCGAACGCGCGAACACCAGAACGAGCGCGAGGATCGCCGCCATCAGCACGAACGACAGCGAAGCCGCCGTCGGGTAGTCCCGCACCGACAGGAACTCCGACTGGATGACGTTGCCGATCATGTACTGCTGCGGCGTGCCGAGCAGCTGCGCGTTGATGAAGTCGCCCGCCGCCGGGATGAACGTGAGCAGCACGCCCGCGAAGACGCCGGGCAGCGACAGCGGCAGCGTCACGCGCGTGAACGCGGTCGCCCGTGACGCGTACAGATCCTCCGCCGCCTCGATCAGCCGCTGGTCGATCTGCTCGAGGCTCACGTACAGCGGCAGCACCATGAAGGGCAGGAAGTTGTAGGTGATGCCTGCGATCACCGCCGCCGACGTCGCGAGCAGCCGCCCGTTCGCACCGAGGATGCCGAGGTGCTGCAAGGTGTGCACGACGACGCCGTTGTCGGCGAGGATCGTCTCCCAGGCGAGTGTGCGGATCAGATACGTGACGAAGAAGGGCGCGATCACGAGCAGCAGGAACAGGTTCTTCCAGCGGCCGCCGCGGAACGCGATCCAGTACGCGAGCGGGTAGCTGACGAGCAGCGCGACGAGCGTCGCGATGCCTGCGTACTCGCCCGAGCGCACGAACTGCGTCTGGTAGCTCGTGATCGCGTCGCGGAAGTTGCCCCAGACCCAGCCGAACGAGAAGATCGGGAACAGCCCCTGCGAGAGGGACATCTTCCCGAGGTACCACATCGGCACCACGAAGAAGACGAGCAGCCAGGCGATGCCCGGCGCGAGCAGCAGGTAGGGGATCGCGCCCTTCGGGCGATGGAAGAGGTGTCTGACACCTCTGGTGTCGGACACCGTTGTCGCCGCGCCCGCCACCTCGCGCTACCCGCCGATCAGCGCCTGGAACTTCTTCTTGTACTTGATGTTGTTCAGCGCCTTCGCGTCGAACTGGTGCGCGTTGGCGAGCATCGCCTTCGTCGGGAAGATCAGCGGGTTGTGCGCCACCGCCGGGTCGGTCTTCTCGAGCACCTTGTCGGCGCCGGCGACGGGGCAGATGTAGTTGACGTAATCCTCGACCTCCGCCGCGATCTCGGGCCGGTAGTACCAGTTCATGAGCGTCGACGCGCCGAAGACGTTGCCGCCCTTCGGGATGAGCATGTTGTCGGTCCAGATCATCCCGCCGGTCTTCGGCAGCACCCACTTCAGGCCGGGATGGTCGGCCTGCAGCTGCACCATGTCGCCCGACCAGGCGAGGCACGCGTAGATGGAGCCGTTCGCGAGCAGCGGCGCGTAGTCGTTGCCGGTGAACTGGCGGATCTGCCCCGACTTCACCGCCTTCTGGATCAGGTTGATCGCGTTGTCGAACGTCTTGTCGGTGACGTGCGTCGGGTCGTCGCCGTTCGCGAGCATCGCGATGCCCATCGTGTCCGACATCTCGACGAGCAGAGTGACCTTGCCCTTCAGCTTCGGATCGGTCAGCAGCTGCTCGAAGGTGTCGATGGGGCCGCCCGTGAGCTTCGGGTCGTAGCCGATCCCGGTCATCCCCGACTGCCACGGCAGGCTGTAGTCACGGTTCGGGTCCCAGTCCGGATGCTGCTGCGCCGGGATCAGGTTCTTGATGTTCGGGATCGCCGCCTTGTCGAGCTTCTCGAGCCAGCCGAGCTGGATCATGCGCTGGGGCAGTCCGGAGGAGTCCGTCATCACGATCAGGTCGCGCCCGATCGACTGGCCCTGCGAGAGCGGCCCCTCGATCTTCCCGAAGAAGCTGTCGTTGTCGTTGATGTCCTCGAGGTACTTGACGTTGACGTGGTAGTGCTTCTCGAAGGCGACGAGCGACGGGTGCGACTTCGTCTTCTCGTTCAGGTCGATGTAGAGCGGCCAGTTCGACCACGTCAGGCTCTTCGGCATCTTCTGGGCGACGGTCGCCGCGGTGGTCGTGGCAGCGGCCTTCTTGCCGCCGCCGCCGCAGGCGGCGAGCAGGCCGGGAACGGACAGCAGCGCGCTGCCGGCGACCGCACGCCGGAGCAGCTGGTCGCGGGTGAATGTCTCGCTCACTGACGATCCTCCTCCGATCGGGAGACGACGAACGTTGCTTCCGGCGGGAACGACAGCTCGAGCTGCTCGCCGGGCGTGTGCGACCCCGCCCCCTGGACGTAGACGCTGATCTCGCCCACGGGGGTCCTGACGACGTACTGGGTCGAGACGCCCACGTAGGCGCGCTCGACGATCTCACCGGCGAGGGCGTTTCCACCCGAGCCGCCGATCGCGATCTTCTCGGGCCGGATGCCCACCGACACCGCGCCTCGGTGGCCGTCGATCGCCGACGGCGCGATCCGCAGGATCTGCCCGCTCGCCAGCCGGACCGCGTCCTTGCCCTCGACGGTCCCCGACAGCAGGTTCGAGACGCCGAGGAAGCTCGCGACGAACGCCGTCGTCGGGTGCTCGTACAGGGACGCGGGATCGCCCGCCTGCTCGATCCGGCCGCCGTTCATCACCACGATCGAGTCGGCCATCGTCATGGCCTCCTCCTGGTCGTGCGTGACGTGGACGAACGTGATCTCCATCTCGTGCTGGATGCGCTTCAGCTCGAGCTGCATCTCCTTGCGGAGCTTCAGGTCGAGGGCGCCGAGCGGCTCGTCGAGCAGCAGCACGCGCGGGCGGTTGACGAGCGCGCGCGCGAGCGCGACCCGCTGCTGCTGACCGCCCGAGAGCTGGCGCGGCTTGCGGCCGCCGTAGCCCACCAGGTTGACGACGCGCAGCATCTCCTCCACCCGGCGCTTGAGCTCGTCGCCCTTCACGCCCTTCCGCCGCAGCCCGAACGCGACGTTCTCGTGGATCGTCAGGTGCGGGAAGAGCGCGTAGCTCTGGAACACCGTGTTCACGTCGCGCCGGTGCGGCGGCAGCCGCGTCACCGGCCGGTCGCCGAGGTAGATGCGGCCGTCGCTCGGCTCCTCGAAGCCGCCGATCATCCGCAGCGTCGTCGTCTTCCCGCAGCCCGAGGGGCCGAGCAGCGCGTAGAACTTCCCGCTCTCGACGTCGAGCGTCAGGTCGTCGACCGCGACGACGTCGTCGAACCGCTTCGTCACGTTCTCCAGCCGAACGTCAACCGTCACGCGCGCCCCTCGCCGCCTGCGGCTCCCGGGCGGCGGAGCCGCCCTCCGCCACAGGCTGACGCCACTGGCGGCGCGCTCCGGCGCTCGCGGCGCTTGGCCGTGCAGAGAGAAGCAGTGTGGGTGTCTGACACCGTTTCCGAGCGCGCATTCAGTCGACGCAACGAAGTGGTGTCAGACACCCACGCAGCATCAACCTGCGCGCCGCTCGCTTGGCTCGCTTGCCAGCGACGTCCGAGGAACGCGCGGAGGTTGGCTCTCGGACAACCGTTCACGACGCGCCGTCCTCGGCCGGTCGAGTGCCCCAGGCGAACACCTGCTTCGCGAGCTGGAGGTAGAGGAACGTCTCGGTGCTCGCCACGCCGGGCAGCGCGCGCACGCGGTTCGTCACCTCGAGCAGGTGGTGGCGGTCGGCGCAGAGCAGCTCGACGAGCACGTCGAAGCGCCCCGCCGCGACGACGACGTACGTCGACTCCTCCCAGGCGCTGATCTCGTCGGCCACCGGGTCGGGCGCGCCGCTCGTGTTGATGCCGAGCAGCGCCATCGCGTCGAAGCCGAGCCCGAGCGGGTTGGTGACGCCCGTCACCTGCAGGATCTCGTCGCGGACGAGCCGGTGGTAGCGGGAGCGCACGGTCGCCTCGGCGACGCCGATCTGCGCGGCCACGCGCCGGAACGGCTCGCGCCCGTTCGCCTGCAGCGCCTCGATGATCGCGCGGTCGATCTCGTCGAGCGAGCGGGGCCGCGTGACGGGGCCGCGGCGCTGACCGGTCGTGATCGACATGCGCAGGGGTTCTACACCGATCCTACGCAATGCGCAACTTTTGCCCGCCGCAGGGCGAAAATGCGCGGGCGGTCAGCGCTGGCCGAGCCGCAGCCCGAGCAGGCGGGGCAGCGCGGCGCCCAGCCGGGCGGGGAGCGGCGGCCGCAGGCCCCCCTCCTCGGCCTCCTCGCAGGCGAGGATGGACGCGCGGATCGCCCCGCCGCCGACTCGCCGGAACGGCTCGCGCGGCACGGTGGCAGCCCGGCGGTCGACCAGCGGCAGTCGCGTCCATTCGTCGTCGCTCCGCAGCACGAGCGAGGCGAGCGCCCGGCCGGCGAGCCACGAGGGGCCGACGCCGTGACCGGAGTACCCGGCGGCGTAGTGCAGCCGTGTCCCCGGCACCGTGCCGATCAAGGGGACGTGGTCGGCGGCCACGTCGATCGGCCCGCCCCACGCCGCCTCGACGCGCGCGGCCGCGAGCCCCGGTAGCAGGCGACGCAGCCCGCGCTCGGCCCGCCCGGCGGTCGCGGCGTCGTGGGTGAAGCGCCGGTCGATCCGGTTGCCATGGCCGATCGGGCCGGAGCCCGACCCCATCAGCACCCGCCCGTCCTCGGTCGTCCGGAAGTAGTGCAGGAACATGCGCGAGTCGACGATCCCCTCGCCGCCGGTCCAGCCGATCTGCTCCAGCAGCTCCGGCACGGGCTCCGTCAGCACCACGTAGCTGCCGAACACGGTGAGCCGCCCGCGCAGCGGCCGCCAGTCGGTCGCCCAGGCGTTCGTCGCGACCACGACGTCGCGCGCGCGCACCTCGTAGCCGTTCGCCGTCACCGAGCCGTCGCGACGCACGCGCGCCGGCGAGCGCTCGTGCAGCTCGACGCCCGCGTCGAGCACGGCGCGGCGGAGCGCGCGCACGAGCCGGCCGGGGTGAACCGTCGCGCCGTCACGGAAGAAGACGCCGCGCCTGAAGCGCGGCGAGATCCCGGGACGGTCGACGGCCGTTGCCTCCCCCGGTCGACCCACCTCGTGCGCCGCGTCGAGCTGCGCCTGGACCGCCGCATCCTGACGCGGCGTGGTCGACACCTGCAGCAGCCCTCTCTCGCGCAGCCACGCGTCCTCGCCGTGCGCGGCGAGAAACGCGCGGATGCCCGGGACAATCGCATCGCCGGCGCGGCACAGCTCGAGCGCTGCCGCGTCGCCGAACAGCGCGCGCAACGTCGGCAGGTACGACCAGTAGCCGTGGCAGAAGCCGCCGTTGCGGCCGCTCGGGCCGAAGCCGCAGAACTCGGCCTCGAGCAGCGTGACGCGCAGATCCGGCTCGCGCTCCCGCAGCGCGAGCGCGGTCCAGAGCCCGGTGTAGCCGCCGCCGACAATCGCGACGTCGGTGTCGACGTGACGGTCGAGCGCGGGCGAGCGCTCGCCGTCGTCGGCGTCGCGCAGCCACCACGCGGGCTCGGCTCCGGGCAGCACGGTCGGCAGCGGCATTGCCAGGCGAGGCTACCGTCGGCGACCCGCCGCGAGGCGTCGGCATAGGATCGCCCCGTGCCGGACGAGCGCGCCATCCAGACGCAGGACGGACGCACGCTCGCCGTCGTCGAGGGAGGCGACCCGCGCGGACGGCCGGTGCTCGTCCACCACGGCACGCCCGGGTCGGCGTTGCTCTACCCGCCGCTCGAGTCGCTCGCCAGGGAGATGGGCGTCCGCCTGCTCTCGTACGACCGGTCGGGCTACGGCGGATCGACGCGCACGCCGGAACGTCGCGTCGCCGACTGCGTCGTGGACGTGCACGCGATCGCCGACGCGCTCGAGCTCGACCGTCTCGCGGCGATCGGCTTCTCGGGCGGCGGCCCGCACGCGCTCGCGTGCGCGGCGCTCTGCGACGGCCGGCTCGCCGCCGCCGCGCTGCTCGGCTCGGTCGCGCCGTACGGCGTCGACGGCCTCGACTGGCTCGCCGACATGGGCGAGGCGAACGTGGTCGAGACGAACGCGAGCCTGGAGGGCGAGGCGGCGCTGCGCGCCTACCTCGAGCCGGCGCGCGAGGAGCACCTGCGAGCCACGCCGGCCGAGCTGCTCGACCTGTTCGCGACGCTCGCCGGCGCCGCCGACCGGGAGGTCCTGAGCGGCCCGCTCGCCTCCTGGCAGCTCGACTCCGGCAGGCGAGGGCTGCGGGACGGGGTCGACGGCTGGCTCGACGACGACTTCGCGTTCGTGTGCGGCTGGGGCTTCGACGTCGCCGAGGTCGACCGCCCGGTGCTCCTCCTCCACGGAGAGGACGACCGCTTCGTGCCCGTCGCGCACGCGCGCTGGCTGGCCGAGCGGATTCCCGGGGTCGACGCGCGGATCGGCGCCGACGACGGCCACCTCACGCTGCTCGCGCGCCGCTCCCGCGAGACGATCGAGTGGCTGCTGGAACGGCTGTAGACGCGGCGCTGCGGCGCGCGATCCTCGCCGCCGCCGACAGCCCGGACGTGCGTCGCCTCGTGCGCCGCCACGGCATGCGGCTCGGAGCGGCGCGCTTCGTCGCCGGCGAGACGCTCGACGAGGCGATTCCGGTGCTGCGCCGGCTCGCGGAGCGCGGCCTTCGCTCGAACACCACGCTGCTCGGCGAAGGCGTCCGCTCGGAGGAGGAGACGGCGCACGTCGTCGCCGCCTACGAGGAGGTGATCGACCGCCTCGCCGAGGAGGGGCTGCCGACGAACGTGGCCCTGAAGCTGACTCACCTCGGCCTGGAGATCGACGAGGAGCTCGCGTTCGCCAACGTGCGCCGGCTCGCGGAGCGCGCCACGGACCGCGGCAGCTTCCTGCGCATCGACATGGAGCAGTCGGCGTTCGTCGACGCGACGCTCCGCATCTACCGCCGGCTGCGCGAGGCCGGGCTCGAGCGGGTCGGAACGGTGCTGCAGGCGTACCTCTACCGCACGCCCGACGACCTCGAGTCGCTGCTGCCGCTCGCACCGAACCTCCGGCTCGTGAAGGGCGCCTACCTGGAGCCGGCGGAGATCGCGTACCCGCGCAAGCGCGACGTCGACGCGCTGTACGCGCGCCTGCTCGAGCGGCTGCTCGAGCGGGGCGGCTACACGGCGATCGCGACGCACGACGAGACGCTGATCGAGCACGCGATCGCATTCGCGCGCGAGCACGACGTGCCGCGCGAGCGCTTCGAGTTCCAGATGCTGTACGGCGTGAGGCCGCAGCTCCAGCAGGAGCTGGCGCGCCGCGGCTACACCGTGCTGGTCGCGACCCCGTACGGGCCCGAGTGGTACCCGTACCTGATGCGCCGCCTCGGCGAGCGGCCGGCCAACCTGCTCTTCCTCGCGCGCAACCTCGTGCGCGGATAGGCCCGCTGCGGCACGCGTCTACCATGGCGCGCGTGCTGCGGCGCTCGCGGATCCTGGACTGGCTGGTGACGCTCGCGGTCGCGCTCGCGTTCGTGCTCGTCTTCGAGGCGGAGATCGCGAAGCCGTACCGGATCCCGTCGTCGTCGATGGAGCCGACGCTCCACTGCGCGAAGCCGGGCGAGTGGTGCGAGGGAACGTTCAACGACCGCATCCTGGTCGACCGGCTGATCTACCGCTTCGAGAGCCCGGAGCGCGGCCAGATCGTCGTATTCCACCCGCCGCCGGCCGCCGCGGCGCACGACTGCCCGGGCGGAACCTTCGTCAAGCGCCTGATCGGGCTGCCGGGCGACGTCGTCACCGAGCGAGACGGCTACGTGTCGGTCGACGGTAAGCCGCTGCGCGAGCCGTACGTGTCGCGGGCGCTGCGCGACCACGAGAGCGGCACCTGGCACGTGCCGAAGGGCGAGTACTTCTTCATGGGCGACGACCGCGTCCACTCGTGCGACTCGCGCATCTGGGGAAGCGTGCCGCGCGCCAACCTCGTCGGGCCGGTGCTGCTCACCTACTGGCCGCCGGATCGCATCTCGTTCCACTAGGAGCGGGATTCCCGTCCTTAGAGGCCCTCACATAATGATGTTCGTCGATCCGGGTGCGATCGGCGAGCACGAGGCAAGGACGCAGGGAGCGCGCATACGCAGTGCGTATGGGCGCGACCGAGGACACAGCATCGTGCCGTCGAGCGCGGCCGGGCGACACAACGTTCATTGTGTGAGGGCGTCTTAGTTCACTTCGTGAACTAAGGACGCGAGTTTGCGCGGCTGCATGACCGCGTCGACGAGCCCGTACTCGACCGCCTCCTCCGGCGTCATGAAACGGTCGCGGTCGATGTCGCGCATCACCTGCTCGACGTCCTGGCCGGAGTGCTTCGAGATGATCTCGGCCGAGCGCCTGGTGAGCGAGAGGATCTCGCGTGCGGCGATCTGGATGTCGGCGGGCGCGCCGCGAAAGCCGCCCGAGCCCTGGTGGATCATGATCTTCGCGTTCGGCAGGGCGAAGCGCTTCCCGTGCGCGCCGCCGCAGAGGATCACCGCCGCCATGCTCATGCCCATGCCCAGGCAGACCGTGGAGACGTCCGACCGCACGTACTGCATCGCGTCGTAGATCGCCATGCCCGCGTACACGGAGCCGCCCGGCGAGTTGACGTACAGCGAGATGTCCTTGCCGGGATCCTCGGCGTCGAGGAAGAGGAGCTGCGCGGCGATCAGGTTGGCGATCCCGTCGTCGACCTCCTGTCCGAGGAAGACGATGCGCTCGCGCAGCAAGCGGGAATAGATGTCGAACGAACGCTCCCAGCGCCCGTCCTGCTCGACCACCATCGGCACGACCTGTCCGACCACCATCCCGACCACCTCCTGATGTGCAACTATCGCGTTGCACGTCATCCTAGCGCAACCAGGAGGTTGCACATGATTCACAAGGAGATCACGCTGCCGAGCCCGCGCGAGGAGGTCTGGGAGGCCCTTACCGACCCGGAGCGGCTCGCCGACTGGTTCGCGAACGACGTCGAGCTCGACCTTCGCCCCGGCGGCGGCGCGAGCTTCCGCTGGACGAACGGCGAAGAGCGGCACGCGACGGTGACCGAGGTGGAGCCGGAGCGGCGGCTCGCGTTCGCGTGGGACGACGAGGGAGACGTGGAGTTCACGCTCGACGACGTGGACGAGGGGACGCGCCTGACGGTGATCGAGACCGTGCCGGCGTGGTCGACGGCCCTCGACCTGCAGGCGTCGGCGCTCGTGCACGCGTGACAGACGCGCTCGGACAGGTGTTCTCGGCGCTCGCCGACCCGAGCCGCCGCCACGTGCTCGGCTACCTCTCCGAGCGCGGCTCGGCGACCGCGACCGAGCTGACGGGCGAGCTGCCGATCACGCGCCAGGCCGTCTCGAAGCATCTCGCCGCGCTCGCGCACGCGGGGCTCGTCGAATCGGAGCGGCGCGGACGGGAGACGCGCTTCCACCTGACGCCGACGGGCGAAGAGTGGGACGAGCGCCTCGAGGCGCTGGCGCGGCATCTGCGGGAGCGTCGCTCGTGAGCTCGTGGGACGCGGTGCGGGAGCTCCCGCTCGAGATCGAGAGCTACATGCTCGAGCCGCTCGAGCGCGAGGTCGCACGCGACTTCGTGCTGCGCCGCACCGTGGTCGTGCTGCGCGGACGCGGTGAGGAGGGGCGCGGCGAGGAGGTCGACTACGACCCGCAGGCGCAGCGCCGCTTCCAGGAGCAGGGCGGCAAGCTGCCGCTCGCCGGCGACCACACGCTCGAGTCGTTCTCGCTGCTGCAGGCGGGACAGATCGAGTACCGCCGCTGGGGAATCGAGTCGGCCGCACTCGACCTCGCGCTGCGCCAGGCGGGCACGACGCTCGCCGAGCGGCTGGGTCGTGAGCCGCAGCCCGTGCGCTTCGTCGTCTCGACGCGAGTCGCGAACGTCCCGCGCTGGCGGGAGCTCTACCCCGAGCTGCGCTTCAAGCTCGACGCGGACGCCGACTGGAACGACGAGCTGCTCGCGTCGCTCGTCGCCGGGTCCCGTGTCGAGACGGTCGACTTCAAGGGCATCTACCGCGCCGAGTTCGGCTCGCCGCCCGACGCCGCCCTCTACCGCCGGGTGGCGCAGGCCTTTCCGGAGGCATGGCTCGAGGATCCGGCGCTGACGCCGGAGACGAGCGCCGCACTGTCAGCGCACGCCGACCGGATCACGTGGGACGCGGCGATCCACGAGTGGAGCGACGTCGAGGCGCTGCCGACGAGGCCGCGCTGCCTGAACTGCAAGCCGTCGCGCTTCGGCTCGGTCAAGCGGCTGCTCGACTTCTACGACCGTTGCGCAGAGGAAGGGATCGCGCTCTACGGCGGCGGCCAGTACGAGCTCGGCCCCGGCCGCGGCCAGATCCAGCTGCTCGCGTCGCTCTTCCACCCCGACGCGCCGAACGACGTCGCGCCCGCGGTCTACAACACGAGCGAGCCAAAGCCGGGGCTGCCCGAGAGCCCGCTCACGATCGAACCAGAGGCCGGCTTCAGGGCCTGAGAGCTCGCGGACCTGGTTAACGGCGGAGCCGCGAACCAGGTTCGGTCATTCGTACTGCAGCGCCTGGAGCACGTTCAGCCGTGCGGCGCGGCGCGCCGGGAAGATGGCGGCGATCAAGCCCGCGACGATGGCGGCGATCACGAACACGACCAGCGTCCCCCACGGGAACGCGAGCGTGAAGAAGCCGATCGCGCGGCCGACGAGCAGCGCGAGCACGATGCCGAGCGGAATGCCGAGCGCGGCGCCGATCAGCGCCGTCACGACGCTCTCGTGGCGGATCATGCGCCTGGTCTGCCTGCGCGTCATGCCGACGGCACGGAGCATGCCCAGCTCGCGCGTCCGCTCGAACACGGTCAGCACCAGCGTGTTCACGATCCCGAACAGGCTGACGACGATCGAGAGCGAGAGCAGCACGTAGAGCAGGTTGAGCAAGATGTCGATCCCCGACTCCTGCTGCTTCTTGAACTGGCTCTCGGTCTGGATCTTCGCGTCGGGGAAGCTCGTGAGCGCGGCGGTCAGCCGCTGCGTGTTCGCGGGCGTGACGCCGCCGCGGATGTCGATGAACGAGTAGACGTTGGCCGGGTTCTGGTAGACGCTGTCGAAGAGCGCGCTCGAGATCGTGATACGCCCGAACGGCGAGCCGCCCTTCGGCGACTTGAAGACGCCGATCACGTGCAGGTCGAGCGTCCGCCCGGACGGCGTCTCCACCTTCAGCGGCGAGCCGACGGCGAGGTGGTGGTCCTTCGCGAACGAGTCGTCGACGAACGCAGCCGACTTGCCCAGCCGTGCCGGAACGCTCGGCCCGCCGGCCTTCCAGTCGATGTGGATCACGCGGCCGACGTCGGGGGAGACGCCTGTGACGCCGTAGCGGTTCCCGAAGGCGCGGCCGTCGCCGGCGCGCACGCCCGAGACGACCTCCACGCCCGGCACGCGGGCGACCGCCTTCTCGGAGGCGATCCCGGTCGGGGTGAAGCCGTTCTCGGAGGTGAGCGCGTAGTTGCCCTTGAACTGCTTGTCGACGGAGTGCTCGAACGTCGCCTTCAGACCCGACGCGAGCACGCCGACCGCGGTCACCAGCGCGAGCCCGATCATCAGCGCGGCAGCCGTCGAGGCCGTCCGCGCGGGGTTGCGCATCGCGTTCTGGCGGGCGAGCGAGCCGGCCACGCCGCCGATGCGCGTCGCCGGCCAGCCGAGCGTGTTCGCGAGCGGCGGAACGACGCGGGGAGCGAGCAGCGCTACGCCGATGAAGCTCGCGAGGACGCCGACGCCGATCGCCAGCAGCCGCGTCGTCGCCGAGGCGCCGGTCGCGAACGCGCCGACGAGCAGAAGCGCGGCAGCCACCGCGAGCACGCCGGCCGCGGCCGGAAGGCCGAACCTGGCCAGCCGGGACGGCGGCAGCAACCCTTCTCGCACCGCTGCGATCGGCTCGACGCGCGTGGCGCGGAACGCGGGCAGCAGGCTCGCGAGCACGGTGACGACGGTGCCGAGCACGAGCGAGACGATCACGGTGCGCGTGGCGAAGACGGTGCCGGCGTGAGGCAGGTCGATGCCGAGGGCGACGAAGAGCTTCTGCAGCCCCTTCGCCAGGCCGAGGCCGATGAAGAGGCCCGCCACGGACGCGGTGATGCCGATGACGCCGCCTTCGAGGATCACCGAGCGGCGGATCTGCTTGCGCGTCGCGCCGATCGTGCGCAGCGTCCCGAACTCGCGCGCGCGCTGGGCGATCGTGATCGAGAGCGTGTTCGCGATCACGAAGCTGCCGACGAAGAGCGCGATGCCGCCGAACGCGAGCAGGAAGTCCTGCAGGATGCTCGTGAAGCCGCTCGTGTCCTGCGTCTGCTTCGCGGCCTCCGCCTGGCCGGTGCGGACCTGCGCCGTCGGGGGCAGCAGCGGCCTGATCTGCGAGACGAGCTTCGCCGGGGTGACGCCCGGCTTGGCGGCGACGCTGATCGAATCGAGCTTCCCGACCTTCCCGAACAGCTTCTGCGCCGTCGGCAGGTCGAAGACGGCCATCGTCGCGCCGCCGAGCGACTCCACGTTGCCGAGCTTCACGATCCCGGCGATGCGAAAGTCGCGAACGGGTCCTCGCGCGACGGCGCCGATCGTGTCGCCGACGGCGAAGTGCTTCGCCGATGCGGTGTGCGCGTCGATGTCGATCTCGTGCGGGCCTGTCGGCCAGCTTCCGCTCGCCAGCACGAGCGGGTTCAGGCCCTGGTCGTGCTTCGGGTCGACGCTGAAGGCGAGGCTGGGCGCGAAACCGAAGGTGATCACCTTGCCGTTCCGGCCGACGAGCTGAGCCTCGTCGCTGACGCCTCCCACTGCGTGCGCGACACCCGGCAGCGCCCGCACCCGCGGCAGCAGCGACGCGGAGAACGAGGGCGGAGAGCTGTTGCCGTTCGAGTCGGTTCCGATCGCGCTCTTGCCGGTCACGACCGCGTCGGTCCGCGCTCATGCGATCTCGGACGAGGGATACGATCGGATGCTCGCGCAGTTCCGCGAGCTGGCGTTCGAGTTCTGCGACGCCGCGGCGGCGAACCGCCACCACGG
>Ga0209810_1001278_pt1 | contig 39817 bp, 51 predicted proteins | sample Coa_R1_7_FD_187159 | JGI IMG/M metagenome (GOLD analysis project Ga0209810, IMG submission 187159) | Surface soil microbial communities from Centralia Pennsylvania, which are recovering from an underground coalmine fire - Coalmine... | ecosystem: Environmental > Terrestrial > Soil > Unclassified... | reverse complement strand
TCGTATTTGAGCTGACGGGACCTCTGAGCCCGGGTGCCCTCCGGCCTGTCGGCCGGGAAGACTACGTTTATGTGTTGGCTCCTGTTAGGGTGTACTCGTGACGTGAGTGGGGGGACTGGGAGAGAGGCCATCGGCTCCGACGCGCCGTCCGCCTTCCGGCTCCTCATGGCCAGCTCGCCGCACCGGGATCTCCTTTTGTCGCCCCGTTTTTGCACAATCGGATGGGGCGCTCTTCGGTCGTCGTGGGGTCTTCTTGTCGTCGGAGAGCTTGCGGGATGCTGAACACCGTTCCCCTGTGGGCGCACCAGCGGGCCGAGATCGACGCCTCGTGGTCGGTCCCGGCCCGCGCGCGCCTGTGGGAGCCGCGGCTTGGCAAGACTCGTGTCTGCGCCGTCGAGATGCGCCGCCTCTGGGAGGGCGGCCACATCACGCGGTTCCTCGTGGCCTGCCCGAAGACGGTCGCCGGGGTCTGGCGGGACGAGCTCGCGCTGTGCTTCCCCGACGCGCAGGCGCTCGACCTCTCGGACGGCCGCGTGGCGGACCGGTTCGCGCGCCTGCGGCAGGCGACGACGTCGGGACCGGTCGTCGTGATCGTGAATTACGACGTCGTACACCGCGCGCTCATTCCGCTCCTGCAGTGGAAACCACAGTATATCGTCGCCGACGAGATGCACAGGCTCAAATCTCCCGGCGCGAGGCGGTCACGTGCGATGCATCAGCTCGGGCGGGTCGCGCAGTACCGGCGCGGCCTGTCGGGAACGCCGGATCCGTCCGGGTGGGCCGACTTCTACAGCGAATACAAGTATCTCGCTCCCGACATCTTCGGCACGACATATCGCGCTTTCTCGCTGCGGTACCTGATCCGCCACCCCGTGTACCGCTCGAAGGTCGTCGCGTACAAGAACGTGCCGGAACTTCGAGCGAAGGTGTTCAGCATCGCGTCCCGCGTCCGCCGGAGCGATGCCTGGGACGTGCCCGAGGAGCACGTGGTCGAGCGCGACATCGAGCTCGTGCCCGACGAGGCGCGGATCGTGGACGAGGCGCGCCGCCAGCCGTACTCGACGCGGCTCGAAGCGCTCCTGCGGCTCCAGCAGGCGACCGCCTCGGTGAAGGCACCGTATGTTGCGGCGGAGCTGGAGGAGATCCTGGAGGCAGGGAAGTCGGCCGTCGTGTTCACACGGTTCCGCGAGGAGCTGGCGCGGATCGAGGGCGAGATCCGGCGCGAGCACCCGGACGTGCCGCTTCTCATTCTGCACGGGGACACGCCCGCATCGGAGCGCGAGGTGATCCGGAGGGAATTCTTGAAGACGAGCGGGCCGCCCGTGGTGCTCGTGGCGCAGATCGCGACGGGCTCGCTCGGCATCTCGCTGCGGCGCGCAGAGTTCGCGATCTTCAGCTCGCTCGACTGGTCATACGAGACATTCAAGCAAGCGAAGGACCGCGTGTGGTCTCCAGATCGTCCGAGCACGCTGATCTACCTGCTGGCGAAGGGGACGCCGGATCGGCTCGTGCTGGAGACGGTGCAGAGGAAACAGGATCTGTCGGAGGCGTTCCTTGACTCGATCAAGTGGACACCATAGATAAGGGAGCGGTGAAGCAGAAGTGACTGACGAGATCCGCGTTGGGGGCGAGGGCCCGGTCCCGGCCGAGGCCGCGGTAGTCGGGCAAAGCCCAGGCCGCGTCGAGGCGATCCACCGCCGCCCCTTCGTGGGGCCGAGCGGCCAGCTCCTGGACGAGGCGCTCGCGGCGTGCGGGCTCGACCGCCGAGCGCTCTACGTGACGAACGCGGTCTCGGTCTACCTGCCCGGAAATCCGCCTCCGGAGCGCGACCTCATCGCGGCCGAGCGGCCTCGGCTCATCGAAGAACTGCACAAGGTCCATCCCCGCGTCGTGCTGGCGCTCGGCGACGTGGCGCTCCGGGTTCTCACAGGGATGGGGAGGATCACCGACCGCCGCGGCCAGGAGCTGCCGATCCACCGAGACTACGGGCTCGACGCCGTGGTCGTGCCGACCTATCACCCGGCCGCCGTGCTCAGGGACATGCGGCTTCGGCCCCGCTTTGTGGAAGACGTGGCCGCGTTCGCGCGGGCGCTCCGGCGCGGCTACACCGAGATCCCGATCTCCTACGAGATCAACCCTCCGTTCGCCGCTCGGTCCGTGCTGTACGTGGACGTGGAGACGCGCGCGGGCGAGCTCTGCCTGATCGGTCTCAAACCCCCGGGCGAGCCGTGCGCTCTTTACACGCCCGAGGGGTTCGACATCGCGGTGCAGAGGCTCCGGGAGGCGCTCGTCCTCTTTGCGTGGAACGCGCAGTTCGATCTCCTGGAGCTGCGGCGTCATTTCGGCGACCGTCTGCGCGACATGACGTGGCCCGTGGGCGATCCCATGTTCATGGTCTACTTGCTCGATGAGGAGGGGCGGCAGGACCTCAAGTCCGTCGTCATGCAGCGTCTCGGGGTCGCGCCCTGGGAGCGCGGGATCCGACAGAAGCTCATGCGGGGGGAGATCGAGCAGGGGCCGGAGCTGTGGGAGTACAACGCGCGCGACCTGACATACATGGAGGCCGTGCACCGCCTTCTGGAGGCCGAGCTCCAAGATCTCCCGGCCTGGCGTGTGTACGAGCAGGTGCTGTGCCCGGCCACGTGGCTGTGCCTCCACATGCGGGAACGCGGTCTCTACGTGTCGCTGGAGGCCATCGCCGAGGCGCGGCTCCAGCTCGGCGCCGCGCGCGAGGAGGCGCGGGCTCGGATCCGGCGCCACCTCGGGGATGTCAATCCGCACTCGCCCAAGCAGCTCGCATACGCGCTCTACACGCGGCTCGGGCTTCCGGCGGCGGACTGGACGGCGCACGGGTTCCCGTCGACGGCCGAGCTCGCGCTGCGGCGGATCCAGGACCACCACCCGGTCATACAGGACATCCTCGCTTTCCGCGAGGCCGAGAAGCTCCTGGAGTTCGTCGAGGCTTATCAGGACCTTCGCGACGAGGCGGGCCGGATCCATCCGAACACGACGCTGACATTCACGGTGACCGGACGCACAAGCGCGCGCGAGCCCAACATCCAGCAGATCCCGCGGGATCCCCGTGTGCGCCGGATTATCGCGGCGCCCCCGGGGAAGCTCCTGGTGTCTGCCGACTACAGCCAGCTGGAGCTCCGGGTCTGCGCGTTCGTCTCTCGCGAGCCAGTCATGCTCGACGCCTACCGTCGGGGGCTGGACCTGCACACGCTCATGGCTTCGCGCATTACGGGGAAGCCCGAAAGCGAGGTCACAGTCGAGGATCGATACCGCGCGAAGCCTGTGAACTTCGGGTTCTTATACTGCGCCGAGCCCGAGACATATCGCGAGCAGCTCCTGAAGCAATGGGGTCTCTCGATCTCAGCGGAGGACGCGCAGGCGGCGTATGACATGTTTCACTCGACCTACGCGGGCATTCTGCCGTGGTACGAGCGCGTGTACGCGCAGCTCCGGAAGGACGGCTACGTCGAGACGGTATTCGGGAGACGCCGACGGCTTCCCAACATCATGAGCGAGAAGACCGACATGCGGCTCCAGGCTCTCCGCCAGGGCGTGAACTTCCTCGTGCAGTCGACGGCGAGCGACCTCATGCTCATCGCCGCGACGCGCATGGACGAGTGCAGTCTTCCTGTCTGTGCGTACATTCACGACGCCGTCCTCCTGGAGGTCGAGGCCGACCGTGCGCAGGAGGTCGCGGAGGCCGTGCGCCGCATCATGGAGGACGAGGTTGTGGAGTTCGTGTGGGATCAGTTTGGCGTGGAATGGGACGTGCCGCTCGTGGCCGAGATCGAGATTTCGCGGGCCTGGGGCGAGAAAGGAGCTTGACACTGGCGGCCGAATGTGCAATAGTGGTGCGGAGAGGAGGCGAAACGGGAATGGGAGAGCTGAGAGAGATCCGGATGCACGAGCTGGCCACGTTCCGTCGGTGCCCGAAGAAGTACGAGTATGCGTTCGTACGCAATTGGGAGCCGCTGGTCCCGCCCGAGGTCGTGCGGATCGGCGACTACGTTCACCAGTTCCTTGCGCACGCAGTCGCGTCAGACGCGCGCCCTCAGCCTGTCCCCCGAAGGGAGGACGAGGACGCCTTCGCGATGGCGGAGGACATCGTGACGCGCTATGTGCAGCACGTAGGTCTCCCTCCAGCGGGCGACGTGATTGCGGTCGAGGAGGACTACTCTCGGGAGATCTCAGAGCTTGGCGTGACGGTCGCGTTCAAGCCCGACCTCGTGTACTGGGACGAGGCGAGGACACGGTTCGTGATTCGGGACTACAAGACGGTCGATCAGATTCCACGGGAGCGGACGGAGGACGAGCTCGATCTCCAGCCGCTCGTGTACCTCTGGGGGATGAGGCCCTATCTCAAGTTGATGGCTATGCTGATCGGGCGGCGACCGGGGACCTGCTCGATTCTCTGGGAGTACGAGTTCCTGCGGCGCGCAGTCCCGCGCGATCCCGACGTGACGCGCGACGGCCGGGTCTCCCGCGCGCGCATTACGACGACCCGAGAGCGCTACGAGGCGGCGGTTCGGAGGGCCGGAGCGGACCCGGCCGAGTACGCGGACATCCTCGATTCCCTGCCTCGCGAGGCGGACTACTTCGGCCGCGAGCGCATCCTGCTGACGCCGGAGGAGCTCGACCGCGCGGAGTCCGAGATCCTGGACTCTCTGCGGCTCCTGCTCCTGGCCGACCGCCATGACCTGTTTCCGAGGAACCCGATCAAGACGGGCGGGGAGCGGTGCGCGGGGTGTCCGTACTTCCAGCTGTGCAAGGCGGAGCTTCTGTTAGGACGCGAAGAGAACGAGCAGGCAATTCGCGCGATGGGATACAAGAAGAGAGGAGTCGATGAGGAGGAGGTGACAGCGGATGAAGCTGCGAGTGCGTTTGACTAACGGAGAGGATGTGCATGGGGACGAGCTCCGGCCGGACGAGAGCGGGCAGTACCGCGTGCTGTACCGGAACGACGTGGGAGTCGTCCGCATCCTGCGGCCGGACGAGATTGCGTACGTGGCGCCGATCCCGCACTCGATCCCGGACTCGCCGCACCCGGTGAGAGGAGGCGAGTGACCATGGCGAAGGGGAACGGGACCGAGAAGATCCTGCTCATCGACACGGAGCGGGGGGCGGGCGGATTCAAGTCGCTCGCGCACGTGACGATCCTCGACGCCTCGCCGGACACCAAGCAGACAGCCGTCGAGAAGGTCGAGGCTGTCCTGTGGGCGCTCCTCGACCATCCCGAGAAGCTGCAGGGCTATTCGCTTCTCGTCTTAGACACGATCTCGTCTCTCTCGACCCTCGTTCGCCACGATCTGATGGGCGACGGAAAGCTCGGCATCTGGCAGAACCGGGGCGTGTATAGGGCCGATACGCGGTCGGAGTACCGCGCCACGGCCGACATGGTGAGCCGGATGCTCCAGCATTTCCGGAGGCTCCCCATCGCGACCGTGTTCGTCGCGCACGAGGAGGAGCGGCTCGACCCCGCGGGCGTCTTGAAGCGCGGCCCGGCGCTGAGCCCCGCTCTGCTCAAGGATGTGGTAGGCTGGAGCCACGTTCTCGCCCACCTCGGGCAGACGACGCACGCCGTGACGCTCCCGAATGGACGCGAGATCCCGGCCGGGACGAGGCGGCTCAGAGTGGAGCCGGACAACCGCTACATGGCGAAGGCCAGGAGGAGAGTCGACCTGCCGCCGCTCCCGCCCGTCATCCTGGAGCCGACGCTTCGGGACCTGCGGGAGATTTTAGACGGCACGGGCGAGCCCTACCCGTGGGCGACCCTGTACGGCCCGCCGGGGGTCGGGAAGACCAGCCTCGTCGTGGGCGCAACCTATGCGCGGCGCTCCGCCGAGGCCGAGGAGGCAGTCGCGAAGCAGGAAGTGACGGACCGCGTGCGCGGGGAAAGAGGTGAGACGTAGTGGCGCAGTACAGCGTGGAGCGGAGCTACGACGTGGCGGGCGCCTGGGACGTGTTCGACGTGAGCGGAGGTGGTCGCAACAGGGTCGCCACGTTCTACAGCCCCGACGCGAGGGCGAGAGCGGAAGAGTACGTTGCAATGGTGCCTCACGTCGAAACATGGAAAGCAGCTCTCGGGAAGCTAGAGAGCGATGTACAGGACATCGAAAAGATCCTCGGAGAGGAGGAAGGGAAGAATGGCTAAGCTCAAGGACATTGTCGGAGGATCGCGGTTGCCGGACGGGGAGTACCTCGTCACCATCGTGAGCGTGACCGACGATGTAAGCCAGACCGGCCACGCCAAACTCACATTCAAGGCGGCCACGCAGGACGGCTCGACGGTCATCTGGTCGAGGTCCCTGCAGCCGCAGGCTTTGTGGAAGCTCGGTCGCGACCTGCTGGCGGCCGGGGTCGTCGATGAGGACACGGAGATCTCGGACGATCCGGATCAGCGGGCGGTCGAGCTCGCCGACCTCGCGCACCAGCTCCAGCACGAGCAGGTGCGGATCTCGGTCACGATCACGACGAACAAGGTCACGGGCCAGAGCGGGTCGGAGGTCTCCATCATCGGGCCCGCCGCGGTGAGAGCACAGAGCAGGGCCGATGCGCTCGCAAATCTCTAAGGGACCGACAGAGAGGTCCATTGTCGAGCGCCTCAAGCGCCGCTTGAGGGAGACGGGCAAGGTCGTCAAATTGCATGGGGGGCCCTACCAAGAGGCGGGGCTCCCCGACCTCCTCTACATTGAGAAGGGGTGCGCATACTGCATTGAGGTGAAGACGCACAGCGCGTTCAATCGTGAGAAGCACGGTCTCTCAGAGCTCCAGCACAAGCAACTCACGGGCTTCGCGCAGGCCGGAGCGGTCTGTACAGTGACGGATGGAGAAAGGTGGGTGCTTATCAATGAGAACGGCGAGTTTCGCGATCTGTCTCTTGACAACGATGATAATGCTGGTCCCGGTGCCGGGGGAGCCGAGCCCGCAGATCAGTGATCCAGCGGTTGGACAGCTGGAGGTGCATTTTAATCCGCTCCTCCAGCCGTTCCTCAAGTTCTTCGGGTTGCCTGAGTGGCTTCCGATCTGCACCGCCACACAGATCGAGGACCGCATCGTCGTGACGGCCTCGCACTGCATCCCCGACGATTCCTTCTACCTGTTCTCCGGCGGAGGCGCGGGGCCAGATGTCCAGGCGATCCACGTTGTGCGGCGGTCGAGCCTCTATGCGGACTCGCTGGCCGCGTATCTCCGGCGCCTGCCCTCCGGCGCAACGCCCCTCCAGTACTGGTCTGGCCCGTACCCCGTGATCGATGGATTCCGCGTGGGATTTTACAGGGGCACGCTCGGACACGTCTACTACAGGGATGCGGACGTGTTGTTCAGCGGATTTAGGCTGACAGACGATTCCGACTATTCGCTTCCCGACCGCGTCGTGCCGACATCGCCGTCCGACCCGCTCTACCAGGTCGATATCGCCGTGCTCACGCTCCGCGATCCCTGGCCCGCGGTGCACCCCGTGCAGTTCGGCCCGATCCCCCGAAAGGGCGAGCAGGAGTGCTCGACAGGCTTCTCCGTTGGGCTCCGGCAGTGGTCCGGCTGCGCGACCGTGACCGTGCCGCTCACGTACCTCGACGGCTACGGGTGGGTGACAGCCCTGGGCTCGGATGTCATGGCGTGGGCGCCGGGCGCAAGCGGGTCGCTCGTCACCAACCCTCTGACCCGGAAGACCATCGGCATTCTGACGCTGGGAGCTCCGCCCGGGTTCCTCCACAATTTTGTGGGGGTCGTCCCGAGTGGCCTGCTGCGGCTCGCGCTGGAGCGGGCCGGGGTGCGCTGATGGCGACCGCGCGCCTCGTGGTCCTGTCCGATCTCCACGTGGGGTCGATCTACGGGCTCTGGCCGGAAGGATTCCGCACGGCCGGGGGCGGAGCGTATGCGCTCAATCCGGGGCAGGCGTATCTCTGGAAGTGCTGGACCTGGACGCTTGACAAGCTGAGGGAGCTCCGCCCCACAGCCGTGATCCTGAACGGAGACATTCTCGACGGCCGCCAGCAGGCGCAGAGAGCCACCGAGGCCGTGACGGTGTCGATGACAGATCAGCAGGAAGCGGCCATCGCCCTTCTGTCGCCCCTCCGCGAGATCGCGCCGACCCTGTTCGGGGTCCAAGGAAGCGAGTACCATGACCAGACGGCAGGGGAAGCGTGCGAGGCGGTCTACAAGGCGCTCGGGTGCGCGACCTATGACGGCCCGGGGGTCGGATTTTATGGGAAGGAGACGCTCGATCTCAAGGTCGGACACACGATCATCAATGTGTCGCACGGCATCAGCGTGTCCGGGGGACTGTACCGTGCGACGGCGCCCGACCGCGAGGGTGTGTGGTCGGCCCTCGCGGGCAAGGAGGGGCGCACGCCCGCCGCGCATGTCGTGGTGCGGAGCCACGCGCATCACTGGGTGTACGTGCAGCACCCGACGAAGCACATCCTCATCACGCCGTGCTGGCAGCTCCAGACTCGGTACATGCGGAGGCTCTCGGCCTACCGCATGTTGCCCGACATCGGGTTCGTGACAATAGAAATCGACACGGAGGTGAAGCCGAGCTATGCCGAGGATCCTGTGCGCATCTCCCGAACCCTCTTCGGGCTCCCCGAGCGACGCCCCGCGGCGCTCAAGCTCTGAGAAGCCTGTTCCCGACTGGACGTGGGAGGACCTCGACCGCGCCATCGGCGCTCCGGGGCCGTCGAGCGACCCCGGCTACACGGTGCGGGAGTACGCCGCTCGGAAGGGGATCCCCGTGCGCACGGCCTATGATAGAATCCGCAAGGCCGTCGAGCGCGGGAGCCTCATCAAGGGAACCCGCCTGATCGGGGGACGGCGCGTGTCGGTCTACCGTCCCGCGACGTGATCGATCCCGTTCACGGCGCGCCGCATCCAGCCGAGCAGGAATGCCCGCAGCGACGGGTTGGACGCGGCGAGCTGCGCGTACTCGACCGCCAGCCGAGCGCGGATCTCCTGGAGGAGTGCCCGAGGGTTGCACCCGTTCGCCGCTGCGGCCGTGATCGGGCCGAACACGCCGTCGACTGCGATGCGTGTCGGCCCGACGGCATTCACGGCCTCCTGCAGGATGCGCACGGCCCTGGCGGTCCCCAGGTTCACGGCCGCGTCGAACACCTTGGTCGCCACGTCTTGGTCGAGGAGCGCGTCGTACTGCCAGTAGTCGCGCTTGTAGATCGCCTTCGCCTGCTCCAGGGTCAGATTCTTGATGTCGAGCTCCGGGTACTGGCGCTTGCTGATCCCGTACTTCGTCTCCCCGCCCGGATCGCGCGGGTCGAACGAGTACCCGCCCTCATGCGCGAGCACGATAGGGATCGCAAGGTCGAACGAGGCCATGCGCTTACCTCCGGAAGAGCGCGCTGAAGACGGCCGCGCCGAATGCCACATAGAGGCCGATGACCAGCTGCCAGAGGAGCTTGAGCTGAGCAGGGAGATGGTTAGTAACGTGAGAGCGCACGACAGCCAGGTCTTCCTCCAGCTTGGCGAGGCGTGCGTGGATCCCGTCACGAAACTCCTCCTTCGCTTCGAGCGTGGCGAGGCGCTCTTCCACCGTGGGCGCATCCATGGATGTCGTCACCTCCCTCCGAGCGAGGGGAGCTTCGGCCCCTTCGGGAGACCGGGGAGGCCGAGGCCCCCGGAGACCTGTCCTTCTGTCGCATAGAACGGTGTGAGACCGAACAGATAGAGCCACAGCTGGTCGCGCGGAATCTGCAGACCCGCCTTGAGATTGAAAATGTTTACGATTGGGGTGGGAAGGATATCGCTTCCGACGAGCTTGGCAAGATCTTCAAAGTCGACTGGCTTGTGCCCTGGTCCCAAAAGAGTTATTGCATCAGCAAGCATTCGCACGGGAACGCCTGATTTCGACTTGGCCTCCCAGACAACGGGGCGGAAATCGGGCTTCGCCTGCGGATCTCCTGCTCTCTTCAGATATTCCTGGTAGGCATATTCTGCCAGGTGATATCCGAGAATCTCGGCGTCTGTCGTGTACTCCTTGATGCGGAAGTACTCGCCCTTTCTCTTCCTCTTGTCGATCTTTTCTCCGATTCTGATGTCGAACTTGTGGTATCCGGGATTATTCGCGGCCCAGGTTCCTGTGACGGCATACTGGATAGAGTTCGTCCACAGAAATTGCAGGACCATAGCACGAAAATTGATGGCATTGGCGACCTTCATCATTACGAGGCGTTCTTCGGGAGAGACCGCCGCAGGCAGGTATCGCCCCCCTACGAGTTTTCCTCCGATGCGGGTTCCTGATTGCGCCAGCGAGGCGTATTCTCCGAACGTGTAATGTATAGCAAAGAGAAGGGTGTTGCCGTATTTCTGGAGCCACAGCGGGAGCATCGAGCGCGGAATGCTCCCAAACCGAGTGGCCACGAGGGCGGCGGCCACGCGCCCCGCGCGTTCTTCAGGAAGACGAACGCGCACGCCGTTCTCATAGACACCCTTCTCCATGAGGAGTGCCTTCAGGCGCTTGTACGCGAATCCTTGGAGAGCGGGAGCGAGACGCTGGAAGAGCAGATCTTCGGCGACCCGGTAGACGGCCTTGCCGACCGGAAGAATGATTGTCGACGTGGCGAGAGCGCGCACCCACGGATATCTCTCTGCGAGCCGATTGAAGAGTTCTCCCGAGAATGTCGAGAACTCACGGTGGAGAACGTCGACATCGAGGCCGTTCTGCTTCATCTCGGCATAGATGGGATCGAGGCGCCGAAACTCCTCATACGCACGAATGACGTCCGGCCACTTCCACGGCAGAAGGATATCGGGGGCGATGGAGGCAGCCGCTCCGATCAGGGTGCGGCCGTGGAAGATCGGGTTCCAGCCTATGATGAGCTTGCGGAGATCCGACGGAATCCCCCAAAGAGGGCGCCCTCCTGAGGGACCGACATAGCGGTCGAGGACCTCAACGAGCGGCTTCGGCGCATACATCGTGTAGGGCCGGAGCTCGCTGACAGAGAGGACCTGCTCGTATCCAGGAAGCTTGACAGGAGAGAGCAGACCAAGGTTCTCGAAGACGTTCAGGATGGAGTGCGTGGCGGTTGCGTCGGCTGAGTGCGTGATTCGGCGCGTGATGATGTCGAGGGGGTCGTAGACGGGCTTCAGCCCAATCCTCTCAGCAAGAGCATGGTTCAGCTTCTGCGGCTTCACGTGGTGGAATTTCGTAATGAGACCCCGGCGCTCCTCGCTGATCTTTGTTCCCACTTCAAGATAGGACCCTGATTCTCCGAAGAGGTCCTTTGAGAGCTCGTTCTCGAATCCGTCGGCGAGGGACGCGGCTTCCTCAGCCGTCTTCCCCGCCGCCTCGGCAACCTTCATGAAGGCCGCTTTCGGTGTGTGGTTGGGCAGGAGGCCGCGGTACGTTTGCAGGAAATCTCCAACATTCTCGATGCCTGCTGTTTTCGCGAGATAGCCGGGAAGGAGAGCATCTCCGCGCTCAATCCACAACTTCGCGAGCGCAGTGGGGATCTCCTCGGGGTTCTTGAAGAAGAGCGCGAGGTACCGGTCCCGCTTGGGATAGACGTATCCCACTGCCTTCTCCGCCTTATAGAGGGCATCGAGGACGGCTGTCACATAGGACGCCATGCGTTTGACCCCTTCGGGGGCGTTTGGATCTGGAGTCAAGACCTGGCGGCCGACCCGCTCCCAATCTGCTTTTGTAACGACACCGACTCGCCGACCTTCGTCGACGAGGAATCTCCTGATCTTCTCGATGTAAAACTGAACAGTGGATACGTAAGACTCTGCGCCTTTGACGGCCTCTAGCCCTTTGACACCCTCTTCAGTGAGCCCCCCCTCGCGCAAAACCTGCGCATCTTTTGAAATGAGATAGCCGGGAAAATTCACGCGCGTTAGGGCGCTTACAAGAGGCTGAAGGATCGGCCGAATCGCACGGAGTTCGGGAGGAACGTTGACAATGTATCGATAGGGAGAGATCTTTGTCAGCGCATCGGCGACTTGCTCCTTTACCTCATTCGGGCCCTGTGGGGGGCGGTTCGCTTCGGTCGGACCCCGGCTCGTGTAGACGGGGTCGGTATACGTCACTCCCGACTGAGGGTCGATGGCGGGGCTTCGCCCGCGCACGGCTCCGACCGATTCGGCCATCTCGCGCTTGGCGGTCGCCTCGGCCGCCTTCTCCGCGTAGGTCGCCTTCCCCGTGCGAGGCGAAATGAGGCGCTGGAGATCGCGTGGGAGCTCTCCCACGCGGGGAGACGGCCCCGGAGGGTCGAGACGCCAGTGCGGCTCGGGCAAAGGCGCAGGGTGCAGGGTAACAGTAGGTTGCGGTGGGAGCCCCGGAGACAGCGTTCCGGGAGACTGCACGACCCTGATCTGGGTCTTGCCGCCCGCGTGCTCGGCGACTCGCCATGTTCCGGCGGGCGTTTCTCCGAGAGGTTCCGCCAGCGGAGAGCGGACGATCTGCGGAGCGGGAACGCGCACCTCGGGGCGGAGCGGGGTCGCTCCGACCGGGGCTCCGGGGCGCGTGGCAGGAGGTGTCGGCGTCAGGACCTTCTGCGCGACGGCGGAGGTCGCCGCCCGCGCGGCCGCGTGCGCCGCCTCTCCCTGCGCTCCGGTCGGAGGGTGCGCGGCGGGGGTCGATGCCGCTTCTCTCTCCAGATCCGCTATAGCGCGGGCGCGAGCGAGATTGCCCTTGAGCACGAAGAACCCCTTGAGCCCCGGCAACAGGAAAAGCGTGTTTGTTACGGTCAGCTGAGGATCGCGCTTGAACTCTTCGAACCACCAGGCCCAGACATTCTCCGGGATCTTCTCGGCCAGCAGGAGCGTGGCCTTCGCGGGAGGGATGTTGTGCGCCCTTGCCCACGCATAGTAGTCTTCGATGTACTGGCGCGCCGCCTGAACGGTTGGAAAGGCGTCCTTCTCGTAGGCTTTCGCCGCGGCCACGTGGCCCGCGACGACCTGTTCAGCCTTTTGGCGGTCTCCGATGAGCGTATAGTACACGCCCTGAACGATCCCCGCGACATCGTTCGCGATCCCTCCGAGAATCGCCACCGCATCGTGGTGAATGGCGGCGATGGGCTGGAGAGCTCCCGCGACGAACTGGCCTCCGACGATCAGGGGCTGCCGCACGACGGGGGTCACGCCGGGGAATGTCAGGGCCCGAGCGAACTTGTTCCACAGGCGGTCGACGGCTTCAACGTAATTGTGCGTCTCGGTTGGGAGCGCGGCCCCCTTGTCGATGTTCGCAATGACCCGGGAGTACCCGCCATTGTAGGCCGCGAGCGCCATCTTCCATGCCGTTCGGTCGTCCATCGCGGGGTAGCGCGTCGTCAGATCATCGTGCAGCCTCCGCAGATAGAGCGCTCCGTACAGGAGCTGGAGACCTGGCTTGGAGGCAACCTGCTGGGGATCGACACCGAGCCCTCTCACGGTCTCCGGCATGAGCTGGGTCAGCCCGAACGCTCCCGCCTTCGAGACGGCCTTCGGATTCCACCCCGACTCCTGAGTGACGAGTCCCAAGAACAGAGGCACCGGGATCCCGAACGCTTGCGCCGTCTTCACAGCTTGTGCGTACCAGGGCGAGCGCGGAATGCCGGGCGGAGGCTCCGGCGCGGTCGGTGTCGGAGCAGGCGCCGACGGCGCTGTGAGCCGGACCCCGCCGGGCGGGAGCTGCTCGCGGGTTGGGATCCCGCGCACATCGGCGCCGGCGCCGGTCGGGGGGATCGCGCGCGTGCCTGCGTCATCCTCGCTCTTCTGAAGAGGAGGCGGTGCGCCTCTTACAGAGATGATAGGCGAGGGCGTGCTAGGCGCATCTCGCACGGATCCAATCAGCGGGGACTGCGACGGAATCTCGCTCGGCGCGCCTCTTACAGAGATGATAGGCGAGGGCGTGCTAGGCGCATCTCGCACGGATCCAATCAGCGGGGACTGCGACGGAATCTCGCTCGGCGCGCCTCTGACAGCGATGATGGGATCAGCCATCACTTCACCTGCGCCCACCACGTTGTGCCATCAGACAGCCAGTCGCGTCCATCTCGGGTCTTTGCGATTTGATTCGGATATCGAGACGCCGGAGGCATTCCCGGAGGGGGCGCGACACCAGCCCGCCATTTGCTTCCGTCCGCAAGAGTCTTAATCCCGCCTCCTGCTCCTGTGGAGCTCGGTGTCTGCTGCGATGTCTGCTGTGACAGAGCGTCATCAATGATCTGGAGATACTGCTGCTGAAGAGCTTTGAGCTGGTCGATCCCGCTCTGCGCCTCGCTGATCCTCTGGTCGATCTCGTCGAGCATCTTCTTTCCCTCGTCGCGCCCGATCTGCTTCGTCGCGATGGCCGACTTGACGGCCAGGCGCTGACTTTGCAGTTTCACGATCTCGCGCTGAGCGTTCGTAATGTTCGTTGTCAGGTTTGTGACGAGCGCTCTCGCGGCGTTCAGGTTTGCGACTGTCGGCTTCTGGAGGAGAGCATCTGCGCGCTTGAGATTCGCCTCCGAGTTCTGCAGGGCTGCGAACGCCTTCTTGTGGGAATCCTCGATGCCTGCGAGAATCGCCTGCGCACGGGCCGACGCAACCTGCGTCTGCGCCTTCGTGAGATCGACCTTTGCCTCCGTCAAAGTCTTCAGTGCGCCGAGGTAGTCCCCGTGCGCGAGAAGGTCCTGCGCGCGCGCCAGAGCTTCCTTCGAGCGGGCGGCCTCCATGTCCGTGCGGCCCTTGAGCTCGTCGATTCGCGCCTGCACGAGCTGGGAGATCTCGGTGACGGCGGCCTTCGCCTCTTCGGGAATCTCAAACCCATAACGCTTCGCGACGGTTTCGAGAGCCGCAAGCGCCCCAAGCTTCTGCATGGGTCCGGCATTGGGATTGTACAGGGCCTGCGTGACTTGTGCGCTGAGCTTGAGCGCTGCATCCGGCGAGATGTACGGCGGCGCGTTCAGGAATGCGTCCGGCAGGTCGATTCCTGCCTCCTCTTTCAGCGTCTGCGCATACGCCCTGCGAGCGTCGGGCGGCATCGCGAGGAGGTCCGGGAGCTTGTCGAGGATCGTTGCGCGCTCTTTCGGGCCATATGCCAGTGTGGCGACGGTCCGCGGCGTGATCCCTCCTGGGGGAATGGGGATGTTCAGCCCCTTGAACAGGTCCGAGAGCTTCGCTTGGACTGTCGGGTCCTGCAGGAGGGCCGGGTTCCCCTGGAGGAGCGGGAGCATCGTCTGGAGAGTCTCCTGCAGCTGCTTCTGCTGCTCGGTCTGGAGCTGGATCTCCCGGAGCTTCTGCTCCGTGATCAGCCTCTCGTACTCCGGCTTCTGGAGCTGCCCCTGCGTGTAGCCCGACACCGCCGACTGCAGGAGCTGGCCCAGGAGGTCCGGCGCGAATCCCTGCGGCGGAACGGGCGGAAGCGGTCCAATCTGAGGAATCGGCATGTCAGCGCACCTCGAATCCCATGGACGTCAGCCGCGCGATGTCCTTGCGCTCGTGCTCGCCGAAGTCCGTTCTCCACCAGGCGTGCGGGATCTCGATCTCTTTCGTCGTCGCGTACACGGACGCGCAGGCTTTCTCGACCGTCGGCCCCTTCCCGAGCGCGACGCCGACGTTGCCGTCCGGTGCCGCGACGATCAGCTGACCGTCCCGGCGGCCGACCCCGAACGCCCCAAAGCGCTCGCCGATGATGTCCGGGATCGCCCCCACAGGGAGGCCGACCGGCGACTCCTTGCGCGCGACATCGCCCGCAAAGGGGTACGGCGGCACGCCGACATGCACGCCTCCCCAGTACTCGCCCCTCCGGAACGGAAGCTCCGTGAGCGTCCCGGCGGCGAGCTCGGCGAGCACGTCCCCCAGGGGCCGCGTGAGCCCCTGCAGGTAGACCGCGTCGGCATCCCACCCGAACCGCGGTCCCCACTCCAGGTAGTAGAGCTTCTCGTCCCGCTCCGAGATGACGCCGTTCACGTCGTACTCTCCGGGAGGGAGCTCAAGCCGCCGGAACAGCTCGGCGATGTCCTTCGCGCGCAGGAGCGCCGCAACCCGGGGCTCGTCGCTCTCGTACGCCCACATCAGCGAGGTCGCGGCCCCCGTGTTCGGGCCGAGGTCACCGGTGTACGCCTTCTTGTATTCCAGCAGCGCCATGTACCCGATGATGTCGGTCCCGTTCCACCACCAGGCCGTGTCGATCACGACGCCGTCGATTCTCTTCTGCAGGACGCCTGGCATGTCGCCGTACGTCTTCCGGAGGTACCGGAGCATCCGGAGGAGGTCCTCGCGGTCCTTCGCGCCGTAGGTCGTCTCGGACGGGAGACCCTTCTTCGTCGGCTTCCAGAACCACCGAGCCCCGCGCGAGGATCGGAGAACCTCGCTCGCCTCGGCCTCGGAGATCGACGCGAAGGCGTGCGTCTCGGGGATCCGGATCCCGAGGAGCGACGCGACCTTGAGGCCGTAGGTGCGCTCCTCCAGGCGGTCCCCGATCTCGCTCGCTCCGAGCACGCGCGCGCCGCGCGATCTCAGCTGGTCCGCGATCTTCCCGAACCCCGTGAGGTCGAAGACGAAGACCGTCCGCTCGTCCTGGCGGCCCCACCGGAGGAGGGCGTCGAGCGAGTCCGCGCGGTCGACGATTCCCTCGCCGACGCTCCGGAAGTCAGGCTCCTTGATCCAGACGCGGACCTCGTGCCCCTCGGCAAGAAGCCGCGCCCACCAGCTGAGGCTCAGGCCCTCCGTGGAGACGAACGCGAACCGCACGGCTACGTCGGAGGCGCATAGGTCTGTTGCGTCGGCGGCGTGTAATACGTGTCTGCGCCCGGCCCGTAGTACTCCTCGGACGCGCGCGACACGCTCGGCGCAGGCCAGGCCGCTCCGACGTCGATGCCGGGGGTCGGCGCGGCAGTCCTCTTAGGGTTGTACAGCCCCATCGCGTAGTTCTGGAGCACCTGTTGCACGCCCGCAAACGGGTTCCCCATGCTGGCGAGCGCCTGCGACGCTCCGTATCCGGCAGTCCCGTACATGTTCCCGAGGTTCTGGAGACCGCCCATCGCCTGCCCCGTGATATCGCGACCGAGCGCCGTGTACTGGCCCGCCTGACCGAGGAGATTGGTCAGAATGCCGAGCGCCTGCTGCATCCGCTGGTCCTGCAGGAGGTTCGACTGAATGTTCATGTTCGACACCGCCGAGAGCGCCTGCTCCCCGAGCCTCTGCGCGAGCTCGGCCTTCTGGCCCTCCGAGAGGTCGGACCTGGCGGCGAGCTCGTCGACCATGTTCGCGAGCCCCGAGAGGATCGTCTGCAGGTTCACCTGCTGGTAGGCGTTCGGCTGGAGCAGGTTCGCGACCACGTACTGGGCCGTCGGCGTGACGGGGAGCCCCACGGCCTGCGACAGCGCGGATGCGACCGCCCGCTCTAGGGGCTGGAAGACGCCCCCGTACTGGCTGAGGAGCGTGTTGATAAGGTCGCGCTCGGCCTGCGCAATGGCCGTCTGCCCTTCTGACGCCTGCTGCGCGGCCGAGGCCGCCTGCTGCTGAGGGCCGCGGTTGAAGAGCCCGCTGATGATCGATCCCGCAAGCGGGAGCAGGAAGTTCAGCATTTAGCGCACCTTCTTCGTCAGCGCAATCGACAGTCGTCCATACGGCGTGTCGAGCCGAGACATCGCCGTGAAGTCGAAGACTCTCCCCCATGGAGTGCCCGCAATCCCGTAGGGCTTCCCGAGCGCGCCCTGGAGCGCACTGTAATACTGGTACGCCTCGGGGAGGCGGAACGGCCTCGCCGAGGACAGGCGCGGAAAGCTCGGGAGCGTCATCTTCACCATCTTATGAGTTTCCTCCGCCCGCATTGAATTCGGCCGAGCTCAAGCCTCCGGTCGGGCTCCCCGGGCGCTGCCACCACGCCGTCCAGCTCGGTTGCGCGGGAGGTTGCATCTGGACCGGCTGCGTCGCCGGAGGAGGCGGCGGAGGCACGGCCGGGATGATCGGCTGCACGGGAGCCAGGATCTGGCTCAGGAGCTGCTGCAGGAAACCGGACAGGCCGCTGGAGGCCGCGCCTCCAGCGGCAAGGCCTTCGGAGGCAACGCCTCCGGCGAACGGAAACGGCGCGGCCTGGCCCAGAACGGCCTGGACGTACGGCCACAGGGCCGACCACACGGGGCCAGCCGTCTGCGGGTCGATCTGCCCAGGAATGGCCATGACCAGAGCCCCCTACGGAGTGAATCCTCCGGCAATCCCTCCGCCTCCTGTGTAGCCACCCCCACCGCCAGAGCCCCAGCCTCCTCCTCCGCCTCCTCCATAGCCACCCCCGCCCGTGTCGGGAGCGCCCATGCCGCCGAAGCCTCCGCTAGCGGCTGTTCCGCCCTCGCCCCCGACCCCCGCGGGGTACGCCGCGGGAGGCGGTGTCGGCTGAGGCGGGGGCGTGTACGGTTGCACTGGGGTCGCCTGGGGCGGTGTCGGTTGCACGACCGGGGTCGTGGGCGCGAGCACCTGGCTCAGGAGCTGCTGCAGGAACGACATCGCGGGCGTGCTGAACGCCGCCCCTCCCTGGGGCGAGAAGAGGCCTCCCTGCCCGCCGATCAGCGCAATGTAGGGAGCGAGCGCCTGCCAGATCGACGCCGTCACGTCTCCGCCCGCGCCGGTCCCGGCCGCCCCTAGGGTCGGCTGGCGCACGGGATTGGGGCCGAGCGCCTGCGGCGGGGTCGTGCCGAGACCCGTCGGCTGGTAGTTCCCGCCCAGGAGCTGAGAGATCAGCGTCCGGATCGGGCCGTAGTCTGCTGTCGGAAGAGGCCCTATCATATGACAGATTCTCCTTTCATTCCTATTCTATCATTAATGCACGGTGAACACAACGTCGAGCCACAGCGTGATCGACTGCCCCGTCGGGATGCTGGCAGCCGTCGCGTTGTAGAGCGAGACCGTCACGAGCACGGCGAAGCTGCTGTAGATCGTGCCGCCCGCGAACACGCGGCCCTGGAAGACGACCTGGCCGCTCGCGGCGAGCGCGACCGTCTGCAGGCTCTGCAGGCACAGGCCCGCCACGCCGTGCTGGACCCACGGCACGACATGCACGTAGAGCGACAGCGGCGGGTCGATGAGGAGCGGCGGCACGTCCGAGAGCGGCACCTGCTGCGTGATCGTGATCGCCTGCCCGCTCGCGATGGCGGCGCTCGTCGTGTACGCGTACGAGTACTGGTTGTCCCACAGCACGAAGGACGACGGGTTCGTCGTGACCCGCGCGGGCGCAGGCACGCCCGCCGGGAACGGCGGCTTCGTGCGCTTGGTCCCGACCGCGTACTCGTCGAGGACGCGCTGCGGGATCGTCTCGGTCGCGCGGGGAGTGGCCATGTCTACATCGGCACCGTCAGCTCAGAGTCCGGCCACCCGACGAGCAGGAGCCGCTGAATCTCGATCTGGATCGTCGACGACGTGGTGATCGACACCTGCGCCTGGTACGCCTTGTGGGGCGGCGGAATGCTGATCTGCTTGCGGATCGGGTACGCCGAGAGGTCAACGCTCCGCGAGGTCGACGCCTGGTTCACGCCGGGGTCGAACACGACCGTCACGGTCGCGAGCTGGCCGCTCTGGATCGGCGCCACGAGCTCGATGTACCGGTACGTCTTCTTCGCCTGCGGCATCCCGCTGTCGTCGATCTTGCCGACGAACGACGCGCCGATGCTCGCGCCGAGGTCCGTGCTCGCGGCGAACCACGTGTCGATGTTCCCGAGGCCCGGCCTGCTCCCGTCGACCTCCTCAACCGACGGGTCGTAGTACGCGGTCTCGGCCGCCCACCCGATCTTGTACCACTCCTGGGTCGCGATGTTGTAGCAGTACGTCACGCCCTGCGCGGGCAGGCTCAGGTACCAGACGCCGTTCCGGTAGAATCCGACCGCGCGCGAGAGGTCGGACGTCGACAGCGCGAGGAGGGTCGACTGGATGTTCGTGCTGATCCGCGTCGGCTGCTGGCCGTCGAACATCCAGGCGCCGTCCTTGCTCAACCAGAACACGACCCCGAGCGCGACCGTGATGGAGCGGGGCGCGATGCACCCGATGTCCAGGATCTTGCGATGCACGAACGACGTCGGATCGTCCCCGTACAGCGCCCACGTGCTGAACTGCTTGAAGAAGACGAGGATAGACCCCAGGGACGCGAGCCCCTGCGCGAAGTCCTGGACGCTCGATTTCCCGACCGAGAAGTACTGGTTCAGCAGGTCCCAGCCCCACGGCTCCTTGTAATTGCTGAACCAGCACCCACTCGGGTCTCCGGGCGCCCCGAACACGAACAGGCGCTCCTTGTGGGCGGCGATGTACCAGGCGCCCACCGGAGGCTGGTCGCGCACGAGCACGAGCTGCTGGCCGAGGTTGCTGTCCGCCACGTTGTCCGTGAACGTCGTCGTCGTGTTGTCGGTGATCGTGCCCACGAGCTTCCACACCGAGGACGTCCCGCCGAGCCGGTAGATGTTGCGCTGCGTGACCTGCGGGTCCGAGCTCGTCGGAATCCCCGACAGGCTCGCCGACTGGTTCGTGAGCGTGAGCGGCCCGGCAATCGGCCCAGGACCGGATTCCTGCGTCGCGTTCCCGAACGTCACGCGCCAGTAGTAGGGGTTGCCCTGGCTGTTGAGATTGCCCGCTCCTCCGGCCGCGACCGTCGGCGCCACCGTGGGCGCGGCGATCTGCGCGAGCGTGATCGCGAGGGTCGGGTCGATCTTGACCATCGGGTCCTTGCCGTTCACGACGAACAGCCAGTAGTTCGATCCCGTCCCCGCCTGCGCGAAGTAGGTCGGCTGCGAGGCCGTCGGCGTGACGTTCGAGGGGTACGTCAGCTGCGCCGGAGCGGTCGTCGTCGTCCACTGCCACAGGGCCGCCGCGCCCGTCGACGTGTTCGCGGCCCCGATGTAGACGGGCGACTGCGGCGCGAGGCGGTCGAACCGCGTGAAGCCGAGGCAGGCCGACGGGAGCGCGCCCGTGTTCGCGACCCGGCCGAGGACCGTCACGTAGCTCCCGAGCTTCTGATCGGGAACGAGGTTCAGGACATCGACGCACCGCTTCGGGTCGATGAAATAGGACGCCGTGAAGACATCGAGCCCCTTGAACGGGCCGAGGTCGACCAGCACCTGGGGGCGGCCAATCGGCACTTCCGGTCACTCCCCGCGTAGCTTCGCGAGCTCCTTCTGCAGGGACTCGACCTGCGCCTGCAGCGCCTGCAGGGACTGGTTCGCCTGCTCCTGCTGGAGCTGCATGTGACCGAGCGCCTGCGCGACGAGCTGCACGAGAAGCGCAAGACCAAGGCGTTCCACCACGGTATTACCTCCTCCGGCGGCCCCGGGCCGCCATCTTCTGGAAGCGGCGCTTGCCGTAGCGCCGCCTCCCGATCCACGCCGCAAGCGCGCGGGGATTCTTCGCGCCGCGCTTCCGGAGCTTTGCGGTGAGCTTCTTGAAGCGGCCTCCCCCTCCAGGTCTCATGGACTTACGTCGAGCCATTGCTGCCATCCTCCTTTCTTCTTTAGCCGCATGCAGGACGCGCACGCGCCGGAACCATTATGAGCCTCTCCGCTAGCGTCAGCCGACAAGAAATCTTTTCTCTAATTCGTGGCGGGCATGATTTGGACGACCATTGTGGGCCACTGGCCGCTCCCGCCTGGGCTGTTGTATATCGTGAAAGAAGTTCCTGAGGAGTTGACACAGTACTGGAGGCTGATCGTGTGAGATGCTCCGTCTCCCGTGATGACAGCGAGGAGAGCGAACGTGTTGGTGTTGTTCGAGCTTCCACCGATGCTATTGTTCTGAAGGACCGTTGTCCCATCGACAATGTAGACGGTCCCATTGACGGTCGCCGATGCCGAACCCCCGAATCCCGCCGCCTGAACAATAGCCTTCGCCCCCACAGGAATTGTCACGGTCGTCTGCAGATTTGTGGAATCGACCGGGACGGGGGTGGTGCTTGTTGTCGTGTAGTTCCCTGTTCCCGACCCTCTGAGGTAGATCACCCTCGGGATCAGCTGGACGCCGTTGTAGATAATCTGGCCCCCGCTCGGGCCGTTGATGGCGAGGTTGCTGTTCGTCTGGGCCTGGAACAGCCAGGAGTACTGCGTGCCGCCGCCTGTCGATGTGCCTGCGGTGACGGCCTGGAGCTGGAGGGAGGTGGTCTGGGCAGGGGAGTTCGCCCCCGTGCTGAAGGCAGAAAGCAGGAGCTGGGCATCCCCCGAACGAGTGCCATTACGGAAAAATCGGGCAATAGTCGCGCTTGAATCGACGAGGAAGTCGAAGTAGGTGGAGCCTCCGGTGAGAACCGTGAGCGCGTTCGTAAAGTTCTGATAATCGGGGCTCAGGAGAATTCTCGCCCCATTTCCGCCTTTTACAACGAATGAATCGTAAACGTCGTCGGGGTCTCCTCGCTGTAACGAGAATGGCTGTGTCGCCCCAGGGATTTGGCTCGGGGCCGCGAGGATCGTGACATTCCCCGTGTCGTTCAGGTTGATGCGGCCTGGGGAGGCGGGGGGGGCGCCGCCGAAGTTCAGCATCTGATAACCTCCAATAAATACGCTTCCCCCGCTTCCCCCGTTATCCCAGTTAAGATAGACACCTCTACCTGTCCCAGCGGTGAGGAAGAGATCCCCGTCGCTGGTATACCGCATGAAGGATTTCGTCGTCGAGAGCGTGGGGACCGTCGCGTTGTCTGTGTGAATCTCGAACGTGCCCTGAGTCCCCGAGAGCGCGAGATACGTCGTTGCAATCTGCGTTCCCGATCCCGTAACGCTCGAGACGGTCGCGTTGGCGACGCCGAGAGTGCCCGACAGCGAGGCGTTCGTCGCCGACAGCGTCCCCGATGCCGTCACGTTCGTCGCCGACAGCGTCCCCGATGCCGTCACGTTCGTCGCCGACAGCGCCCCCGATGCCGTCACGTTCCCCGAGACATCGATGGTCGCAAGGACTGTCCACGTGATCGCGCCCGCCGTCGCGGCGGAGTAGATCTTCTGCCAGTTCCCCGAGGCGTCGATCCTCCAGCCGTCGGCCTCGGCGGCCGTGTTCACGCAGACCCAGTTCGTGCCGTTGTACGTGGCGTTGTTGACGATGTAGAGGACGCCGCCGACCTCTCTGACCTCGCACTGACGCGCGTTCGTCTCCGTGCCCTGGAGGACGACCCCGGGGTTCGACTTCGAGATCAGCAGGTCCGCCGTCAGCAGGCTGTTCGCGGGCGACGCCTGGCTGGGCGCGAACGTGAAGAAGGACTCCTGGCCGAAGATGCTCATCGGATCACCAGGCCGCGGGCCCGAGCATGGGCGTGCGGTAGAACGTCCTGTACGTCACGGGGACCGGCCGCTCGACAAACTGCTTTGTGAACTCCTTCTTCCACTTGAGCAGCCCCGCGCGGGGATCGAACAGCGCGCGCTCGAACCGCGCGGCCCAATAGTTCGCGGCCTCGTACTGCTTCTCGGACGCCATCGCGAGCTCGCACGCCTTCGCGCAGAGCGCGTCCCGGCAGATCTCGGGGAACACGCAGAGACCGTTCGGGCTGCTGCTCGACAGCTGCGCAGGGCGCACGACGAAGTCAATGGTCACGAGCGTGCCAGAGGTCGGCTGAGGAATGAGCCCGAGGTTCGCGCCCCGCACGTAGTACGCGGGCCGGATCGGATAGCCGGGCACCTGCGGGACGGGGTAGCCCGTGACACCCTGCGTCGCTGTCACGGGGTAGGACGAGGGGTTGGCGTACGGAGCGCGGTCGAGCGCGATCCACTCGGGCTTCTGACCCGTGCCCGACTGGTCGTACATCTCCAACTGCTGACCTTCGAGCACGGGGATCGACGTCGGGACCGCTTCCTGCCCCGCCACGTACACGCGGAGCACGGCCAGCATGTCCTCGACAAGCGGGTTCTCCTGGTTCGTGTTCCAGGTCCCCGTGACGCGCCCCTCGGGCCAGTACAGCGCCAGCGCGAGCGCGTCCTGGGCGCGGTTGAGGAACAGCGTCAGCGTCGCGCTGCTGAACCGCCCGTTGACATCCGGCTCATCGAGGTACGCCCTCGTGAGGGTTTCGAGGTCGGACTGGGTCACGGGTCATCCTCACGGAACCGCAAAGCACCAGACGGAGATCGTTCCGCTCGTGTACGCGGTCACGGCCGCCGCGACGGCCACGAGCGGGCCGCTGAACGTGAAGAAGCCGTCCGCCGTGACGGACCCAAGCGGGGACCAGTGCACAGACTGGGAGCCTCCCCACGGCGCGATCACGGCGGGATCGAGCGTGCCGTAGAATGTGACGGTCGCGGTCCCAATCCCCGTGACCTGGAACGTGTAGCCCTTGAAGCCCTTCGCCTCGACGAGCGCGGCCGGGGGGCTCGCCGCCGTCGTCGGGACAGGGGTCGTCGCCGTTGCGGCGTTGATGAGGAGGGCTCCGGCCTTCGACGGAACGGAGATCTGGCCTGGCAGAGCCATGGAAGCCCCTCCTTACGGCGCGGTAGCGAGGTTGATCGGCTTGAACGGCGCGAGATCGATGATCCGGTAGACGAACTGCACCTTCAGGTTGCTGATCGACCCGGTCGTCGCCTGCGTCACGGCGCGCAGGGTGAGAAGACCCCCCGCCGGGTACACGACATCGGGGTTCGTGGGAATGAATATCGTCGGCGTGTTCGCGGCGGCCGAGAGAGCCTGGTCCGCCGAGAAGACGGGCGTTCCCGACACGGCCTGCGGGTCGTTGGACCCTGTCGGGACCGCGCCCTCGGCGGCGGTGCCGTACACGATGTTGACGGCATCCGATCCCGCGATGGCCGAGTAGATCACGACCACCGCGTAGATCTTGATATTGACGGCGAGCGGGTAGTACGCCTGAATCGTGGTGTTCGCGACCCCCGCGCCGATGCTCGGGACGTTGTCGAACGCCTCGATCCCGAGCGCATCATAGAGATACGCATTCAGCCAGTGCTGCTTCGCGAGCGTTGGCACGTCACATCCTCCTCACCAGAGGGGCCGGTGGACACCGCGTTCCATGGCGCCTCACCTGCGCCGTGCGGCCCGTTAGCCCGGCCCCTGTCGATGCTAGCTGCCTTGAGATCCCCACACGCCCCGCCAGTCCACGGCGCCGTAGGCGAGCCGGAACTTGGACTTGTGGTTGAACGTGTCCGTCGCGTCGTCGAGCCAGCTGTGGTGGCGGTTCTGGTACTTAAAGCTGACGATGATGCTGTGGGTGTCGCCCTCAAGCGAGCCCTTCCCCGCCGTGATCATCCACTGCGTCGGGCTCGTGATGTAGCGGATCACGTGCAGGCGGAGCCTGCCCTCCTGAATGTTGACCCTGTTCTCGGAGCTGAACGGGTAGTGGGTACTCCCGAGGATCTCCTCCGCGGGCTTCTGCAGGCTCGGAGGAACCCACAGGTCCTGCGGGGTGCGGTAGATCGGGATGCCTCGGTCGTCGACCAGCGTCATGAAGTGGATGAACGCGTTCTGCAGGGCCTCGGGGCTGAGCGCGAGCGTGCCGCCGCTGTTGCTCACGGTGACGCCCGGCTCCTTCAGGAGCGGGTGCGCCGTCGAGCACAGAGGCTGCCCATCCGGGAGCAGAACGGTCGAGTCGAACGCGAAATTGAAGATGTTCCAGAGCAGGAGCTCCTTCGTAATCTGCTCCGAGTACGCGAGCATCCGGGGGAGCCGGGACAGCGCGACCTTCGCGGTCTCCATCCGGCCCTCGTCGGTGATTCGATACGCGAGGCCGTAGGAGACGAACACGAAGGTGCTCGGAAGCAGCTCCTCGGCCTTGTCGAACGTCGGAGGCGCGCCCTCGACCTGGAGGCCGAAGGTCGACAGCCCGACGATGGGCGCGAACGTGATGAACGGCCTATCGCTGTCAGGCTCGACCTGGTTGTAGAGCTCGGTGTAGAGAAGCGGCATCTTGCGGACCTGCTTCTCGTACAGGCCATGCACGACCTTGGTGCTGATCTGGAAGAATTGGCTGTTGGAAATCACGGTCTCTCCTCCTTACGCGGTCACGGTCGGCAGGAACGCGGCGATGTACCGCACGTTCGTGTCGCCGAACGCTGGAAGCCCGCCGCCGGGCATGACGGCCGGAGACGTTCCGGGGAGCATGTAGGGCTTCTGCACGAGCGCGACGACGACCATCGCGGGCGTCGCAGAGCTCCCGAGGTTGATCGTCCAGTACCCGGTGGTCGCGTCCTTGATGATGTTGAAGGTCGAGCCGATATTGCCCGATGCCGACACCCCGCTCGCCGTCAGCTCGAAGTACTGCCCGGAGACGGCGTGCGCAACGTGGACCTGGTTCGCGTCGATGGGCTGGAGCTTCGTCCCCGCCTGGCTCGCGCCGAACAGGGTCGTCTCATACGGCTGCTCGAAGTTTGCGGGCGCCGTGGTCGCGGGATTGTACACAGCCAGGGCCGAATGCAACGCGAGCCCGATGATGTTGCTGTTTGCGCCGTTCGCGGCCTCCTGCGCCGCGCCCGCGCTCACGACGAGGATCGCGCCGTCGAAGAACGTCTGCCCCGACGCGATGGTGTACGCGACAACCTCCGGCTCCCAGTTCGACCGGGGGCCCTGAGCGACCTGCGCCTTCATGACAGGCCATGTGTTCGCCATAGATCGTCACTCCTTTTATCGTCCGTACTGCTTCTCGACGGTGATCTGGGCTCCGACTGCGTGGCCGACTCTCTCGCCCTCGGATCGGAACCAGTTCTCCTGATGCACGAGCCTCTTGAGAGCCCGCGCCTTCGGCTCCTCGTACATCTCGTCGGCGTACTGCTTGGGGATGCGCACGAGGATGTGCCGGTACCACCACACGCGGTCGTCCGTGCCCTCGTGGGTGACGAGGTCTCCGGCCGCGTTCAGGTCGTCCTTGCCGAGAGGCTGATACAGGCCCGCGCGGATCCGCGCCTGCGTCTCGGGGTCGTCGGCGAGCGGCCAGGCGTAGACGTACTTGTCGGGCTCGTACTTCTTGAGAATTTTCTCAAACTGCACGAGCGCGTCGCCCCGGTTCTTGAACGCGGGGCGCGCCTCGATGTACTCGCGGGCGTTGATCGCTTTCCCGCCGGGCAGAACAACGATCTCGCCGGGGTCGGAGACGGACCTCTGGCGGCGGACCTCCAGGGCCGCCTCCAGCTCCGCCTTCGCAAGCCTTTCGCTGTTCGAGAGAGTCTGAAGCTTCTCGGTCTTTGTCTCAGGCATCCCGCCTCACCTTTCCGAGCGAGGCGGGTGCCATGCACCAGCCTCGCTACTCGCTGCTCAGAAGCTCATCGAGCTCTTTGTCTTCGAGCCCCCCGAGCCGCGCGACATCCCGAATTGCCTCCAGGGTCTTCGCGTCGGCCTGCGGAGCCCGTCGTTCGGCCGTCCCTCCCGGAGCTCCCCCCGTCCCGCCCATCACGGGCGGCGTCTGCTGAGGGAGCTTCACGCCCCGTCTCTGGGCGCGATCCAGGCTCTGGGCGTAGGCGATGCCCATCGCCGTGAAGAGGATCTCGCCGAGCACGCGGTCGAGCTGCGCGGGGTCCATGCCGTCGAGGTGCCTCTGAGCCACGAGGCGGTCGAAGTAGGTCTCGACGCTTGCGAAGAAGGGGACGGAGGAGCGAGCGCGACTCTTGAAGCCCTCGATGCTCTGCCGGAGCGCGAGCTGCTTGACAGGACCGAGCGCCTTCTCCAGCGCGGCCGTGACGGCGGCCTGCGAGGTCATGAGGGTCGCGGCGAGGGGGTCCTGCTCGTACAGCCGCTGCCACTGCTCCCGCGCCTTCTCCAGGTCCGCTGGTTGGGGCTGAGGCTGGACCGGCTGAGGAGCGGGCTGAGGCTGCGGAGCGATGTAGCCGCGCGCGAGGGCTGCTCGGATCTCGTGGATCTTGGTCGGATCGCGCTCCAGCTCGTCGGCGAGGGCATCGAGTCCGAGCTCGCGGTAGCGTCGGACTTGCCGCTCGACCTCACGGAAACGTGCGAGGGGAACGACCTTGCTATCCGGTTCGCCAGACTCCGCCGTCGGAACTCCTGACACGGCAGGCTCTGACGTCCTTTCCCCTTCCTCACCCGTCGGTGCAGCAGGCGTCGACGCCGGGGACTCGTCGAGGAGAGGTACACCGAACTCGTTCTCAGCTTGCATTGTATCCCACCGCCTTTAAGTTGTCAATAGCCCTGGCAGGGCCCGTCCGGTTCAGTTCTTTTAGCTGGCGGCGCGTCTCCATTACGAATGCCCTCGCAATGAGCGAGAAAGGCCGGCCAGATTTTCCTTTCTGATACAGTTCCCCCCTCGCCCGAAGGTGTTGCGCGACATCCCGAAGGTTGAGGAGCAGACTCGCCTGCGACGTCTTAATCACCAGATATGGGTACAGGCGGGACAGAATGTAATTAGCCGAGTCTCCCGTCCAGAGTGCCATTCGAGTCTCTTTATGCGCCGAAGTAGATCGGCGATTAACTGTGACTCTTGCAAAAAACTTGTCTCTCAACCACTCCATGACCCGCGGGTTCGTGTTTGTTACTCTCAGCGCTGGGCTTAGCGTGCATTGCCGCCCGCCATTCAGATACACAGATCCCTCCCCGTCAATAAGCCCAGCGAGGTATGCCCATTCAGTTTCGGTTATCTCGTCGTATCGAGGCTCTTCAGGAACTCCATCCATCGCGATGACCTCCGACTCTGCAGGTATGACGTGATCTTGCTGAGCCAACGCATCTCGTCCCGTTGCGGAACCATCTTCATGCACATCCTGCACAGCAGCCCTCGGATCTCGCCGTCCTCCGCACGGCGATCCACGGAGAGCCGAGCCTGCCGGCCATCGCGCCCGCAGAGAGCACACACGCCCCGCTGGCGGCGCCAGAGCGCCATGTATTGGTCGTAGCTGACCCGACCCCTCTCGCAGACCGGAGCAACCGCTCTCCTCCAAGCGTCTTCCTGCTCGACACAGGCGCTGCAGAGGCGATACCGCACGCCGTGCTTCGTCAGCGGGAATTTCGCCTCGGGCAGGCACCGCCCGCACAAGCCACAGCGAACGAGAATGTCCGCCTCATTCAAGGAGGTCGGTCAGCTCCTTCGGGAGACGCGCGTTCGCAAGCTCGTAGAGCGAGACCATCATCGACTTGGTCTCGCGGAGCATCGCAATGTACGCCGCCCTCTGGCGGTCGTCGAGCGAGTCGTTCGTCAGGAGGCTCCGCCGGCACCGCGCGAGGACGGGGGCCACGATGTTCCGCAGGTAGTACTCCCATCCTGGGTGCCCAATCAGGTCATCGAGAATGTGCCGGACCTCGCGAACGGCCGCCTCAGCCACCGAGCGGCCCCCCCTGGATCCCTGCGAACGGGCTCACGCCCTGCTGCTGCTGCGCCGCCTTCTTGGGGCGGCGTCGTCCTCCGGCCGGAGCTCCTCCGGGAGCGCCGCCTCCGCGCGCGCCCATCATGGCCGCCATCTGCGCCATCTGCTGCATCTGCTGCTGCATCGCGGCGGCCTGCTCCTCGGTCCCGATGATGCTGATCGTGTCCTCGATCTCGAACTCTTCCAGGATTCGCTGCGTCATGGCGAACACGCGGCGCATGTCCTGGCGCACGAGCGGGTTCTGCATCATGAGGTTGTACAGGAACAGGAGCTCCTGCCTCCGCGCCTGGCGGTCGAGCGGCGCGCCCATGCCGTTGATCCCGATGTCGTAGCCGAGCGACAGGATGTCCTTGCCGATGGTGACCTCGCGCGTCGGCGCGCCGGGGATCGACACCGACATCTGGTCCGGCCCGTACTGCAGGGTCAGCTGGTGCGTCTGGTACGCGCACTCGTGGAGCGCCCTCTGGAGGCGGCTCGCCATGAGCGCCATGCGGATCGTGACGGCCGCCGCCACGAGCTGCATCTCGTACTTCGTGCGCCGACCTCCCGGGGCCTGCCCGACCATCTGGTCGGAGAGCCCCAGGAGCTCCTTCGCATAGTTGTTCAGGAGCAGCTCTTCTTCCCAGGACGACTGCGGCACGTCCGGGAGCTGCATCATCTGCAGGTCCGTGACCTGCCCCACGTTCCAGATCGTGCCCGGTCCCCAGGGGCGCGCGCTGTTGTCCGGAGACGCGCCCGCCGTGCGCAGGAGCGGCGGAGACAGGCGCAGGTCGATCTCGTCGCGCCGCTGATTGTGGATCGCGTTCAGCTCGATCTGGATCCCGTACAGCCGCTCGCACGCCGAGTAGCCGTAGAATCGGTTGGGGCGCTCCATCGGAGAGAACGCGACGAACGGCCTGCGCCCGTGCGCATAGGGGTAGGCGTGCGCGCCGAGGAGCGTCTTCGTGTACTCGTGGAAGTAGAGGACGTTCTCCTCGAAGATGCCGTCGCCATCGAGGTCGAACTCGCGGGTGTGGATCCGCCAGACCTTGAAGTAGGACGCCTGCTGGCGCTTCCCCAGGATCTTTGTCTCGGCCGACGGAGAGACATCGACCTGCCCGCCCATCGTGTACGTCTCCGTGTGCTCGTCCTGCGGCAGCTCCTCCTGGCCATTGACCGTGCGGATGACGTACTCGACCTTGTCCTTCCACAGCGTTTTCGCGCGCGCCATCGCGCGGAGGTCGGCTTCCGACAGGTACATCACGCGGCCGACCGACGGCGCCTCCTCAATGGAGCGAGCCCACGCCGGGAACAGGTAGAAGTCGCGGAGCTCGACGGGCGTCCACCGCACGTCGTTGTACTCCTCGATCTCGACGGGGCGCACGATGCGCTCGGTCACGGGATTCCCCTCTGCGTCGAGCACCGGGATGCCCGTCTCCTGATCGACCACGGGGGCGTCGAGCACGAGGTTCGCCACCCGGACCTTCTTCTCCCACAGGATCTCCATGACCGCCGTGCCGTCGCGGAGACCCATATGCACGAACTGGTAGATCGCGTTCACCCAGTCGTTCTTGATGAGCTTCGTGTTGTAGAAGCGCTCGACGAGGTAGCTGTGCTGCTCGGCCTGCGGCGAGAGTCCCTTGACCGCGAAGAGGCGCGGCGCCACGACCAGCTGCATGAGACGCGAGACGGCGGTGTCGAGCTGGGTGGCAGTAAGCGGAACGAACACATTCGACGCCGACGGCCACGGCCAGTCTCTCTGCTGGACGCGCATGTTGTACTGCGCTTCCCAGAGATCGAGGTTACGATCAAGCGTCTCGCGCGCGGAGGTTCCCTGCGCGACCATGAGGTCGAGCGTCTGCTCCAGCTTCGACCTCAGATCTCCGGAGATGCGCGGCGTGTAAAACTCCGCGCGCGTGGAGTCAGGATCGTGGAATTGCTGGGTCTCAGGCATCTACTTGTTCGCGGGGTGCCGAGGGCGGCCGCGCCTCTTCTTTCTCTTGTGCGGATACTTCCCTCCGTGCGCCTGCTCTTTACGGCGTTCGCTCAGGAAAATGGCCGTCGCCTGGGCACGACTCTTTACCTTGGGGCCGTGCTTACTCCCCGACCGCAGTGTTCCCCTCTTGAATTTCTTCCACACGTCCTTGCTCGGCATCGCCCCGCACCTACCGGATCGCCTTCGGCTTCTTCAGGCGGTACCGCTTCGTCCGCGCGCCGATCCCCGTCCCAAACTTCCTGATCCCCTTGGGGCCGCGCACGCGGATCCGAAGCCCTGTCCGGAGCTTCGGGAGCTTCGGTCGCAGTGAAATGAACTTCGCCATCAGAAGATCCCTCCTACGCCCGAGCTCCCCGTGCTCGGAGCGACGAATGGGCCGCCCGCATACGCCGTGTCCGGCTGCGGCGCTGGCCTGCGCGCTCGCTTCGGCGCGACCTTCTTCGTTCGCTTCGGAGCGCGCACGACGACGACCGTCTTCTTCGCGCGCTTTCGACCCGCCTTTCCCTTCCCCTTCTTCTTGTGCGCCACCTACGCACCTCCCGTCTGGGTTGGTGTATCCTGCTTGGCGTATGCCACGAGATCATCGACAAGGCGGTCAAGGAGCGCGCGGAGCCGCATCTCCCCCATCGCCTGAAGCCTCTGCCCGAATCCGGCGATCACGAGGCCGTCAAAGGCCGGGGGAACGCCGAGGTCGGACAGGATCGCCTTCGCATCGCGGAGCGCCGCATCCCTGTCCATGGCTAGTGGAAGATGACGCGGCCCGCGATGACGAGGTGCTGCGACAGCCACGCCGCGAGCCCGAGAAAGATCAGAAGCCAGATCATGGTATCCTCCCTCCTCCCACGAGAGCGACATAGAGAAGTGCCGGAAGCACGAGAAAGATCAGAAGCCAGACCACGGTGCCGTTCCCCCGATCAAAAAGACATAGAGGATCGCCGCCGCAAGGTTCACCGCGAACACAACGACCGCGATCCACGCGAGCATGAGGAGCGCATCCCGCACGTCGCGGCGCAAGCGCATCCTACTTCCCCTTCTTCTTGAACGGTCCGCCCGGAACGCTGTAGTGACCGACCTTGCCACCGCGGACCCATCCCTGGTGCGTGTTCTTGGGCTTCAGCTCGTGCCCACCCTTGTGCGCGCCCTTCTTCGCCACCGTCCGTCCTCCTTTCGGCTGGAATGTGCGGGGGCGGAGCGAGACCAGGGCGGGGAGCCCTGAGAGACGGGCCTCTGTGGCGGCCAGCCCATCGAGAGGAGAGAATCCACGCTACCGCCCCCGACCAGCATCGATGTGAGCGGTCGACATCCCCGCCGTAGGTAAAGTATATGCCTTCCGAGAGGCGGGTGTCAAGTCATCCTCCTTGTCATCCTCCTCGACCCATTTCTTCCAGACCTCCTGGGGGGGCGCCACAATCGCCATGTGCTGCGCGAGGCTGTCCAGGAGGTCGTCGTGCCGAGTCTCCGGCCAGTCCTCCAGCTCCTGATAGAGGTCAGACAGGCCGCGCCGCAGGACGATCTTCCCCGCCCGCATGAGCGGCTGAAGGGCGTTGATCCGCTCCGCCTTCGTGCGCCGCCGCGACTCCGTGTAGGGAATCACGGCAACGCCCCCCAGCCCTTCCTCACGGAGGCGGTCCACGAGCGCGGCCCGGTACAGCACCTGCGCGGATGTCGCCTCAATCGCGACGCGGCGCAGGCCATACCTCCGAATGTAGTACACGAGCGTATCGAGCACGGTCGCCGGGCCCGCCTTGAGACGGGTCGCCTCCAGCACGTACCACGTCTTCTCGCCGTCGACGGCCACGACCGTGATGCCTGTGTAGTCCGCCTCGGCCGAGGTCGAGTACGCGGGGTCGACCGCCATAGTGAGCGCGACGGGGAACGACGCCTCCTCCGTCGTGAGCACGGGGAACGGGTAGGGATCGACCTCGCCGTCGAAGAACCGCCACCAGCGCCGCGGAAAGATGCGGGCCGACTCCTCGATGGGCGAGTTCTCGTACCAGACCGCGTAGTACTTCTCCTCCAGCTCGTCCCGCTTCTGCCGGAGGAACTCCTCCGTCAGCCGCGACGGGAAGTACAGAGAGCCGTCGGGGAGGTAGGCCGAGCGGATGAGCGTCACCCACTCGCGCTTCCCGAACTTCTTCTCGCGCGCCTCGTCCTGGCGCAGGATGTGCCCGTAGACATCGTTGTTGTGCCAGCGCGTCCCGATGATGAGGAGGACTCCGCCCGGCTCCAGGATCGGGTAGAGCGTCTGCACGTAGCGGTGGACCGACCGGATCGTCGCGTCGCTTGTGATGTTCTTCTCGCTGTGCAGGTCGTCGCAGATGATCACGTCGTAGTGCCCGCCGACCTTCGGGCGGTTGACCCCCGCCGTGTCGATGGACGGCTCCTTGATCGGCTTCGTGCGCTGCGGGATGAGGATCGACTCCTCCGACCACTCGGGCGCGCCCGTCACCCAGTCGCCCACGAAGTCGCGCACCGCCTGATGGTACTGGAGGTACGCCTGGATCTCCTGGAGGTAGTCCTTCGCGATGTCGTGCGTGTGCGAGCTGATGAGGATCCGCAGGTTCGGGTCCCGCACAAGGAGCCAGATCGGAAGCCCGATAGACGCGAGGCTCGACTTGAAGCTACCGCGCGGAACGAGGAGCATCCCCTTCGCCTGCTCGCTCCCCGCCCCCAGCCGCTCGACGAGCCTCTGGAGGAAGCCGCACATCTCGCGGTGGGGCTGCTCCTCCACGTCGAACTTCATGACCTCGCGGCAGAAGGCGAAGAAATCAGTGAGCAGCCTCTGACGACGGCTCGTACTGGCGAGGGTCAATGCCTCGGCTACGAGCGATCTGGAGAAGCTCTCGGATGGCGGCGGCAATCTGCTCATCGGAGTACTCTGTCACCTTCTGCGTGCCCAGGGTCTCGGCCATTTTCTCGAACCGCTCGTAGGTCTTCTGAAGCTCCTGCGCGGCCGGGCGCACAATCTTGTCGTAGTACCGCAGCCCTATCGCGCGCAGCTTCGGGTCCTCGCTGTTCAGGAACTCCAAGCACACCTGCGCCGCGCGGTCCTGGATCTGCGTGAACATCATGAAGTTCCGGCCCAGGAGGCGCGCGAGGAGCATCTGGACGCCCCGGTTCTTCATGAGGTCGTCCGTGTTCTTGCCCACCTGCGCGGGCGAGTACTCGGCCGCGAGGTACGCGCGGCCGATGCTCCCGCGCCGGATCTCTCCCTTGCCCGCCTGGATCTCGCGCACGAGGTGGGCGGCAAAGCAGATGCGCTGGTCCGTCACCCCGAGGAGCCGCAAGGTCGCGAGCTCTCCAGGGAACAGCTGGCTCTTAATTTCTTCGACGAGGGCGAGGTTCTCGGGCTTTGTGAGCATGGAGCTGCGGACCCGGGCCTGTTGCCGAGAGGAATTCCTCGGTCAGAGCCTGGTGCAGCCACAGGAGGACATGCAGCCACCACTCAGGGCGACTCACGAGGTCGTCGGCAAGCGCGTTGATCGCTTTCTCCTGCTCCGAGTTTTCCGGCTCCTCCTTCGTCTCCAGCCTGTGGACCTGGTGGATCAGCTCGTGCGTTACGCTGTGGATCTGCTCGTCCACCGAGCGATTGCGCTCGGCGTCGATGTACACCTGGATCGTGCGCGGGTTGATCATCGTCGCGGCGAGCGTGTCCGGCCCCACGATGTGGGGCACGGCCCTCTCCAGGGCCGCGAGGTACACGGAGAGGCGCTTCCGCTTCAGGGTCACGACTGCACGACCCCCGTCATGATCGGGCTCGGCCTGTCGAGCTGGCTGAGCCCGCACACGGGGCAGACGAGCGGGTGAACGACGACCGTCTCCATCAGGACCGCCAGCTGCCCTCCTCGGGTCGATCCCGTCGGGATCTGGACCTGGAAGAACTGGGAGGCGGCGGAGATGTCCTCCTGGCAGCGCGTACAGAATATGCGGAGCTGCTTCTCCTCGATCTTCCTGCGCTCGTCCTCGCTGAGCGTCACAGCCCGCCGCCTCCCCTGAGAAGAATTAGAGCTTGATCGGAACCTTCGTCACGTACCGGAGCACGAGGTTCCCCAGGACCGTGATCAGGACCTGCGTCTGCGGATCGATATTGCCCGGCTTATAGCCGAAGAACGTGCTCGCCACGTAGGTCGCGAGGTTCAGCACGTTCCACCACACGGTCTTGGACGCATACCACGGCTTGGCCTCTGTCGTCGGGGTCGTCGCCATATGTCACCTCCTTTCCTTCCGAGTATACCGCTGCGGGGCCGGAGCGCGCAAGTACTGGTCCCCCACGATGTTGATCACGCGCACAAGCGCCTGCGAAGCCAGGTCGATGTCCTCTATGTCCACCTCGCACACCGAGTGATGCGTGCGGTTCTCCTCGACAGGGAAGACAGGGACGATGAACGAGAGAACAGGCACCTTCTCGTCCCGCCAGAGCCACGCCTCGTCCTCTTCCTCGGGGCGTCCCGAGAACAGGCGCACAGGAACTCGCCACCCCTCGGACGCGAGGGTCTCGCGCAGGTCGGATACGACATCGGCAGGAACGTTCGCGACGTTCTCAATGACAGCGGTCTCCTCGTAATAGCGAGGACCAGCCGCCACGTCGACGACGATGACAAGAGACGGGCATGATCGCACAGCGTCCACAAGCGACGGCGGGAGGGGCCTCATCCACTCCTCTCCGCGGTGATGGAAGACCTGCACCGCCTCTTTCTCCACGAGCTCCCGCAGAACCTGGGACCGGTAGACTGCAAGATATGTGACGAGAATCCCGACCCAATTGTCCAGAAGACCAGCGTGCCTCCCCCCGAGAAACGCGGGCACGCCAGCCTCCCGCACGGTGTCCTGGTGAGCCGAGAGAAGGATCATTTATTGTCTGGAGCCCCCCTCGGCTCAGCGATCATGCGGCCCGGAACGCAGATCTCCGGCCCCCGCGGCGCGCAGGGGCGAGAGGCCGCCTCGACGACGAGCGCGGCGATCACGAGGTGCCGCGGCCACGACCCGTGCGCGCCCCAGGCCGTCACGGACCAGTTCGTGCTGAAGCCTGCGCCCGGGAGAACGCTCGGAGGGCGCAGGAGAAAGAGCGACGCAAGAATCGCCACGAGCTGAATCAAGCCTCCCATCCCTCCAGAATTGAGATCGTCTTCGCGTAGCCAGCGATATCGACAAGCGTGTCCCGCGTCACGCGGTGGTGCAGCCTCGACAGCTTCAGCAGGATCATGAACACGGCCACCTCTTCGGGCGAGAACTCCCTCCCCGAGTACGCGCTCCACAGCTTCGCCGTGTGCTCGAAGTTCTCGCGCGGGTGGCCGTACGAATCCCGCCTGGCCGTCGAGACGACTCGGTCGGCCTCGCGGCAGATCCCCTCCTGCGCGGCGGCGACCGTTGTCGGAGGAGAGGTCGTGATGAACGGCGTGATCTGCTCGGGCGGAGGCGGCGGAATCACGGCCCTTGCATCGTAGTCGTACACCGGAATCCCGAGCGCGTGCGCGATGGCGATCTCCAGCTGCGCGCCCCGCGAGGCGCCCCACCCGGGAAGCGCGAACACGGTATCGGCCTCAAGGAGCATCGTGATGTCTTCGCGCATGTACTTCTCGCGCGGCAGGTCCGTCCGGCCCCCAAAGTTCCGCGCGGGGTTGAGCACGCGGTAGCCGAGCGACCGGAGGTTTTCCTCCGCCTCGTGGAACGCGGGGAAGTTCCAGTCCGGGTACCCGCTCATCGGCCCCGAGATGTACGCGACCTTCTTGCTCGTCTCCTCTCTGCGGCGATCCGGCGCCCCTTCCTCCTCAAACTGCGATCCCCGAAGGGGGGCCCATGGACCCTCAGTCTTTTGAGTGTCTGCCTTCTCTTTGTGGCGAACCATCTCCCCAGCCTCCTCCGCCGTCTCGATCTCCTGCCCCGCCCCGGCCGAGGCCGGGGCGCGTCGGCGAGCGTGCGCCCGACGTTCCGGATCTCAATCGCGATCTCCGGCTTCTCCGGCTCCGGTGACGACGGCGACGAGGTCCTTCTCTGAGACGACCGTGTAGCGCTCTCCTGCGACCTCGAACTCCGGCCCCGCGTAGATCTCATAGATCACGTAGTCTCCGATCCCCACACTGTCCACGTCGGGCGATGTCGCGACGACCCATCCCTGCAGGCACGGCCAGTCCTCAGACGGCAGGAGGATCCCTGTCCTCCGCCGCATGGGGCGGCGGTCCTGCCGAATCAGCACGCGGTCCCGGATCGGCTGGACCTGCTCTTCGAACTCCACGCAGGTCGTCCAGGATCCGCCTAATCTCCCGGACCTCTCCAAGAAGCTCGGCGACAATGCGTCCCACCTCCGGATCGCGGACGAGCATCAGTAGATCACGTCCTCGGGCTCGTACGGGAGCTCGCCCGACCTCAGCTTCTCGTCGAACAGGTCGCGCTCCGGGCTGTGCTGGTTCCCGAGCGCCGACTGGCTCTTTCCGGCCCCGCCCTCGCCCACGATCCGCACGATGGGCGGCGTGTACCGCCGCGCCATCGCGCGCCCGCACGTCTCGCACCGGGGCGGCGCATGGTCGACCGGAGCCGCGATCTCGACGGCGATCCGGCAGTCTCGGCACTGGTAGACGTAGAGTGGCATGGCGCTCCCTCGGCACCGTCCCCGGCGCCGTGCTAGGTCTCGATCCTCACCCAGGCGTGGACGTCGTAGTACTCGTCTCCGCTCTGTGTGAAGAACCGCCGCGGCGTCCTCTGCGAGACCGCCTCGACGAGCGTCGGCGACGCCGCGAAGAACGACGTCACACCCTCCGCCACGACCGTCCCCTCCTTCGCGACGACGAACCGGCGTGCATCGTCCATGAAGACCTCGTACACGTCCGAGACGTTCTCGGCCTCGCGGGCGGGCACGACGAACATGCCGCCCGAGCACAGGGCGCGGCTCCCGCGCCTTGCGCGGCTACCACGCGATCCTCTGCGACGGGTCGACGACATCGAGAATGTCCTCCTCCTTCGGCTCCGGAGCGGAAGGTCCATCGATGGTCGCCTCCGCCCTCCGCAGGATCAGCGTCTTCCCGGGGCCGCGCTCGATCACGATGTCGGTCCCCGGCTCGACGCCGATCTCCGCGAGGAGCGGGAGCGGCACGACCACGAGCCCGCGCTTTCCCACGCGGCGCCGTCCGCCCTTGTAGACTCTCGACACGAGACATCCCTCCTCTCGCACTGACTTCGCCGTCCAGCCTTGACCGCCCGGTGTCGGCGGGTATATCGTGGGGGTCGGCGGAACCTCACGCGCACCCGAGGCTCCGGCACCGGAGACCCCGACACCGGAGGATCCGACACCGGGCGACTCCACAGTACACCCCCTGCTCCGGGGTGTCAAGAGGGAGCGCCCCCACAAGGAGGCATGACATGGCTCGCATCCGAGACATCTCGTCCCACCGGTTCCTCGACGCGGCGCTCTCCTACGCCGAGCTCGGCTGGTCCGTTCTCCCGCTCGCTCCCCGCAGCAAGGCCCCCGACGGCGAGCTCGCCCCGCACGGCGTCCACGACGCCTCGCGCGATCCCGCCGTCATCCGCCGCTGGTGGGAGCGCCGCCCCGACGCGAACGTCGGGATCGCCTGCGGGCGCCCGAGCGGCGTCGTGGCGCTCGACGTCGATCCGCGGCACGGCGGCGACGCCAGCCTCGCGCGCCTCCTCGGCGAGCGCGGCCCGCTCCCCCCGACCCCGATCTCGCAGACGGGCGGAGGCGGAGCGCACATCGTCTTCCGGTACGCGCCCGAGCTCTCCTCGGCCAGGCTCGTGCGCGCGGGCTACCCCGGCCTCGACCTCAAGGCGGACGGAGGCTACATCGCCGCTCCGCCGTCCGTCCACCCGGAGGGCGGCGAGTACGCCTGGGAGGACGGCCTCTCCCCGTGGGACGTGGGCTCGGCCGACCCTCCCGCGTGGCTGCGCGACCTCCTCACCGAGACCCGGCACGCCGTCCCGAGAGGCGGCGGATCGTGCCTGTCTGATGAGATCGTCCAGGCGATCGCCTCGATCCTCCGGCCCGCGTGGACTCCCGACGGCGGGGTCCGGCACCGCCTGGCGCTCGGGATCTCCGGCATGATGGTCCGGGCCCACCTCCCGCTCGACGACGCGCGCCGCGTGCTCGATGCCATCGTGGGAGACTCCGGCGACGACGAGGGCGACGACCGCCGCCGGGCGCTGTGGGACACGCAGCAGGCGTTCGTGTCCGGCCGCGAGGTGGCGGGCGCGACGCTCCTTGAGCCGATCCTCGGGCAGGACGCCGTCGCGCGCCTCCGCGACCTCCTGGGGACGGCGCGGCGGACTCTCGGGACGCGGCCCGTCATGCAGAATCTCGGAGGCCTGGAGCGCGAGGAGATCCGCTGGCTCTGGCACCCGTACATCCCGCTCGGCAAGCTCACGCTTCTCGATGGCGATCCCGGCCAGGGCAAGACGTGGGTGGCGCTCGCCATCGCGGCGCTCGTGACGCGCGGAGGCCGGACGGAGCTGCTCCGCTCCCGGCGGCCGTCCGAGATCGCTCGGACGTCCGAGATCGCCGCCGCGGCGCCAGCCGTGGCCGCCTCCGGCGTCATGGCCGCCTCCGGCGTCATGGCCGCCTCCGGCGTCATGGCCGCCTCCGGCGTCATGGCCGCCTCCGGCGTCATGGCCGCCTCCGGCGTCATGGCTGGCTTCCTCGCCGAGCCGGGGAGCGTCCTGT
>Ga0209810_1001277_pt1 | contig 39817 bp, 45 predicted proteins | sample Coa_R1_7_FD_187159 | JGI IMG/M metagenome (GOLD analysis project Ga0209810, IMG submission 187159) | Surface soil microbial communities from Centralia Pennsylvania, which are recovering from an underground coalmine fire - Coalmine... | ecosystem: Environmental > Terrestrial > Soil > Unclassified... | reverse complement strand
GGTGCCGGCGCTGCACGTGCTCGTTCCCGGATCGCTGAGTTACCAGAGCGTCTTATGGATCGTGTCGACGAAGAATTACGCCGATGCCGCCACGCTCGCCATCAATGCCGTCGTCGCCGCCATCCTCATTGTCGCCGGACTTTTGCTCTCGCAGCTCATCGTGCCAGGCGCGCCGCTGCGCGTTCAAGCTCAATAAAGCGTCGGTTCCGTAACCGGCGCGCCCAGAGCGATCCCGGCGCTTGCAAAGAGCGCGCGTACTCGTTCGTTGATAGCCCGCCGTAGCTCGAATTGACGGAGCGGCGCCGTCTTCATGGACGCGCGAATGATGACGCCGTCCCGGCTCAGCGACTCGACGCCGATCCATTCGAGCGGCTCCAGTACGACGCCGCGCCACTGCTCCTGGTGCGTGACCTCCTCGATCGCGCGCCGGATCAGATCCATCGCTTTTGCCGTATCCGCCCCGGGGTCGATCGACACACGATAATCGACGCGCGACCAATTGCGCGAATGGTTGATTACGAACGTCACGGAGCTGTGCGGAATCGTAACTAAATTGCCGCCGGTATCGCGGATCTGCACCATGCGAAGCGTCAGCGTCTCCACGATGCCGCTTTGAGCGTTAATGGTGATGTAATCGCCCACGACGTACTGATCTTCCACCAGCACCAGAAAGCCGTTGACGAAATCGCGCACGAAGTTTTGCGCGGCTAGCGTTATGCCAATCGCCGTTAAGCCGCCGAACGTCACGACGGACCAGACCGGAATACCGACTTCGCCGAGCGTTACCAGCAGTGCGATGAAAATAAGGATGAGCGTCTTGAATCCCGACATCGCGCTGGTGACGGTAGGAATGCGCAAAAGCTCCCGCGCGCGTTCCTCTGCGCTGGCGAAATGCCGGCTCCGCCAGGCAATGCCCACGCGCGCTATCGTCAAGTCCAACAGTCTGTTGAGCAGACCGACGCCGATCCAAATCGCGACGACCGACAGCGCCGTCTGGAGCACTTTGTTTGCGAGCGGCGTGGTCTGTGGGAAAAGGAAAAACGCCCACACGGCGACGCCGAACCAAACTAGAACGAGAATCCAAATAAACGTTGCAGCGATCGCGCGCAGTATGCCGAGCTGGCGCTCCGGATCTTTTGTTCGAATCGCGAGCGCGAGAAAATGACGGCGCCGCTCGTGGTTCGTGGATTGATCCGGCGACGGTGCCGAGCTTGGATGCGCGAGTTGCGATCCGCGCTGTTCGACCCGGCGCTCGATGAGCCGCGCCCGGCGGTTGACGGGCACGATGACGAGCAGCCAGACCAGCATGGAGACGATAGCTAACGCGCCGCCCGCAATGCCGACTCTGCGCGCGTTGTGTTCCTCGACGCCGGGTTGACGTTTGACGAGCGCCTGCCGAAGTTTGTTTTGTAAAATTCCTTGCCAGCGGTATGCCAATGCCGTCACGGTCAATCCGTAATACTTCGCATCGACCGGCGTCGCCGTTACGATGCTCGCCGGCGCGTGATGCGCATCGGCTGCGGAGAGTACGGCCTGATCGCCTGACGAAACGATTTGCACTTTAATCGTTCTCGGATCGTACAGCGTGTAGCGCGGCGGCACGCCCGCAAGGGCGACAAGCTGCGCGAGGGCGTTCTGCACCGCAAGCTGACGCGCCGCGATAGGCATTTGTCCCGGCTGCGGGTTTGCCGGCGCGGCGACCCGGAACAGCGTTTCACCATCCAGTGTGATAGGTGCGGTGATATACGGCGAGGCGATCGGAGCGCTGGTGGCGAGCAGGGCGATGAGGAAGAGAACGCTTCTCATTGCGACCACCTCTGCGGCGATAAGACGCTTGCGTCCTTGTTGCGCTCGAGGTTACGGGTCTACGTTGATCGCCAAACGCGTGAATCGGTCCGCGCGCGCAAGCGGCACGATACGTTCGCGAATCGCGCGGCGAAGCGGTGTGGCGTCGCTTGCTTTCAACGCGATGCGAAAGCGCCATTCGTTGTTGAGACGGGCAATCGGATACGGCGCCGGACCGAGGACTTCGGCAACGCGCAGGCTTTCGAGCAGATCGGCATAGCGGCGCGCGTGTGCAAGCGTCTTTGCGCGGTCGCGTCCGATCACGCCGAGATAGATCAGCTCGCGCGCCGGCGGATACCGCAGTTGCTCGCGTTCCAGCAGTTCCTGTTGTGCGAACGCAGCATAGTCATGCTGCGCCGCATGGACGATCGCCGCGTGTTCGGGCGAATACGTTTGCACGATCGCCTCACCCGCGCGCGCGCGCCCGCTTCGCCCGCAGACCTGCGCGATCAGCGCGAAGCTGCGCTCCGAAGCTCGAAAATCGGCCGCGTGCAGTCCGATATCCGCTGCTACGACGCCGACCAGCGTAACGGTCGGGAAGTCTAATCCTTTTGCGACCATCTGCGTACCCACGAGCACATCTCCGCCGGCTGCGAATTCGTCGAGTAGACGCGCGTGATCGCCTACGCGCGTCGTCGTATCGCTATCCATCCTTACGACGTGCGCGTGCGGATACAGGCGCTGAACTTCCTGGGCGACGCGCTGGGTTCCGGCGCCGAATTCGCGGATGGCTTCATTTCCGCAGCGTTCGCATGCATGCGGAATCGCGCGCTGCAGATCGCAGTAATGGCAGCGCAGTAGTTCCTCGCTGCGATGGACCGTGAGCGAGACGCTGCAGCGCGTGCACTCGGGAACGAAACCGCAGTTGCGGCACAGTAAAAATCCGGCGGTGCCGCGGCGGTTGACGAAGAGCACAGTCTTTTCAGCGCGTTGTAAACGCTCATCCAGCGCTTGCACGAGGGCCACGCTGAAGATTCGGCGATTGCCGGCTTCGAACTCGTGCGCCATGTCTACAACGCGCACGGCGGGCAGCGGCTGACGCGTTGCGCGTTCCTTTAACTCGATCATCTGCACCCGCCGTGCGAGCGCATCGGCATAATTTTCGAGCGACGGCGTCGCGCTGCCGAGCAGCAATACGCCATCCTCGACGCGCATCCGTTCTCGCGCGACAGTCACCGCGTGGTAGCGCGGCGCGCTGTCTTGCTTGTACGAGGTCTCGTGCGCTTCATCGACGATCAGCAGCCGTACGCCTGAAAGGGGAGCGAATACGGCGCTTCGCGCGCCTACGACGACGTCGACGTCGCCTTGTGCGCACGCTTGCCACGCGTCGAAACGCTCGCGTTCGGAGAGCGCCGAGTGCAGCACCGCGACTCGCTCGCCAAATGCCTGTTCGAAGCGACGCGCGGTCTGTGGCGTCAGCGAGATCTCCGGCACGAGAACGATCGCGCGTCCGCCGGCGCGCAGAACGTGTTTGATGGCCTCGATATAGACAAATGTTTTTCCGCTGCCGGTGATCCCGTACAGCAGCGTTTCCGAGAATCGGCGGCGATCGAGATCGCGGCGCAGCGAATCGATCGCGCGCTGCTGCTCTACTGTTGCAGCGAATGGCGGCGGCCCCAGCTCGAGCCGCGCTCGCGCACGCGCCGGCGCTATTTCTTCTTCTCGAAGCGCGCCCGCTTTCAGCGCACGCGCAATCAACGCATTGGAAAAACCGGCGAGCAGCGCATCGGCGCGCGGTACGCCGGGTTGGTCGCGCACGAATTGCATCAGCGCCGTCGCTTTCGGTCCACGAATCGATCCGTCGCCCGGAAAAAGCACGCGAACCCGGTATTCGTGCGTGCGCGGATCGACGAAACGGCGCTCGCGGTGAAGCTCGCCGCTGCGCACCAAAGTATTCACGTGACGCAACAGCGACGCGCGATCGCCGGCGCGACGCGCCTCTGGGTGACGCAAGAGTTGTTCGAGCGCAAAGCCTTCGCGCAGATCGCCCCAAATGAGTGAAACAAGGCGGCTGGGAACCGACGGATATCGTGACCGCGTGGGCTCCGCAACTGTCGTCACAAAGGTATCCACCGCGCGCGGAACCGCACCGCTGAGCACCACCGAACTGAGCGCTTCACCGAGCGTGCACAAGTAGCGTTCTGAAACAAAGCGCGCCAGCGCCAGACCGATCTCGTCAAAGGCGCGCGGCACGCCGGCCAAGGCGCTGATCGGACGCAGCGGCCGGTCCGACTCGCGATATTCCGGTTCGGAAACGATGAATGCAATCTGCTCGCGCGACCCGAGCGGAACGCGCACTACGTCGCCGATCCGCAGGTGCAACTCACTCGCGTCGTACGTAAGCGGCAAATCGAAACGCGAGGAGCGGATAGCGGCCAGAGCTTCGACGTGGCGGACTAGCGGAATTCGTCGCCTCCCGGGGGTATGCGAAGGCGCTCCAGCACTCGACGCACCGCACTATCTCGAACGTGCACGCCGTATTCCACATCACCGATCGCTCGCGGTAAAACGAAACGCAACGTACCCGCGCGCTTCTTCTTATCCATCTGCATGGCCGCGAAGATGGCTTCCGGTGCCTCTCGCGTTACCGCCGGCATACCAAGCAGCGTCAGCAACGTGATTACCCGCAAATGATCGTCGCGCGAGAATCGTCCCGTGCGTAGTGCCAGCAGGCCCGCGCCTCGCAATCCGATGGACACGCCCGCGCCATGCGAAACGCGATAACTCGATGCGCGTTCGATTGCATGGCCGAACGTGTGCCCGAGGTTGAGCAGCTCACGCATGCCGCGTTCCTCGCGGTCGTCGTGGACGATCGCTAGCTTCACCTGCTGGGCGTCCGCTACGATCGATTCCCACGGCCAACGCCAAAAGGGGTGCGGCGCAAGGACCTCCAGCGAGTTAAACAGATCGCCGCCTTCAATGATCGCCGCCTTGACGATCTCTGCAAGACCTTCGCGGAGATGCCGGTACGGAAGGGTGCGCAGCGAGTCGACCCAAGCAAACACCGCAACCGGATCGCGAAACGTCCCTGCGAGATTTTTCCCGGAAGGCAGGTCGACGCCGGTTTTTCCGCCGAGCGCGGCGTCGACCATGGCGACCAGACTCGTCGCCACATGCAGGTAAGGAACTCCGCGCATGAAGATCGATGCGGCAAATCCGAAGAGATCGCTTGCGACGCCGCCTCCCACGCCGACGATCGCGGTCCCTCGATCTGCGCCGCTGCGCATCAGCGATTCGAGCACCTCCTGTACCGTTGCAAGCGTCTTTCGGCGCTCGCCCAGCGCAAACGGCAATAGGCCGATGCGGCCGCGTAAGCCTCGTGTCAGGTCGTGCGCGTAGTTGGCAACATTCGCATCCGCCACAACGACGAACCGCTCGAAGCCTCGATCGCGCAAGAACCGCCGCAGCGGCTCACGCACCGATCCTTCGATCACAGTTCGATTTTCTTGCGGTGCAGCCAATCGATGATTTGATCGACCACTTGCGACGTGGTCAGGTCCTGCGCTTCCACGACGAGATCTGCGTGTGCGTAGCGAGGCATCCGTTTGGAGTACAGTTCCCTGATTTTTGCGAGCGACGGCGTCGGGCCGAGCAACGGCCGGACGGTTTTGCTGCGCCGCAGACGTCCAAGAATCTGTTCGGGCGGCACTTTGACGAAGACGCGGTACGTGCGCTTTTTGAGCAACTTCAACGTGTCATCGTGCGTTACCGCACCGCCGCCGAGCGCGATAATTCCCGCCGGTTCTTCATCGACAACGTGCGCGATGGCGTCATGCTCGTATTCGCGAAACCGCTTTTCGCCTTGGGCATAAAAAATGTCGCTGATGGCTCCGTGCCGCTCGACCACAACCTCATCGATGTCGTAGAAGCTCACACCAAGTTTGCGTGCGAGCTTTTTCCCGATCGTCGATTTCCCGGCGGCCATGAAGCCGGTCAATGCAATGTGCTTTTTCACGGGGAGTGTTTTTCTAGATCGAACAAGCCCGATGCGGCGATCGTGCTGCGGCGGAAGTTGTCGAGCGTCTCGTCCATTGAATCGCCGCCGTATTTTTCAAGGATTGGCGCCATCAGCGCGAGACGCACCATCGCTTCACCGACGACCGCGGCCGCCGGAACGACGCAGACGTCGCTGCGCACGATCGAAGCGGGCGCATCGGTTCTTTCGTGAAGGTTGACGGACGGGAGCGCTTTCATCAGCGTCGGAATCGGTTTGACGCTTACCCGCAGCAAAATCCGCTGACCGTTGCTCATGCCGCCTTCAATGCCGCCGGCACGATTGCTTCCGCGAACGACTTCGCCTTCGTTCAGCGCAAAAACATCGTGCGCCGCAGAGCCCGGCCGCGATGCGACATCGGCGCCGAGACCGACCTCAACAGCTTTTACCGTTTGCATCGCCATGAGCGCGCCGGCAAGTACGCCGTCGAGACGCGTGTCGGGCTGCCGGTTACTGCCGACGCCCGCCGGGACGCCGTCCACGCGCACGATATACTGTCCGCCCAGCGTATCGCCCGCCGACTTAGCGGCGTCGATCGCTGCGATCATTTCCTGCGCAGCGTGCGCATCCGGACAGCGTACTTCGCTCGCTTCGATGTCTTCTTGCGTGAAGTCGTCGAGCGGCGGCCCTTCCACTGGGCCGATGCGATGCACGTACGAGCGCGTCGTAATTCCGAGCGATTGCAAGAACTGCGCGCATATGGCACCCATGCACACGCGCATCGCGGTTTCACGCGCACTTGCGCGTTCCAAAACGTTGCGCAAATCGCGGTGACGGTATTTAAGGGCGCCTGCGTAATCGGCGTGTCCCGGCCGCGGATTGGTAAGCGGCTTGCCCTGTCCGGTGAGCGGATCCATCAACTCGCGCACGTTTTCGAAGTCGCGATTGCGTATCATGACCGCGACTGGCGAACCAAGCGTATACGACCCGCGCACGCCGGCGAGAAATTCGACTTCGTCGCGCTCGATCTTCATCCGCGCGCCGCGGCCGTAGCCGCCTTGGCGTTTGCCGAGTTCGTTGTTGATGAGGTCTACATCCAAACGAAGTTGCGCCGGAATGCCGTCGAGAATGCCTACCAATGCTGGGCCGTGCGATTCACCGGCCGTGAGATACCGGAACACGTCTATAAGGTTATATGGGGGCCCGACATACCCTTGACACGGATGGTACGCTGGAAATCCCTATGACGCATTTTGCCGTTTCGACGCAATCGAAGACTGCATGCCGGCTGCAAACCGTGCTTGTTACGGTTTTGACGACGATCAACGGAGATAGCGCATAGGTTAGGCAATCTGCAAGAACGAGATTCCAGCGAGGGGATCGGCAGATATGCCGGTCCCCTCGACGTTTACACTGTGAAAGGAGGTTAGCGATGTCCGTGCTTCAACCGCGCTGCCCCGACTGCGGTCGCGTCGTCGCTGCGCGTGCGCTCTGTGCCGCCTGCGAGCAAGATCGCGTTATGGAGCAAGTGCAGCTCAACGCGGCGGCTTCTTCGGGTCAAGGTTTACGCTGTAACGACTAGTTCAGCGCATGTCGACGGCGAGCATAGAAACGGAGCCGCCGTCGATGCCTTCGACCGGAAACGTCAGGGTATCGCTAGGGCGCCGCGCACCCAGCACGTACAGGAGCGGCAAATAATGATCGGGCGTCGGAACCGACAGCAACGCGTCGCGACCCAGCGACTCGTAATCGACGAGCGGGGCGTAATCGTCCGCGAGCAGCAGTTCGCGCACGCGCGCCTCGAAACGCTGCGCCCAATCAAACGGTTCGGCGGGATGACGTCCCCAAGCGAACGTGTGCAAATTGTGCACCACGTTACCGCTGCCCACGATCAGCACTCCTTCGTCGCGTAGCGGCGCCAGCCGCTTGCCGAGCTCGTAGTGAAACTGCGGCGGTTGCGTTTCATCGATACTCAGTTGTACAACCGGGACGTCGGCCTGCGGAAAGACGTGAATGAGCACCGACCACGTCCCGTGGTCGAATCCCCATCGCTGGTCCATCGCGACGGAAATGCCGGCACCGATCAGATCGCGTATGCGTTGCGCGAGCTGCGGATCGCCGGGCGCCGGATATTGAACCTCGTACAATTCACGAGGGAAGCCGCCGAAGTCGTGAATTGTGCGCGGAGCAGGCGCCGCCGTAACGGCGGTCTGCTCCACGTACCAGTGCGCGGATATAGCGAGCACGGATTTGGGCCTGGGCAGCCCGCGGCCCATCGCGCTCCACTTTTTTGCATATGGATTCTCTGCGACGGCGTTCATCGGATTGCCGTGGCCGAAGAATATGGCCGGCATCGGCGCGCTGCTGTTCATCTCTGTGTTGCGAGACTGCGTTCGCCCGTGCCACATGAGATCATTTTTGCAGTACGGCCTCTATATCGAGCTCAATCTTCACTTCGTCGCCGACGGCAACGCCGCCCAATTCCAGCGTTTGGTTCCACACGAGGCCAAAGTCTTTGCGGTTGATCGTCGTTTTTGCGCTGTAGCCGACGCGTTCGCCGCCCCATGGATCGGGCCCGCGTCCTTCCAATTCACCGGCCAGCACCACTTGACGCGTGACGCCGTGAATCGTCAGATCTCCGTACACGCGAAAATCGTCCGCCGTCCCTTCGACGTGCGTGCTGACGAAGGTCAGGTGCGAGAAATTCTCTACGTCGAAAAAGTCCGCAGAGCGTAAGTGGGCATCGCGCTGCGCTTCTCGGGTATCGATCGAAGCGGCGTCGATTTTGACGTCTACCGCCGCCGGAACGTCGCTGCCGGGCGCCAGCTCGATTGCGCCTTCGACTGCGCCGAACCGGCCGCGAACCTTACTGATCATTAGGTGCCGCACGGTGAACGCGACGGTCGTATGCGCGGCGTCGAGAGTGAAAATTTGTTTCTCTTGGGTTATTGGGCTAGCCAGGGTGCTCATGGTTTCCTCTTCTTGTCTTGTCCGCGGGCTTTGCTTGAGAAGCCCCGGTATGATATCGTTATGTTAGTCACTTTTACATACTAGCCTACGGATTACAAGAACGCACCGGAAAGTAGCCGAGTTACCTCATGGAAACCACGTCGCCCGTCCCTGCGGACGCCGAAATGTACAAAGGGCACTGCCCCACGCGGGAGATATTGGACCGCATCGCCGACAAGTGGACGACGCTGATCATCGGCCTGCTCGCACACAGCGGGAGCCGCCGCTTTAACGAGCTGCGCCGAGCGATCGGCGGAATTTCGCAAAAGATGCTGACGCAAACGCTGCGCGAGCTCGAGCGGGACGGTTTAGTGAAGCGCACGATGTACCCCGAGATCCCGCCGCGGGTTGAATACGAGCTGACTGCTCTCGGAAAAACGTTGTGCGGCCCGCTCAGCGCTTTAGGTCAATGGGCATCCGCGCATATCGGCGAAGTGCGCGCGGCGCAAGAAACGTTCGATCGCAGAACCGGCGCCTAGATCTTCACGCCGCCGACCTCGCGCCGAACGGGCGAATCGACGACGATGGCGCGGCACGCCTCATTGACGGCCAGGGCGTGCGACTTTCCGCCGGCGATCACGACGGCATGGCCGGCGCCGATGCGCCTGGTCTCTCCGTCGAGCGTTACATCGATTTGACCCGCGATGATGTGCCACACTTCTTCATTAGCATGCGAATGTTCCGGCAGCGTCGCGCCCGCGTCGATATCGTAGTATGCGAACGTCATGCGCTCCGAATGAAAGAACCGCCCGCGCCAGCCGGGCTTCGGCTGCAGCACCGCGAGCGAATTAGGGTCGATAAATCCGTTCATACTTCGTTTTAGCATACTTGAAACACTCGTTTCAAGTATGCTAAGGTATGCGCATGTCGCGAACGCCCGACGAAGCCCGGCGCGCCGAGCTGCTCGACGCGGTGGTCGATTATGTATGCAAGCATGGCGTCGCCGGACTCTCGCTGCGTCCGCTGGCGCAAGCCGTCGACAGCAGCCCGCGGGTGCTTCTCTACTATTTCAATTCTAAAGAAGATTTGGTAACCGAGGTTTTGGAGCAGGCCGGTGCGCGGCAGCGCCGTCTCTTCGAGCGTCTGCAGACGCAGCATCTCGGTTCTTCCGATGCATGCCGCGAGATTTGGAACGTCATGAGCGCGTCTGCATCCGAGCCGATCTTCCGCTTATTTTTCGAGGTGTACGGTCTGGCTTTGCAAGATCGCAAGCGCTACGCCCGGTTTCTCAAGCGCGTCGTCGCGCCGTGGCTCGAGTACATCGGCGCGCCGCTTGTGCAAAGCGGCTGGCGTAAAGCCGATGCGCGTGCATACGCGACGATCGTTATTGCCGGATTTCGCGGATTTCTGCTCGATCTGTGCGCGACCCGCGACCGCGAACGTGTCGGCCGCGCAGTCGAGCTTTGGCTGGAAACGCTTTCCTCGTATGCTGCCCGAAAGGATCTGGCGTCATGAAGCAGCGTCAAGCGGCGCTCGCGTTCATCCTGATCGCGCTCGTAATCGATTTTCTGTCGTTCGGAATCATAGCGCCGGTACTGCCCAAACTCGTGCGCGATTTTCTGGGCGGAAGCACGGCCGATGCTGCCCGTATGTTTGCAATTTTCGGCGCTGTTTTTGCGGTGATGCAGCTGGTCTGCTCGCCGATCTTCGGCATTCTTTCGGATCGCTTCGGCAGGCGGCCCGTCCTGGTCGCGTCTATGCTGGGACTAGGGTTCGACTATATCGTCATGGCGCTTGCGCCGACGATCGGATGGCTCTTTATCGGGCGCATCGTTTCAGGAATCACAACGTCGAACGTGCCGACGGCATACGCGTACATCACCGACATTACGTCGAAGGAGAAACGGGCCGGCGCAATGGGGCTCGTCGGCGCCGCCTTCGGTTTCGGCTTTATCATCGGTCCGGCTCTTGGCGGCGTTTTAGCACAGTTCGGACCACGCGTACCCTTTTGGGTTGCGGCCGGCCTTACGCTGCTCAACACGGCGTATGGATATTTCGTTTTGCCCGAATCGCTCGCGCCCGCAAATCGCGCAAAAGAACTTGCCTGGCGGCGCGCAAATCCGCTTGGCTCGCTGCGTATGCTGCGCTCGCATCCCGAGCTGTCACGCCTGTCGTTCATCAATTTTATCGAATACATCGCGCACGAGATCTTGCCGGTTGTTTTCGTTCTCTACGCGCAGCAGCGATATCACTGGAGCTCCGCGGCGGTCGGCGGAGCGCTCGCGGTCGTCGGTTTTAGTATCGTCGTCGTGCAAGCGGGATTAATGCAGCCGGTCGTGTCACGCATCGGCGAGCGAAACGCCTTGATACTCGGACTGGTGTTCGGCACGATTTCGTTCGCGCTCTTCGGTTTGGCGCCGACCGGCGCGGTCATGTTGTGGGTGATACCGCTGATGGCGTTGTGGGGATTCGCCGGGCCCGCTGCACAGAGTTTGATGACGCACCGGGTCTCCGTGTCGGAACAAGGTGAACTGCAAGGCGCGCTCGGAAGCATGCGTGGAATCACGATGATTGCCGGACCGCTCCTCTTCGGCTTCTTTTACGCGCACTCGCTGCAGGCGTGGAATCTGCCCGGCGGCGCTTGGTTCCTTGCCGCCGCGCTGCTGGCAATCACGGTCGTCCTTGCGTTCGGCGTGGCGGGCGTGCGCGAAGAGCGCGCGGTGCCCGAAAGCGCGGTGGCGTAGTGCAACTCGGGCCGGCGTCTGCGATACTATAGGGCATGGACGCGGGCTCTCAATACGCCCTCGCTTATGCGCTCACGACCAGTGCGGGTATCCGCGCACTCCTTCCCTTAGCGCTGGTTTCTGTTGCGGCGCACTTCGGTTACGTTCATCCGCCGCAGCCATTCGGGTGGCTCGGATCGACGAACGTGACGGCTGTGCTTATCGGCGTAGCGCTGCTCGAACTCTTCGCCGATAAAATTCCCCTGCTCGACCACGCGCTGCATTTCGTGCAAGTTGTGACCAAACCGGCGGCGGCGGCAATTCTGGTCGCCGGCACCGCACATCCGCAAAGTCACAACGTCCTGGTGGGGCTGATGGTGCTGGGCGCGCTGAACGCTTTGGGCATTCACGCGTTCACGTCGTCCGTGCGCGTTGCATCCACGGCTACGACCGCCGGCGTCGCTAATCCGTTCATTAGCATGCTCGAAGACCTCGCCGCGATCGGTGTCACCGTATTGGCATTTGTCGCGCCGTTCATCGCGGCGGCGCTGTGCGTTCTCGCCGTCGTCATCCTGTTCCGGCTTGCGCGCGGGACCTACCGCAAAGTTCGCGTGGCGGCCGGTCACAGAAACACGCCATAGACCGACATAGCATTGGAGGTACCGCTATGCTTTACCGCGCCGTTCTAGGTGTTTTGGCTGCGCTTTTCGTTACGAGCCTCACGGCTTTGGGCGATGAAAGCCCAACGTACTCGGGCCCGCTGAGCGCGTCCGAAAAAGCGTTCGTGCAATCGATCCAAGCCGATCTCATGAAGCGTTTTCCGAAGGCCGCCGACGCCGAGAAAGCCGGGTATAGGCGTTACACCAACGAGGATGAAACCGGCGCGATCAGTTATGCGAACCTGCACTGGGAGTCGGCGGATATCCAGCATCCCAGTCAACTCTGGTACGACAAGGACGGCAATCTGCTCGGTGCCGATTTCTCTACTGCGAAGACCGATAATACCCGGCCGCACCTGTTCGGCGTGAATCCGGGGCGCTGGTACGCGTTCGACGATCACGTGCACTACGTCCTCAATAGCGCAAATGGCGACAAGCAGTACGATAAGTACGTGATGGCGGATAAATTCCGAGCCGCCGGCGGCGATCCGCAGCATCCAACGGCCGAGCAACTCGTCAAGATGGGCCGCGCGAAAGACGCCTCGCAGATCGCGACCGTATTCGACATGCCGTCGATTTGGGATCTGATCGTGTGGGTGAAACCCAATCCCAACGGCGCATTCGCCGAGAAGAATCCGACGGTTAAACCTTAGAAGGCTCAAGCGTGACGACGTCGACGCCGGCGAAGTGACGAACGCGCGTTGCGCTGAAGTCGCGTAGAAGCCACTTCAAAACCGGCTCTTCTTGCAGCGGAACTGCGTGCGACACGATGAGCCAGACGCGCCGGTGCGCGCTGCGCAGCTCGTTATACACCGCCGGCGCAGGAAGCGCATGGCGATCGAAGACGGGTTCTCTTGGATAAACGACGTCATTGTCCGGTGCACCCGAGCGTTCGGTGAACGCGTACTGGTACGCCGTCGCCGTCATGCCCTTGAATACGATCCGCGGCTCGCCGGGCAGCGCGTTGGATGCGACATACGAAACTACACCGCGCCACGCTTCACCTTGGTAGTGGTCTAAGTTCCACAGGCCTTGCGCGACCGCGGCCGCCAGAACGACAGCGCACGCGAAGGACCAGCGGCGCCCGGCAACCATGAGACCTCGCGCGGCAAGCAACGCGATCGGGACCAGCACGTACAAATAATACCGTGCGACGAAAATTGAGGTTGGCTCGATAAACGAGATCGCGGCGCCGAAAACGACTGGACATAGGAGCCAGATCAGCAGCATGCGAGTGTTCGACGTCTGCTTGAACCGATCGCGAAACGCAGCGATGAAAACGAGCCCGCTCAACGCAACTACAAGCGCGAACGGCCCGACCAAACCTTCGGCAAACCTCGGCAAGGACGACAAATTGGGTTTGCCGATCCAGTCGAGTTGGGTCGGGCCATCGATATAGGCAATTATAGCCAGCGGTATCGCGAGCGCGGCGATTGCAGCGTAGGCGCGCGCGAACGTTCGGATCGTTGCTTGCGCAGGCCGCATCGCCCAGAGCGAGATGGCTTGGGAGGCAATAAACAAAGCCGTAAGAGGATGACTGTAGATCGCCACAACCGCTGCTGCAACGTACGCAACGACGTAGCGCTTACGCCCATCGTTGGCAATGCACGCGAAGAGCCAAGCCGCAAACCCGCAGAACAGCAACGCCATTGCATACGGGCGGATTTCCGTCGCGTAATACAGGTAACGTGCGTTGCTTGCGTAGAGCGCGACGGCGATAGCCGCGCTCGTCCGCCCATACAGCTTGTTCGCCGTCGCAAACACGGGAAGGATGGAGAGCACAGCGCATAGCGCCGAAAAGCTTCGAAGCGCTACTGCCGAATCGCCGAAATGCCGCGGCACATGCAGAAGCGCATAGTACAGCGCAAATACGCCGTCGACGTGCAGCAATGCATGCCACATTGCCGGCAGCGATAGCGTGGCGAAATAGGCGCTGTCGGCTTCGTCGAGCCAAACGCTTCTACGATCGATCAAAAAAGCAATCGCCGCGATCGCAAACGCGGCCGCAATTGCTACCGGAGCGGGACGCCGGCGCGCAAGTACGGACACCATAGCGCTACGTTACTTCGCGTCCGCCTTGCTTAGTAGGGACTATTCGTCCCGGCGCACCTGGAACTGCGTCGCTGCGAGCCGGGACTCGTCAAGAGAAAAGCGCGTTTAACTCGCCGTGGGAGATCCGCTGCGCGTCGAACGCGAACGACCCGTTTTCTTTCACATCGCTCGCAAAGCGCCGGAACTGCGCAAGGGCGTATGCCATTGCCGATCCGCCGACGCTAATCCGCGCAACGCCGAGCTGAGCGAGGCGCGCTACCGGAGGGGTACTGGGGTTCGCCAGAACGTTGATGGGCCCGTGAATTGCATCGGCGAGCTTTGCGATTACCGGTTCGTCCGACACGCCCGGAACAAACGCGCACGTCGCTCCGGCATCGAGATACGCGTTGGCGCGCAGGACCGCTTGTTCTATACGCCATTCGTCGCTGTCGCCGACGTCTTCGAGAAAGACGTCCGTACGCGCGTTGATGACGAACGGAATGCCGGCCTGCGCCGCCATTGTTGCGATCGCACGAATTCGCGCGGTCTGGGCGACGACGTCCAACAGCGCGCCCGCCTTCGGATCCCAATCCTCGAAGTTCATACCGACTGCACCGGCGTCGATCGCTCCGCGCGCGGTCGTCATCCCGTCTTCCACGGAATTGCCGTACCCGTGCTCCAAGTCCGCCGTCACCGGCACGTGGACCGCCTGTGTGACGCGTTTTACCGCATTCAGCATTTGTTCGCGCGAAATGTGCTCGCCGTCGGCAAAACCCTCGAGCCACGCGACTCCAGCGCTCGTCGTCGCGATTGCCGGAAATCCTAACTGTTCGACGATTCGAGCGCTTACGGCATCCCAGGCGTTCACCAGTATCACCGGGTCGCCGCGCCGGTGAAGCGCTCGAAACTGCTCGGCTTTTTCACGCAGTGTCGGCATGTGAGTCATCCTCCCGTGGCATTCGCTACCGCTGCCTGCAGCGCGGCGCGCGCCAGTAAACGCGTGGAGTCGAGCACCGGCAGCGCTGCGCCGCGAGCTTCGACGATGAGCGGCAGCTCCGTGCAGCCCAATATGACGGCGTCGCACCCTTCTTCCTTCATTCGCGCCATTACTTGCGCGAAATACGCGATTGACTGCGGTTTGAACATCCCGTAAACGAGCTCGTCCATAATGATGCAATCGATTGCCTCACGTTCGGCCTCGCTCGGCCGAACGCAAGCGATTCCGCATGCTTTAAGCCTTTCCGGATAGATCTCGCTTTCCACCAGCGAACGCGTTCCCGTCAGGCCCAAACGGCGGAAATCGCGTTTGAGCGCTTCTGCTGTAACGACGTCCGCGATATGCAGCCAAGGCAGCGGCGTTTCTTGCACGACAGTCGGCAGCGCTTGATGGACCGTGTTGTCGGGGCAGATGAGAAACTCTGCGCCGGCGCGTTCGAGCTTGCGCGCAGACGCGAGCATGAGATCGGCAACGCCGCGCCAATCGGCGCGATCGATGAATCGAACGTACTCCACGAGCGGATGCGAATGCATAGAGACTTCCGGATGACCGTACGCGCCCAGCAACTGCGCGCCTTCGATGCAGATCGTCCGGTAACAAAGCGCGGCGCCTTCGGCCGAACAAGCAACGATTCCGATGTGCTGCGGCTTAGCCAAGGCACTTGCTCCGCAGGCGAAGCTGCGCCCGGTGAACACGCGTTTGCGCGCTTGGGGTGCCCGAAATGGCGCAAGCCACTCCGAAAGCATCATCCCGCTGTTCGAGAATTTGATTGCCAAGGTTGCTCATCGAGAAAAAACATCTCTTCTATCGGCTTTTGCAGCACGCGTGAGAGCCGGATTGCGAGCGGCAGCGACGGATCGAACTTGCCGTTCTCAATCGCGATGATCGCTTGACGGGACGTGCCCACGCGCGTCCCCAGTTCCTGCTGCGTCCATCCGCGAAGCAGCCGCAATTGGCGCAGTTCGTTTCTCATGCGCGCCGCAGGCGTGCGAAAGCGGCAACGAAGCCGACCAAAAGGGTGGCACCGATGACGGCGGCCGAACGCACGAGCCACACCTGTGCCCGCCGCGGCATACCCGCCCATGACTGCCATGTCTCATGAATGAGGTCTGACGCCGGGGTCTGCCGCTGTTCTAGCATCGTGCGCTCCTGGTTCGCAGTGTACGGTGCACCATACATGATGTCAAGTTCACCTTACATGGGGGAGCGACCAGGCCCTTCACCGTTTCTTCATGAGCGCGCTGTATAAATAAGTGCACGATGTGCGCGAGGATGGCGGCCGCTGTTGTTTTACGGCACGCCGAATATGATATCTACAACGCCGCAGAGTTCGAGAGAGAACTCGCTGTGCTTGCCGCGGGCCAGAGCGTCGTCGATTTCCGCAACGTTAGATTCATCGATGTAACGTGTCTTAGCGTATTGGTTCGAACGTACAAACGGCTTCGCATCGACGATGCGGCAAGCGAAATTGCGCTGACAAACCTTGCCGCGCCGGTGCGGCGTTTATTTCAGCTCACAAAGCTGCAGCGCATCTTCCGCATACAATAGAACGCGGCGCGATAGCGGCCGAGCCATCGTCAAGCCAGCACGCAGGCGACAGGGTTTAATGCGATGCGGTGCGGGTACGCGAACTACATGGCTACGACGAATCGTTTAGAAGGCATGAAGGTCGCCATTTTAGTCGAGAACATGTTCGAACAAGTGGAGCTCACCGAGCCGCGCAAGGCGCTCGATCAAGCCGGCGCCCAAACGGTGCTCGTGTCGCCCCAAACCGATCAGGTGCAAGGCGTCAATCACGACGACAAGGGCGATAAATTCGACGTCGATCTCCCTTTGGATCGCGCGAGCGCCGACGATTTCGACGCGCTCATGCTGCCGGGCGGGGTTGCAAATCCCGATCGTCTACGCATGAACGCTAAGGCAATGCAGTTCGTGAAGTCTTTTGTCGACGCCGGCAAGCCGATTGCGGCAATTTGTCACGCGCCGTGGTCGCTGGTTGAAATAGACGCGGTGCGCGATCGCCGCATGACGTCCTGGCCGTCGGTGCAAACCGATATCCGCAACGCGGGCGGCATCTGGGTGGACGAGGCCAGCGTGACGGATCAAAACATTACGACCAGCCGCAAACCCGACGACATTCCGAAGTTCAACGAAGCGATGCTGCATCTCTTCGAAGAGTCGCGTACGCGCGGAGAGTTGCGCCAAACAACTCGCGTCTAAGCACGAAACCCTCCACGACACGAACGGGGGCCCATCCAATCGTTGGACGGGCCCCCTGCGGGAACGTTGATTATGGATCGCAACATTGGCGCGCCGAACCGGCGCGTACCGAAAGACGTGCAAGTCACAGGCTCGACGGCGCGCGATCTCGAGCACATCGACGAGCGCGCTCCGCTGGAAAGCGCGCTCCAGGAGCCGGGCGGCGCCACCGGCGCACCGGAGGCGCAAGCCGCTTCCGACCTGCGCGAACGCCGCGACGCCGATTAGCGCGGGGATTTGACATTTTTTCATTCCGCTGACGCAACGGCGGCGGCTACAATTGCACAATGATCGTGCAAATCGCCGCCGTTCTTCTTCTCGCTGCGGCCCCAGCGCAAACGACGCCGTGCGCCGACGCGCAACACCGGCAGTTCGATTTCTGGCTCGGAGACTGGACCGTTCACAACCGCACTGACGGAAAGGTGGCCGGGACGAATAACGTCACGCGGCTCTTAGACGGTTGCGTCATTCAAGAGCACTGGCAGGGCGCGGGCGGAGGCAGCGGGACGAGTTTGAACATCTACGATGCCGCATCAAAGCAGTGGCATCAGACGTGGGTGGACAACCAAGGCGGCTTGCTCGTGCTCAACGGCGCTTTTAACGGACGCGCCATGGTTCTATCCGGCAAAAGGAACGGCCGCGACGGCAGACCGGTGCTGGATCGCATTACGTGGGTACTTCAACCGAACGGCGCGGTGCGTCAAGAGTGGATTGCATCCCGCGACGGAGGCCGCCATTGGACGCTTATATTCGACGGTATCTACACGAGACGATAATTAGTGGTCCGGAACGGGGCCGTTCGGGTAAATGACGTGCGGCGTGATGAGAAACACGACTTCGTCACGTTCGCGCGTGCGCAAGCGGTTTTGGAAGATCTTCCCGATGATTGGAATATCTGCAAGTCCGGGAAGCTTGCTAATGGTCTGCGAATCGATATCTCGAAGGAGCCCGCCGAGAACGATTGTTTGCTTGTCTTTCACTCGCAGCGTCGAATCGACTTTGCGGTTCGCAATGATGGGATAACCTCCAACGAAACCTTGAATCGCGCTGTACTCCGGGTGCATCTCGGCCGTAACGCTTCCATCCGGCCCAATCGTAGGCGTCAGGCGAAGCTTTACACCGATATCGACGAACTGCACTTGCTGCCCGCCTAAACGTGCATCGTAATAGATTACCGGATACGTCTGTCCGATGAGCAGGTCGGCTTCTTTATTGTTGAGCGTAACCAATTTCGGCGTCGCAAGAATTTGCGCATGCCCTTCACTGACCAGGGCATTCAGACGAGCATTGATAGCGATGGAATTGCGGGCAAAAGCATAGGTCGTAGCACCGCTCATCGCCTGTCCGGTGAAGTCGAAGCCGCCGAACTCGATGCCTACGTCGCTTTGCAGGTTTTGCGGCTGAACATCTGCGACGCGTACCTCAAACAGCACTTGCGGACTCGCTACGTCGATGCTGCGCAAGAATTGATCGGCGACATGCTGCGTTTCCTCGTTGCCGCTCACGAGGATGGCATTCTGCGCGTCGTCGGCGATGTACGAACCGTCGGGCAGCACGCCTTTGAGGTCTGCGGCGATCGCTGAGGCTTTCGTAAAGCGCAACGCGTAGACGTGAGCAAGATTGCCATCTTTCCCCGCGTATCCCGCGCCGTCTAGCGCCTTGGCCAGGTCCCGCGCGCGCGTTACCGTGTCCTCGTTTCCGGTTACGATGACGCTCTGTGTGCGCCGATCGGGAACGATTACCGTACCTTCGGGTAGACCGGCCTGCAGTTCTTTGGCCATTTCATCGGGTGCCGCATGCGCAAGACCCAAAACGATCGTTTTTGCGCTGCGCACATCGTTTTGATCGCCGTAACGCCGGTTCATGGCTTCGCTTGTGCCGACGATCAAGACGCCGCTCTGGCGTCGCACTTGCAGGTCGTTCGAACGTGCGAGCACGGTCAATGCATCGTCGAGAGAGACGTCGTGCAAGTGCAACGTCACTTTATCGGGCTTTAGGGAAGAGTCCGGCACGATATTGACGCCCGATTCCACGGCCAATAACGCGATGACGTCACTAAGCGTGGCGTCGCGCACGTCGATGCTAATCCGCTGGCTGCGAGCTGCCGCCGGAAAGCAAGTTGCGACGATCAATGCAAGGGCAAGGAACGCAGCCCTCACGGCGCTTGTCCCTCCAGCGGCAACGCCGCGCCGTTTTGCAACCGCAGTCCGGTCCGATCGATTGCGACGACCGGCGAGCCCGCTACCGGATCGCCGATTCCAACGACGCGAACGTCGCCGCGCTCTTCGACAAGTGCGTGGGGCGATGCACCCGTGACGACGGCTCGAACGAGCGCGAGCGCATCGGCTCGATTCGTGAGCGCAGGATCGAGCGCCGTAGATGCTTGCACGTGCGGATCGGGCACGAACGGGTCGCGCGACACGGGTATTTGCTGCGTCCTCCACGCAATGGACGCTGGAGGAGCGCTGAATCGCGCGCTAAACGCGGCACGCTCTTGCTCGAATTCGAAAGAGGATCGGCCGGCAATCGGCATCAGAAACAGCGGTATCGCGCAAAGCATCGCGGAGAAGGTGAACAAACGCTTGCGATACGCATCATCGATTGCTCGCACTGCCTGCCTCCCATTTGGACGAGGCCATTCGCAGCCTGTACAGCATCGCATGAATCGTTGCATCGAGCTTCGGCTGCCGACGATCGGCTTCGCCCGACGCCACCGTCAGTTGCGTGTCGTTTACGCTGATAAGCGTACGGTGGTGCGACAGATCTTCCACGAACTGCAGCAGATTGCCGAATCGTCCGCGTGCCTTAATGGTCAGCGCCGTTTCGCTGAGCGCGCCGTCCCGCGCGAACGATGCCGCCGGTTTGGCGGCAGCCGCTGCGGGCTCTACGTCCGTGATTTGGGTGTCATACCGCTTGGCGGATTTATCCAAGGTCGTTACCAGGACCGCAGTCGTGACGGAAAGCGACGTCTCATGAGAAACACGTTTCAAGTCTGCGAGTGCCGCGTTTTGCCAGCGCGAGAGCGTCGCAGCCTGTTGCACGATGCGCTCGTTCGACACCGTACGGCGGTAGAGCGATTCACTATTCTCGTGTGCTGCCGCAATCGCCCGTTCGAATCGCGCGTCGATCCAATACCATCCAAAGCCCGCGATGAATGCGGCGAGCAGCCAAAGCGCGCGCACGTCATCACCCGGGCGCCGCTGCAACTCCAGCTTCACGAGCGCCCTCCGTCGACGTGGATGACGTATTTCACCACGGACTCCCCCGGGCGTTCGCTAACTGTTTGCGCGCTGGTCAATGTTGGATTGCTCACCTCGCGTGCCCGCAGCATCCCTTCAAGAATGGCGCTGACGACGGCCAGGTTCTGCGCGCGCCCTTCCATTTCGATGCCGGCGTCATGGCGTGCGATCTGGGTCAGCCACGCGTGCCCGGGCAGATGGTTTGCGATGTCTGCAAGCCGTCGCGCATCGGTATCTCCGGAAGCGACGATTTCATGCAGCTGCCGGTCGAGCGAGACGAGGGCTGTCACGCGATCGTAGTAGATTCGCGTGCGTTTCACGGCCCGTTCGCTCATTTCGAAACGCTCTCGGTACGCCGTCTGCGTACGTTGTGCGTCACTTAAACGATGACGTTCGATGCCCCAAGCTCCTGTAACGGCGAGCACGGCGGCCGCAGCACCGAACGCCGCCGCGTGCAAACGTTCCGGAACGCGCAACTCGAGCATCCGGCGCATCCAATCCGGCTGTGCCGAACGCAGATAATCAAATGCAATCATGGCTGCTCCCACATTGCCAGACCTACGGCGAGATTCCAATCAGGCGCACTGGATCGCACCACGTCCTCGGGATATTCACCATCACGCAGTGCTTCGCTGACGGGCATCTCACAAAGGACGCCGGTCGAACCTTCTATATCTGCAGCTAAACGTGGTAAGCGCGCAGCATTCCCGACAAGCGCTATTCGGACAATCTGATGCTGACGGCGCGCCGAACGAATAAGGCCGGCGACGTCGGCGGTGAGGGTGGAACGGGCGCGTTCTCCCGCTCCGGCGGTGCCCAGAATGCGTTTACGCTTTTCTGCGCTGCGTTCGTCAATCGAAAGCTCTCGTTCGATGGCGCGCGTGATGTCCGCCCCGCCCGTGAATGCCTGCAGGGTCACGGGCGCACCTGCGGTGACGACATGGAGGCTCACGCGCCGGTATCCGATGTCCAGAATTGCGTCGAATCCGGGCAGCGCGCGTGCAAGCGCGCAGGCCTCGTGATCGATTGCGGCGACCTTGAGTTTTGCAGCACGCAAGGCCGTAACGCGTGCGTTCACCGCAGAGCTTCTGGCGACGCCGAGCGTCCACGCGTGTGCGCCGGCGCGCGGCCGGTGTATCCGCACGAGCGCTTCTTCGATAGGAAAATCGACGTGGCGCTGTGCTTCAAAACGAGCGGACCGTTCGCGTTCCGCCGACGTCATCTTCGGAAAGTGAATTGACCGCAGCAGCGCGTCGGGTTCCCCGAGGGAGGCGACGCAGCGCCGTTGGCGCGTGCGAAGCTCCGTAAGTGCGTCTTCGATGAGCGCGCCGAGATATTGAGCATCGAAAGCGTTGCCGGCCGATTGCGTATGTGATGCCAGGCTACGAACTGCGACGGCGCAGATGCGTGGACCGTCTACCGTCGCGCACGCCCGCGCGATACGAACACGCGTGGCGCCGATGTCGATACCCAGGGGCAGATCGCGCGCCATCATGACCACATCCGGTGCAGCACGAGCAACGCCATACCACCCGCAATATATGGCGCAAAGTGAACCGTCTGACCGCGGCGCGCGCGGCCGGTGGCCAGCATGAAAGACGCATACGTGCCGCCCAATACAAAGGCCATTCCAAGCGAGAACACCGCATCGGTAGCGCCGAGCGCGGCGCCGATACAGGCGGAAAGTTTTATGTCGCCAAGTCCAAGGCCACGTCCGAGCGTCGCTATATACAGCGCTGCAAGCATGCCGGCTGCCGCGCATGCCCCCAACACTGACGGCATGAAACCATTGAACGCTGCCGATAATCCCAACACAATGGTAAGTGCCGGCAGCGTAACTGCATCGAAAATATAGCCGGTCTGCGCATCGGTGAGGGCGCACACCGTCGCCGCTGCTATGGCGACAACCAGTGTAACGGCGGCAGATGTGGGATTTCGCAGACATACCGCGATTTGAAATAGGGTCGCTGCAATCATCGACGTAATACAGAACGGGCTTGCGAACCGCACCTTGAGACCGTATCTAGCGGCAGCACCGCAGGCAGCATGAGCGGCGAAACTTGTGCAACATACACCGCCAAGCGCAATGAATAGCATCGTCATCCTGCATGCTCCGCAAGAGCAACGCGCGCCGGGCCGAAATGCGGATTCAAGGTCAGGGCGCGTCGCCACATAGCACGTGCGCCTTTCCTATCTCCAGCGCGTAAGGCTGCCCATCCCGCAAAGACGTACGCGCGAGGGTCCGAAGAAATCCGTGCCGCTCGCTCGAAGTCGCGCCGGGCCTGCGAATACTGTCGCGTAAGCAGGTAACACAGCGCGCGATCCGCGAGCACCGTATCGTCGTTCGAATTTCGCTCCAGATATGCGCTTGCGGAAGCGATCGCGGACCGGAGAGCTGATCTGCTGTGGCGTTGCATGAGCGCGAACACATACCGGTCGGTCGCAATGCCCGATTGCGGGTCGAGCCGTACGGCGCGGGCATAATGAGACAGCGCTCGCAGCGACTGCCCCCTGTAAGCAAACTCATCGCCCCGAACAACCAGAGCCTGCGCAAGCTGAGACTTAAATGCTGCAGCAGCAACGAGCAGCGCACATGTCACCACCGCGAACCGGCGGCTGCGAGAGAACGTACGATTCATGCCAGCACCGCATAGTACATGGCAAACGCGCACATAAGTCCGCAGCTGAATACTCGCGCCGCTTCACGGACCGCATATCGCTCGAGCACGGCTGCAAAGGCACGAGCGCCGGCGCCGACGGCAAATACCGGAAGCGCGTGGCCCAGTGCAAAGCACGCCAAGAGCGCACCTCCGTAAAGTGGGCTTGCGGCGCCCGTGGTATACGCCAAGATCCCAACGACCACCGGCGTACAGCACGGTGAAATCACGAGCGCGAACGAGCTGCCAAGCAGGAACGCACCGCCGGCGCTATATTGCGCTGGACGCGGCCGCGAATGTTCGTGCATCGCGGGATCGTCCTTCCACAGAGCCGCGCACCCCGCGCACGCAAATGCCAGCGCGACGACTGCGTACACGAACGTGGAAAAATCGGTCAGCCGTCCTACGAGCGACGCCGTGACGCCGAACGCAGCATACGTCAGCGCTAATCCCGCAACGAACGAGCAGGCCAAAATCCGTGCGCCGCGCCTGCTTTGATTTGCCGTAAGACCGGCGATCGCAATGAATCTCGGAGCGACGCAAGGCCCCACGCTCGAGATGCTTCCCGCCGCGAAAACCAGTGGAAATGCATAGAGACTGCCGGAGCTCGCCGCGCGAAGCCCTTGAATGGTGAAATCGTACATCTGCGTCTACGGCTGTGTGGTAAAACCGTTCTGGTTGTCGTATTGGATCTTTGTGTTGGCCGTAGTGGCGCCGCCGGTTATCGTCATGAGCGTGTTCGGATCGTGTGCGCCTGGGCAGGTAATGGTGTACGTCGTAACGCCGCCCGTCGTGTTCGTCGCGTACGTGTAGAATTTGCCGGAACCGGCCACCGGGTCTACCGGTATTTGATTCATGTATCCGCTCATTGAGGTAACGAAGGCGGAGTCTATCGAACCACTCGCCGGATATTTCTGGTTGTCGGTAAAATATAATTCGAGCGCCGTAGCAATCGTTTTTTCGTTCGCCATGCAAGCCGAAGTCGCAGCCTGCGCGCGCGCTCTGGTGAAATTCGGAATCAAAATACCGGCAAGGATCGCGATAATCGCCACGACGACCATCATCTCCAAGAGCGTGAACCCGCGCTGATGCTTCATCTGCTTCTCCTATGATAGCGTTCGCAACGGCAAGTGCCCGATCACGCGCTTTTCGAGACCCACGCCGGTTGCATTTTTCGTAACGCCGTACGGTGTAAACGCGAGATATGACGCCGAGAATATCCCATGCGCTGCGCAATCTCCAGCTGGCTGTATCCGTTTGCATACAATGCAAGAATGACGATCCGTTCGGTCTTCGTGAGGCGTTTCAGTGCAGCATCGAGCACCATGCGATCCTCGCGATCGTCGATGGTATAGCTGCAAGGACGAAGCTGATGGGGCTCGAGGGCATCGATGGATTGCGGAATGGCTTGTTCTCGATACAGCGCCAATTCTTCCAGATCGCGAATGCTTGTGCCCAGACGCCGCGCCAGCTCGCCGATGGACGGCTCTCGTCCGAGTTCGATAAGCAATTGATCGGACGCGGCTTGTGCGCGCCGCTCCAGGTCTCGCAGGCGCCGCGGCGCCCGAACCAACCGCTCGTGGTCGCGTACGTAATGCATCAACTCGCCCACGATAAAGAGCCACGCAAAAGCTTCGAACGGCGTCCGCAACGTTTCGTCATACCGATCGCAGGCTTTGAGCAGCCCGATGGCCGCGATTTGTTCGAGGTCGGCTTTGTCGAGCCCGGGCCGATAGAATTTACGCGCGGCGCGCGCACGAAGGTAGGCATATTGCGCGACGACGCGCTCCCGCTCCATTGAAATCATCTATTTAATGCTTCCGATCAATGAGTAGAGTGGAATGAATACTGCGGCGGCGATAAAGGCGACCGCTCCTCCGAGAACGAGAATTAACAGCGGTTCGATCGTCGAACCCAGCGCGCTCAGCATGGCTTCGAGGTCGAGATCGTAATAGTCCGCAATGCGTAGGAGCATTGTATCCAAAGCTCCGGTTTCTTCGCCGACGCGAACGAGATGAACGAACATCGGCTCGTAGAGGCCGCTGTATGCAAGCGGTTCCGAAATGGACGCCCCCTCCGCAAGCGCGGTACGCACGGCGCCAATGCTGCGCCGGTACGATGAGATGGTCGCGACGTCGGATAGCACCTCGAGCGCTGCGATGACACCGACACCGGATCCAAGCAGCGTGCCGAGCATGCGGGCCAGCTGTGCAACGGCCGTCTTTTTCATAATGGCGCCGATGAGCGGCATCCGCATTGCAACGGCTTCAAAGGCACTTCTTCCAACCTCTGTTCCACGCATCCGTATGACAAAGATAACCGCGCAGAGCATCACAGCGGGGATTGCTATCCACGATTCCGGCCGGTGCAGCAGCGTTCCGAAAGAAATGAGCACCGCCGTGATCCAAGGTACGGGAACGTGCATCTGCTCGAACATTGCGCTGAAGGCCGGGACTATAGACGTTATAAGAAAGACGATGAGCGCCACCGCGGCGCTCGCCACAACTGCAGGGTACGTAAGTGCCGAAGCAAGGCGCGTGACGGCGGCGCGTTCCCGCTCGAGAAGCGACGCTAAGCGCTCGAGGACGTCCTCCAGTATGCCGCCCGTTTCTCCGGCCTTCAGGATCGTTACAAAAAGCCGTGGGAACTCTTTGGGATGACGCGCCAAAGCTTCGCTCAGCGGCAAGCCGTTTTCGACGTCATTGAGTGCCGATGCAAGTGCTTCCCGAAGTCTGTGACTCGCGCATTGCTCGTGCGTCACGGCTAGTGCGCGGCGAATCGAGACGCCGGCTGCAACGAGCGTGGCGAATGAACGAAAAAAAGCGACAAGATCTTTTTTGGAGACCGCCCCGAATTGCAGTGCGGCAGCAAACACGCCGCGCGGGCTTGCCGAACTTTGCAGCGATGTGACGAACAGCGAGCGCATGCGCAACGAAGCAAGAGCGGTGGTTTCCGTCGTCGCTTCGATCGAGCCGCGCACGAATAAGCCGTCCGCGCTGCGGGCGGTGTAATAGTAGAGCGTCGCCATCTTAAGCCGTCGCGCGTTCGGGTATACGTAATTCGCCGGGTCGATCGGTGGCCGCTCGTGCAGCCTCGACGGTAATCTCACCGCGCAAAAGCATATCCGACAAATGCGCTTCGAGCGTTTGCATACCGGCTTGAGCCGAAGTCGACATAACGTTGCGCAGTTGATGCGTCTTGCCGTCGCGAATGAGGTTGCGCACCGCATCGTTTGCCACCAGCACCTCGGCCGCGCATCTCCGCCCTTGCGCAGACGCCCGCGGTACGAGACGCATGCAAACAACGCCGACGAGCGTTTGCGCTAATTGCACGCGTATTTGATCTTGCATTTCGCCTGCGAATACCCCGATTATTCGGTCGATGGTTTGCGGAGCATCGCCCGTGTGCAGCGTTGAAAGAACCAGATGGCCCGTCTCGGCAGCAGTAAGCGCAGCATGCATTGTCTTCGCGTCGCGCATTTCGCCGATCAAGATCACGTCGGGATCGCATCGCAGAGCACCGTAGATCGCGTCCGAAAAGCAAGCGACGTCCCTGCCGATCTCTCGATGACTGACGATCGATCGCTTTGGTTCGTGCCGGTATTCGACCGGATCCTCAATCGTGATGATATGCTTTGCTTGCGTGGCGTTGACCCGGTCGACGATCGCCGCAAGCGCGGTCGATTTACCGCTTCCCGTTGGACCGGTGAAAAGAACCAGGCCTGCAGATCGGCTTGCGAACGCGGAAACAACTGGGGGTAGGTGCAAGCTCTCCAGGGTCGGTACCGTTTGCGCAAGAAAACGCATCGCAACCGCGATGCCGTTTTCCGTACGATATGCGTGTATGCGAATGCTGCCGAGGTCGCTGTCGCGGTACGTTGCGCTGACGTCACCTTCGCAATCGAGCTGGGCGAGCGCTTTTTCCGGCAGCAGTGCCGCAACGATTGCCTCGGTCTCTGCGGTCGTCGTCGCGAGCGTCGGCTGATTTTCGAGCGCGCCGTCTACACGCAAAGCGGGCGGCAAACCGGCGCTCATGTGAAGGTCCGATGCGTTCCGAGTTCGTGCCAACCGCAAAACTTCACGGATCCGTACCGGCGCCAAAACTGCGCTCACGCCGCAACCTCCAGCGAGAGAACGCGCCGAAGTTCTTCGAGGCTGGTTTGCCCGAGAAGCGCCAGCCGCAGGCCGTCCGCAAGCATCGGTTCGTACCCCGCTTTGCGCGCTTTCTCGTGTAATTCGACGCTTGAAGCGCCGGCGGCGATGAGCGAACGCAAGGCGTCGTCAATGAAAAGGTACTCGAATATGGCGGTTCGCCCCATGTAACCGCTGCCTTTGCACGAGACGCAGCCCGACGGCGCGTAGACGATCGCACCGTTCTGCATGCCGAATTCTTGTGCGAAGCCACCGTCGATCTCGTACGGCTTTCGGCACGTTTTGCACAGGCGTCGAACGAGGCGCTGCGAAACCACGGCGGTTAGGCCGGCAGCAATGGTATGACGCGCCACGCCCAATTCCACGAGCCGGTCAACGGTTTTCGGCGCGTCGTTTGCATGCACCGTTGTGAGCACGAGTTGCCCGCTGAGTGAAGCCGTCGCTGCGACGCCGGCGGTTTCCTCATCGCGCATCTCACCGACCATAATGACGTTTGGATCCTGCCGCAGAAAGGCTCGCACCGCGGAAGCGAACGTAACGCCCGCGCGCGCATTTACTTGAACCTGTGCGATGCCCGGCATACGCACTTCGACGGGGTCTTCAACGCTGCAGAGATTTTCCGAATCGACGCTGCGCTCGTTCATCGCGGCGTAGAGCGTTGTCGTTTTTCCGCTCCCGGTGGGGCCGCATACGACCACAAACCCATGCGGAGCTCGTACGGCACGGCGAAAGGTTCCCAGATGCCGTTCGTGCATGCCGAGCTGTTCGAAACTCGGCACCCGCGAGTGATTATCGAGCAGTCTGACGACCAGTTTCTCACCGCGGATCGTTGGCATTGAGCTCACGCGCGCATCCAAGGAACGGCCTGCGTGTTCGATCGCGTAACGCCCATCCTGGGGTTGACGGCGATCGGCGATATCCATGCCGGCGAGCAGTTTGATTCGCGAGGAGACTTGCGCATAAAGCTCCGCAGGCAGCGTTCTCACTTCACGCAGAACGCCGTCGACTCGCTGGCGCACGCGCGCACCTGCCTCTGCCGGCTCGACATGAATATCCGATGCGCCGCTTTCGACGGCAAACGAATGAATTTCGTCGAGCGCCCGAACAGCCGGTGCTTCGTCGCCACGTTCGGAATACGCGTCCAAAAGCCGTGCGCGGATAGCCTCGCGCGGCGCCGGAACCGCGCGGACGTGCATTCCGGTCACGAGCCGCACGCGATCGATCGTGTCCTTGTCGTTGACGTCCGGCATCGCGATCGTGATTTGGTTTCCCTCGCTGCTGAGCGAGAGAATGTCGTGGCGCAGAGCCAGCGCGCGAGGAACGCGACGAACCGCATCCGGTTCTAACTGGATGCGCGCAATATCGAAATATTCCGTTGATGCATTGTCGAGCGCAATCACACCCGCTCCTTCATGGCTGACGGCAAATGCAGTAGGCCGCTTGTACTAAGCCCGTAGTAAAGATGTATCACATCATGTCAATACTTTAGACATAATTCGGACATAACGTCACAAGATGTCTCAATTGGAGCTTGCGCGGGCACAACAGAGTGATCGCCGTCTTGTTGCAGCACGCAGCTATATGGAGAAAGCACATATATGCGTGAAGCCACTATCATCTGCCGCCTCAGTTCCCGGCACGGCCTCGAATACTACAAGCGTTTGGCTGACGAACTGCCCCGGCGCGGCTTCGCGCTCACGGAGGCGCATATGGTTCGGCGCCGGCGCCAGCTGAAAAAGCGGGTGCGGCAGGCCGTAAAGTCCGGCAAGAGGCTGATCGTCGTCATCGGAGGAGATGGCACGCAAACGGCTGCCGTCGGGGAGCTTGCGCACAGCAGCTCGGTTCTCGCGGTCGTGCCGGCCGGAACGGGCAATAGTTTCGCGCTCAGCTTAGGCATTCATAACGACGTCGATGAAGCGATCGAAACGATCGTCAGCGGCAAAGAGATTCGCGTCGATCTCGGTATAGTCAACGGCACCTATTTCGCCAACGTCGCCAGCATCGGACTTATCGCAGAAGCGGCAAACCGCACGCCAAATCCGCTCAAGCGCATGTTCGGCGTAATCGCCTACGGCATTGCGGCGCTGCTTCCAATCTTTCGCGATAAACCGTTTGAGTTGCACGCGAGCTGGCTCGAACAGGATCTGAAAATCCGCACGCGTCAAGCGATTGTGAGCAGCGGACGCTACTTCGGATGGCAGCCGCTCACGCCGGAGGCAGACATTCGAAGCGGGGAACTGGCCTTTTTCGCGGCAGAGAGCGATTCGCCCTCAGATGCGATCGTTACGAACGCTGCACTGCTGCTCGGCCGCCAAACGCGCCTTTCCGATGCGCATTACTTCTCAGCGCCATCCTTGAAGATCAAAACCAAGCCGAAGCAGCCGCTGAACGTCGACGGTCACGAGTTCGGAAAGACGCCGGCAGAGTTCTCCATCGCGCCCAAAGCACTTCGCGTGCTGGTTCCGCAGAATTTCGAGGAGCAACCGTGAACCCGAAGGCGGGTTTATACGCGGCCGCATTCGTCCTCTTTGTGAGTTTTGTTGCCTTTGGACGCCATGTTTCGCGCCGCCCACTTGGAACGCTTGATGCACGTGCTGCGCATCTACGCGCTCGAGGCGTGCCGGTCGCGCTTGCCTTTACGGCATCGGGCCGAATGAAAGCACTCCTGGCATTGTACGTTGCGATAATTATTAGTTATTATCTGGCGCATTTGCCGGTTTGGATACCCATCGTTTTAGCGTGCTCGCAGGGCGTATCCCAGATGATTCTCGAGATGTTGAAACTGTTTTTCAAACGGGTGCGCCCGGACTATTGGATCGTCGGCCTGGATGCGGGCCATTCCTATCCCAGCGGTCATGCAGCGACGGCGGTTACGACGTTCTGCGCTTGGGCGTTGGTCGTCGCGGTCAGCGCGATGCCGCCGTACGTGAAGTACGCGCTCGTCGTTGTCTTGGCGTTGTGGGCAGCCGGCGTTGCCTGGTCGCGGCTTGCGCTAGGCGCGCATTACCTGAGCGACGTTATCGGCGGCCTAATGTTCGGTTGCGCGTGGCTGTGCGCGCTCGTCGCGTTGCTGCTGCGTACTTCCGCAGTCAAATAAGGGTATTATTGCCGCGTGCGCGCCATTGCCGTAGCTGCATTGCTGGTAGCCGCCGCCCCAACGGTTTCGAGCCCGCCGGCGTGGACGCAATTTCGTTTGCACAACGACGGCAACGCGGCGCTGCCGGGAACGTTAAACGTTTCGTGGCGTATAACCACGAACGGCGGTTTCTCGTCCAGTCCATCGCTCGTAGACGGAACGCTGTACATCGGCAACAACGCCGGGCAGTTCCTTGCGATCGATCCGTCGACGGGCAAGATCAAATGGACGTATAAACTCGCTAACCCGATCATGTCGGCGCCGATCGTTTACGCCAGCGACGTTGTCGTCGGCGAGGGTAACGAAAATTCGCCGGCCAGCGCAACGCCGTCGCAGCCGGTCCACGTCGGAGATCCGCCTAACGCGCTCGTAGCATTGAATCGTGAAAACGGCACGCTGGAGTGGCGCCTGAATCTGCCCGGCACAGGTATGCCTACACCGGCGATCGTTGCGGGCGTGCTGGTACATCATAACGGCTTCGGATCGGTTATCGGGCTCGATCCGCTCTCGGGAATAAAAATTTACGAACGCTCGTTGCATTCCATTGCATCGATGTCGGCGGCGTTGCCCATCAGCTCGGCAACGTTCGTTACGGCCGGCGTCGGAATGAATGCCGTGTGGGCGATTCGCGCCAAGGACGGTGCGGTCGTCTGGCGTTCAACGTTTTCGCGGGTTGCTTCAGGAATCGGCGATTGCCCGCCCGTCGCCGACGCAAGGCGCGTGTACTGCGATTACGCGATGCCGCCGACATCGGCGGTACCCGCGCAAACCGAGCGCAATTCGCATTTTCGCGCATATGCACTCGATGTACGAACCGGCAGAAAACAATGGGACGTGCTGTTGGAAAACGGCGTTCTCCCAAAGCGAAACGAAGCCGCAATTCCGTTGCTTGCACGCAACACGCTGTTTTTGGGAAGCTCGGTTGCCGCAACCGTCCATGCGCTGGATCCGGCGAACGGTCAAATCAAATGGCGCATCAACACGCATGGTCCGGTAAAAGGCGGCATCGTCGACGTCGATGGAACGCTGTATTTCGGCGATCTCGGCGGTTATTTATGGGCCGTCAGCGCCGCCGGCGGTCAGGTACTGGGCGTAAAGAACATGCGCACGCCGTTCAATGTCGGCTCACCGATCGCCGCCGGTCAAACGCTGATGATCGGAAGCCGCGGCGGCACGCTGTGGGCGGTGCCGCTTGTCACGATTCGCAGCGCGCACGACCGATGACATCAGTAATCCGAGTCGGGATCTTCGTCCGCCACTTGGTTTTCAAAAAAGGCCGCCTGCCGCATCGCGGGAATTTCGTGGAACGCAACCGGACGCTGCGAAAAGTCGAAGCAGTCGCGCAGCGCGTCGGAACGATCGTCGGTCGTATGGAGAGGCGGTAGTCCGAACGTAATTTCGGCGAACTTCAGCAGACTGCCGAATTCGTGCTGTACGTGCGAGACGTAATGGCGTTTCGCCCATGGCGAGACGATGATGAACGGCACGCGCATACCGAGTCCCATGCGATCGAGCTGCGGCGGCGCAACGTGATCGTACCAGCCGCCCCAATCGTCCCAGACAATGAAAATCGCAGTGGACCGCCACATCGGGCTGCGGCCGATCGAATTGACGATCGATGCGACCCATTCAGGGCCATATTGCCCCTCAACGCTGATATCGGCAGGAAGATTCTCCTTGGGGAACGCGTGATCGCTGTCTTGCGCGGTCGGCGCGATCCACGTGATATTCGGCAAATCGCCGCGCCGCGCATCCTTGAGCACTTGCGTTTCCGGCGAGATCACGTTTCCCCAGTACGGGGAATATCGAATATGCCGGATTGCATCGAATGCAGACCAGATGTTTCCGAGATCGTCAAGACCGGGCGCGTAATACCGCCACGTAACGCCTTGTGCCAGCGCGCTATCCGCGATCGTCGGGAAATTAAGGCAGGGATATGGTCCCCCTACTTCTTGCCCATCCGGATTTACGACCGATACGCGCGCGGTTAGCGGCGAGTCGCACCCCCATGCAAAGCGCGTCGTTTGTTTATGGTTCGGATTCGAGGCGGTCCAATCGGATTGTCCGGCTATCAAATATAAATGCGCGGGAAATGACGGCCCGTTGTTGGATTGAAACATGCGATCGCCCAGTGTGTACTGCAGCGCCATGTCCCAATACGGCTCGATTTGTTCCCGCGGCACGTACGCATATGGAAACGTCGGATCTTGCTGCGGCAAGGTGCTGACGCGCGTCCATCCGTCCATCTTGCCGCCGTCGTACTCTTGAAGAAATGCGCGCCGCTGGTGGTCTACGTCAACTGCCAGATCCAAGTTCACGGCATGAAGCGGCACGGGACCATCGGGCGTCATACCTTCGTAGGCGGAATCGGCTCCCGGGAAACCGTGGAAAAAGTTATCGAACGACCGGTTTTCCTGAATGATAATAACGACGTGCTTGATGTGTGTGCGTAAGTCGTCGGTGTATTCTTGATTCGCACGCTGCTTGAGGTTGATCGGTTTGGCGGCGGCTGTTGCGCAGTTTGCGGCTAAAATGATGACCAGGATAATAAATGCGGGGACGATACGGAGTTTCATCTGCCGGGAAATACGACGGCGCCCCGGAATTTTCCGGGGCGTCATCGCCTCTTTGCGGCTTAACTAGGCAACCGTTACCCGCGATAGCGCAGGAACGCGGGCACCTCGATGTCGTCCATGTTGAGCGGCGCAACCGCTTCGATCTTGGTGTCGGCGAAATTAAAAGAACTTGCCGGCCGCGTGTATCCGCGCGCGGCGCCGAATCCTGCCGCAAGCACGGTAACGCGTACCTTGCCCGCCATCGTCGGATCGATGCTTGCACCGAAGATGATCTGCGCGTCATTATCGACCGCGCGGCTGATCATTTCGGCAGCCTCGTTCACTTCGTACATCGCCATATCGGGTCCGCCGGTGATGTTGAAGATGACGCCGCGCGCACCGTCGATCGTCGTTTCAAGAAGTGGTGAGGCGATGGCTTTTTGCGCTGCGTCGGCCGCGCGATGTTCACCCGAACCTTCGCCGATGCCCATCATTGCGCTGCCGGCGTCGCTCATAATCGTTTTGACGTCGGCGAAGTCCAGATTGATCAGGCCGGGTTGCGTGATCAGATCGGAGATGCCCTGAATGCCCTGACGCAGCACGTCATCCGCGTACGAGAACGCTTCGTTGAGCGGGGTGCGCTTTTCGATGACTTGCAGAATGCGCTCGTTCGGAATCGTGATCAGCGTATCGACTTTTTGTTCGAGCTCCGCAATGCCGTGCTCGGCGGCTTGCATGCGTTTGCGGCCTTCGAATGCGAACGGTTTGGTGACGACCGCAATCGTCAGTGCCCCCGATTCGCGCGCGATATCGGCAATCACCGGCCCCGCGCCGGTTCCCGTGCCGCCGCCCATGCCTGCGGTGATGAAGACCAAATCGGCGCCGTCGATGACCATCGCAAGATCTTCGCGCGAATCTTCGGCCGCTTCACGCGCCAGCGTCGGATTTGCGCCGGCGCCCAAACCGCGCGTCAGGTTGTTGCCGATCTGCACCGTGTTCTCGGTGAGCGAATTGCGCAGCGCTTGAACGTCGGAGTTGACCGCGAAGAACTCGACGCCGGACAAGCCTGCCTCGATCATGCGGTTCACCGCGTTGCAACCGCCGCCGCCGACGCCGATCACCTTGATCGCCGCCGCGTGCTCCGGGACATAGCGCTTCGCATCTGCCATCTGATTTATCGCCTCCGTAAAGAGTGAGGGTTGCTCCGGGTGTTCCGAATTTAATTCCAAAGGTCGCCCAGCCACGAACGAATCTTTGTGAAGACCGACGGACTGCGCCGCACGTACTGATGATTTTCCAGGCCGCCGTTCGGGCCGAAGAGCACAAGACCGATCGCCGTTGCATATTCGGGCTGCTTGAGGGCATCCGTGAGCCCTGCAACCGACTGCGGCGTGCCGACGCGGACCGGCAAGCCGAAGACTTCCTCCGCTAGAGGTTCGATGCCGATCAAATGCGCTCCGCCGCCCGTGATCACTACCTCGCCCAGAACGAGATCGCGCGGCACGTTGTCGACGATTTTACTCTTCGCCATGCGGAACGTTTCGATGACGCGCGGAACGACGATCTGGCGCAGCTGCACCGTCGTCGCATCTTTGGTCGCGCGGCCGTCCAGCGTCTTGACGGGGAACTTCTGCTCGTCGCTCGCGCACGCGCCTGCGCCGTACGCGCGTTTGATCTGCTCCGCTTCGGCCGTCGTCGTTTTTAAGCCCAGCGAGATGTCGTTGGTCAGGATGCCGCCGCCCACGGGGATCGTGGACGTATAGATTGCGCCCCCGCCGCTGTACACCGCGATATCGGTGGTGCCCCCGCCGATGTCGAGCAGCACGACGCCGACTTGTTTCTCTTCCGTCAGCAGCGTCGCCGCGGAGCTCGCAAGCGGCTCGAACACTAAACCTGCGGACTCAAGCCCGGCGCGGTGCACGCATTTGAGCACGTTCGTTATAAAGGTCGTGCCGCCGGTGATGATGTGCGTGTCGACTTCAAGCCGTCCGCCCGCCATGCCGACCGGATCTTCGACTCCGTCTTGGCCGTCGACCGTGAAGAACCGGGGGAGCGCGTGAATGATTTGCCGATCTGCCGGCAGGTTGATGATCTTGCTGGCATCCACGACGCGGCGCACGTCGGTCATGCCGACCTCGCGGTCCTCGCTTTGCACGGCAACGACTGCGCGGTTATTCGTGCTGCGAATGTGTTCGCCGGTGATTGCCACGTAGACATCCTGAATGTGGACGCCGGCCATGCGTTCCGCTTTTTCCGTGGCGGATTCGATCGCTCTGATCGTCTCTTCTAAATCGGTGACGACGCCTTTGCGCATGCCGAGCGAGGGCGCCTCGCCGTATCCGATGATCTCGAGGCCGTTCGGGCCTTCCGACGCCACGACCGCGCAGGTCTTGGTCGTCCCGATATCGAGCCCGGCCACGGTCTCGTGCTTCATCCGCCTGCAGTTCGCCCCCGAAAATATAAAGTTGCTCGCGGTCGCTTACCGCACCGCTTAACCCCTATATATTGTGTTTTACTTCCCTAAACCCTACAACTAATAGCGGCTCTTTGCAAGGCTTTGCCGTGTCTTAGCGCACCCGCGGCGGTCTCCTTGCGAGCAACCTGTGCACAAGGCGGGGCACCCGTAAATCATAGGCAAAACGGCTCAAACTTTGCGAGCGTACGCCGACATACATCCTTGTATGAATTCGAAGCGCACGAGTCTCGAACGTGGCCTGTCTTCCGCTTTTCTTTTGGTCATCGTCGTCGTCATCGCGATTATACCGGTCTCCATTTGGGCGATGACCGGCATAACGCAGCAAGCGCAAGTGCTTCACGATACGATCATTCGCGGGGAACTCGCATACGTGAAAGTCGCGTCGGACGCCGATACGCTGCGCGCATCGACGATCGATGCGGCGACCAATCCGGATCGCATCAAAGCCGCCGAGTCGCTCGATGTTGCGAGCAAGATGATCGGCCAGTTTCCGGACGACGCGCGCAAAATGGCCACGCTTACGAGTTCGGACGACGCAGTGCGGCCGCTCGTCGAGAAATTCGTGGGCAAAACGGCGAAGGACGGCACGGTAAGCGGCGGGAGCGCAAGCGTCTACGATTTTCAGGCCCTTGCCGGTGTGGGTCTGCTCAAACAAGGCAAAAAGGCCGACGCGCTCAAGCAGATTCAAGGTATGGCGGCAAGTGCGTTCGCGCAGCAAAGCAGCGACGGTGAAGCGCTGCTGAATGCGCTCAAAAACAACTCCGACGTTCGCTTTCGTGCGCTCATGCAGGCGCGCACGTTCGCGCTCAGCGTGCTGATTGCCGGCGCCATCATCGCCGGACTCATCGCCATGTTTGCTATGATCTGGTTCCGTCGCGCGATGCGCGAAGGTCTGGAACGCGTGCTCGATGTGTTCGAAGCGATGGGCCGCGGAAATCTTACCGCGCGCGTAGGTTGGCGCGGACGCGATCTTCTCGGCCGCTTGGGCCAAGCCGTCGACGAATTGGGTGAACGTCTGGCGCAAATCATGTCGACGATTCAGCACGCGGTCATGACGGTGCAGAGCGCGAGCTCACACACGAACGATACCGCACGTCAAGTCGAAGCGCGGGTTGCCGAAGAACTGACCGCGCTTGGCCGCGCGTCGGAATTTTCGACCTCCGTTCGCGCGACGTCTGGCAGCGTCGCGGATAACGCCGAACAGGTTGCCCGCCGCGTGACCGATATTTCGAGCGCCGTGGCGCAGATGACGGCTTCGATCCAAGAAATGGATCAAACCCTGCTCCAAGTCGCAACGGTCGTCGAACAAACCGTGACGAACACGCAAGAGATGTCGGCGTCCATCGTACAGGTTGCCGGCAACGCCCAGCGCGTTCGCGAGGAGTCGGCCAGCACCGACAAACAGGTTCGGGACGGCCGCAATGAAGTCGCGCAACTCTCCAAAGGTATGTCGAGCATCAGCGACACGGTCGCGGACGTCGTCAGCGAGATGCAGAGCCTTGACGGAGCGTCACGCCAAATCGGCGAGATTCTGGGCCTTATCGAAGAGATTGCCGACCAAACGAATTTGCTCGCGCTCAACGCCGCGATCGAAGCGGCGCGCGCCGGCGAGCACGGCCGCGGTTTCGCCGTCGTTGCGGACGAGGTTCGCAAACTTGCCGAGAATTCGGCGAGCTCCACCAAACAAATCGGCCAACTCGTCGCCGACATTCAACGCCGCACGACCGCCGTTCTCGAGCGGACCGCGCGCGCAAACAGCCTCGTGCAAAACAATGCGGCATCGGCGCGCTCGGTAACGGACATGATCGAACTCATCAGCGGACGCGTCACGGAAATGGCGCAGCTGGTCAGCGAGATCAGCGTCGCAACAACGGAGCAGGCACGCGCCTCCGAAGAACTCGCAAAAGCCAGCGAACAGATGGGCGCGATGACGCACGAAGCGGCGGCAACGATGCGGGAGCAGGCGATCACCTCGAATCAGATTCTGGAAAGCGTCTCGGAAATCGAGCGGCGTACGGGTCAGGTCGCGCAAGCCAGCCAAGAGCAGCAGATCGCAATCGAGTCGCTGAGCCAGACGATCAATCATACTTCGGACCTCGGCCGTGCCAATGCCAGCGCCGTCACCGACGTCGCCGGCCAGGCGGCGGAAGTATTGGGCCAAGCCTCGGAGCTGCACGGTCTCGTCGACCAGTTCCAGGTCGGCCAAGACACGCGAACGGCCCTTTCCGACAAGAAAAAAGACCGCCAGGCCCTAGGAGACTCGGGGTCACTTGCGTTATCATCATAGACCAGAAAGCTGGCACAGTGGAGTGTGCCGGCCTTGTTTGCTCATTTCACCGGACCGCTGCCCTACAATTGTGGAGAAATTCGTGCGTAAAACTCTTTCGTTACTAGCGCTTCTTACGGCAATTGCCGCACCTGCCGCCGCGCTGGCGGCCAATACCGTTGATGCAACGCTTATTCCGGACGGCACCTATAATGCCACCGTCGAGAAGGTCGTGGACGGCAAGCACATCACGATCAAGATGGACAACGGCGTCGAAACGACCGTTACGACGAACCGCGCGAACGTCGACTTCAGCAAAGTCAAAGCGAACGACCAGATCAAAATGTCGCTCATCAAAGGCATGGTCGCGGTGTACGTCGTGACGCACTAACCCGCTATTGATCGCGAAGCTGAGAAAACCGCGGACGCTACCGCGGTTTCTTTATTTTCTACCGGTATTCGACGACGGGCGTTTTAGGCGCGCGTAAATCGACGGCTGCGATCCGCCGGCCGCCGGCCGCGACCTGCGAGAGAATCGGCGGAATGAGCGCCGCCTTCTTCTGCAAATCCGTGTCGTCGCCAAGCAGCAATCGCACGCCGGTGGGCATGGTGGCAAGCAAGTCGCCGAACTTGTCATAACTGAGCGAACGCACGATGACGTGCGCTTGCGTAAGCACGTCGTAGTCGTCGCGCAGGCGCTGGACCGCGCCGGCCTTGATGAAAGCACCCTCTGCAGGCACGTTTGCTGCAGGAACGATGAATTTCGGCAACGTTACGGACCGGTCGAGCTGCTGAAGAACGCGCAGATCGCGATCGATTAAAACCGTTTGCGAAGAACTTTCCAGTACCGCGTACGGCGAGCGCTCCGTGACGTCGATGCGCACGTTCGCCGGCAAGCTGCGGTGGATCCAGGCTTCGTTGATGTAAGGAATCGCCTCGATGCGGCGCCTCGCCGCGCCCGTGTTCAGCAGCCAAACGTTCGCGTCGGCTGCGATATGCGCGCGCTGCGCAATCTCCTGCGAAGGCACGGTGCGGTTTCCGCTGACAACGATGCGCTTCGGGAAAAACCCGGGCCACGTCGCGGCATAGTATCCGCCAAGCGCCGCCGCAATCGCGATCACGCAGATCGCGAACCAAAAGGGCCGTAGGGCAAGCGCAGGGGACTTCTTCTTGCGCTGCACGCGTTTACTCATGAGAGGACGAACCGCTCCAGCGCTTCCGCGACGCCGTCGTTCGCTACGTCGGCCACCACGGCGTCGGCGATGTCGCGCAATTCCGGCGGCGCGGAGCCCATGGCCACGCCGAAGCCCGCCGTTTGAAGCAGCGGTGCGTCGTTCCACGAGTCGCCGATGGCCATCACCTCGGTGAGAGGAATCCCAAGGTAGCGTGCCACGATCTCAAGTGAGCGGCCTTTGTTCACCTTGGAGTTCATCACTTCGAGAAAATATGCAATACTCCGCGTGACGTAGGCGGCGTCACCGCAAAGACTTTGTACGCGCGGCAAGTGCTCCAGGATAATCTCCGGCTCGGCGATGATGACAACCTTGGTCGCATCCCATTCCTCGAATTGACGGCGCAGCGATGGCACGACGATCGGTTCGACACCCGAGATCTTCGCATACAGCGCCGCGTACTGATTGCGCTGCTCGCAATAATACCGGTCATTGGCGTAGAGCTGGACGTGCAGGCCATGATCCCGGGCATACGCTTCGACCTTGAGCGCCTGCGCGTTCGGCAGCGGAACGTCTTGCAGCACGTCGTCGGTTTGCGGATCGACCACCGCGGCGCCCTGATAGCACACGACCGGCGCCGTAAATTCCAGCTGGCGTACGAAGGGAAGCGCGGCACGGTACATGCGTCCGGTTACAATGCAGCCCAGCACGCCGCGCGAATGCATTTCACGGATCGCGGTCACAACGCGGGGACGCAACAGGAGTTCT
>Ga0209810_1001274_pt1 | contig 39869 bp, 37 predicted proteins | sample Coa_R1_7_FD_187159 | JGI IMG/M metagenome (GOLD analysis project Ga0209810, IMG submission 187159) | Surface soil microbial communities from Centralia Pennsylvania, which are recovering from an underground coalmine fire - Coalmine... | ecosystem: Environmental > Terrestrial > Soil > Unclassified... | reverse complement strand
CTGCTCTCTTGCGACCGCTTCGCGCGGACGCGGCCTGCGGCCGGGTCCGCGCTGTGCTTTCCTCGCTCGTGAGCCGGGGGCCGAGCGTGGTCGTGCCGCGCCCGCCGTGTCGGGCGCGGCGACGGCGCTGCGGGGTCTGGCCCTTCGGGCCTGACCCCGCTGTCGGAACGCTCTCGACGGCTTAGCTGTCGCTTAGCCGCTCGAGCAGGCGCCGCATCGTCGGCAGGTCGCCGCGCAACCGGTCGAGGAAGAGCTCGCGCAGCCGCGCGACGTAGTCGATCGCCGCCGCCTCGAACGCGGCGAAGCCCTCCGCCGTGAGCGAGGCGAACACGCCGCGGCCGTCCTGGTCGCAGTCGTCGCGCTCGACGTACCCGGCCGCCTCGAGGCGGTCGATCAAGCGTGTGACTCCGCTGCGGGTGAAGAGCAGATGGCGCGCGAGCTCGTTCATGCGGAGGCGGTTCTCCGGCGCGTTCGTCAGCTCCCAGAGCACTTCGTACTCCGGCAGGCTCAATCCCGACTTCGTTCGAAGCTCTTCGTCGAGCTCGCGGTTGATCGCGAAGTGGAGCGTGACGAACTCACGCCAGAGGCCGCGCTCCTCGTCCGTGACGAGCGACTGGTGGATGAAGCGCCGTGCGGCGGCTCTGGGCTTGGGCACTGGGCGGTCTGGAGATGTCGGGCCGGGGCGGCCAACGATAGCCGCCCCTCCCGAACGCACGAACTCGCCTACTTGACGGTGAGGACGCCCTTCATCCCGGCGGCCGCGTGGCCCGCGACCGTGCAGAGGTAGGGCGCCTTGCCCTTCTTCAGCGTGACGGTCAGCTTCGCCGTCTTGCCGGGGCCGATGACCGGCGTCTTCTTACCGGCGATCTTGAAGTCGTGGCCGACCGTGCCTGCGTTCTTCAGGGTGAACGTCACCTTGCCGGCCGGGACGCTCGTCTTCGACAGCTTGAAATGGAACTCCGTCGCCGTGACCGTCACGGCGGTGGCGGACGTGTGCGAGCGGGCAGCGAGCGACGGGCCGGCGACGATGCCGACGAACGCGACCAGCGTGGCGATCAGAAGAGAAACGCGCAGCATTGATTCAGGTCCCCTTTATGCCTCGAGGGTTGAGTCGAACGAGCTACCACGGTAGCGCCCTTCTGACCGAGCTGCGGTCGTTGACGGGGCAACCGGATCCACCCTATACCTTTCGGCTCAGCGTGGTCCAAGCGAGACGCCCGGAACCGGCCGAGGTCGACGACGACGCCGTCGAGGCCGGCCGCCGCCTTCTCGCGAACATCGAGCGGGTCGTCGTCGGGAAGCCGGACGAGGTCGCCCTCGTCGTCGCGGCGTTCGCATCCGGCGGCCACGTGTTGCTCGAGGACGTTCCGGGCACGGCGAAGACGATCCTCGCCCGCGCGCTCGCACAGTCGATCGACGGTGCGACGTCCGCCCGCATCCAGTGCACGCCCGATCTCCAGCCGACCGACGTGACCGGTCTCTCGATCTTCAACCAGAAGGCGCGCGAGTTCGAGTTTCGTGCCGGCCCCGTCTTCGCAAACGTCGTGCTCGTCGACGAGATCAACCGCGCGATGCCGCGCACGCAGTCGGCGCTGCTCGAGGCGATGGCGGAGCGGCAGGTGACGATCGACGGCGACTCGCGCCCGCTGCCGGATCCCTTCCTCGTGATCGCGACCGAGAATCCGATCGAGCAGGAGGGTACGTTCCCGCTGCCCGAGGCGCAGCTCGACCGCTTCGCGCTGCAGACCGCGCTCGGCTATCCGACCGAAGACGAGGAGATCGCGATCGTCGTCGCGCAGCGGCACGGGCATCCGCTCGCCGAGCTCACGCCGGTTCTTGACGCCGGCGAGGTTCGGGCGCTGCAGCGCGCGGTCGAGGATGTCTACGTCGACGACCTGATCCTCCGCTGGATCGTGGAGCTCGTCCGCGCGACGCGCCGCGTCGAAGGCGTCGCCACCGGCGCGTCCGTCCGCGGCAGCCTGACGCTCGAGCGCACCGCGCGCGCGTGGGCGCTTCTGCACGGTCGCGGGCATGTCGTTCCCGACGACGTCGAGCTGCTCTTCCTGCCGGTGCTCGGTCACCGGCTCCTGCTCACCGCGTCGTTCCTCGCGGAGACGCGCGCCCTCGGCCGCGCCGAGGCGCTCGGCCGGATCCGCGAGCGCTGCCTCGAGCTCGCGCCGCCTCCGGCGCCCGACTGGGAGCGCTAGGCGCCGCATGTTCGTTCGCGAGCGGCGCACGTTCCCGCTCGTGCCGAAGCGCCGGCTGAGCGGGCTCCCGTTCGGCGATCTGCCGAGCCGGCGGCGCGGCCACGGCATTGAGATCATCGGCTCGCGGCCCTACGAGGCCGGCGATCCCGTCTCGTCGATCGACTGGTTCGCATCCGCGAGGCTGTCGTCGGCGACCGGCGGCGACGAGTTCGTCGTGCGGGACCGCGCGGCCGACGAAGCGCCGCGCGTCGTGATCGTCCTCGACCGCCGGCCCGCGATGGCGCTTTATCCGCCGCCGCTGCCGTGGCTCTCGAAGCGCGACGCGCAGCGGGAGGCTGCAATCTCGATCGCGGCCAGCGCGGCAGCCGCGCGCGCAGACATCGCGGCGCTCGACCACTCGAGCGGCGCCGAATGGTGGCTCGCGCCGGGGCGGCGCGACCGGCCGTGGCTCGTTGCCGCGCGCGCCGAGGAGGCGCCCTTCGACGCCCCCGACGACACGGTGCTGCGCTCGCTTGCGTCCCTCGCGCAGCGCCGGACCGACGTGCCGGGCGGCACGTTCGTGTTCGTCCTCTCCGATTTCCTCGTCCACGTACCGCCGGACGCGTGGCTCGATGCCCTCGCGCACGGCTGGGACGTGGTTCCGGTCGTGATCCAGGATCCGGTCTGGGAGCGCAGCTGGCCCGACGTCGCGGGTGTCGGCGTACCCGTCGCGGACACCGGGCTCGTCGGCCTCGGGCGGCGCAGGACCGCCCGGCTGCGCTCGGAGCACGAGGAACGCTACGCCGCCCTGATCGCCGAGCTGCATTCCGTCGGGCTGCGTCCGATCGAGCTGGACACGAGCGAGCCGGTCGCCGTCGACGAGGCGTTCCTCGCGTGGGCGGACGAGCGACGCCGCGGGCGGTGGGCGAGGTGAGACGGCTTCTCGCCGTCTGCGCCGCCGCGCTCGTCGCAGCTCCCGGCGCAGCAGCCGCGGCGCCGCTGACGGTGCGGACGTCGTTCGACGACGCGAACGTGCAATTCGGCGACGTGATTGACGCGCGCGTCACCGTTGTCGCGGCAGACGGCGTCCGGCCGGGCACGGTTCGCGTGCTCGAGGATCTCAGCCCGCTCACGCCGCTCTCCGAGCCCGAGACGACACGTGCGGGAACGGTGCTCGAGGTCGAGCGCAGCTATGTCTGCGTCACGGCGGCGTGCGTCGCCGCTCGCGGCGACGCGACCCCGAAGCTTCCTCCGGTGCAAGTCGTCGCCCGGAGCGGCGGCCGCACGCTCCGCGTCGAGCAGGCCTGGCCCGCTCTACACGTTCGCGGCCGTGTCAGCGCGGCCGACGTCGCCGCAGCCGAGCCGCCGTTCCGCGGCTCGGCCGTCCCGCCGGCGCCGACTTACTCGCTCGCGCCCGGGACGCTCGCCTGGCTGCTCGACGGCGCGGCGATCGCGCTCGGGATCGCGGCACTCGCACTCGTGGCCGCTCAGCTGCGCCGGCGCGCACGGCGGACGCGTGCCGCCGAGATCGACGAGCTGGAGCGCGCGGTCCGGCTCGCGCGCGAGGCCGAGGCACGGCCCGTTCCCGATCGCCGCCGCGCCGCCGGGCTGCTCGCACGATTGCTGGCGGGTCGCGACGCGCAACTCGCCGCGGCGGCGCGCGATCTCGCCTGGGCCAAGCCGCGGCCCGAGCCGGCGGCGCTCGAGGACCTCGTCACCGACGTGGAACGGCGGTCGTCGTGAGCGCGATCCCGCTCGCCGACGCACCGGCGCTGCGTCCGACGGCACGCCGGACGTTCGCCCTGCGCCAGCTGCTCGCGCTGCTCGTCGTCGGCGCGGTGATCGCCGCGGTCTTCGTCGCCCGGCATCCCCACACGCAGACGATCGTGCCGTTGCCGGCAGGCGGCCAGACGGTGCTCGTGCTGGATCTCTCGGCGAGCATCTCTTCCGACACCTTCTCGCGGATCGGCGGGACGCTCGCCGCGCTCTCGCGCAGCGGAACCCGCTTCGGCCTGGTCGTCTTCTCCGACCAGGCCTACGAGGCGATGCCGCCCGGGACGCCGTCCGCGGATCTCGCGCCGCTCGTTCGTTACTTCACGCTGCCGAATCAGAAGACGCCGGGATTCGCTCCGTCCTTTCCGCCCAATCCGTGGGAGTCGACGTTCACGGGCGGCACGAGGATCTCTGCCGGCCTCGATCTCGCGCACACGATCGCGACCGTCGGGCGGCATCCGGCGACGGTGGTGCTCGTCAGCGACCTCGACGACGATCCCGGCGACATTCCGCGGCTCGCGTCGGTGCTGCTCGCGTACCGGCGCGACCATGTGCCGATGCGGATCGTCGGCCTCGATCCGTCGCCCGACGACGTCGCGCTCTTCGACAAGCTGCTCTCGCCTGCACCCGTGATCGCGCAGGCACCGCTCCTCTCACAGGCGCCGCCGCACGACGTGACGCCGTTCCCGTGGACGCTCGTCGCGCTTTCACTGCTCGCCGCAGCGGCACTCGCCGCGCGCGTCTCCTGGGCACCCCCGCTCGAGTGGGGTCGCAGCTGATGCGCGTCGCGCTCGCAGTGCTTCTCGCCGGCGCGGCGGTCGTCGCCGTGCTGCTCGCCGCGGACGTCCGCGCCTGGGGATCTGCGGTGCGAGAGGGCGACGTCGTCTACGCCGCGACCCCGTCACGCGCATCGTGGACCGCAAAGCCGACGTTCGGCAGCGTCGGCGAGACGCTGCTCGGACTGCAGGAGGACGTCCAGGACCGGCTCGCGCTGCAGCAATACGCCGACGCGACGAAGCTGCACCTGCGGCTCGACAACGCGGTCGGCGTCGAAGGCGAGCTCGGCCGCGCGCAGGACGGGCTCGAGCAAGTCGCGCGGTCCGACGAGCCGCAGCGCAAGTCACAGGCGCTGACGCTGCTCGGCATCCTCGCGTTTCGTTCGGCGGCGTCGGGCGGGACGCAGAGTCAGGTCGACGCGGCGCTCTCCGACTTCAGCGACGCCGTGCGCGCCGACCCCGGAAACTCCGACGCTTCGTACGACCTCGAGCTGCTGCTTCGGTTGACGCTCGCGCACGGCTCACGCGTCGAGCCGGGCCAGGGCGGCGGCTTCGGCCGCACCGGCCGCAGGGGCGCCGGGGGCGGTCAGCCGGGGAGCGGCTACTGATGACGTTCCTCACGCCGCTCGGCGCGCTCGTCGCTCTCGCCGCGCTGCTGCCGCTCGCGGCCACGCTTGCGGCACGCGGAAGAACCGAGGTCGTGCGCCGCCGTCTCGGCCTTCCCGCGCCCGACCGCAGCTCGGCGCTTCGACCGCTGCTCGCCGCGGCGGCCGTCGCGCTGCTCGGGCTGGCCGCCGCCCAGCCCGCGTTGACGAGCGCCGCTCGAGCGCCCGCCCGCACCGACGTACAGGCCGTCTTCGTCCTCGACATCTCGCGTTCGATGGCTGCGGCGCGCGCTCCGGATGCGCCGACCCGACTCGACCGTGCCGTCGCCGCCGCCGTGACGCTGCGGAGCGCGATCGCCGATGTGCCCGCGGGCGTGTTGACGCTCACCGATCGCGTCCTGCCGGACCTGCTGCCGGTTCCCGACGTCGGCGGCTTCGACGGCGTGGTCAGGCGGGCCGTGCAGATCGAGTCGCCGCCGCCTCGGGAGACCGCACCGCGCGCGACGAGCTACTCGGCGCTCGCGCAGATCGCGTCCGGCAACGTCTTCTCGCCGTCGGCGACGAAGCGGATCGTCGTGCTCCTGAGCGACGGCGAGAGCCAGCCGGTGCAGACGAACGATCTCGCGCGTGCGCTCGCCGGCTACCGCTTCATGGCCGTCCGCTTCTGGAACGCCGACGAATCGGTGTACGACCCGGACGGCCAGCCCGAGGCCGCCTACCGGCCCGACCCAGCGAGCGCCGCGACGCTCGGCGACCTCGCGGGCGCGCTGGGAGGCCGGAGCTTCGACGAGACCGATCTGCACGGCGCCGCCGCGTATCTGCGCTCGCTCGCGGGCACCGGCCCGACCGTGCCCGGTGCCGCGACCGAGCGCCGCCGGCTGCCGCTCGCGCCCTACGCCGCGCTGCTCGCGCTTCTCGTGGTACTGGCCCAGTTCGTCCCGCGCGGGCTACGATTGTCGCGTCAATGATGCGGCGCGCCCTTCACCGGGCGCTCGCTGCTGCCGTGGTCGTGACGGCGGCAGGGGTGCTTCTCGCGTCGGCGTCTGCGCGGTCCGGAGCGTCGCTCGACGTCGGCTGGGGCGGGTTCGGGAACACGCCCGACAACCTGCGGCACTCGCCGCTAACGCAGATCACGCCGTCGAACGTCGATCAACTCGGACGTCTGTACACGGTCGACTTCCAGTCGATCGACCCGAGCGTGCGGCGCGGAGAGCAGTCGTATCCGGTCGAGAAGAGCGGCACGCTCTACATGACGACGAACGACGACAACGTGTGGGCGCTCGACGCCGTCACGGGCAAGATCAAGTGGCGCTGGCAGCCCAGCGACGTCGCCGTCTTCAAGGATTTCGGGATCGTTGCGAATCGCGGTGTCGCAGTGTGCGACGGGCACGTCTTCGTGCTCACGCTCGACATGACGATCGTGTCGCTGAACGCGGCCACCGGCCAGCTTCAGAAGCAGGTGGCGATCGCGAAAGCCGTTCCCGGCGCGTCGATGGACTACGGCTACTCGGAGACGAGCGCGCCCATCTGCGCGGACCACCGGGTGATCTTCGGCGCGGCCGGCTCGGAGTACGGCGTGCGCGGCTTCGTGATGGCCTACCACACGGATCTCACGCCGGCGTGGCCGAACCCGTTCTGGACGATTCCGCCTCAGGGAACCGAGTGGCGCAAGTACGGCACGCTCGTCGGCGGCGGCGTCGTGTGGACGCCGGTGACGGTCGATCCGACGACGAACACGCTCTACTTCGGGACCGGCTCGGCGACGCCGCTCTACTTCCCGCAGATCCGGCCGGGCTCGAACCCGCGCGCCGACTCGCTGATCGCCGTCAATCTCTCCACCGGACGGATGAAGTGGTGGCAGCAGCAGATGGCGCACAACGAGTGGTCGTACGACACCGCGCAGCCGCCGCTCGTCTACACGGCGAAGGTGGGCGGGCACACGCAGCGCATCGTCTCCGTCGCGACGATGGAAGGCGTCTGGTTCGCGTACAACGCCGCGAACGGCCGCCCGATCTACCAGCGGGTCAAGGTGATCGATCGGACCGAGCACCCGACCCTCAGTCCCGGCAAGCCCGTCGCCGTGTTCCCGTCGTCGCTCGGCGGCGTCAATTACTCGCCCGCCTCGTTCGATCCGCGCACGGACTACGTCTTCAACGCGGCGGCCGAGACGGCGGCGATCGACGTGCAGACGAGGCTGACGCCGACGGAGAAGAAGCGCAAGTTCACGCTCGGCGACGTCTTCCTCGGCCTCGAGAACGGCAACTTCGGCTCGCTGCTGCCGGGCTGGCACGACCACGGGTCGATCAGCGCGATCGACGTCAACACCGGCGCGCGCGTCTGGAAGTTCACGACGCCGCAACCCGAGCGCGGCGGCGTCACGACGACCGACAGCGGCCTCGGCTTCGCGGGGGGCGGCGACGGCGTCCTGCGCGCGTTCGATCTGAAGACCGGCAAGGTCCTCTGGACGTTCCAGACGGGCCACCAGATCGCGAGCGGCCCGTCGATCTATTCCGTGAACGGCAAGGAGTACGTCGCGATCACGGTCGGCGGCACGCCGACTTCATCGAACGGCGGTACCGCGACCCAGCTGCAGGTGTTCGCCCTGGGCGGCTCGTCGAACCAATCGCCCACGCCGCCGCTGCCGCGGGCTCTGCAGATGGAGCAGAAGCCGGCGGCGTCACACGCGGTGCACAGCGTGCGCCGCGTCGCAGCGTCAGGCTCCGCCAGCATCGCGACGCAGGGCGGCCTCGTGGTGCGGCTCTGGCAGGCGAACTCGTCCAATGTCGCCCGCGTCTCCGGGCGCGTGCTCCTGAACGGCGCACCGGTCAAGGGTGCAGTGGTCTCGATGGACGGCTACCGGATCCCGCAGGCGACGACCGCGAGCGGGGCGTTCTCGACCGACGTCGACATCACGACGCCGCAGCGCCGCGTGTTGCGCGTCGTCGGCGCAGCCGGCGCGTCGGTACGTGGACACGCGCTGAGCGCGGGTCAGAAGAGCGCGCTGCTCGGCGCGTCGGGCGGCTTCACCATCGGCTATCGCGTCGCCGGGTTGCACGCGGCGAAGCAGCACGACGGCAGCATCCTCGTCACCGGGCGCCTCGTCGGTGCGAACGGCCAGGCGCCGCCGGTCGTGCATCTGCTGACCTACCAGCTCGGCGGAACGATCACCGACGCGAGCGGCAAGCCCGTGCAGGGGGCGGTCGTGATCACGCGCACGCTCGACCGCGACTTCTGGACGCGCTCGTCGCCGTCCGACGCGAACGGTCACTACACGTCCTTCTTCGCGGCCTCGGACGAGTCGGGTGCCGATCCCGTCACCTTCAGCGTGGGGGTCGCGCTCGGTTCGGTCTCGTACGGCGGCGTCACCGGCGTCAACGTCCAGTTCAAGCGGCTGCGGAGCTCGACGCTGAACGTCCATCTCGGCTCCGGAACGAGCTACACGGTCGTGGCGCCGACGTCGTATGTCGGCGCCGCGTATTCCGGTCTCGTCGTGGGAGTCCTGAGCGGCGGCCGCGTCGTGAAGCCGCTCGCCGAGCGCTGGCCGACCCCGGGCGGCGTGTTCTCGATGCGGCTCCCCGGCTCGATGCGCGGCAAGACGGTGCGCCTGTGGGAGAACCAGCGTCAGTTCTTCTCGAGCTTCGTCGGGAAGCCCGGCGGCGCCGTCGACCTCGACTCGTGGCCGACGCAGCTCGGCGACTCGGTCCCGGTCGGCATCGCGACGTTGAGGCTGCCGCGGTAGCGATGAGCAGAACCGGCAAGTTCCTGGGCGTTCCGTACGACTGGCGGCGTCCGACGTTCGCGCGCCTCAAGGAGCGCTGGTGGAATCCGGGCGACCCGCGACTCTTCACGCCGAAGACGTACGGCTGGGGCTTCGACATCAACCTCGCGAGGCTGTTCCGGCGTCGCCGGTAGGCGTGGGACGCCGTTCGACTCGGGTCGAGCGGTGGTGTGGTGGGAGCACCGGCGCGGTTAGCGGATCGGGTCGCGATGTAGGATTGCGGCGCTGTCGGCCGAGGAGTCGCGGTGTCGCTGCGTGGACGTGCTGTCGCGGTCTTGGGTCTGCTCGCGGTCGTCGCCGCGGCGAGCTCGGCGCGCGCTGCGGGCGGCGGCGTGGCCTCGTCGCCGTGGCTCGTGATCGCGCTGCTCGCGCCGCTCGTCGCGCTCGTCGTCCTGCTCGCGCTCGGCGGCTCGGTGGCGATCGCGTACGCGTCGCTCGGCGTGCGCGTGCGCACGCTCGCGCTCGTCGCCGTCACTGCGGCGGTGTTTGCGGCGCCGCTCGTGGCGATCGCTGTGAACAGCTGGCGTCCGTCGCACGGCGGGTACCTCTGCCACCCGATGAATTCGTATCGCTGCAAGCACGGAAAGGACACAGGCGGCCGCAAGGTGCGAGGCGGGGAACCGTCGGGGGCCATCGGGACCGAGAGCGCGCTGCTGATCGCCGCCGGCTCGCTCGTCGGGCTCGTGCTCCTGGCCGGCGTCGCCGTACTGGTGGTGCGGCGACGGCGCGCCGCCGGGGAGTCGCCGGCGGCCGAGGAACCGTTCGCCGTTGCGGTGGACGAGTCGCTCGACGATCTCCGTTCCGAGACGGACGTCCGACGCGCGATCATCGCGTGCTATGCGAGGATGGAGCGGGCGCTCGCGAGGGCCGGGCGGGCGCGGCGGCCGGCCGAGGCGCCGCTCGAGTATCTGCGGCGCGTGCTCGTGGCGGTCGCACCGGCGCCGGGCCGCCGTCTGACCGAGCTGTTCGAGCGCGCGGCGTTCAGCGTCGAACCGATGGGCGTCGCGGAGCGGGAACACGCTGTCGCCGCGCTCGAGGCGCTGCGGGGTGCCGTGCATTGAGCCTGTTCGTCCGGCTGCCGGCTGCACTCCTGCTGCTCTCGCTCGTGGCCTTCGCGAGCGGCAGTCGCGTTGCACCGGGCGGCGGCAGCAGTGCGGGCTGGCCGGTCGTCGCGCTCCTCGGGCTGCTTGCGCTCGTCGCCGTGACGCGCTCCGGTCGCGGTCTCGCCGCCGCGGCCGCAGCCGCAGCGGCCGTTCTGCTCGCCGTCGCGCTGCTCGCGACGGGCGGCGGCGGTTTGCGCTCGTCGCCCGCGCCCGGTGGACGGGGGACCGTTCCGCGGCGGGCGGCGCCGATCGCCCGGCCGCGTGCGAAAACGAGCTCCACGGACGGTGCAATCGTCGCCGCAGCGCTCTTGCTCGCCGCCGCCGGCGTCGGTGTTGCTGCTTGGCGGCTTCGGCGCCGTCCGCACGCGCCGCTGCGAGTCGCGCCGCGTGCGATGGCGACGGCCGTGCTCGAGTCGCTCGACGACGTGCGCGGCGAGCGGAATGTGCGCCGCGCGATCGTCGCGTGTTATGCACGCATGGAGCGGGCGCTTGCATCCGTCGGGTCGGCGCGCCGGCCGGCGGAGACGCCGTTCGAGTATCTCGCGCGGGTGTTGGAGGCGATCGCGGCTGCGCCCGCGCGTGTGTTGACGGAGCTGTTCGAGCGGGCGATGTTCAGCCGCGAGCCCCTGGGCGAGGGCGAGAAGCAGAGTGCGATCGAGGCCCTCGAGGCGCTGCGGATCGCGGTGCTCGCATGAGTCCGGGCTGGGTATCGGCGCTGGAGTCGGCGCGGCAGGATCGCTCGCAGCCGCTCACGCTGCGGCGCGGCCAGGCGCGCGGACTCGTGAGGGCGCTGGCCTTGCTCGCGCTCGCGGTCGTGGTAGCGGTCGCCGCGGCGGGCGTCCTCGCGCCGGCGGTGGCGCTGCGGGCGGTGGCGCTCATCGGCGTGGGTTTCCTTGCGGCGGCGGTCGCGGCCGGCGCGCTGGCGGGGTTCGCGCGCGTGGAGCGGCGTCGTCGCGGCAGCGGCGCGGAGCGAGAGTCGGGAACGTCGCCGGTGCTGGTAGAGCGGGCGGAGCGGCGGTTGGAGCTGGCGATGTCGTTCGCCGTGCAGTTCGAGGCGTTGCGGCGCGATCTGCGGACGGTGGCCGGGCAGCGGCTCGCCGGGCGCGGGCTGCGGTTCGAGAGCGAGGCGGCGAGGGAGCTGCTGGGCGAGGAGGCGTGGGAGCTGCTGGCCGCTCCGGCGACTGCCGAGGGGTTCGCGGCCGGCGTCGAGCGCTGTCGCCTGGCCCGTTTGCTGGCGAGGTTGGAGGAGGTGTAGCGGTGCTGTCGTTGGAGCGTGTGTCGGAGCTCGCGGGGCGGATGCTCGGCGAGGTGGAGCGTGCGATCGTCGGCAAGCGGGCGGCGCTCGAACTGGTGTTGCTCGGGATCCTCGGCGACGGCCACGTCCTGCTCGAGGACTATCCGGGCCTTGCGAAGACGCTGATCGCGCGCTCGTTCGCCCAGGCGGCCGCGGTCGAGTTCACGCGCGTGCAGTTCACGCCCGACCTCTTGCCGGCCGACATCACGGGCTCGGCGATCTTCAATCAGCGGGAGGGCGAGTTCGAGTTCCGGCCGGGCCCGATCTTTACCAACTTGCTGCTGGCGGACGAGATCAACCGGGCGCCGCCGAAGACGCAGGCGGCGTTGCTGGAGGCGATGCAGGAGCGGCAGGTGACGACCGGCCGGGAGACACGTGCGCTGGCGGCGCCGTTCGTCGTGATCGCGACGCAGAACCCGATCGAGTACGAAGGCACCTATCCGCTGCCCGAGGCGCAGCTCGACCGCTTCCTGCTGCGGCTGCGGGTCGGCTATCCGTCGCTCGAGGACGAGCGCGAGGTGATGCTGCGCAGGCTCGACCGCGGCGCCGACGACGTCGAGCTGAACCCGATCGTCGACGCCGCGACGCTTGTCGAGATGCAGGCCTCGCTCGAGCAGGTGTACGTGGCGGAGGCGATCGTCGATTACATCGCGCGTTTGGTGCGGGCGACGCGCGAGAGCCCGCGCGTGCAGGTCGGCTCGAGCCCGCGCGGCGGGCTTGCGGTGTTGAAGCTCGCACGCGGCCACGCCGTGTTGCGCGGGCGCGGATATGTGACGCCGGAGGACGTGAAAGGCGGTGGCGGTGCCGGCGCTCGCGCACCGGTTGACGGTGGCGCCGGAGCTGTGGCTGCAGCAGCTGCGCGGCGACGAGCTCGTCGCGGAGTGTCTCGAGCAGGTGCCGACGCCGGCGGCCGAGGATCTCGTGCCGCCGCAGTCGTGACTGCGGCGACACCGCGGTTGCGCGCGGCCGTCTGGCTGGCGGCGGTCGGGATCGTGCTTGCGCTCGCGCTCGGCCGTTCCGAGCCGGCCGCCGTGGCGGCGCCGTTCGCGCTGCTCGCGATCGTCGGCCTGCAGCACCGCCGCCCTGTGCGTGTGGAGGTCGAGCTCGGCCTCGAGCGTGACCGCGCCGAGGAAGGCGACCGCGTCGCGGGCAGGCTCTCCGTGCGCTCGGCCGACGCGAGCGACCGGCTCGAGGTCGAGCTGCTGCTGCCGCCGGGGCTTGCGGTCGAGCAACAGCTCGAGGAGGCGTTCGCGCTGCCGGCCGGCGGGGAGCGCGAGTTCCCGCTCACGGTCGTGTGCGAACGCTGGGGCGCCTACAGCGCCGGGCTGGTGCGGCTGCGCCGCTACGACCGGCTGCGCCTCGTCGCGCACGATCAGGAGCTCGACGTCGGCCCGCCGCTGCGGGTCTACCCGAGCCGCGAGACGCTCCGCTCGCTCGTCCAACCGGCCCAGACGCAGGCGTCGGTCGGCGACCAGGTCGCACGCCGCAAGGGCGAAGGGATCGAGCTCGCGGAGCTGCGGCCGTACAGCCCGGGCGACGAGCTGCGCAGGGTCAACTGGCGTGCGAGCGCGCGCAGCGGCGAGCTCGTCGTCAACGAGCACCACCCGGAGCGCAACGCGAGTGTCGTGCTGCTGCTCGACACATTCGCCGAGCTGGGCGGCCGACGGAACCCGCTCGACCGCAGCCTCCGGGCAGCCGTCGCGCTCGCCGGGCGCTACCTCGCCCGCCGCGACCGCGTCGGGCTGCTCGTGCTCGGGGCCGGTCTGCGCTGGCTCCGCCCCGGCAGCGGTGCGCTGCAGCTGCACCGGATCGTCGACACGTTGCTCGAGCTGCGCGCGGTGCCGCCGCGCCGGGAGCCGCTGCCGCTGCGCATCCCCAGCCGCTTGCTGCCGCCGCAAACGCTTGTGCTCGCGATCTCGCCGCTGCTCGACGACGCGATCGTCGACACGCTCGCGAACCTGCGCAGCCGCCGTTTCGACCTCGCAGTGCTCGAGGTGCCCGCGCTCCCGTATCTCGCCGCACAGTCAGAGCCGCTCGCCGCCAACCTGATCGCACTCGAACGCGACCTGCTTCGCGCACGGCTGCGCGCGCGCGCGATCCCGCTCGTCGAATGGCGCCAACAGACATCGCTCGAGGCAGCCGTCCGCTCGATCGAGGAGTTCCGACGCAGCACACGCGTCGTCCGCGCCTCCTGACGGGCGCGGCGGCACTGCTGGTCGCCGCTGCGCTCGCCGCCTACCCGGCGCAACACGCGGTTGCGGTTGCGGCCGCCGTCGGGGGCCCTGCACTGCTCTTCGTCCTCGTGGCGCTGCTCGGCTTCTGGGACGACGGCCTCGTCGCCGGCGCCGCCCTCCTGCTCATCGCCTACGCCGTCTCACTCAGCATCGGCCACCGCCCGTTCGACGCCGTTGCGCCGGTCGTCGCAGCCGCGCTCGTCGCGCTCCTCGACCTCGGCAGCTGGTCACTCGAGCTGCGCGAGCGCAGCGAATCGAGCACGCTCCACCATCTACGCACACTGCTCGCGCTTGCGATCGGGGGCTTCGCCGCAGGCGCGGCCGTCTTCGCCGCGGGAAACACTCGCGCGGGCGGTGGCATCGGCCTGTGGCTCATCGGCGCTGCCGCAGCCGCCGGACTTCTCGCGCTCATCCGCCCGCGCAGGTCGAGGAGACTCACCGGCTAGCGCGCGACCGCGAAAGCGACGAGCGCCGACGGCGAGACGGTTGGAACGACGAGCTCGTTCCCGACGACTGCCGGGCATGCAGCGATCGTTCCCGCTGCGCGATGCGACCAGACGGTCCGGCCAGTCCGCGTTGCGAGCGTGAACACGCGACCGTCGGAGGTCGCCGTGACGACGACGTCGTTCGCGACGGTCGCGCAGCCCGTGACGGGTGCGAGGAAGGTGTGCGACCAGAGACCGCGGCCCCTGCCGCTGCCGAGTGCCACGAGCCTCGCGCCGCAGGACACGTAGACAGCCGACGCGGTCGCGGATGCGTTGCTCGGCGACGCGCACGAGGGCAGGTCGCGGGCCCACTCGCGTCTCTGCGATGTCGCGTTCCACGCGTGCACTCCTCCGTCGGCGTCGACGAACACCGTGCTCCCCTCGAGGATCGGCGGCGCGTTCGCCGGAGCGCTCAGGGCGCCCGACCAGAGGGGCTTCCCGCTCGCGGCGTCGAGCGCCACCAATTCGTCCGGCGCCGTGATCGTTGCGTACAGGCGGCCCTCCGGATCGACGGAGACGAGGCTTCGCGCGTCGCTCGTCGCCGCCGATCCGTACGTCCAGCGGGTCTTGCCGGTCGCCTGGTCGAGGGCGAAGAGCACGTTACGGCCGCGGCCATTCGCTGGCGCCGAGTCGACGAACACGAGGCCTCCCTGCCACGGGATCGGCGCAACGGCGATCAGACGTCGTGCCGCGTTCGTCAGCCGCCGGCGCCACAGCTCGCGTCCGTTCGGCGCCGCGAGGGCGAAGACGGCGTCGTCGGTCGTTCCGAACACGCGGCCGCCGACGGCCGCCAATCCGCCGGCGACGGTCGACGGGGCGATCGTCCTGTGCGTCCACAGGACGTGTCCCGTCCGCGGGTCGAGCGCAAAGACGCGGCTGTTCGCGGCCTGGACGTAGATCGCGGTTCCGTCCGATACCGGACTCGACACGCCGGAACCTCCCGTCCCCGGGAAGCGGAAGCGCCAGGCGACGCGTAAGCCACCGACGTTCGTGGCACGGATCCTCGTATGCGACGCGACGCGCGTGCTCGCGACGTTCCCCTCGGGGACCGACCACGTCTGCGAGGCGGAGCTGCCGCCGCAGCCGCCGATCGCCGCCGCGACGACGAGCCACAGGCATCCTCGGGTGAGCGCGGCCTTGCGCAAGGGCACTGCTACGTTACGCACTGGCGACCGGCTCCCGGATGGTGACTCTCACGACTCGCGCCGTCGCAATCCCACTGGCTGTTCTCATCTGCGGCGGATTGATCGCGGCAGGGCTCCTCGCGCGGCGCTCGACTCCGCTTCCGCCGCTCGCGACGACTGCGTCTCAGCCGGCGGCGAGCGCCGACCGCGGCTTTCCGGTGCCGCCGTCCGGTGCGGTCACGTACGCGCGCGAGTGGGGAGCCCGCGTGCTCGCGCTGGGAGTCGCGCCCGCCGGAGGCGGCGTGGTCGCGGAGGCGTCGATCGTGGGCGCACAGGGAACGGGGCTCTCCGGCCTGCGCGTGGCGCTCGACGGTCGAGAGGCGGCACCGTGCGGGCCGGGCTGCTACCGGGCGCGGCTCGATCGACGGCCGGCCGTCGTCGAGGTCCGAACGGGCGGCGTCGACTGGCGTGTCGCGCTGCCGTCCGCGTGGCCGCCGCCGTCGGGCACGGCGATCGTGCGCCGCGCCGCGGCCGCGTGGCGGGCGCTGCACTCGCTCAGCTACGAGGAGCACCTCGCGTCGGACGCGACCCACTCGGTGGACAGCACATGGCGAATCGAAGCGCCCGGCAACGTCTCGTACGTGGTCCGGCGCGGAGGCGCCGGCGTCGTCGTCGGCGACAAGCGCTGGGACCGCGTCTCGCCTCGCAGCCGCTGGATCGAATCGCAGCAGACGCCGTTGACGCAACCGACTCCGGCGTGGGTCGGTATCAGCGACGCACATGTGCTCGGAGTCGGCGCACTTGCAGGCCGGCGAGTCTGGTGGGTCTCCTTCTTCGACCCCCGCACACCGGCCTGGTTCAAGATCGCAGTCGACCGCTCGACCTACCACACGCTCGAGACGCAGATGATCACGACCGCGCACTTCATGCGCGACGTCTACGGGCGGTTCAACACCACTCCGTCGATCGTCCCGCCGCGCTGAAGCGCGCAACGAACGAAGGGCCCGGCATCCGCCGGGCCCTTCGAGATCACACGGTCAGCCGTTGGCTACGGCAGCGCGAACGTGTAGACGTAGTCGCCGCGGATGCGCCGCGGATCGAGGAGACCGTAGGGCCGCGTGACGTCGTTGTGGCCCGAGCCGCCGTCCTCGACGGTCACGTACTCCTTGCCGTTGACCGAGTAGATGATCGGCGCTGCCGACACCGGATACGGCATCGGCGGCGACGTCCAGAGCGACTGGCCCGTCTTGCTGTCGACGGCTTCGAGATAGCCGTCGCCCTTCGAGCCGTCGCCCGTGCCGAAGTGGCCGACGAAGGTGAGGCCGGTGGCGGTGTTCGCCGAGCCGGAGTAGCAGATCGCCGACCAGTGCTGGTGGAAGGTGTACTTGCCGGTCTCGACGTTCAAGGCGGTGAAGTTGCCCGAGTTCGAGATCGGCGTCGAGCCGTCGGCGACGCCGAGGCGGTTCGCCCCGAGTCCGCCGAACACGCTCGCCACCTGCGACGCGATCGGGATCTGCTCCTGGGCCGTCGCCCGGCCTGTGACCCCGCACGTCACCATCGAATGGGTCAACGGCTGGTAGGAGCTGGCAGGCCAGTCCATCATCTCGAACGGCGTCACCACGTACTGGCTCGTGTCCCAGGGCGTGTACGCGCAGCCGATCTTGTACGGCTTGCCGTCAGGCGCCGTCGCCGTCGCGAACGGGATGCCCTGCGCGTTCGTCGCGGTCGGGGTCGTGCACGGGATGTTGTCGCTGTTCACCGGGTTGAAGAGGACGTTCTGGTCCTGCGGCACCGGCTGCGTCGGCCAGGTGTTCACGCCCGGCGCGTTGTCCTGCGGCACCTTGGTCTCCTTGACCGGGATCAGCGGCTTGCCGGTCACCTGGTCGAGCACGAAGGTCATGCCGACCTTGTTCACGTAGGCGACCGCCGGCCGCGTCACGGTCTTCTTGCCGACCTTGAACTTGCCGGTGAAGAGGACGCCGTTGTTCGGCAGGTCGGAATCCCACATGTCGTGGTGGACCTGCTGGAAGTACCACTTCATCTTGCCGGTGTGCAGGTCGAGGGCGACGATCGAGCACGTGTACAGGTCCTCGCCCGCCCCGCGCGAGTTCCACGGCTCGGGGTTGCCCGTGCCGACGAAGAGCAGGCCGAGCTTCGCGTTGATGATCGGCGACTCCCAGAACGCGCCGCCGCCGAACGCCGTGCTGCCGTTGCCGTTCTTGTTCGACCAGGTGTTGTAGCCCGGCTGCCCCTTCTGCGGAATCGGGTTGAAGCTCCAGATCCGCGCGCCGCTCGCGGCCGAGAAGGCCGTCAGGTTCGGATCCGGGCCGCCGTTGTCGCCGGCCCCGTCGCCGACGATCACCATGCCGTCGACGTAGATCGGCGCGGTCGAGATGCGGTTGCCGAACTTGTAGGAGCCGACGTTGTTCTCCCAGATGAAGTTGCCGGTCGCCTGGTCGAGAGCGACGAGGCGACCGTCGGGCAGCGGGGCGAACACCTTGCCCTCGGCGACGGCCACGCCGGGCAGCCGGCCGCCGCTACCGGGGCTGTACACGCTGCCGTTGAGGTTCGTCTCGCCTGCGTACGACGGCGTGTACTCCCAGATGATCTGGCCCGAGCTCGCGTCGATTGCGAACACCTGCCCGAGCGGCGCGTTCGTGGTGTAGAGCACGCCGTCGACCGCGACCGGGTTGGATTCCATCGAGCCGCAGTTCGTCGGGTTGTTCGGGGAGCCTCTGTTGGCGCCGGGAACGACCGGGTTGCCCGCGATGATCGAGGCGGTGCACGTCCCGAGGCTCATCTGCCAGACCTGCTTCAGCTGGCCGACATTCGACGTCGTGATCTGGTTGAGGGACGAGTACCGGTCACCCGAGAGGTCGCCGTAGTACTCGAGCCAGTTGTCCCCGGATGGAGCGCTCAGCTGCGCGTCCGTCCACGCCGGGGCCGGCGAGATCGTTTTCAGAGTCTTACGCCCGGATTGCGCCGACGTCGCGAGGACGCCGACAACGACCGCGAGCACCAAAAGTGTTCCCCCACGTAACCAACGAGACCGATGCATCTACCCCTCCAGTTCAGGACCATCTCCGACGAACGCGCCAGCGCCCCTGATCGAGCAGAGGTTGACTGGGCAACGAGACTCTATGCACGACCCCTGCCGCCCGCAAGCCTTTCTTCGGGGGAATCCCGCCGAGGGCGGCCGAGGTCTGGCTAGACTGCCGTTCATGAAGGGCCGTTTGCTGCTCGGCACGTGTGCCGCGGCGCTCTGCGCCTCGCTCGCGAGCACGGGACCGGCGCTCGCCCGACCTTCCACGACGAATGCGCCCGCGATCTTCACGGTCAAGGTGACCTTGACCGACCACAAGATCTCGATGTTCCCGAATCACGCCGCTCGCGGCAGCACTGTGACGTTCATCCTCACGAACCGAGGCAAGAAGAAGCACACGTTCGTCTTCGGCAGCGCCAAGCCGAGCGTCGGCTCTCAGGGCTTCGCCCGCACGCTCGGGCCGAACCAGCAGTCGAGAGTCGTGATGTACCTCGACTTCCGCGGCGTGCTGAAGTCCACGCTTCGGGTGCCGAAGAGCACGACGAGCGTCGCCCGGGGCGCCTTCCGCGTCACCTGAGGCGCGTCGCCGTTACCGCGGCTGCCAGGCGGGCGGCGCGGACGTCGCCGGATAGACAGTCCCCGTGGCGAGGGCATGCGCCGAACCGGAGGCGATCGAGCGCAGCACGAGCTGGCCGTCCGCCACGTAGGCGAGTTCGCTGCCGTCCGGCGAGAAGGTCGCGGGCCCCACGTCCTTGACGAGCAGCCGCGGCTTCTTCGTCGTGAGGCTCTCGAGGTAGAGCGCGAAGCGCTGGCACGGCCCTTCGCCGCACTCCTTGTCGCCGGGGTCGGGCGCGCGGGCGCCGATATACGTGAGCTTCGAGAGATCGGGCGAGAGCGCGACGGTGCTCAGGCCCCAGATGGCGTCGAGGTTCGCGCCGTAGTACTTCAACACGCGCCCCGTCTTCGGATCGACCCGGAGCAGGTCGCCGCCGGAGGGGATGAGCAGCCCCTTCTTCGTCCAGGACGGCCGGCCCGACGGCGGCGCCTTGGCGAGCAGGTGCGGCTTGCCGCCCGACGTCGGCAGCACGAAGACCCTCCACTCGCGCCCGACCGGTCGGATGAACGCGATCTTCCCGCCGGTCGGCGCCCAGGTCGGGTAGCTGTCGCGGGCGCCCCTCGTCAGGCGCCGAAGCCCGGTCCCGTCGGGATTCATCGTGAAGATCCCGACGCCGAGGCGCGAGAAGGCGATCCGCTGGCCGCCCGGCGAGAACGCCGGCGCCACGGCCGAATCGGCACCGGTCGTGAGCTCCTGCAGCCCGGAGCCGTCGGCCTGGATCCGGTACAGCTGCTGCGCCTGCACCTGCACCTGGGTCGGATCGGTGACGGCCGCCGTGAAGACGATCCAGCGGGAAGAGCTGTCTGCGAGCGCGCCGACCGCGGCGGCGACACCTGCCGCGAGCGCGGCGACGACGATCGCGACCAGCGCGACCCGGCGGCGCGAGAGCTTGCCCAGACCCCCGATGTTCATCGCGATCAGTCTAGCCGCCCGTTTTTCGTCAGCGACCGACGCCGAAGGCGACGACCTCGGTCTTCGGATGCGCGACGCCGGGATACGGCGCTCCCGCTGCGACGATCAGGAGGTTCTTCCCCACGGCCGGGCAGCTGTTGTTGCCGGCTGGGAGCCGCGCGTGCCATAGCCGCCGGCCGTCGGCCGCAGCGAACGCCGTGACGGTGCCGTCGTAGGCCGGCACGACGACGGCGTCGCGCGCGACGGTGGCGCAGCCGAACGGCGGCGAGTCGAGCTGTCTCCGCCAGAGCGTCGTTCCGGTCGCGGCGTCGAGCGCGTAGACGGCTCCCTTGCCCTGCGAGGGCGGCCGCAGGAACGCGCTCTTCGACGTGGTCGCGCTCTCGTGCGCACAGAGCTCCACGACCGGGACGAACAAGCGGTCGCCGGCAAGCGCCATCGGGGTCTCCACGCCGCCGAGCAGCCCGGGACAGACCGTGGTGATGCGCAGCGGGAGCGGCCCGAGATCGTGCAGGTGGGTTCCGAGAGCGCGCGACCAGAGCCTTGCATGCGTGTCGCGGTTCCACGCGACCACGCGCCCCGCCTTTCCGGCCCCGAAGACGAGTTGCTTGCCGCCGAGCGTCGCGAGGATCGGCGAGGCCTCGAAGTCGTAGTCGCGGACGTCGTGCGGCGTCACCTGGTCGTACCAGAGGAGCTTGCCCGTCGCGCCGTCGAGGACGACGAGCGAGTCCGTGTAGAGCGTCGAGGGGCCGAACCAGCCTCCGTTCGGGAAGGCCTTGGAGCCGCCCCACGGAGCCGGGTTCGCGGTGCCGGCGTATACGTTGCCGCTCGCGTCCACGCTGACGGGGTACCAGGTACCGCCGCCCCCGGCCTGCGGGTGCGGCCACGGCTTTGCGATCGTCTCGAAGCGCCAGACGACCTTCCCCGTCGCGGCCGAGAGCGCATAGAGGGCGCCGCGGCCGCCGGGCGGAAAACCCTGCGTGCTCAGATAGACGCGGCCGCGGTCGACGATCGGTGCGACGGCAACGAATTGCTCGTAGCGGTTGACGAGCCGCCGCGACCAGATTGATCGTCCCGTCCCCGCGTCGAGCGCGAAGGCCGTGGTGTCGGTCGCGCCGAAGACTCGAGCGCCCGAGACGGTCAGTCCGTTCGGCCCGTCGTTCGGTGCCGCGAGGCCGTGCTTCCAGCGGAGCGCGCCGGTCTCGAGATCGAGCGCGTACACGCTCGACGCGGTGTCCTGGACGTAGACGGTGTTCCCCGAGATGACCGGATTGGCGGTGATCGCGCCGAACGACGATCCCCTGGTGCGGAGGCGGAAGCTCCAGCGGATCGTCAATCGCGGGATCGTGCGCGCGTCGAGCACGGTCGAGTCGACGGCGCGTCGGCTCGAGCTGTCGCCGTTCGCAGACGGCCACTGCGCGGCGGGTCGAGCTGCGCCGCAGCCGCCCGAGAGCACGGCGGCGATCGCGGTCGCGACGGCGGCCGCGCGCGAAATCGTGACCGAACGCACGTGTGAGGTCACAGCGGGGGAGATCCATTCAATCTGCTTTTCGACTGGTACCTTGTCCTCCGATCGGGTTGGGCTTGCGTACGCGCTCGGGGAGTGCGGAGGCGCGCAGTCCCTCAGTCAGGAGGAAACTGGAATGCGGGTCAAAGTAGTTCTTGCAGTTACGTCAGTCGCGGCGCTGGCTCTCATCGCTACGGCGGTGTCGTTCGCAGCTAACGGTGCAGCGAAGCATCGGCTTTCATCCGTGACGATCTCCGCGCGGTCCGTCACCGGGCTGGGCAAGATCCTCGTGGACAGCAAGGGCCGGACGCTGTACATGTTCGTGCCCGACAAGCACAAGTCGGTCACGTGTCACGCGGTCTGCGCGAAGATCTGGCCGCCGATCTTCCAGCCGGCCGGCGCGAAGATCGTCGCAGCCGGCGGCGTGAAGCAGGCGCTGCTCTCGAGCGACAAGGATTCCACGGGCGGCCGCGTCGTCACCTACAACCACTGGCCGCTCTACCGCTACCTCGGCGACCGCAAGGCCGGGACCGCGACCGGACAGGCGCTCAACCTGAACGGTGGGCTCTGGTACGTCATGTCGACGACGGGCGCGATCATCAAGCACAAGCCCGGCGCCGGCGGCGGGAGCGGCGGCAACGGCGGCGGCTCGACGACGACGTCGAGCGGCGGCGGCGGGAACAGCCAGTGCAGTGACGACGACGGCGACGGCGACGGGACCGCAGGCGGCCCCGACGACGGCGACGGCTGCATCTAGCAGATCCGTTCGTCGGTAGAGACGTGGAGAGTCGGCGTTTGCGCGCCGACTCTCCTCTTTCCCCGAGGTAGGAGCGAGATGGCGGTACATGCTGGCAATCGAGTCGGGCTCGTCGCGAGCGTCGTGCTCGCAGCCTCGCTCTGCTTCGGGCTTGCGGCCGCGTCCGCGGCGAATCCGCGTCCCTTCCGCTGGCTCGTCCCCGCACCGGCGCCTGCGGGTTGGAAGCACGCAAGCCCGCCGACGGGCGATGCGGTGCTCGCGTATCCGCCTTCGCTCTCGCTGATCCACGGGGACCGCGCCTCCGTGTCGGCCGCCAAGCGCGACAAGGCGGGCAGGGTCCTCGTCTACCTGAACTCGACTCCGAAGCAGGGGGCCGAGTCGCTGACGAACTGGACGCACTTCCGGATCGAGCACAACCAGGGCGAATCGAAGGACGTGCACCGAGACGCAGGCGCCGTCGGGCTGGCGTTCCTCGACGGTGTCGGCTCCTGCGTCATCGACCACTACACCACGCGCTACCACGCCAATCACTACCGCGAGATCGCGTGTTACGTCCAGGGCCCGACGAGGGCCAGCGTGATCGTGGCCGCGGCGCTCGAGTCCGAGTGGACGCACGCACTGCCGTTGCTCGAGCGTGCGGTATCGGCCTATCGCTCGCGCTGAAGCGCGGTGAGGTCGTGGAGGTCGAAACGCCGCACGGTGTCGCGCGCGTGCACGTGCAGCCGGTCGACGGGCCGCGCGGAGCGCTCGTGCTCGGCCACGGCGCGGGCGGCGGCGTCGGTGCTCCGGACCTCGTCGCTGCCGCGGCGGGTGCCCGCGCAGCCGGGCTGAGCGTCGCGCTCGTCGAGCAGCCGTACCGCGTCGCGGGCCGCCGCTCGCCGGCACCTGCACGGCAGCTCGACGCAGCGTGGGTCGCGGTCGTCGAGCAGCTCCCGTTTGCGGGTCTGCCGCTCGTCGTGGGCGGGCGCTCGAGCGGTGCGCGCGTCGCGTGCAGGACCGCCGACGCGACGCGCGCAGTCGGCGTGCTCTGTCTCGCGTTCCCGTTGCAGCCGCCGCGCGCCTCGGCCGCGAACCGGCTGCCGGAGCTCGACGCGGTGCGTGTCCCCGTGCTCGTCGTGCAGGGGGAGCGCGATCAATTCGGCATGCCGCCGGACGCGGCGCAGCGCGACGTCACGCGCGTTCCGGGCGACCACAGCCTGCGCGGCGCGGGCGAGCGCGTGCGCGCGGCAGTCGACGAGTGGCTCCGCCGCATCCTCTGAGCCTCAGCTCGTCGTCTCGGCGATGTCGCCGCTCGGATGCGGCGCGAACGCCTCCTCCGGTCGCCGTTGCGGAATCAGGAGGCCTACGAGAACGCCGATCGCGAGCGCGCACGCGCAGAGCGCGAACGCGGCCGTGTACCCATGCGCGGTCGGGTATCCGTTGGAACGAACGGTGCCGGCGATCACCGACGCCGTCGCCGCGCCTCCGAACGCACCGCCGACCGTGCGCGTCACCGTGTTCATGCCCGTCGCGACGCCGGTCTGCGCAGGGCCGACGTTCTCGATGATCAGATTCGCCATCGCCGCGAACGCGAGCCCGATGCCGGCTCCGAGGATCGCGGCAGCGACATAGATCTCCCAGCGCTGCCCGCGCGCGACCGTCAGCAGCAGGAACGCAGCGCCCGCGAGCACGCCGCCTGCGAGAAGCGGCGGCTTCGATCCGAAGAGACGCTCGAGTCGTCCGGTCTGCGAGCCCATGAGCAGCATCGTGACCGTGGAGGGCAGCATGAAGACGCCGGCCTGCGTCACCGATGCGCCGAAGCCGTAGCCGGCGCGCGTCGGCGTCTCGATGTACTGCGGCAGCAGGATGAACGACGCGTACATTCCGAAGCCGAGCAGCAACGCGACGACATTCGTCGTCCAGACGCCGCGGATACGCATCATCGTCATGTCGACGAGGGGCTGCCGCGAGCGCAACTCGCTGCGCACCCAGAATCCGAGCACGACGACGCCCGCGGCGATGCAGCCGATCGTCTTTCCCGACAGCCAGTGCCAGCCGGCCGTCTCGCTGACGGCGACGAGCACGAGCGAGAGCCCGATCGACATCAGCAGCGCAGCCGTCCAGTTGACGCGGCCGGGCACCTTGAGCGGCGACTCCGGAACGAAGAAGTGCGTCGTCACGGTCGTCACCGCGATCGGGATCAGCGGCAGCCAGAAGAGATAGTGGAACGAGAGGTTGTCGGCGATCGGCCCGGCGAGCACCACGCCCGCGCCGCCGCCGACGCCGAGGAGCGCCGACATCAGACCGATGCGCGCAGCGACTCGGTCGCGCGGAAACTCGTCGCGGATGACGCCGAACGCGAGCGGGAAGATTCCGCCGGCGGCGCCTTGCACGATGCGGCCGACGAGCATCAGCGGCAGCGATGCTGCGAGCGCGGACAGGAGCGTTCCGATCGAGAGCAGCGCGAGCACGATCAGGAGCAGACGCTCCTTGCCGTACATGTCGCCGAGGCGTCCGATCAGCGGCGTCGCGACCGAGGCGCTGAGGAGGTACGACGTGAGCACCCAGCTGACCCCGTCCTCCGAGGTGTGGAGGGCGTGCTGGATCTCCGGCAGCGCCGGTGCGACGAGCGATTGGAGGAGCGCGTACGAGACGCCGCCGAGCGCGAGCACGGCGAAGGTGATCCCGGGGTGCTGCCGCTCCGGGTCGTGCTCCATCCCGAACTACTACCTGTTCGGCGCGCAGGCCGCGTATTGACTGGCGGTTCAACGAGGTGGTGGAATAGGTGGCGTTCCGCCATCCCGGTCGCGCGGTCGCCGGCCGTCGCGATCGCCAAGAGAAGGGGAGGATGATGCGCTTCACAGCCTCGGGCCTCCGGCGCCTGCTCGTGCTCCTCGCCGTCGTCGCAGCGGCGGCGATCGCAGCGGGTACGGCTGCCGGCGATCCGGTCAACGGAAACGACAGCAACGGCACCTATCTGGCGCTCGGCGACTCGGTCGCGTTCGGCTACGTGCCGCCGCAGGCCGTGCCCGCGCCGAACTATCTCGACGCCCACTCGTTCGTCGGCTACCCGGAGTACCTCGCGCAGCAGTTGAACGAACGCGTCACGAACGCGTCGTGCCCGGGCGAGACGTCGGAGAGCATGCTCGTCGCAGGCGCACAGAGCAACGGCTGCGAGAACTCACCGGGCTCGCCCGTCGGCTACCGGACGCTCTATCCATTGCACGTCCAGTACCAGGGAACGCAGATGGCCTACGCCCTCCAGTATCTCACCGCCCACAAGCACACTCGCCTCGTCACGATCGACATCGGTGCGAACGACGCGTTCCTCTGCCAGGAGACGACGCTCGACGACTGCGCCTCCGAGCTCCCGGCCGTCGCGGCTGAGATTGCGACGAACCTGACGACGATCTTCCGCGAGTTGCGCGCCGCGGGCTACACGGGTCCGATCGTCGCGCTCACCTATTACTCGCTGAGCTACAGCGATCTCACGCAGATCGAGGCCGCAGAGTTCCTCGACTCAGTGATCGCAACGGTCGCGACCGCGAACGGCGGCATCGTCGCGGACGGTTTCGGCGCCTTCGCGGGACCGTCGGCCGCGTTCGGCGGCGACCCGTGCGCGGCCGGGCTCCTGATCAAACTGCCGAACGGCACGTGCAACATCCATCCGTCCGCGGCCGGTCACCGGCTGCTGGCGGCGGCGATCGCCAAGTCGATCGGGGCATAGGTCGCATGTCGTTCACACCTGCGAGGTCGCCGCCGCGCTTCGGTCATGCTCCCGCGATCCGGCGCGACTATCCGGAGCTCGTCGCGGCCGTCCTCGCGGTCGACGGCATCACAGCCGACGCCGCTGCGGACGCTGCTGTCGAGCGCTTCGAGACGCTCGCCCGCACGCGCCTCGGCGATCGCCGCGAGAGCGAGCTCGTCGAGATCCAGGCATGGCGCCGGGCATTCGCCCGGATGGGTCTCGAGCCCACGCGATACCGCTGTGCCGCGGAAGCTCTGCTACGCCGCTTCCGGAAGGAAGGAACGCTGCCGCGCATCCACCCGCTCGTCGATCTCTGCAACGCGCTCTCGCTCGCCTTTGCGATTCCCATCGCCGCCTTCGACACGGCCAAGGTCGCCGGCTCGTTGGAAGTTCGGTATGCGACCGGTGCAGAGACGTACGAGACGTTCTCGGGCGAGACCGAGCACCCGGCGCCCGGGGAGGTCGTGTTCGCCGACGAGGCAAACCGTGCGCACGCCCGGCGGTGGTCGAATCGTCAGAGCGGACGCTCCGCCGTCCGGGCCGTCACCGCCTCCGCGCTCGTCGTCGCCGAAGCCCTGCACGAGACGGCACGCGCGGACGTCGAAAGGCTGCGCGCAGCGGCCTCGGAGGAGCTGAGCCGGATCTGGTCGGTCGGCGGGAGCGCGACGCTCACGAGCGCCGCGCCGTGGTTCGAATTCGAAAACGGCCCGTAGGTCGGGCTCAGCCGCCGTCTGGCTCGGGTGAGCCCGGCTGTACGGCAGGCTCACCGCCGGCGGCCCGCCGAGCGGCCGCCGCCTCGGCCTTCTTCGCCTGCTTGCGCTCCCGACGCTCGCGGAGTGCGAGCTCGCGCGCACGCTTCGCCTGGGTTTGTGGGTTCCTTGCTCCCATATGCCTCCTGGAGAGTGGGTGGAACGGCGGCCGCCGGATCGTGCGGCTCGGCGGCCGCCGCGGTCGCTAGGCGGACGCGGGTTCGACGCTCTTCGCCTCGGGGCCTTTCGCTCCCTCGGCCGCCTCGAACTGCACCTTCGCGTTCTCGGCCAGCGTCTTGTAGCCCTCGCCGACGATCGCGCTGTGGTGGACGAACAGATCTTTGCCGCCGTCGTCCGGGGTGATGAAGCCGTACCCCTTGTCGGCGTTGAACCACTTCACGGTTCCGGTTGCCATTTGCGTTACACCTCCTCTGCTGCTCGGGAACGGGCAGAGGAGACGCACGTTGCGCATCCGGTACACGCTCGAATAGTCGGCGGAGCGTAGCAGTCGGGGGCGCCGACTCTCGGCTCGTCCTGTGCGACAATCCGTCGTGCGTAGACCTTGCGCGGTTGCCGTCGAGGCCGTCGTCGTCTCCTCCTCTTCGACTGCCACTCCGGGCCTATGCCTCCCAAATGCGACGCCGCCGCCGCGCGGCAGAGAGGGAACGCCGACGATGCCGAAGGCAGAGAAGCTCGACACGTCGTCGGCGCACCGGTCCTCGTGACGCATTTCCTCGGCGGCGGCGAGCGCGAAACGTCGAACCTGCTCGACTATGAGCAGGCTGTTGCCGCACTCCATTCGCTGATCGGACGGTCCGTGCTCGTTCTCTTTTCGAGCCAGGGCGGCGCGCCGTTCATCGCAGGGATCCTGGCCGGCAGGCTCGACCGGGGCGAATCGGACGCGCGGCTGCAGTCGCTCGTGCTCCGCGACGACGAGGCGCTCGTCGAGACCCTCTTCTTCCACGTCGGATCGCGGCAAAGCGGCTTCGTGCTTCGCCCGGACGAGTTCGAACGCGCCTTCTGGCAGACCGACGATCAGCTGACCATCCATCTCGGCGAATGCGCGGTCACCGTGCTGATCCAGGGCGAGCTCGGCGAGGCGCTCGGACGTGGCTAGTCTCGCGGCCGTCGCGGAACAGCGGCCGCGCCGGCCTCCGCGTTTGCGTGGCGTCTTGCACCTCGCAGGCTTCGGGGTCGCATGCCTCGTCGGCGTTGCCTTCGTCGTGCCGCTCGACGGGCTTCGACTGCTCGGGGCCGCCGCGTTCGCCGGCTCGGCGGTTGCAATGCTCGGCTCGAGCGCTCTCTACCACCGCGTCACCTGGACGCCGCGCGCCCGGCTCCGGATGCGCCGAGTCGACCACGGCGGGATCTATCTGCTGATCGCCGGCACGTATACGCCGGTCGGACTGCTCAGCCTTCACGGCAGCCTGCAGCAGATCGTGCTCGCCGTCGTCTGGGCCGGCGCCGCCGCTGCGATTCTCGCCAAGCTCTGCTGGGTCGGCTCGCCCAAGTGGCTCTCGGCGGTGTTCGGAATCGTGCTCGGCTGGGTCGGGGTAGCCGCGCTGCCCCAGGTCGCAACGGCCGCCGGGCCGGCGGCCGTGGCCCTGCTCGCCTGCGGCGGCCTCGCCTACACGGTTGGCGCGATCGTCTATGCGCGACGACGACCCGACCCGCTGCCGACGGTTTTCGGCTATCACGAGGTCTTTCATGCGTTCACGCTTCTTGCTCTCACGTGCCAGTACGTCGCGATTGCGTTCTTCGTCGTGCGAGTCGGCTGACCTCGAGAAAGGAGAAAGCGCATGCACGGAACGATGCTCTGGTTCAACGTCGACAAGGGGTACGGCTTCATCCAGACCGAGTACGACGAGCGCCTCTATGTGGCACACAGCGGGTTCCTGGCCGGCCACGAGCCCGCGCCGCGCTGTAAAGGCCGCTCCGTCAGCTTCGACCGGGCAACGCGCGGCGACGACGCGTACGCCGTCAACGTGTCGTTCGTCGTTCAGGAGGAGCAGCGGCGAGCTCGCCTCCGCGGCGGCCGAGGCGGCCACAGGGTTTAGCCGCGAGCTGCGCCCGCGCAACGAGTGGGCCCTGCTCAGCGAGTTCGCCGAAGGACATGCGCCCAGGCGCAGCCTCACAGCGGTACATGAGCTGCCGGCTTGGTGAGGGCTACGATCCGACGGAGGGGTCGAGGATCACATTGGATCGCAGATGATCTGCCGTAGCTGCGGGGTCTCGAACGGGGCGGGACGCAAGTTCTGTCTCGAGTGTGGGACCGCGCTGGCCCGCGCGTGCTCGGCATGCGGCACGCCGAACGAGGCAAACGCGAAGTTCTGCGGCGAGTGCGGCGCCGCGCTCGGTGACGAGGTTGCACGGTCGGCCAGGCGTACCCCCGTGTCGGAGCGCCGCCTCGTGTCGGTGCTCTTCGCCGATCTCGTCGGCTTCACGGAGATCTCGGCCGTGCGGGACGCAGAAGAGGTGCGTGAGTTGCTGACGCGCTACTTCGATTCCGCGAGACGATTGGTAGAGCGGTACGGCGGCACAGTCGAGAAGTTCATCGGCGACGCGGTCATGGCGGTCTGGGGCGCACCCGTCGCGAACGAGGACGACGCCGAGCGCGCCGTCCGAGCGGCTCTCGACCTGGTCGCGGCTGTCTCAGCGCTGGCCGACGAGCTCGCGCTGCCGAACTTGCGCCTCAGAGTGGGAGTCCTGACGGGCGAGGCCGCGGTGACCGTGGGGGCCGAGGGTCAGGGCATGGTCGCAGGAGATCTCGTCAACACCGCGTCGCGGATCCAGTCTGCAGCCGATCCCGGTGCGGTCTTCGTCGGTGAGGCGACGAGGCGCGCGAGCGAAGCGTCGATCGCGTTCGAGGACGCCGGTCTCCACGAGCTGAAGGGCAAGGCGGAGACGGTGCAGCTCTACCGTGCGTTGCGGGTCGTCGCTGCGCGGCGCGGCGAGGGGCGGTCGGTCGGGCTCGAGCCGCCCTTCATCGGCCGCGACCGTGAGTTCCGGTTGATCCAGGAGCTCTTCCACTCCTGCGCCCAAGAACGTCACGCGCGGCTCGTCTCGGTCGTCGGCATCGCAGGAGTCGGGAAGACGAGACTGTCGTGGGAGTTCGAGAAACACATCGACGGCCTCGCGTTCGACGTCCGCTGGCATCGGGGCCGCTGCCTCGCCTACGGCGAAGGTGTCGCATTCTCCGCACTCGCCGAGATGGTGCGAATGCGGGCACGGATCGCCGAGGAGGATCCACCGGAGACCTCGCTCGCCAAGCTTGCCGAGACGCTCGCCGGCTTCGTCCCGGATGTTCAGGAGCGCGCCTTCCTCGAACCCCGGCTTCGACATCTGCTCGGACTTGCCGATCGAAGCGCTCCTGACAAGGAGGATCTGTTTTCCGCGTGGCGGCTCTTCTTCGAGCGGATCGCCGACCGCGACCCGGTGGTGCTCGTGTTCGAGGACATCCAGTGGGCGGACGCGGCGCTGCTGGAGTTCATCGAATACCTGCTCGACTGGTCGCGCGGTTTCCCGATCTACGTCCTCACGCTGGGCCGCCCCGACGGCGAGGCGCGCCGACCCGCCGCCGGCGACGCGACGACGCTGTGGCTCGAGCCGCTCGCGGACGGTCGAATCGCCGAAATCCTGAACGGGATCGCGCCCGGCCTCCCCGACGAGCTCGCCGAGCGAATCATCGAACGGGCGGAGGGCGTGCCCCTCTATGCAGTCGAGATCGTGCGGATGCTGCTCGACCGCGGACTGCTCGAGCGGGCCGACGGCGAGCACCGGCCGACTCGGCCGATCGGGGCCCTCGACGTCCCCGAGACGCTCCAGGCGCTCGCCGCCGCTCGTCTCGACGGGCTCGACCAGGACGAGCGCCGCGTGCTCGAGGACGCCGCGGTGCTCGGCAGGTCGTTTAGCAGGAACGGCATCGCCGCGCTCTCGAATCTCCCCGAAGCGGAGCTGGAACGGATTCTGCAGTCGTTGTTGCGCAAGGAGATCATCACGGTGCAGAACGATCCGCTCTCGCCGGAGCGCGGTCAGCTCTCGTTCGTGCAGGACCTGCTGCGCAGGGTCGCCTACGAGACGCTCTCGCTTCGAGAGCGAAAGGCGCGGCATCTGGCGGCGGCGTCGCTCCTCAGTCGGGAGTGGGAAAGCGAGGACGAGCTCGCCACGGTGCTCGCGTCGCACTACCTCGACGCCTATGTTGCGGGTGTCGGCGACGCCGACGCCGCGGAGCTGAAGGTTCAGGCCCGCGAGGCACAGGCGCGTGCCGGAGAGCGGGCGATCTCGCTGGCCGCAGCCGGCGAGGCGGCGCGCTACTTTGCTCAGGCGGCCGAGCTCGCCGACGACCCTGGCCAGCGCGCCGGGTTTCTGAGCAGAGCCGGCCGGGCCGCCGCCCAGTCAGGGAACGACGAGGAGGCTCTTGGTGCGTTCGACCAGGCAATCGGCCTCCACGAGGCGATCGGCGACCGGCGCGGTGCCGCACGGGTGCAGGCGCGTCGGGCAGATCTCCTTCGCTTCCAGGGCCGAATCGAGGAGGCGCTGACCTCGATGCAATCCGCCTACGACGAGCTCGTCGAAGGAGACCACGATGCGGATCTCGCGCTCGTCGCCTCGATGCTGGCGCGGCTGCTGTATTTCGCGGGAAGCTCGGATGCGGCGATCGCGCCGGTCGAGCTCGCACTCGAGATCGCCGAGGGGCTGCGCGTGCCGGAAGCCCTCGCCGAGGCCCTCAATACGAAGGGGATGCTGCTCTACCGCCGGCCCCACGAAAGCGCGGCGCTCCTGCACGAGTCGCTCAGGATCGCGCAAGAGCACGATCTGACGGAGGCCGGCCTGCGCGCGCAGTTCAACCTGTCGGGGCTCGCCATCGAGCATGACCGGATGCGGGAAGCGCGCCGTTACCTGGAGGATTCGCTCGCCTGGGCGCGGAGGCGCGGTGACCGAAGCGCCGAGACGTACACGCTCGGCCAACTGGCCGAGGTGCTCGTTGCGCTCGGCGAGTGGAACGAGGCGCTCGGCCTGCTCGAGGACACGCCGCGGACGATGCGGTCGCAGTTCGCCGTTGCGAACGCCCTGATGGGGCAGCTCCCCGTCATGATCGCGCGGGGGCAGCTGGATGTCGCGCGGCGGTTGTATCTCGAGCTCGCCGGCGACACCGAGTCGAGTGACCAGCAGGACATCGCAACGTTCCGACTCTGCGAAGCGATGCTTTCCCGGGCCGAGGGCGAACTCCACAGGGCAGTGGAAGCGGCGCAGAGCGCATATGTCCTGTGGCGTCGGCTCGCGCAGAACCACTACGCCGTGCTCGCCCTCGTCGAGAAAGCAGAGGCCCTGCTCGCGCTCGATGACCTCGACTCGTTGCAGGCGCTCATGTTGGAGAACGAGCTGCTCCCGCCGATCGAGCGCCGCGCGCTCCTCGATGCGCATCTGTCACGGTTGCAGGCGAAGGTCGCAGCGCGGCAGGACGACGCAGCGGCCGGCGACGCATATGACGGCGCGGCGTCTCGCTTCCGGAGTCTCGAGCTTCCCTACTGGCTCGCCGTCACGCTCCTCGAGCACAGCGAGTTCGTACTTGCCGCCGACCCGACGGCAGACGCGGAGCCGATGCTCTCGGAAGCCCGCATGATCTTCGAGCAGCTCGAGGCGCTGCCCTGGATCGAGCGTACCGCCCGGCTCTCCGACGGACACGCGACGGTGTCCACTCGCGGCGAGGCGTAGCTCGGTGAGCGTGAGCGCCGCCGCGGTCGACCCGGGCGGCACTCGATCGAGTTCTACCGCCGTCATGAGATGATCGATCTCCTGCTGCCGATCGAATAGACGCAGCGACGGTTACGGGGCGTCGCGATCGAGCTCGGCGAGCCGGACGCGGATGAGCTTCTTCACGAGTGCCTTTGGCAGCGGCCGGTCGACGGGGAAGTGCAGCGCGCTCTTGGTCATCGTGTAGCCGTCGAGCTCGTCGGCGAGCTGTGGGAGGACAGAGCCGCTGAAGGGCAGGTAGCTGAGGTGGTTCTTGAAAGCGGCAAAGCCGGCAACGACTTTCCCGCCGACGCTGAAGGCGGGGACGCGATAGGAGATCACCTGCTCTGCTTCCGGCACGATCTCGAGGATCGTCCGGCGCAGTGCCTGCAGGGTGCTGCGCTTGGGCTCCTCGAGCCTGCGTAGATACGCATCGACCTCGCGGGCAGACACTGTCTCGAGTTTAGGTCGGCGATTGCGCCGATGTTTCCGTTCGTCCTGCTGCAGAGGTTGTAATACGTTTGTCCTACGATTCCGTTCGTGGCGCGGACCGTGCAAGCGCGGCTGGATGACCGCTCCGAGCGGGATCTCGCTCTGCTGCGAGGCGAAGGACATAGCGACTCGGCAGCGATCCGGCTGGCGCTGCACGAGGCAGCCGAGTTACGGCGCCGAAGGAGCTCCCTGCGCCTAGAGGCGGAAGCTGCAGCCGCGGATCCCCACGATCGTGCCGAGGCAATGCGGGTGCGCGCCGAGATGGACGCGATCGCGTCCGCCTGGAACGACCGCTAGGCACAGTGGTTCGCGGCGAGGTGTTCCGGCTGCGCCTCCCGCGCGGCGTGCGGCGCTCCGAGCAGCGTGGCGCCCGCTACGCGGTCGTCGTCCAGGCCGAGAGCTGCTCGCGCTTTCGACGGTGTTGGTGTCGCCGACCTCGACGTCCGCTCCCCCACGGTCATTCCGTCCGACAATCGACGTCGACGGCAAGCCAACGCGAGTGCTCGCAGAGCAGACGACCGCGATCAGCCCCGAACGTCTCGGTCGCTCGGCCGGTCGCCTCAGCGCGACGGAGCTGCGCGACCTCGATGCTGCGCTAGCGCTGGTCTTCGGCCTCTGATCGCCGCCGCGACGTTCGCGCTCCCGCCGAGTGGCTTCTCGCCGAAGATGGTGGGGTGTCCGCTGCTCCGCGCGCGAGGGTGCTCGAGGTCGCCGCCACGCGTGCGTTCGAGCAGGGCGATGCTGCGACGGCACGCGCTCGTTTGAACGACGCCGCCGGGTTGAGCCGGAAGGAGGCGGACTCCGACGCGGAGGCCATGTGTCTGGGCGGGCTTGCGCGCTGCGAGCTGATGGCCGGAAACCTCGACGCAGCGCGGGAGGCGGCACGCGCCTGCGAGGCGATCCGCGTCCGTAGTGGCGACGAAGCGGCGCGTGTCTTCCCGCTGCACGTGCTCGCGTACGCCGACTACATCGAGGGCAACGACGACGCCGCGCGTGCGGGGTTCCGACGCACGCTTGAGATGAACCGTCGCCTCGGAGTCAGGTGGCCAGGCGCAGGAGCTCACCAACCTCTGCAGCGTCGAAACCCGGGCTGGGAACCTGCAGCAGGCGAGGGAGTTAGGTCGCGACGCGCTCGAGATCGCGGTCGAGCTCGACCACACGCTCCTGCTCCCGTACTGCGTGATCAACCTCGCCGGCGTCGCCTCGGCGCAGGGGCGGCACCAGCTCGCGGCGCGCGTCCTCGGCGCTGGTGACGGCTTCCTCGCTGCGGCGGGTATGGAGCTCAATCCGGGAACGGCGATCGAATACCGGCGGCATCGCGCGAACACCGAGGCCGCTCTCGGTACGGAGCGCTTCGGGGATCTCTACGCGTCCGGGCGTACGCTGGGGCGAGACGAAGCTGTCGCAGCGGCGCGCGAGGTGTAAAGAGCGGGAGCGACGGGACTCGAACCCGCGACCTCCGGCGTGACAGACCACTTCAGCGGTCGCGACGTGCACGACGCTGCACACGCGAGCGCACTGTTCATCGGGTTCTTCGGTCGCCTTCGGGTCGACTCCGTATGGCTGCTCGATGCGGCTGCAGACGTTTGCTGCCCATTTGCCGCCTGCTCGTGGCCGCATATGAGGCTGGTGCTCGTCGATCGCCGGACCTGCCGCCCAACGATCGCGGGGTATATGGGCAGAATCTCGGGTACGTTCGGCAACGATCGTGTCGGGGGGTGACGTGCAGGGGGTGAACGCCCGGGAGGAGCTCTTCGCCGGTGAGGGCGAGATGGCCGGGTTGATGCGGGAGTTCGCGTGGCAGGAATCGCCGTTGGGTCCGCCGGAGGCGTGGCCTCAGAGCTTGCGGACGGCGGTCAGTATTTGTCTTGGGTCGCGGTTTCCGATTGTGCTCTGGTGGGGTCGCGAGCTGCGGTTGCTCTACAACGACGCATGGCGTCCGGCGCTCGGGGTGCTCAAGCATCCGGCGATCGCGAAGCCCGGCCGGGAGGTGTGGAGCGAGATCTGGCACCTGATCGGCCCGATGCTGAACGGGGTTCTCGAGACTGGGAGGGCCACGTGGTCGGAGGACATGCTCCTGCCGATGGATCGGTACGGCTACTTGGAAGAGACGTACTGGACGTATTCCTACAGCCCGATTCGGGTCGAGGACGGAAGCGTCGGCGGTGTCTTCACCGCTGTTTCGGAGACGACCGAACGCGTCCTTGCCGAGCGGCGTTTGCAGGTGCTCGGTGCGCTCGGCGCGCTCGCGGGTCGGGCGGAGACGGCCGAGGGGGCGAGCGGCTTGATCGTCGAGACGCTCGCCGGTTTTCCGGATCTGCCGTGTTCCGCCATCCTGTTTGCGGACGCGCAGCGCCCGATCGCGTCCTCGTTCAACCGGACCGAGAGGCTGCCGCCGGCCGTCGCGGCCGCTGTTGCCGCCGCCTTCGAGGGGCGGACGGCCGAGATCGATGAGTTGCCTTCCGAGCTGGTCGACGGGGTCGGCTTCGGTGACCGCACGGCATCGCATGCGGCCGTCGTCTTGCCGCTTCGCACGGCGGGCCGCGATCGGGTCGTCGGAGCGCTGCTCGCTGCCCTGAACGCCGAGCGGGCGCTCGACGAGGGCTACCGCTCGTTCCTCGGCCTTGTCGCCGAGCACGCGGAGCGGCTGATCGGCGGAGCGCAGGCTCTCGAGGAGGAGCGACGGCGCGCCGAGGAGCTCGCGGAGCTCGATCGCGCGAAGACGACCTTCTTCTCCAACGTCAGCCACGAGCTGCGGACGCCCCTGACGCTGATCCTCGGCCCCGTCGAGGAGGCGTTGCAGGAAGACGACCTTCGCCCCGAGCAGCGGAAGCGTGCGGAGGTCGTGCGGCGCAACGCGCTGCGCCTGCTGCGCATGGTGAACACGCTGCTCGACTTCGCCCGCGTCGAGTCGCAGCGGCTGCGGGCGCAGTTCCGCCCCACCGACCTCGAGTTGCTCACGCGGGAACTCGTGGGCGCGTTCGCGCCGGTGATCGATCGTGCCGGGCTACGCCTCGACGCCGAGCTGGAGCCGCTGCCGCAAGAGGTGTTCGTCGATCCGGACGCCTGGGAGAAGGTCGTCCTCAACCTGCTCTCGAACGCGTTCAAGTTCACGCGCGAGGGCGAGATCCGCGTCGCCCTCCGAGCGCAGGACGGCGAGGTGCTGCTGACCGTCGCCGACAGCGGCACCGGCATTCCCGCCGATGAGCTGCCGCGGCTGTTCGAGCGCTTCCACCGGGTTCGCAACGACGCCGCCCGGACGCACGAGGGGACCGGGATCGGGCTCGCGCTCGTCCACGAGTTCGTCGGCCTCCATCAGGGGCGGGTGGCGGTCGAGAGCGAGCCGGGCCGCGGAACGACCTTCACCGTCGCGCTGCCCCTCGGTCACGAGCATCTGCCTGCCGACCAGGTCGAACACAGCCGCTTCGACGGTTCCGCGGCCGGCACTGCCGTTCCGTACGTCGAGGAGGCGAGCCGCTGGCTCGGCGTCGACGACGGTGACGCGGACGTGCTGCGCGACGAAGAGGGGGAGATCGCCGACGGATCGGCCGGGGAGGGCGAGCGGATCGTCGTGGTCGATGACAACGCCGACATGCGGGATTACCTCGTTCGCCTGCTCGAGCCGCACTGGGCCGTGACTGCGTACCCGGACGGAGCTGCCGCCTTGGCGGCGATCCGCGCGGAGCCGCCGGCGATCGTCATCAGCGATGTGATGATGCCCCGCCTCGACGGCTTCGGCCTCGTGGCTTCGCTTCGCCGCGAGAGCGCCACGTCGGCGGTGCCGGTGATCCTCGTGTCCGCACGCGCGGGCGAGGAGTCATCGGTCGAGGGCCTCGAATCCGGCGCCGACGACTATCTGGTCAAGCCGTTCTCGGCGCGGGAGCTGCTCGCACGCGTCCGGATGAACCTCGAGCTGGCGAAGCTGCGCGTCGAGTTCGGCCGCCTGAGCGCGCTCGAAGAGGTGCGCTCGCGTGTGATCACGACCGTCTCGCACGAGTTGCGGACGCCGGTGAGCGCGATTTACGGGGCAGCGAAGACGCTCGACCGCGCGGCCCTCATCGACGAGACGACGCAGCGGGAGCTGCTCGGCGTGATCGCGGGACAGTCGGAGCGTCTCGCGCGCGTGACCGGCGACATCTTGACGGCGGAGGGCCTCGCTTCCGGTGTGCTCACCCTGGCGCTCGAGAGCGTCAACGCGGCGGCGGCGGTCGCAGAGGCTGTCGCCGCCGCCACCGTCACGAGCGATCGCCCCTCGTTTCGCACCGCCGTGCCGGAGCGCTCGGTGCCGGTGCATGCCGACCGGGGACGGCTGCAGCAGGTGCTCGCCAACCTGCTCGACAACGCGATCAAGTATTCACCGGACGGAAGCGGCGTAGACATCTCGGTCGAGGAGGACGGTGATCAGGTGCGGATCGTCGTCGCCGACGCCGGGGTCGGGGTCGCCGCTGCCGAGCGTGAGCAGATCTTCCAGCGCTTCTATCGCTCCGATCCCGAGCTGACCGGCGGCGTCGGCGGATCCGGGCTCGGGCTCTACATCTGCCGCGAGCTGACCGAAGCGATGGGCGGTCGGATCTGGGTCGAGCCGAACGCCCCTACCGGCTCACGGTTCATCGTCGCGCTGTCGAGACCGTAAGCGCCGCGGTCGGCAGCTGCGGTGGCGGCTCTGCGAGGGCCAGGAATCGCGCGCCTGCTCCTCACGCTCGGCTACGCAGCGGCTGCGTAATGGTCCCGGGCGGCCGCGGGGACCCGTGTGGCGGCCCGTGGCATGTGCGCGCTGAGCCACATCAGGTCGAGTTGCGAGGCCGGCGCGTCGGCGCGGTCGCCCACGGCGCGGGCATAGACCTTCTCGGCGTCGGCCTCGCCGAGAACATCGGTGAGCGCGCTGCGAACGGCCTTGGAGAAGTCCTCGTCCTCGCCGCTCGCGAGGACGGCGGCGCGGCTGCGCTGCACTTGCGGCCAGCAGCACGCTGTGGGTCTCCGGGTCGAAGAGGTCGACCTTGTAGCCGCAAAGGAGAGAGAAAGTCGAATGCGCGGCGAGCGTGTTCCAGTAGCTCTCGAGCGTGTCGGCCGCGTCTCGAAGTCCGCGCCGAACGAGAAGATCGACCATCTCGCCGACCGCGCGCACATGGCGGTGCGACCTCGGTGGAGCGGCTTCGTGGAGCAGTCCGCCGACGACGTCTCGGAACTTCTCGTAGGACGGGCCGCGTTCGTCGCAGATAGCCGCGAGCGCCAGTTCGGCGTCTCGGACGTGCAGGAGTCCTCGCGCCTCGAGAGCGCCCGGCTCCCAGCCGCGGCGCGTCAACCGCTCGCCGATCAGCGACCAGTGCGCGGGTGTTGCGATGACGACGGCCGATTCGCCCGACTCGAACCCGGTGGCGAAGAACGTCGCGGCCGCCTCGGCCAGGTCCGCGCTCCGGCTGTAGATCTGCACGAGATGGTCGGAGCGCGCCTCGACGCGCCGACGGACACCGGCCTCGATTCCAGGAGAGTAGCGCCGGCCCGCGCAGCTTGCCGCCTCGCTTGCAACACTCCACGTGCGGTGGCCAGGGGGGACATCGAGGAAACGACGTTCGCCGAGACCGTCCTTCGCGTGGCGAAAGCGGTCGCTGCGCACGACGACCTGCACGAGGTCGTCCAGGTCGTGACCGACGAGACGACGGCGATCACGGGCGCCCAGTTCGGCGCCTTCTTCTACAACGTCGTCGGCCTCGACGGGGAGTCGTACTCCCTCTACACGATCGCCGGGGTTCCGCGGGAGCGGTTCGAGAAGTTCCCGATGCCGCGCAACACGGACATCTTTCGGCCCACGTTCGAAGGCACCGGGACGATGCGCATCGACGATGTGACTGCCGACCCGCGTTACGGCCGGACTGCGCCATACCACGGCATGCCGCCGGGACATCTGCCGGTCCGCAGCTACCTGGCCGTACCCGTTTTCGGCCGCAGCTCCGAGGTCATCGGCGGCCTTTTCTTCGGCCACGCGCGGGCGGGCGTCTTCACGAGCGTGCACGAGAAGATTGCCGAGGCGATCGCCGCCCACGCCGGGGTGGCGGTCGAGAAGGCGCAGCTGCTCGCCGCCGAGCGGACCGCGCGGTCTGAGGCGGAGGCCCGAGCGGACGCCGCCCTCGCGCTCGAGGTCGTCGGAGATGGAATCGCCCTCGTCGACGACCAGGGCGTGGTTCGTCTGTGGAACCCGGCGGCAGAGACGATTACCGGCAGGCGGGCGGCAGCCGTCCTCGGCCGGCCGATCGGGCAGGCGGTTGCCGGGTGGGAGCAGATTGCGCTGCGGATCCCGATCGGCGACCGGGCGGCGTCCACACCGGTGACGCTGCCGCTCGACACCCTCAAGGGCCGCGAGGTCTGGCTGTCGCTGTACGGGATCGCTTTCAGCGGCGGCGTCGTCTACGCCTTCCGCGACGTCACCGATCGGCGCCGACTCGAGTCGCTCCGGGAAGACGTGATCGCTACCGTCTCTCACGAGCTGCGAACGCCGGTCACCGCCGTGTACGGCGCGGCCCGTACGCTGCGCGTGCAACGCCCCGACGAGAAGGCGACCGACGAGCTGCTGCAAGCCATCGAGGTGGAGGCCGCGCGTCTCGCCGCCCTCGTCGACGACGTCCTGCTCACGAGCCAGATCGACGCAAACCGGATTTCGCTCGTACGCACCTCGATCGACCCGCGTGAGGCAGTCGAGGCCGCGACTGTCGGGGCCGCGTCGTCGCAGCTCCACGTGGACCTCGACGGCGCCGTTGCACCCGCGTCCGGCGACCCACAGAAGCTCGGCCAGGTGCTCGCCAACCTCGTCGAGAACGCACTCAAATACGGGCAAGCGCCTGTGACCGTCAAGGCGCGCGATTTACAGCGCGCGGTCCGCTTCGAGGTCTCCGACTGCGGCGAGGGCATACCGCGCGACGAGCAGCAGCGAATCTTCGAGAAGTTCTACCGACGCGAGACGCACCTCGACGCCGGCCTGCGCGG
>Ga0209810_1001273_pt1 | contig 39884 bp, 34 predicted proteins | sample Coa_R1_7_FD_187159 | JGI IMG/M metagenome (GOLD analysis project Ga0209810, IMG submission 187159) | Surface soil microbial communities from Centralia Pennsylvania, which are recovering from an underground coalmine fire - Coalmine... | ecosystem: Environmental > Terrestrial > Soil > Unclassified... | reverse complement strand
TGGTACGCCCACCACCGCGGCGACCTCAACCTCGACCTCGCCGACCTCGCCGCCCGGAAGTCCGCGTACGTCCGGGAGGCGCTCGCCGCCGGGCGCGCGGCGATCGAGCTGCTGCCGAGCCCGGTCTCCTAGCACGGGCGCCGGCCGCCCTGGAGGTCGGGTCAGCGACGGAGGCGCTCGAGGAGGGCGACGCTCTCCTCGACGAGCCGGTCGACCTCGCCGCGGTCGACGTTCGTGTTCGTGATCCCGTACGCCCAGCGCCACCGGTCCTGGTCGATGATCTCCCGGAGCGGCACGCCCTCCACGAGGTCGAGGTCGGCGGTCTCCGGCAGGTAGCCCGCGTAGTCGTTCGCGTACGCCGCGGCGATCGTCGTCGGGAACGGGCTGCGCTCCTTGATGCGGGCGCCGGCCGCGTTGAAGAGCTCGAAGGGGTTCGTGACGATCGCCGCGTCGCCGAGGCGGATGCCGACGACCGGCGCGCGCACCGGCTCGTCGGCCCGCTCGAGCATGTCGAGGTACATCCGCAGCGCGCCGAGCTGGTACTCGCGCGGGAACATCTGCGCCGAGGTCATCGTGTGCACCTCCGGCCCCCAGACCTCCGGCCAGTCCGGCGCCGGTTGCGCCTCGAGCTCGGCGAGGAGCTCGCGGAGCTCGGCGGCCGCGTACGGGTGCCGGCGGCGGCGGAGCTCGAGCCAGACGGTCTCGGCGCCGACCGACGCGTCGGCCGGCCGCGCGGCCGCGTAGGCCGCGACCGCCGCCTCGCCGATCGCCCGGCCGAGCCGGTCGCGCGCCTCGTACCCGTGCGGGCTCGCCTCGCCGTTGCCGAACCACCAGTCGAACGGGGCGACGTCGCCGGCGCACCCCTGCAGGAAGATGCACTCGACCCCCGGCGCCGCGCGCTCGACGGTCGCGCGGAGGGGCGCGACGTACTCGGCGTCCCACTCGAGCGTGACGCCGCCGACCGTGATCGGATGCACCGCGAAGTTGACGACGGCGGCGAGCGGGCGACCGTCGGCGCGGTCGATCCGCAGCACCGCGAGCGTGTCGTCGACCGGGCGCTCGCGCCGCACCCGGTTGCCGGAGACGCCCGCGACCCGGCCGCGGGCGGCGCCGGCGCGCGCCGGCACGCGCCGCTGCCAGGCGGCGTAGACCGCCCCGGCGAGCAGGTCGCCGAGGAGGTCGGCGTAGCGGCCGAAGGCGGGGACGTCGGGCAGGCCGCCGACCGTCGCGCCGCGGGCCAGGCTCGGGGCGCTGTGGTTGTGGCTCGCGTGCACGGTGACGGCCGTCGCCGGGATGCCCGTCAGCGCCCCCACCCGCTCGCGCACCGCCTGCGCGAGCTCGGCCCCGACGAAGACGAGGTCGGCGGCGACGACCGCCGCCGCGGCCTCGCCGTCGTCGAGGACGAGCGCCTGGGCGAGCAGCGGCTCGCGGGCACCCCGGGCGAGCCCCCTGCGGGCCGCCCAGCAGCCGACCGGGAGCCCGAGCGGCGGGGTGACGTCGACGCGGGCGGTCCCGGCGCGGAGCGTCACAGCAGGTCGGCCACCTCGACCTCGCGACCGACGACCGCGACGCTGTCGCCCTGCTCGGTCGTCGCGATCGCGCGCACGGAGCAGACGACCCCCGCGCGCTTCGAGGCGACGACGACCGGGTCGCGGTCGGGGCGCTCGACGAAGTGGAGGCGGCCGAGCGGCTGACCGCGCTCGACCCGCTCGGTGACGTCGACGAGCGTCTCCCAGAGCCCGGACTCGGGCGCGAAGTGGTAGCAGTCGTCCTCGGTCGCGCGCGCGATCGTCGGCGGGCCGAGGCCGAGCTGCGTCCGCGTGACCGCCTCGCCGTGCAGCACCCCGAACCAGCGGAGGACGTTGAGGAGGCCCGCGTGGGCGATCCGGTGGGTCGCGGCCGTCACCTGGCCGCCGCCGCCGAGCTCGGTCGAGACCACCACCTTGCCCTGCCGCTCGGCCTCGCCGACGAGCAGGCCCGAGCCTGCCACGTCGACGTAGACGAAGTGGAAGTCGGTGTTCCAGGCGAGCATCCCCTCGACCATCCGTCGGCGCTGCTCCGGGTCGTCGACGGGGTGCATCTCCGACCAGGGCGGGCAGATCGCGCTGCGCCCGCCGCTGTGCAGGTCGACGACGAGGTCGGCGCGGGCGATCAGGGCGCGGCTGATGAAGTCCGCGAGCTGCGCGTCCGGCGGCCCGTCGGGGGAGCCGGGGAAGGAGCGGTTCAGGTTCGCGCCGGAGGGCCAGAGCCGCGTGAACGCCTTCGAGGCCTCGGGCGAGGCGCAGGGGAGGACGATCAGCCGCCCGCGGACGTCGGCGGGCTCTGTCTCGCGCGCGAGGCGGAGCGCCGCCACCTGCCCCTCCGGCTCGTCGCCGTGGACGCCGCCGACGACGAGGGCGGTCGGGCCGTCCCCGCCGGCGACCGCGACGATCGGCACGTGGAGGTGCGACCATCCGCTCGTGTTGCTCGAGCGCGGGACTTCGAGGTACCCGAACTGCTTGCCGCTCCCGTCGAGGTCGATCGTGCAGCGGACGGGGGAGTCGGCCACGGCGGGCGATTGTAGACAATTCGTTTATAGTCGACAATCGTGAGGATCACCGACGTCGAGGCGATCGTCCTCCGCCAGCCGGCGGTCGACGAGCGAATCGCCGACGGCAGCCAGGACGACCTCGTGATCCGGATCTCGACCGACGAGGGCATCACCGGGATCGGCGAGGTCGACTCGGCGCCGGAGGCGGTGCGCGCGATCGTTCACGCCCCGGGCTCGCACGCGATCGCCGGGAGCTTGCGCGAGCTGCTCCTCGGCGAGGACCCGACGCAGGTCGAGCGGCTCTGGGACAAGCTGTACCGCGGCCTGATCTACGTCGGCCGCCGCGGAATCGCGCTGCACGCGCTCTCCGGGATCGACATCGCGCTCTGGGACATCAAGGGGAAGGCGGAGGGCAAGCCGGTGTCCGAGCTCCTCGGCGGGCGGCGGCGCGACCGGGTGCGGGCGTACGCGTCGATGCTGATGCCGGAGACCGAGGAGGAGGTGACCGAGCGCGTGCGCGCGCTCCGCGCGCAGGGCTTCACCGCCGTCAAGCTCGGCTGGGGGCCGCTCGGCCGGGACCCGGACCGCGACGTCGAGCTCGCGCGCGCGGCCAAGGCGGCGATGGACGGCGGCGAGGTCCTGATCGACGCCGGCCTCGGCTACGTCGCCGACGCGAAGACGGCGATCCGGGTCGCGAGGGAGCTCGAGCGGATCGGCATCTTCTGGCTCGAGGAGCCGTTCGAGCCGGACGAGTACGAGGCCTACGCCGAGCTCGCGGACGCGGTCGACATCCGCGTCGCGGCCGGCGAGCAGGACACGACGCGCTGGGGGTTCCGCGAGCTGCTCGACCGGGGGCACGTCGACCTCGTCCAGCCCGACGTCACCCGCTGCGGCGGCATCACCGAGCTCCTGCGGATCGCCGAGCTCGCGCGCGAGCGCGGCGCCGAGACGGTGCCGCACGCGTGGAAGAGCGGGATCATCAAGGCGGCGTCGCTGCACGTGAACGCCGTCCTCCCCGACGCGCTCTTCCAGGAATACTGCGTCGCCGACACGCCGATCGCAACGAAGCTGACCCGGGAGCGCCTGCCGATCGACGCCGAGGGGTACGTCGCGGTGCCGACCGGGCCCGGGCTCGGGGTCGAGCTCGACGAGGAGGTCCTGGCGCGCTACCGCGTCGACTGAGCGAGGAGGGGAGATGGCCGTCACGAAGGAGGGGAAGCAGGTCGAGCTCGCCGCGCGCGCCGTCCGCGCGATCCCGGGCGGGGTGAACAGCGGCCAGCGGCGCATCCCGGGGCTCGAGGGGCTCGTGGTCGCCGCGACGAGCGGGGCGACGTTCGCCGACGCGGACGGGAACGTCTACACGGACTACCACGCCGCGTTCGGGCCGCCGCTCCTCGGCCACAACGACCCGGACGTCGACGCGGCGGTGGCCGCGGCGGCGCGCACGGTCGGGCTGATGGGCGTCGGCGTCACCCCGGTCGAGATCGAGCTCGCCGAGCGGATCTGCGAGCTCGTGCCGTCGGCCGAGCGGGTGCTGCTGACGGCGACCGGGAGCGAGGCGACCTTCCACGCGCTGCGGGTGGCGCGGGCGGCCACCGGGCGCCGCCACGTCGTCAAGTTCCAGGGCTGCTACCACGGCTGGCACGACGCGGTGGCGATGAACGTGATCTCGCTGCCCGAGAACGTGGGGCGCAAGGACCCGCTCTCGCAGGGGATCCTGCCCGAGGTGCTCGAGGCGACGATCGTCTGCCGCTTCAACGACGCCGACGAGGTGGAGCGGGCGCTCTCCGAGCACGACGTGGCGGCGATCATCCTCGAGCCGGTCCCGCACAACATCGGCTGCGTGCTGCCGGAGCCCGGCTTCCTCGAGCGGTTGCGCGAGCTCGCGACGAGGCACGGGGCCGTGCTCGTCTTCGACGAGGTGATCACCGGCTTCCGGCACGGGCTCGGCGGCTACCAGCAGGTCGCCGGCGTCACCCCCGACCTGACCGCGCTCGGCAAGGCGATGGGGAACGGCTGGCCGGTGTCGGCGCTCGCGGGCAAGGCGGAGCTGATGGAGCTCTTCTCGACGACGCCGGGACGGCCGGCGTTCTTCGCCGGCACCTTCAACGGCCACCCGCCGACCGCGGCGGCGGCGCTCGCGACGATCGACAAGCTGCAGCGGGAGCCGGTGCACGAGCACGTCTTCCGGCTCGGGGAGCGCGCCCGCCGGGGCCTGCGCGAGCTCTACGCCCGGCTCGGCGTCCCCGCCGTCGTCGCAGGCTACGGCTCCGTGTTCGTGACCTACTTCCTCGAGGGGCCGGTCCGCTCCTACGACGACCTGCTCCGGAACGACGCCGACCTGTTCGTCGGCTACCGGCGCGAGCTGATGAAGCACGGGGTCTTCGAGCTCCCGCTCAACTTGAAGCGCAGCCACGTCTCCTACGCCCACACCGACGACGACGTCGACCGGCTGCTCGAGGCCACCGAGGCAGCCGTCACGACCGTGCTCGCGGCGCGGTGACCGACCCGGCCGTCGTCTGCACGATCGACCTCGACGCGCCCGGCAAGCGGATCGGGCGGCTGCAGCTCCCGCGGATCTCCAACACCGGCGGCTGGGCGTTCGACTTCGTCCCGATCGCCGCCGTCGTCGGGGGCGACGGGCCGACGGTGCTCGTGCTCGGCGGCAACCACGGCGACGAGTACGAGGGGCAGATCGCCGCGCTGCGGCTCGTGCACGAGCTGGAGCCGGGCGCGGTGCGGGGACGGGTCGTGGTCGTCCCGGTGATCTCGACCGCGGCATCGAGGGCCAACACCCGCCTCTGGCCGTCGGGGGCGAACTTCAACCGCTCGTTCCCGGGCCGGCCCGACGGGCCGCCGAACGAGCAGCTCGCCGACTACTTCACCCGCGTCCTCTTCCCGATCGCGGACGTCGTCGTCGACATCCACTCCGGCGGCCGCACCGCCTGCTTCGTCCCCTGCTCGCACATGCACGTCGTCGACGACCCGGCGCAGCGGAGGGCGATGCTCGAAGGGATGCTCGCGTGGGGAAGCGACTACCACTTCCTCTACGTCGACGTGAACGGGACGGGGCTGCTGCCGGTCGAGGCCGAGCGGCAGGGCAAGGTGGTGATCACGACCGAGCTCGGCGGCGGCGGCCGCGTGCCGGCGCCCGTCCACGACCTCGCCTGGAGCGGGCTCACGAACGTGCTGCGGCACGTGGGCGTGCTGGAGGGGGAGGTGCGGACGCGCGCCTCGCGCGGCCTCCCCGACCCCGTGATCATCGACGGCCGCGACCCGGCGAACTACGTCGTCGCCGAGGAGGGCGGTCTCCTCGAGGGGCTGCTCGAGCCGGGCGCAGCGGTCTCGGCGGGGGACCCGGTGGCCCGGCTCTGGTTCCCCGACCGTCCCGGCCGCGCCCCGGCGCTCCTGCGCGCGCCGCTCGACGGCATCCTCGCCTGCATCCGCGCGATCCCCGTCACCGAGCCGGGCGACAGCGTCTTCGTCACCGGCCAGCCGATCGCCGCCGACGCCCTCCTGTGAGCTCCCTCCTCGCGCACGTCGGCGGGCGGACGTTCGCGAGCGTGCGCAAGCACCGCAACTACCGGCTCTACTTCGCCGGCCAGGCGGTCTCCTTCACCGGCACGTGGGTGCAGCAGATCGCCGCCTCCTGGCTCGTCCTCCAGCTCACCCGCTCGCCGCTCGCCGTCGGGGCGCTCGCCCTCGCCCAGCTCCTGCCGGTGACCGCGCTCGGCCTCTTCGTCGGGACGCTGATCGACCGGTTCGAGGTCCGTCGCATCGCGCTCCGCGCCGAGGCGGGGCAGCTCGTCGTCGCCGCGGCGCTCGCGCTGCTGACGCTCGCCGGCTGGATCGAGGTCTGGGAGGTCTACGTGCTCGCCGTGCTCCAGGGGACCGGGCAAGCGGTCGGCGGGCCGGCGCGGCACGCGCTCGTCTTCCAGATGGTCGGCCGCGAGGACCTGCCGAACGCGGTCGCGCTCAACTCGAGCCTGGGCACGACCGCGCGCGTGGTCGGGCCGGCGATCGGCGGCGCCGTCGTCGCCCTGGCCGGGGCAGGAGTTGCCTTCGCCGTCAACGCTGCGAGCTACCTCGCCGAGGTCGCCGCGCTGCTCGCGATCGACCGCGCCGAGCTCCACGTCGTCCCGCGCGACGCCGAGGCCGGCGTCGTCTCCGGTGCGGCGGACGCGCTCCGCTACGTGCTCCGCTCCACGCGCGCCGGCGTCGCCTTCTTCGGCGTGCTCGTGCTCTCGACCTTCACCTTCAACTTCAACGTCCTGCTGCCGCTCGTCGCCGGGGACACGCTCCGCGCGGGCCCGCGGACGTTCGGGCTGATCGCGGCGATCTTCGGCGCCGGCGCCCTCTGCGGCGCGCTCGCGCTCGCGCGCCGCGGGCGGGCGAGCCTCCGCTCGCTCCTGCTCGGGGCGCTCGGCTACGGGGCGTTCGAGCTGCTGCTCGCCCCGCAGCGCTCGCTCGCGGTCGTCTGCGCCCTCTTGTTCGGCGCCGGCTTCTGCTACATCCAGTGGGGCTCGAACGCGCTGACCGCGATCCAGCTCGAGGCGCCGGAGCGGCTGCGCGGGCGGGCGGCGAGCCTCTACTTCTTCGCCTTCCTCGGCGGAGCCCCGCTCGGGGGCCTGTTCGCCGGCTGGCTCGTGTCCCTGGGCGGGACGCGGCTCGCCTTCCTCGTCGCGGGCACGGTGGCGGTGACGACGGCGCTCGCCGGCGCCGCGCGCCTGACGCTGACGCGCCGCTCGGCGGCGACCGCCTGAGCCGGGGTCAGGTCGCCGCCCGCGCGCGGGGCGGCCCGGCGAGCTCGGCGAGGGCGCGGGCGGCGGCCTCGACGTCGGCGCCGGTGATCCCGCGGTGGGTGACGAGCCGGACGCGCTCGCCGTCGGGGGCGAGCGCGAGCACGCCGCGGCGCTCGAGCGCGGGCAGCGCCGAGGCCGGCAGCTCGGTGAGGACGATGTTCGTCTCCGGCGCCGGCAGGCCGAGCAGCGCCGCGAGCCGGCGGGCGCGCGCGTGGTCCTCCGCGAGCCGCCCGACGAGGTCGAGCGCCACGAGGCCCGCTGCGGCGAGGAGCCACGCGCGGTGGACCGTGCCGGCGCCGTGCCGCTTCAGGTGGACGCGGGCGCGCTCGATCACCTCGTGCGGCCCGGCGAGCAGCGCCCCGTAGGGGGCGCCGAGCCCCTTGCTCAGGCTGAGCGCGACCGTGTCGACCGGGGCGGCGAGGTCGGCGAGCGGCACCCCGAGCGCGACGGCGGCGTTCGCCAGCCGTGCGCCGTCGAGGTGGGTCCGCGGGTACGAGGAGGCGAGCTCGGCCGTCGCCGCGGCCGAGAGCACCGTCCCCCCGCGGCGGGTGTGCGTGTTCTCCAGGCAGAGGATGTCGGCCGGCCGGCCGACCGCGACCGGCTCAAGGCGTGCGACCTCGGTCAGCCAGTCGCCCTCGGCGACGAGGACGTGCGCGCGCTCCTCGAGCGCCGCGCGTCCGCCCGGGGCCGTCTGCGCGAGCACGGCGGCGAGGTTCGCGCTCGTGCAGGTGGGCGTGAAGACGGCGGCCTCCTTGCCGAGGAGCGCGGCGCCCCGCCGCTCGAGCTCCGGCAGGGCCGACTCGTCCGCCGACCGCATCGCCGCCCACATCTCCGCCGTGGCCGGGGCGCAGACGTCGGACCTGAGGTCGATCACCGCCGCGCCAGGTGGCGGCCGGGGCGCGCGCCGGTGTGCGCCCCGCCGGCGACGACCGGGACGCCGTTGACGAGCACCTCGTCGATCCCGCGGGCGTAGGCGAGCGGGCGCTCGAGCGTCGAGCCGTCGTCGAGGCGCTCGAGGTCGATCAGCACGAGGTCGGCGGCGAAGCCGGGGCGGACCTCGCCCCGGCCGGCGAGGCCGAAGTGCCGCGCCGGCATGCTCGTCATCTTCCGGATCGCCTCCTCGAGCGGCACCGTGCCCCGTTCGCGCACGTGGTGCGTCAGGTAGTGCACGTGGCCGGCGAAGCAGACGGGATGGCCCGCGACCCCGTCGAGCTCGCCGCCGAGCGAGGCCGTGTACCCGTCGACCCCGAGGCAGAAGAGCGGGTGCGAGATCATCTCCGCCAGGTGCTCGTCGGTGAAGAGCTCGCCGACGAGGAGGAGGCTCTCGATCGCCGGGCCCGCGTCCGCGAGGATGTCGAAGTACGCGTCCCAGTGGTCGCGGCCGAGCAGCGCCGCGATCTCGTCGAAGTCCCTCCCCTCGAGCCCCGGGTGCCGGGGGCTCGCCTGCAGCCGGATCCGGTGCCAGTCGCCCCGGGCGATGAAGCGCCAGTACCGGTCGCAGTCGCCCCGCAGCCGCTCGCGGACGTGCGGGTCGCGCAGCCGCCTGCACGCCGCCCGCCAGCCGCCGGCGAGCACCCACGGCGGCAGGATGCCGGCCATCTGCCCGAGCCCGTCGCGGAACGGGGTCGTGTCGGCGAGCACGTCCAGGCCCTCCTCGCGCGCCCGCGCCATCGTGGCGACGGCGTGCTCCCACGCGCCCGGCGCCGCGCCGGTGCGGTGCCGGACGTTCAGGTGCGAGATCTGCCCGCGCGTCCCGCCCGCCCGTACGATCTCGACGAACTCGTCGATCGAGCGCTGCAGCTCCGCGTCCCGGTTGCGCACGTGGCTCGCGTACCAGCCCCCGTAGCGGCCGACGACCCGGTTCAGGCGCACGATCTCCTCGGTCGGCGCGGCGCGGCCGGGGTCGAACTCGAGCCCGGTCGAGAGGCCGAGCGCGCCGGCCTCCATCGCCTCGGCGACGTACCGCTCCATGGTGCGGAGCTCGTCCTCGCTCGCCTCCCGGCCGAGCACGCCGGCGGCGTAGCGGATCGTGTTGTGGCCGACGAACCAGGCGAGGTTCTGCGAGTGGCCGACGCGGGAGAGGAACGCGAGGTGGTCGGCGAAGCTCTCCCACTCCACCGGCCCGCGGTAGGTGAACGTGCGCAGGCGGGCCTCGACGAACGGCCTCGACGCCGGCGACACGGGCGCGTACGTCCAGCCGCAGTTGCCGACCACCTCCGTCGTCACGCCCTGCCGGATCGTGCTCTCCGCGGTCGGGTTCGCGAGGACGGTGAAGTCGCTGTGGCTGTGCGGGTCGACGAACCCGGGGCAGAGCAGCCGGCCGGCCGCCTCGATCGTCCGCCGCGCCGCCGCGCCGTCCAGGTCGCCGACGGCGGCGATCCGGTCGCCCTCGACGCCGACGTCGCCGCGGAAGCCGGGAGCTCCCGAGCCGTCGACGACGAGCGCGTCGCGGATCAGGACGTCCAGCACCGGCCTACGTCTTCGACTTCGCGACCACCGCGTCGGCGACGGTGCCGAGACGCGGGTCGAGGATGTCGCGCAGCCCGTCGCCGAGGAAGTTGAAGCCGAGGACGGCGAACATGATCGCGAGCCCCGGGAAGACGGCCATCCAGACGTCGGAGTCGATGAAGCCGCGGGCGTTGGCGAGCATGTTCCCCCAGGCGGCTTCCGGTGGCTGGGTGCCGAGGCCGAGGAAGCTGAGCGTCGACTCGGCGAGGATCGACTGCGAGAAGTAGACGGTGACGAGGACGGTCAGCGGCGCGACGATGTTCGGGAGGACGTGGCGCCCGATGATCCGCAGGTCGCCCGCTCCGAGCGCGCGCGCCGACTCGATGAACGGCTGACCCATCACCTCGAGCACCGACGCCCGGATCACGCGGGCGAACTGGGGCGTGAAGACGATCCCGATCGCCATCATCGCGTGCAGGCGCGACGGGCCGAGGAGGCCGACGACGAGGAGCCCGAGCAGCAGGTAGGGGAAGGCGAAGACCACGTCGACGAGGCGCATCAGCACGAGGTCGAGGAGGCCCCGGTAGAAGGCGGAGAGGACGCCGATCACGAGCCCGGCGCCCAGGCTGATCCCGACCGCCACGGCGCCGACCTCGAGCGAGACCTGCGCGCCGTGGATGATGCGGGCGAGCGTGTCGCGCCCGAGGTCGTCGGTGCCCAGCGGGTGCGCCCAGCTCGGGCCCTGGAGCCGCGTCCACGCCGGGTTGTTCGGGTCGGTCGTCCAGAGGAAGCGCCCGACGAGCGCGGTCGCGCAGACGACGGCGACCATCGCCGCGCCGGTGATCCCGACGGGGTTTCGCCAGCGCGCCGGTAGCGCCAGGCGGCGGCGGCGGACGAGGCGGGCGGCGACCGTCGCCGCGCTCACGGGCGGCTCCCGCGGCGGGCGGCGGCCGGGGCGGAGGGACGGCGTCTCACGCGACCGTGATCCTCGGGTCGAGGAGGCCGTAGAGGAGGTCGACGGCGAAGTTCACGACGATGAACGTCGCGGCGATGATCAGCGCCGCCGCCTGCACGACCGGGTAGTCGCGCTGGAAGATCGCGTGGATGATCTGGTAGCCGACGCCCGGCAGGCCGAAGATGATCTCGGCGATCGCGGCTCCGACGATGATCGTGCCGACCTCGAAGCCGGCGACCGTCACGACCGGGATCAGCGCGTTGCGCAGCGCGTGCCGGACGAGCACGGCGCGCCGGCGCACGCCCTTCGCCCGCGCGGTGCGCACGTAGTCGAGGTTGAGCACCTCGAGCATCGTCGCGCGCACGAGCCGCATGACGAGCGCCAGGGTGAAGACGGAGATCGAGAGCGCGGGCAGCGCGAACTCCTCGAGGTTCGCGATCGGATGCTTGAAGAAGGAGACGTACGAGAGGGACGGGACCCAGTGGAAGACGCGCGAGGTGAAGATGAGGAGGAGCGTCGCGAGCCAGAAGCTCGGGACGCTGATCCCGACGAGGCCCGCGACCCGCGAGAAGTAGTCGACCCCCTTGTCGCGCCGGACCGCCGAGAGCACCCCGAGCGGGACGCCGACGACGAGCGCGAGCCCGATCCCGAGGATCACGAGCTCGATGTCGATCGGAAGCGCGCTGCCCATGATCGCGGAGACCGGCTGCTGGGAGAGCAGGGAGCGGCCGAGGTTGCCCTGGAAGGCGTGCGAGATCCAGCGCCAGTACTGCTCCGGGTACGAGCCCGTGAGCCCGAGCTGCTTCTCCGCCGCCGCGATCTCCTGCGGGGTCGCGGTGTTGTCGCCGGCGAAGAAGAGGTCCAGGATGTTCCCCGGCAGGAAGCGGACCGCCAGGAAGATGATGATCGAGACCGCGGTCAGGGTGGCGACGAGCGCGGCGAGTCTCTGGGCGACGAAGCGGGCCATCGGTGCGACGGTGAGACGACACGGTAGCGGCGGGCCGGAGGGCCGGCCCGCCGCCACGCCGGAGCTAGCTCACGAGGTACGCCGTGCGCAGAGCCGGGTTGAAGTCGGTGAACGACACGTACATGTTCTTCAGGTGACTCCTGACGACGAAGAACTTCGACACCGAGATCAGCGGGATCTCGACGAGCTGCTGCATGAGCAGCGTGTCGAGCTTGTGGTACATCGGCAGCCGCTTGTTCGTGTCGAGCGTGATCCGCCCGTTGCCGACGAGCCGCCAGATCGGCTTCGGGTTGCCGCCGGGCGAGCCGAGCCAGCCGGTGAACCACTTGTTGTAGACGGTCGGGCCGCTCGGCCCGCTCGGGTTGAACTCGGCGACGTATCCGTCGACGTCGCCTCGCATGCCGCGCGCGGTGAGGTCCCAGTCGAAGGTCCCGGCGCTGTTCGCGGCGCCGAAGGTGACCGGGTCCTGCGGCACGATGTTGACGTTGATGCCGATCTGAGCCAGGTCGGCCTTGATCAGCGCCGCGAGCGCGGTGAAGTCGGACGGCGTCGAGAACGTCGTCATCGTCACGTTGAAGCCGCTCACGCCCGCCTGCGACATCAGCTTCTTCGCCGCCGGCAGGTCGTACTTCTCGTAGGTCGAGTGGAGCTGGTCCTCCGGGATCACCCACGGGCCGTACCCGGCCGCGACGTGGGCGCTGAAGTCGCCGTAGCCGGCGTAGACCTTGTCGATCAGGTTCTGCCGGTTGATCGCGAGGTTGATCGCCTGCCGGACGCGCACGTCGGCCCAGGGCTTGTTCTCGCCGGCCTTGATCGTGAACTGCAGCTCCCGGAAGGCGGCGGTCAGGTTGTGCAGGACGACGAGGCCGGGCGTGCCGTTGAGCGCGACCGCGTTGTCCGAAGAGACGACGCAGCCGTCGATCTGCCCGGCCTTGATCGCCGCGATCCGCGACTGCTCGTCGGTGATGATCTTGTAGTTGACCGCGTCGAGGTAGGGGAGCCCGGGCTTCCAGAAGTGCGGGTTCTTGACGTAGTTGATGTGGTCGTTCGGGACATACGAGCCGTTCAGCATGAACGGGCCGGTGCCGATCCCCTGGGTGCTCGGGTTGACCATCGAGTACATGTTGTTCGGCACGATCGCCGAGTAGCGCCCCCAGGCGAGGAACCCGTAGACGCGCGCGTCCGGCGCCTTCAGGTCCATCTGCACCTGGTACCGCGAATGCCGCACGACGTCGGCGATCCCCGGCACCTGCCCGATCGTCGCCGTGCTCCCCGGGAGCGGCGGGTTCATGATCTGCTGGAACGAGTAGACGACGTCGTCGGCCGTCAGCTCGTTCCCGTTGTGGAACTGCACGCCCTTCCGGAGGTTCCAGAGGATGCGCTTCGAGTTGACGACGTCGTAGCTCGTGGCGAGCGCCGGGCGGATGTTCAGCTTCGGGTCCCACTCGAGCAGCGAGTCGTACATCAACTCGTTCGCGGTGTGGTTGATCGTGAGCGTCGCGCCGTACGGGGCGATGAAGCCCGGATCCTGCTCGAGCGCCCACGTGACCGTGCCGCCGGTGGGGACCTTCTTCGCCGACCGCGCGACGCGGGAGCGCGCCGCCGCCGCCGGCCCCGCGAGCGCGCCGGCCGCGAGCGCGCCGGCACCGAATCGTCCTGCCCTGGTCAGGAACTCGCGCCGGCTGAGCTCGCGCCCCGGCGACTGGTTCCCGGTCGGGTTGTCTGACATGTCCTCCTCCTCTTCTGCCTGATGCGCTACAGGATCTGGCCGACGCTCGGCGCGTCGCCCTTGATGTCGTCGTAGAACGGGGACTCGCGGAGCTCGAGCCGGGCGAGCTCCGCCACCGCGTCGCGGTCGAGGGCGACGCCGAGCCCCGCCTCCCGGGGCACGGCCACCTTCCCCCCCTCGATCGGCACCGGCTCGGCGAGCACGTCCGCGCGCTGCAGCGGGTAGTGCGTGTCGCTCGCGAAGCGGAAGGTGGTGGACGAGGCCGCGAGGTGGACGTTGGCGGTGGTGGCGATCCCGAGCTCGGCCCAGCTCCCGACCGCGCACCACTTGCCGGCCGCCTCCGCGAGGGCGGCGATCTGCGCGGCTCGCGTGAGCCCGCCGGCCTCGGAGGGGTAGACGACGAAGACGTCGCACGCGTCGGCCCGGATCAGCTCGAGCGCGGAGCGGACGCTCGTGCACGCCTCGTCGGCGGCGATCGGCACCGAGACGGCGCGCCGGACCTCCGCGAGGCCGCGCACGTCGAAGTCCGGAACGGGCTGCTCGACGAACTGGAGGTCGAACGGCTCGAGCGCCCGGATCCACTTGATCGCGGCCGGGACGCTCCAGCTCATGTTCGCGTCGATCCGGATCTTGACCTCGCCGCCGACGGCGTCGCGGATCGCGGCCAGGGTGTCGTAGTCCTGCGCGAGGCTCCGTCCGACCTTGAGCTTCAGCTCCTGGTGGCCCGCGGCTACGAACTCGGCCGCCTTGCGGGCGTTCAGCTCGGGCTCGTCGATGAAGAGGTAGCCGACGAGCGGTACGCGCTCGCGGCAGAGCCCGCCGAGCAGCTCGGCGACCGGGACGCCGAGCGCCTTGCCCTTGAGGTCGAGGAGCGCGAGCTCGAGCCCGGCGATCCCGTAGGCGGCGATCCCGCTCCAGTTGCGCGAGTACTCCTCCATCCGGTGGAGGAGCCACGCGACCCGGAAGGGGTCCTCGCCGGCGACGAACTGGGTGAGCTCGCGGTCGATCACCGCCTGGATCGCCGGCAGCGAGGGGCCCGGCGCCTCGCCGAGCCCGACGAGGCCCTCGTCGGTTGCGACCTCGACGACGAGGGCGGACGCCGACTCGCGGATGCCGCCCGCCCACGTGAGCGGCTGCGCGAGCGGTACCCGGACGGCGGTGGTCTTCACGCTCGTGATCCGCAAGTGAGCGGGTACACTAGGCCGCCGGCCAGGGATTGTCAACGATCAATGAATTGTCAACAATCTTCGAGGGACGGGTGAGCGCGGGCGAGCGCGCAGCCCCGCCGGCCGCCCGGGGCCGCGGCGGCCGCAGCCCCGCGCGCGAGCGCGTCGTCGAGCTCCTGCGCGAGGAGATCATGCTCGGCCGGCTCGCCGACGGGGAGCGGCTGATCGAGGACCGGATCGCCCGCCGGCTGCAGACGAGCCGCGGCCCGGTGCGCGAGGCGCTCCGCCAGCTCGAGCACGAGGGGCTCGTCGCCTCGTCTCCCTACCGCGGCGCGACCGTCCTCGGCGTCTCCGACGAGGAGGTGCACGAGGTGCTGATCCCGATCCGCCTCACGCTCGAGCGCTTCAGCTTCCTCAAGGCGATCGAGCGGATGACGGAGGCCCACTTCGCCGAGCTCGCGAAGGAGGTCTGGCTGATGGGCGAGGCCGCGCGCTCGCGCGACGTGATGGCGTCGGTGGAGGCGGACATCCGCTTCCACCGGTTCGTGCTCGCCTGCTCGGGCCAGCAGCACACGGCGCAGCTCTGGGGCGCGATCGCGCCGCGCATCCGCGCCTACTTCCTCCGGTACGGGCAACGGGCCGACCTCGCCCGCATCGCGCGGGAGCACGGCGAGCTCCTCGAGGCGATGCAGACGCGGAAGCCCGAGATCGTCACGCAGGCGCTCGAGCGGCACATCGCCGTCCAGGTGCCGCCGCCGAGCCGGTAGCGTGGGCGCGATGGCCGCGGGAGCGGAGCTGCTTCGGGTCGAGAACCTGCGGACCTGGTTCGCCTCCCACGCCGGCGAGATCCGCGCGGTCGACGGGGTCGACTTCACCCTCGACGCCGGCCGCACGCTCGGGATCGTCGGCGAGTCGGGCAGCGGCAAGTCGGTGACGGCGCTGTCGATCATGCGCCTGATCGACCCGCCCGGGCGGATCGTCGAAGGGTCGAGCGTCGTCTTCGACGGGCGCGAGCTCACGCGGCTGACCGAGCGCGAGCTCGAGGAGATCCGTGGGGCCGAGATCTCGATGATCTTCCAGGAGCCGATGACGTCGCTGAACCCGGTCTACACGGTCGGCGAGCAGATCGCCGAGAGCGTGCGCGTCCATCGCGGCGCGTCGGCGCGCGAGGCGCGTGAGCGGGCGGTCGAGATGCTCGAGCTCGTCGGCATCCCGGAGGCGGCCCGGCGCTACGACGACTACCCCCATCAGCTCTCCGGCGGGATGCGGCAGCGCGTGATGATCGGGATCGCGCTCGCGTGCGAGCCGAAGCTCGTGATCGCCGACGAGCCGACGACGGCGCTCGACGTCACGATCCAGGCGCAGATCCTCGAGCTGCTCGTCTCCCTGCGCGAGCGGCTCGGCATGGCGATCCTCCTCATCACCCACGACCTCGGCGTCGTCGCCGAGACCTGCGACGACGTGGTCGTCATGTACGCGGGCCGCGTCGTCGAGCGCGGCCCCGCACGCGACGTGTTCGCGAGCCCGCAGCATCCGTACACGGAGGCGCTGCTCCAGTCGATCCCGATGCTCGGGATGACGCAGGCCGAGCCGCTGCGGGTGATCCGCGGCGCGGTGCCGAGCCCGCTCGACTGGCCCGCCGGCTGCCGCTTCAGGCCGCGGTGCGACTACGCGTTCGACCGCTGCGCCGAGCAGCCGCCGCTCCTCGCCGTCGGCGCGCAGGAGGCGGCCTGCTGGCTCTGCCGGGGCGGCCGCCGCGAGGCGCGCACGCCTGGCGCGGCGCTGCAGGCATGAGCGCGAGCGGCGTCCTCCTCGAGGCGAGCGGGGTCGAGAAGCACTTCCCGGTCCGCGCCGGGCTGCTGCGCCGCACGGTCGCGCACGTGCGGGCGGTCGACGGCGTCGACCTCGAGATCCGCGAGGGGGAGACGGTCGGGCTCGTCGGCGAGTCGGGCTGCGGCAAGTCGACGCTCGGGCGCACGCTGCTCCGCCTGATCGAGCCGAGCGCCGGCCGGATCGTCTTCGACGGGCGGGACGTGACCCACCTGTCCGGCTCCGCCCTGAAGGCGGTGCGGCGCGAGATGCAGATCATCTTCCAGGACTCGGTCGGCTCCCTCGACCCGCGCATGCGGGTGCGCGACCTGGTCGCGGAGGGGCTCGCGATCCAGGGCGTCTCGCGCGGCGAGCGCGCCGAGCGGGTCGCCGACGTGCTCGAGCGGGTCGGCCTCGGGCCCGAGACGCTGCGGCGGTACCCGCACCAGTTCAGCGGGGGGCAGCGGCAGCGAATCGGCATCGCGCGCGCGCTCGTCCTGCGGCCGAGGCTCGTCGTCGCCGACGAGCCGGTGTCCGCGCTCGACGTCTCGATCCAGTCCCAGGTGCTGAACCTGCTCGTCGAGCTCAAGCAGGCCTTCGGGCTCACCTACCTCTTCATCGCCCACGACCTCGCGGTCGTCGGGTACATCTCCGACCGGGTCGTCGTCATGTACCTCGGCAAGGTGGTCGAGACGGCTCCGTCCGCCGACCTCTTCGCCCGGCCGCTCCACCCGTACACGCAGGCGCTCCTGTCGGCGATCCCGACCCCCGAGGTCGGACGGAAGAAGGCCCGGATCGTGCTCTCCGGCGACGTGCCGAGCCCGGTCGACCCGCCGAGCGGGTGCCGCTTCCGCACGCGCTGCCCGCTCGCCCAGGCGATCTGCGCCGAGGCGGAGCCGCCGCTTGTCGCGCACGGCGACGGCCACCTCGCGGCCTGCCACTTCGCCGGCGCGCAGCTCGCCGCGCCTCCCGTCCGCGTCCACGCGTGACGGGCGTCGACGTCCGGCTGCTGCACGACCAGCGCGTCCCGATGCGCGACGGGATCTCGCTCTCCGCGGACGTGTACCTCCCGCGCGCGCGGGGGGCGCTGCCGACGATCGTCCAGTGGACCCCGTACGAGTCGACCCGCGAGCGCTTCATCGCCTGGGGGGTCTGGTTCGCGCGCCGCGGCTACGCCGCCGTCGTCGTCGACGTCCGCGGCCGGTACGAGTCCGGCGGCGAGTTCTACGCCTGGGCGAACGACGGCGTCGACGCGCACGACACGCTGACGTGGGTCGAGGCCCAACCGTGGTCGAACGGGCGGGTCGGGACGTGGGGGAGAAGCTACGGCGCGCTCGTGCAGTGGCAGCTCGCGCACCTCGGTCACCCGAGCCTGCGGTGCGTGGCGCCGCAGGTGATCCACGACGACTACTTCTGGGACGGCTACTTCACGGGCGGCGTCTTCCAGCTCGCGCTCTCCCTCGGCGCGGCGGTGCTCTGGACGAGCGCGCTGTCGCTCGTCACCGGCCCGAGCGCGCGCGACCTCGTCCTCTCCGACCGCGTCCTCGCGCACCTCCCGCTCGTCGAGCTGGACGAGTACGTGATCGGCCGCCGCGTCGGCTACTGGCGCGACTGGTGGGAGCACCAGACGAACGACGAGTGGTGGCGCCGCTTCCACCACCGGCCGGACGCGCTGCGGGTGCCGATCTTCCAGCAGGGCGGCTGGTTCGACCCCTACTGCGGCTCGCACCTGCGCACGTTCGCGCGGATCGGCGACCGGCTCCCGAGCCGCGTGCTGATCGGACCCTGGTCGCACGAGGAGGAGGTCGAGACCTTCCGCGGCGACGTCGACCTCGGTCCGCGGTCGGTGACCGTGATCCGCGAGCACGAGCTCGCCTTCTACGACCGCTTCCTCAAGGACGTCGACGGCGACTGGGACGAGCGTCCGCCGCTCGAGCTGTTCGTGATGGGCGTGAACGAGTGGCGCGGCGAGCGCGAGTGGCCGCTCGCGCGCACGCGCTTCACCCCGTGGTACCTGCGGAGCGGCGGCCTGCTCTCGCCCGGGGAGCCGCGCCCGGGCGAGCCGGCCGACCGCTACGCCTACGACCCCGCCGATCCGGTGCCGACGGTCGGCGGAGTCAACTCGGTGCTGACGATGACGCAGGGGGCGGAGACGCCGGTCGTCCCGGGCCCCCGCGACCAGCGCGCGCTCGAGGCGCGCGACGACGTGCTCGCCTATACGAGCGAGGCGCTCGACCACGACCTCGAGGTCGTCGGCCCGGTCGAGGTCGTCCTCTACGCGGCCTCGAGCGCCCGCGACACCGACTGGGTGGTGCGGCTCTGCGACGTCTGGCCGGACGGCCGCTCGATCTTCGTCACCGAGGGGATCCTCCGCGCCCGCTACCGCAACGGGACGGACGGCGACACCGTCGAGCTGCTCGAGCCGGACGAGGTCGCCGAGTACCGGATCCGCGTCTACCCGACCGCGATCGTCTTCCGCAGGGGCCACCGGCTGCGGCTCGACGTCACGAGCTCGAGCTTCCCGCGCTGCTCGCGCAACCTGAACACCGGCGAGGACGTCGGGACGGGCACGCGGATGCGGGTCGCACGCCAGTCGGTCCTGCACACGGACCGCTACCCCTCGCACGTGCTCCTGCCGGTCGTCCCCGCGTGACGCTCTCCGCGGTCGGGGCCGACGGCGGGCCGGCGCCGGGCGGAGCGGCCGCCCCGCTCACCGACCCTCGGCCCGGGCGAGCCGGCCGAGCGCCTCGAGCAGCGCCTCGCGCGCCTCGGGCCGGCCGCCGAACGGAATGCGCAGGTGCGGCGAGCGGGCGTGGAAGTGCCGACCCGGTAGCGCCGGGATCCCGTACGCGCGGGCGAGGCGGTCGCTCCAGGCGTCCTCGTCGCCCTCGACCGCCGCCCAGACGAACGCGGCCGCCTCCGGGAGCGCCGCCCTCAGCACGCCGGTCGCGTTCGCCGCCGCGACCGCGCGCGGTCGCATCGCCGCGAGCTCGGCCCGGGCGGCCTCGAGCCAGCCCTGTGGCCCCGTCAGCGCGGCGAGCGCGGCCGCCTGCGCGACGGCGTCGATCGCGAGCGACTGCCAGCCGAAGATGGTCGTCAACCGCTCGATCGCGTCGGCGGGCCCGACGAGGTAGCCGACGCGCCAGGCCGCCATCGCGTACGTCTTCGAGAAGCTCCGGAGCACGAGCGTGCGCGGGGCGAGCTCGGGGTGGGAGGCGGGGGAGAGGAGCTCGGCGCCGTCGTAGACGAGGCCGGCGTACGCCTCGTCGGCGAGCACGAGCGCGCCGGTCGGCGCGACGGCGCGCGCGACCGCCTCGAGGTCGTCCTCGCGCAGCACCCGTCCGGTCGGGTTGACGGGCGTGTTCACGATCGCGAGCGTCGTCTCGGAGCTCACCGCGGCCGCGTACTCCTCCCAGTCGTGGGCGAGCGCGCACTCGCCGCCGGCGATCCGCACCACCTGCGGGAAGAAGAACGACGGAGCGTGCACGACCGAGCGGCGACCGAAGGCGGTGGCGACGAGGTGGAGCGCCTGCATGCCGCCGAGCGTGACCAGCACGCGCTCCGGCCCGACGCCGTGCAGCGAGCCGATCGCCTCGCGGAGCGCCACCGAGCCCTGGATCGGCGCGTACGCCGGCCTGCGGGCGGCGGCGGCCGCCGCCTCGACCACGTGCGGGGGCATGTCGGCGGCGGGGTGCCCTGCGAGCGGCAGCAGGTGCGGGTAGCGGTCGGCGAGCGACCGCGACGGCATCGGCTCCATCGTCACAGGGGTAGCTCGACGGGCGTGTGCTCGGCGAGCGAGCGTCGCGTGGCGAGGACGAGCTCGAGCGCTCGGTAGCCGTCGTCGGCGGGCGGGCGCGGCCCGCCGCGAACGGCGTCGAGGAACGCCTCGAGCATTCCGACCCAGCCGCCCCACTCCTCGGCGGAGGCGAGCGTGCTGGGAACGACAGGCGCCCACACGCGTGCGGGCTCGTACTCGCCCGCGTGCAGCGTGAGCACCGCCTGGTCCTCGACCGCGAGCCACGCGCCGTCGCCGAAGACCTCGAGGCGCTCCCACGGGTGCAGGCTGAGCGCGGCGGCGCTGGTGAGGATCGTCCCGACGGCTCCCTCGGCGAACTCGAGGGTGACGACGAGGCTCTCCCGCGCGCCGTCCGCCGCCACTGCGGTCAGCCGCCGGACGTCGCCCATGAAGTGCCGGGCGAGGTCGAAGACGTGCACGGTCCCCGACGAGAGCAGGTCGACGTAGTCGTAGCCGAGGACGAACTTCGCCGCGAGGAGCCGCGGTCGCGGCAGCTCGCCGGCATCGAGCAGGCGGCGCGCCTCGGCGTAGGGCGGCGAGTAGCGCTTGTTGCACGTCGTCAGCAGGACCCGCTCCGCCCGCTCGGCCGCGCGACAGATCGCGGCCGCCTCGGCGAGCGAGCGTGCGATGGGCTTCTCCACGAGAACGTGCGCGCCCGCCTCGAACGCCGCGATCGCGAGCTCCGCATGCGCGTCGTCGGAGCTCGCGACGATGACGGCGTCGGGCTCCCGCTCTCGCAGGAGCGCGGCGGAGTCGGCGTACGACGGCACGCTCCAGATCGAGGTCAGCTTCTCGCGCTGCCGCGGATCGAGCGCGCTCACGGCCACGAGCTCGACCGGTTCCCACCGCGTACGGAGCTGTGCGATCGCGGGGAGGTACTTCGACTGCGCGACGCCTCCGGCGCCGAGGACGGCGAGGCGCACCGGCGCCCGCGCCGCACGCTCCGGGTCGTACGCGACGCGGTAGACGTCGGCTCGCTCGAACAGCGCCCGCCTGTCCAGGTGGGCCCAGAACCCCACGCGCCTAGTCGAGGAGGTCGGCGGTCGGCGCGTCCGTCGGGAGCACGGAGCGGTTGAGGATCGACTGCTCCTCGAGGAGGTTCAGGTCGCGCTCGACGAACGGGTGCCGCTCGCACTCCGCCTCGTCGAGCACGACGCCGAGGCCGGGACCCTGCGGAATGGCGACGCGCCCGTCCTCGACCTCGATCGACGGCAGCGCGACGAGGCTGCGCCACGGCGCGTCGAGAGGAGCGAACATCTCCTGCAGGAGGAGCGTCGGGGCGAGGGCGGCGACCTGGAGGGTGGCCGCGGTGGCGATCGGGCCGGAGGCGTTGTGCGGCGCGAACGCGACGAACGCTGCATCCGCGGCCGAGGCGGTGGAGAGCAGCGGGCCGATCCCTCCGACGTGGATCACGTCCGGCTGGATCACCGCGACTCCCCGCGAGTCGATCAGGAGCTTGCACTCGCGCGCGCTGTAGCAGCGCTCGCCGGCCGCGATCGGCACGCGGACGGCCTCCGCGACCGAGCGGAGCGCCGCCGTGTCACCGGCCGGGACCGGCTCCTCGAACAGCAGCGGGTCGAACGGCTCGAGCGCACGGCCGACCCGGATGGCGCTGTGGAGCCCGAACCGGCCGTGCCCCTCGATCAGCAGGCCGACCTTCGCCCCGACCGCCTCGCGGACGGCCGCGACGCGGCCGAGCGCCTCGGCGAGCTCCTCCTCGGAGATGGTCGTCCCGGCCGAGCCGAACGGATCGAACTTCAGCGCGCCGTATCCGGACGCGACCGTCTGGGCGGCCCGCTCGGCGAACTCCTCCGGCGTCCGTGCTCCGAAGTACCACGCGTTGGAGTAGACGCGTGCGGAGTCGCGTACCCGGCCACCGAGCAGCGTGTGCACCGGCGCCTCGAGGCTCTTGCCGAGGATGTCCCAGAGCGCCATCTCGATCCCGCCCGCCGCTGAGCTCACCACCGGCCCGGCGTCCCAGTAGCCGCGACGCGTGACGAGATCCAGCAGGTCGCGGACGCGGCGCGGGTCTCGTCCGAGGAGGCGGCGCGCCATGTCCTTGACCGCGCCCTCGACCGCGTGCTCACGGCCCTCGACGGTGCACTCGCCGTATCCCACCAGGTCGGAGTCGGTGTCGATGCGCAGGAAGACCCAGTTGCGCCAGCTCCCGTCGACCTTGAAGACGTTGATGTCGACGATCCTCATCGTCGCGCTGAGCTGGGACGGGATCGGCGGGCGCGCATAGCCGTCAGACGGCGCTCGGAGTCGGCGAGATGGTCGCGCATGGCGCGCTCGGCCCGGGCGGGGTCGTGCTCGCCGATCGCGACGTAGATGAGCTCGTGCGCATGCAGCCCGGCACGCGCGGCCTGCCGGCTCCTTCGGAAGCTCTCGGCGATCGTGTGCTCGATCACCTTGACGAGCGGCGCGAGCAGGGTGGAGAGGAAGGGGTTGTGCGACGCCTCCGCGACCGCGACGTGGAAGCCGAGATCGGCGGCGGTCCACTTCCGCTCGTCGCGTCCCGCCGTCCGCATCGCCTCGAGACAGCCGGCGATCTGGGCGACATCGTGCTCGCTGGCGCGTTCTGCCGCGAGATACGCGGTCATCGACTCGATCGCCAGGCGCGCCTCGTACACCTTCGCGATCGGCTCGATTCCCTCCGCGGCGACCCGCAGGTGCCGGAGCACGGCTTCGGTCAGGTGGTCGGCGTCGGGCCGCTTCACGAAGGTTCCGCTGCCGCTGACCGTCTCGAGCAGTCCGCGCTCGCGGAGCTGGGCCAGCGCCTCGCGCACGACCGGGCGGCTGACGCCGAACTGGCGCGAGAGCGACTCCTCCGAAGGCAGCTTCGCCCCCGGCTCGAGCGCGCCGGAGAGGATCCAGTCCTCGATCTGGGCGACGAGCGCCTCGAGGAGGCTGAGGCGCTGGAGGGGTTGGATGGGTGCGACCGGCATGAGCAGCTCCTGTCAGGCTACCGAGCAGCCTAGTTGCCTTTCAGATCTCGGTCAAACGCTGTAGAATCGCCGCGTTCGTCCATTTCGAGGAGAGGAGGGCGGGTGATGAAGCTCGTGAGAAGTGGCAGGCGTGCCGTCTTGGGAGCGTCGTTCGCCGCGGTGCTGGCGCTCGCGGTCGCGATCCCCTCGCTTTCGTTGGCCGGGACGAGCGGCAAGCACGTCTCGCAGTCGATCGTCTGGCTCGAGCTCGGCTCCGGTAACCCGTACTGGGACGCGCAGCATCAGGCGGCGGACACCTACCTGAGCTCGCTCGGCTACTCGTTCAAGTCGGTCAGCGGCCAGGGCAAGCCCGAGAGCCAGTCGGCGACGCTCCGCCAGCTCGCCGACCAGCACGTGAACGTCGTGATGCTCAACCCGGTCGATCCGAAGGCGCTCGTGCCGGCGGTCAAGTACGCCGAGAGCAAGGGGACGAAGGTCCTCAGCGTCTATGCGTCGATGCCGGCCGCGAACGCGAGCGTCGTCTTCGACGAGATTCGTTCCGGCCGCGTGGCGGCGCAGTACGCGCTCGGGCTGCTGAAGCAGCGCTACGGCAAGGTGGCCGGGAAGGTCGCGGTGCTCGAGGGGATCCTCGGCCAGCCCGCCAGCGATCTCCGTGCGAAGGGCTTCATCGACTACATGAAGCAGCACGGGGTCGACATCGTGTCGACCCAGCCGACGGACTGGACCGCCGACAAGGCGTCCGCGACGATGCAGGACTGGCTCGTGAAGTACCCGGACCTGTCGATGGTCTACGGGCTCAGTGACACCATCACCGTCCCCGCGATCAACGTCGCCCAGCGGCAGAACCGGCTCTGCACGCAGCAGTCGGACTGGACGAAGAATCCGAACTGCATCATCTTCGTCTCGGTCGACGGCATCTTCCTGAACGAGGTCGTGAAGGGTCGGCTCTATTCGGACGAGCTGTACTCGCCGTACTGGACCGGGTACGCGTTCTCGAAGTACGCTGTCGCGCTTGCGAAGGGGCAGAAGATCAAGAAGCTGAACATGGTCGACTCGATGCTCGTGACGCCGAAGAACGCGGCGTGCGTGGCGAAGATGGCGTCCGATATGCAGACTCACTTGAAGACCTTCCCCTTCGTCGGCTCCCTCCAGAAGATCGCGAGCACGAAGTACCACTGCGCTGTACTCGACGCAAACCAGTAGGCCTCACACCCGGCGCCCCTCGTTCTCTCCGGACGAGGGGCGCCTCCCTCGTGAGGCGAACGATATGACGAGCAACGTCCCGCTCCTCCGCATCTCGGGGCTGACGAAACGCTTCCCCGGGACGCTCGCTCTCGACGGGGTCGACCTCAGCGTCGACCGGGGGCGGGTCCACGGCCTCGTCGGCGAGAACGGGGCGGGGAAGTCGACCCTCCTCAAGATCCTCGCGGGAGACTACCAGCCGTCCGCCGGGCGCATCGAGCTCGACGGGGACGAGGTCCACGTCGGGACCCCGCGCCGCGCGCACGAGCTCGGGATCGGGATCGTCTACCAGGAGCTCAGCCTGCTCACGAACCTCTCGGTGGCCCACAACATCTCGCTCGGGAGCGAGCCGACGAGCGGGCTCGCGATCGACGAGCGTGCGCTCGTCGAGACCGCGCGCCGCGTGCTGGACAGGATGGGCGTCGCGATCGACCCGGAGCAGAAGGTGGGCAAGATCCCGCTCGCGGAGCGGCAGCTCGTGGAGATCGCGAAGGTCCTCACGCTCCGGCAGCCGCGGCTCCTGATCTTCGACGAGCCGACGGCTGCGCTCGGCCAGGCCGACGTCGAGCGCCTCTTCCGGATCATCGAGGCGCTGCGCGACGAGGGCGTCGCGATCATCTTCGTCAGCCACCGCTACCGCGAGGTCCTGCGCATCTGCGACAAGGCCACCGTCCTCCGGAACGGTCGCGTCGTCGCCGAGGTCGCCTGCGCCGAGACGTCGGTCGAGCACCTCGTGGAGCTCACGCTCGGCGAGCGGGTCGCTGCTGCGTTCCGCCGCCAGTGGCGCAGCGAGCGCCCCGGCGAGCCGGTGCTCGAGCTCTTCGGCCTCGAGGTCGGCTCGCGCGTGCGCGGCGTCGACCTGACCGTGCGGCGCGGCGAGATCGTGAGCATCTGCGGCCTGCTCGGCTCCGGGCAGAGTCACCTCGCGCGTGCGGTCGCAGGCGATGCTCCCGACGTCGCGGGCACGATCCGGGTGAAGGGGGTCGAGGCGATCCCACGCTCTCCGCGCCACGCCCTCCGCCTCGGCGTCGCTCTGATCACGGAGAACCGACAGGAGGAGGGTCTCTTCCCGGACATGCCGGTGCGCGCGAACATCACCATCGCGTCGCTCGCCCGCGTCGCCGCCGGCCGGATCCTGCGCCTCATCGATCCGCGTCGCGAGCGGCGCCTCGCGGCCGAGGCGGCCGCGGCGACCGGGATCGCGCAGAAGGCCCTCGGCCGCCGCGTGCGCCTGCTGTCGGGCGGCAACCAGCAGAAGTCGCTCCTCGCGCGGTGGCTCATGCGGCGCGCCGACGTCCTGGTGCTGATCGAGCCGACACGCGGCGTCGACGTCGGCGCCAAGCTCGAGATCTACCGCGAGCTGGAGGAGCTCGCACGCCGCGGCGCCGGCGTGCTCGTCGTCTCCACCGACATCCTGGAGACGATGGCGCTCTCGGATCGGGTCGTCGTCCTCTACCAGGGGCGCGTCGCCGGCGTCTTCGATCCGCGGATCGCGACCGAGCAGGACCTGCTCCTCGCGATGCAGGGGACGCTCCCGCGTGTGGAGGCGGTGACGTGACGGTCGGGGCGACGAGCGTCCGCGCGCGCCGGGCCGCCGACCGTGCCGCGCTCGCCGACCGGGCGCGCTGGCTCGCCGAGACGCTCGGGATCGTCGCGGTCGCCGGCGCGCTCGTCCTCGCGTTCGGGCTCACGTCCAGCCAGTTCCTGCTCGCGGAGAACGTCCGGAACATCTTCGTCCAGATCTCGGTCGTCGGCGTCGCCGCGATCGGCGAGACGCTCGTGATGCTCGCCGGCGGGCTCGACCTCTCCGTCGGGTCGGTGGTCCTCCTCAGCGAGGTGATCAGCGCCGACCTGACCGCGACGCACCACCTCGCATGGCCGGTCGCCCTCCTCGCGGCGCTCGGCGCCGCGGGCGGAATCGGGCTGCTGAACGGCGTCCTCGTCGGGGTCGTCGGGATCGAGCCGATCCTCGCCACGCTCGGAACGCTCCTCGTCGCCGCCGGCCTCGGCCAGCTCATCCTCGGCTTGCGCTACCTCCAGGTCGGCAACCCGGTGTTCAACGACCTCGCGGTGAAGAACGTCCTCTTCAACCTGCCGATCATGGTCGTGGTCATGCTCGCCCTCTACGCCCTCGCCGCGTTCGTCGTTCGGATGACGGCGTTCGGCCGGATGGTCTACGCGGTCGGCGGGAACCGTCGAGCGGCGCGGCTGTCGGGGCTGTCGCTCGTCGGCGTCACGGTCGGCGTGTACGTGGTCGCGGGGGTCCTGTCCGGCGTCGCGGGCTTCCTGAACGTCGCGCAGACCGGGCTCGTGAGCCAGAACGACGGCATGGGGATGGAGTTCCAGGCGATCATCGCGGCGCTCGTCGGCGGTCTCAGCGTCACGGCCGGCGGCGTCGGGCGCGTGGAGCGCACGCTCCTCGGGGCCCTGATCGTCGGGATGATGACGAACTACCAGACGATCAAGGGGATCGACCCGTCCTTCCAGCAGGCGTTCCTCGGCGGCCTGCTCGTCGCCGCGATCCTCGCCGACCGTCTCCTGCGAGGACGGCAGTGAGCACGCTGAGGCGGCGGCTGTTCGCGAAGAGCCGCATCGACACGTGGTTCCTCCTGATCATGACCGCGGTTCTGCTCGGCGTCTTCCGGATCGTCCAGCCGGGCTGGCTCAACGGCCGGACGGTGCAGAACCTCGTGATCCAGAACGCTCCCCTCGCCCTCGTCGCCGTCGCGATGACGTTCTCGATCGTGTCGCGGCACATCGACCTCTCGCCGGGGTCGATGATCGCGCTCGCCGGGGCGGTGATCGGGCTCGTCTACACGGCGCAGGGGAGCCTCGGTCTCGCGCTCGCGGCCGGCGTCGGCACGGCGCTGGGTGTCGGCCTCCTGAACGGGATCCTGGTCGCGGTCGTCGGGCTGAACGCCGTGATGGTCACGCTCGCCGCGTACATCTGGGCCCGGGGGCTCTCGATCGGGGCCAACAACGGCAATCCGATCGACGTCGGCGGCGGTCTGGCGACGGTCGTCAACGCAAGCTGGCACGGCTTCACGCTCACCGCGCCCGTCGTCGTCGCCGCGTACGTCGGTGGATGGCTTCTGCTCCGGCGCACGAAGATGGGTCTCTACACCTACGCGATGGGCGGGGATCCGGTCGCTGCGCGTCGTGCCGGGATCAACACGTCGCTCTACACGGTGCTCATCTTCCTCTTGATGGGGTCGATGATCGGCGTTGCCGCGGTCATCACGGTCGGACAGCTCGGATCGGCGCAGTCGACCGCGGGTCTCGGACTCGAGCTGGACGCGATCATCGCCGTCGTGATCGGTGGTACGCGCCTCGCCGGTGGCGAGGGGAGCGTCGGCCGGACGGCGCTCGGGGTCGTCTTCCTGAGCATCCTCAACAGCGGTCTTCTGAACCTCGGCCTGACCGACGACTACTTCCAGCTCTACCGGGGGCTCGTGCTGCTCACGGTGCTCTCGGTGCAGATCGTCGTCCGCCGGATGACCGACGAGGAGGAGCGGCGCAAGCGCGAGCAGGAGCAGCTCGCCGCGGCGCTGGCGGCGACGTGACGCGGCGCGAGCTGATGCGGCGCGTGGGCAACCTCGCGCAGGTCGGCGGCGTCGAGCTCGTCCGACACGAAGACGGACATGCTCGGGGTGTTCGCTCGGTGGTCGTGCGCACCGGGAGCGGGCTCTCGTTCGCGGTCGTTCCCGACCGCGGCCTCGACGTCGGCTTCGCCGAGTTCCGGGGCGTCGGCCTGTGCTGGTTGCCGCCCAAGGGGCTCGCCGGCCCGTGGCACTACGAGGGCGACCTCGACCCGACGGCGTGGCTTCGCGTCGGGCTCGGAGGCCTCTTCAACACCGCGGGCCTCGTCTCGATCGGGGTTCCCCAAGAGATCGACACCTCCTCGTTCGGCTTCACGCAGCGGCTGAGCGCGCGCTACGGCACGCACGACCGCATCGCCGTGACGCCCGCGAGCCGCTTCGCCTACGACGAGCGCTGGGAGGGCGAGCGGTGCGTGCTCGCCGTCGAAGGCGTCGTCCGGCAGGACATCGCCTACGGGGAGAACCTCTCCCTGACCCGTCGGTACGAGACGGAGCTCGGCGCCAGCTCGGTTCGGCTCGTCGACCTGGTCGCGAACGAGGGATTCTTCGAGACGCCCCACCAGCTGCTCTACCACTTCAACCTCGGCTATCCGCTCGTCGACGAGGGCGCCGAGCTCGTCGCGTCCGCGGTGGAGGAACCGGAGACGCTCGGCTACGCGACCGCCGGCGGGCGGGAGCCGGAGGACTGGCGCACCGTCACCGCACCGCAGCCGGGCTTCACGTTCGGCGGCTACGTCGTGTCGCTGAAGCGCGACACCGCCGGCAGGTCGGCGGTCGCGCTCGTCAACCGCCGCCTGCGTGACGGGATCGGCTTCTACGTGAGGTGGGACGCGGCGGCGCTCCCGGCGTACCTCGCGTGGCGGATGATGCGAGAAGGGCTGTACGCGATCGGGATCGAGCCGGCGACGAACCCGTTCGGCAACCCGGCGGAGCTCGTCGAGCAGGGGTATCCGGTGATGCTCGCTCCCGGAGAGAGCCGCCGGTACGAGCTCGAGTTCGGGATCCTCGACGGCGGCGAGGCGATCGACGCGTTCGTGGGGTCGCTGCCGTGACGGTCGCCGCGTGCAGGATCGCCCACTACCGGCTGCCGCGCGAGGTCTGGTGGCCGGAGGGCCCGATCGGAGCGAGCGCGTACGAGATCCTCGATGTCGAGCTCGTGACGTGCGAGGTCGAGACCGACGACGGAGTGATCGGATCCGGCTTCACGTACACCGTCGGGCGCGGCGGCTCTGCCGTGCGCGCGCTGCTCGAGGACGTCATCGCTCCCGAGCTGATGGGACGCGAGCCGCGCGACGTCGAGGCCATCTGGCACGAGCTGCGCACAAAGCTCCACTTCGTCGGGCTCGGAGGCGTCGCCGCCGTGGCGATCGCAGCCGCCGACATCGCGCTGTGGGACGCGCTCGCGGTCGCCGCGGGCTTGCCGCTGTACCGCTACCTCGGTGTCCACCGGGCGTCTCTGCCCGCATACGCGAGCGCGGTCAACCTCGCCCTCTCCACCGGCGAGGTCGCCGAGCAGATGGCCGGCTACCGCGGGAGGGGCTTCCGGGCGGTGAAGATGAAGGTGGGGAAGCCGTTCCGGGAAGACGTCGAGCGCGTGCGCGCGGTACGCGAGGCGATCGGCGACGACTGCGAGCTCTACCTCGACGCGAACATGGCCTGGGACGTGGCGGAGGCGGCGCGGCGGCTGCGCGCGTTCGAGCGCTACGACGTCGGCTGGCTCGAGGAGCCGTTCCCGCCCCACGACGTCGACGGGTACGCGACGCTGCAGCGGCTGACCGCGACTCCGCTCGCCGCGGGCGAGACGCTCTTCACGCCGGACGAGTTCACGCCCTACTTTCGGCGCTCCGCGATCAGGGTCCCTCAGCCGGACGTGATCCGGCTCGGCGTCACCGGCTGGCGCCGGGTCGCGGCCGCCGCGCTCGGCGCCGGGTTGCCCGTGGCCCCGCACTTCATCCCGGAGATCCACGTCCACCTCGCGTGTGCGGTGCCGAACGCGCTCAACCTCGAGTACCTGCCGATCTTCGAGCGCCTCCTCGAGCGGCCGCTCGAGGTTCGCGACGGCCGCGCGGCGCCGCCGGAGTCGCCCGGACACGGGATGCGCTTCTCGGCGCAGACGCTCGTCCCGTACCGGCAGGGCGAGCGGGAGGTACGGGGCCGCTGATGGAGACCGCACCGACGAGCATGCGCCGGCGCGAGACGATCGCGGACCTGCACGTCGTCGACGCCGACGTGCACATCCACGAGGACCCGGCTGCGCTCGCCGAGTACGCGCTTCCGCCCTGGGACGTCGCCCTGCGCGAGATCGCGAAGGTCGAGGAGCGCTACCTCGACCTGCCCGGGATGACGCCGCGGGCGGAGTTCCGCGTGCCGTTTCCAGGCGGGTCGAACCGGCGCCAGATCGTGGAGTCGGCCGGCGAGCTCCGGGCGTCTCTCGACGACCTGAGCGTGAGCAAGGCGGTGCTCTTCCCCGATCACCTGCTGTACCTCGCCATGGTGCGCGATCCCGACTTCGCCGTCGCGCTGGCGCGCGCGTACAACGAGTGGCTGCGCGAGCGCTGGCTGCTCGAGGAGCCGACGCTGAAGGGTGCGCTCGTGATTCCGCCGCAGGGTCCCGAGGCGGGCGCAGCGGACATCCGGCGGCATGCCGACCACCGCGAGTTCGTCTGCGTCTATCTGCCGGCATCGGGCGTCCGCCCTCTGTACGGTCACCGCCAGTACGACGTCGTCTACGAAGCCGCCTCCGAGGTCGGCCTGCCGATCGCGCTGCACTCGGTCGAGGCGGTGTTTCCCGTCTTCCCGTTCGAGCTGAACGAATTTCGGACGACATTCGGCACGCATGCCGTCGCGCATCCGTTCTCGATGATCGCGAACATGGTGAGCATGCTCGAGACCGGGGTACCCGCGCGGTTTCCCGACCTGCGGATCGCGTTCATGGAGGCGGGGTGCGGTTGGATCCCGTTCGTCCTGCACCGTCTCGACAAGGAGTACATCGAGCGCCGCCGCGAGGTCCCGCTGTTGCAGGAGCGGCCGAGCCACTACGTCAAGCGCTTCTTCTACGGCACCCAGCCGGTCGAGGAGCCCGAGCGCCTCGGGGACATCGTCAAGCTGTACGAGCTCTTCGACGGCGAGAATCAGGCGATGTTCGCCTCGGACTGGCCGCATCACGACTTCGACCATCCGAGCTACTTCTTCGGCTTGCCGTTCACGCCGGAGGCGCGGCGGAAGATCATGGGCGAGAACGCGATCCGCTTCTTCGGACCCGAGGTCGCATGAGCGAGTACACCGTCTGCGCCGTGGACGAGCTGCCGGAGGGGACGCATCGCGTGGTCAGAGCGGGGAGGCGCGAGCTCGGCGTGTTCAACATCCGCGGCGAGCTCCACGCGATTCCGAACCTCTGTCCCCATCAGCGCGGACCCCTCTGCCGGGGCAGCGTCGCCGGCGCCCTCGACTACGGCCCGCACACGGGTTGGCGGCTCGCGTGGATCTGGGACGGCGAGGTGGTCACCTGCCCGTGGCACTCGCTCGAGTTCCACGTGCCGACCGGCCAGTGCCTCGCGTTGCCGGACGTGCGGTTGCGGAAATTCGAGGTGCGGAGGGTCGGCGACGACGTGCGGGTGGTCGTATGACGGAAGCCGACGCGCTGGCAGCGGTCGGCACCAGGCCGCTGCTCGACGGCCACGTCGTGATCCTCACGGGCGCGACGGGCGGGATCGGCCGGTCGATCGCGCGGATGCTCGTCGCCGCGGGAGCGAAGGTCGCTCTCACCGACCGGGGAGACGACGAGGTCGCCGAGCTCGCGCGCGAGCTGGGCGTCTTCGGGGCGGCATGCGACGTGGCGTCCCGCGACGCCTTCGCCCGCTTCCACGCCCGGGTCGAGTCGCTGCTCGGCCCGGTCGACGGCGTCGTCAACTGCGCGGGACTCTGGGCGCCGGCACCGTACGACGAGGTCGGCGACCGCGCGTACGCCGAGACGCTGGACGCGAACCTGAAGACGGCCTTCGTCGCCTGTACGGTCGTCCTCCCGGGAATGGTGGCACGTGGCTCGGGATCCGTCGTCAACTTCGCCTCGACGGCCGGCGAGTTCGGATCGGTACGTCCGGCCGCGCACTACGCGGCCGCGAAGGGAGGCGTGATCGCGCTCACGAAGTCGCTCGCGCGCGAGGTGTCGCCCGCGGGCGTGCGGGTGAACGCGGTCTCTCCCGGCCCGGTCGACACGCCGGCGCTCCTCGCCGCAACCGCGGAGGAGCGGGCCATCGCGGCCGCGCGGACGCTCTTCGATCGGCTCGGGCAGCCGCACGAGGTCGCCGGCGCGTGCGTGTTCCTGCTCTCGCCTCTCTCGACGTTCGTGACGGGCGCCGTACTCCGGGTCAACGGAGGCTCGCTCCTGTGACGGCGCCGGCGGCCAGCGTCGTCCGTCAGGCGCCGTTCGGCGAGGCGCTCGTCGCGCTCGGGGCGCAGCGGCCCGACGTCGTCGTCCTCTCGGCCGACCTCGCCAAGTACACGGACGTGGCGCCCTTCGCCGAGGCGTTTCCGGAGCGGTTCTTCCAGGTCGGGATGGCCGAGGCCAACATGATGGGCGTCGCCGGCGGGCTGGCGAAGGTCGGACTGCTGCCGTTCGCCGTCACCTACGGCGTGTTCGCGACGCGGCGCGCGTACGACCAGATCGCGATGGCGCTCGCGACGGGGCCGAGCCGGGGCGTCGTCGTCGCCTTCCTCCCCGGCATCACGACGCCCTTCCGGGCCACGCACCAGGCGATCGACGACCTGGCGCTGATGCGCGCGCTGCCGGGCATGGTCGTGATCGATCCGGCCGACGCCACCGAGCTTGCGGCCGCGGTCCCGGCGGCCGCCGCGTGGGATGGCCCCGTCTACGTGCGTGGCCTCCGGGGAGCGGTCGCGCAGGTGTTCGACCCGGACGGGTTCGAGCTCGTCATCGGCCGGGCGCGCGAGGTGCGCAGCGGGGGTGACGCCGGGATCGTCGCGACGGGGCTCGCGACCCAGTGGGCGCTCGAGGCGGCGACCGTGCTCGCCGACCGCGGCGTCGACGCGGCCGTCCTCCACGTGCCGACGTTGAAGCCGGTCGACGGGGATGCGATCGCCGAGTTCTGCTCGCGCTTCGAGACGGTGACGACGGTGGAGAACCACTCGACGATCGGCGGGGTCGCGTCCGTCGTCGCGGAGTCGCTCGCGGCGCGGGGCGTCGGCACCCGCGTGGTCGCGCTCGGCGTCCCCGACCGCTGGGCGCCCGCCGGCTCGCTCGACTTCATCCGCGGTCTGCTCGGGCTCGACGCCGAGGGAATCGCGCGGACGGTGGCCGGATGAGCGCCGACCTCGCCGCGCGCGCCCACTCGATTCGGCGGACGGTGATCCGCATGTGCATGGGACGTGGCCAGGGCTACGCGGGGCAAGGGCTCGCGCTCGCCGAGCTCGTGGCCGCGCTCTACTTCAGCGAGCTTCGCTCCGGCGTCGACCACCTCGTGCTGTCCACCGGCCACAGCGCGATCGCGCTCTTCGCCGGGCTGCACGAGCTCGGGGTCTACGACCTCGAGGAGCTCCAGACGTACGGGATGGACGGCTCTCGCATCGAGGAGAGTCCGCTCGAGGGGACGCCGGGCTTCGAGATCACCGGCGGCTCGCTCGGTCAAGGCCTGTCACAGGCGGTGGGCATGGCCCTGGGCGAGCGGCTCCTCGGCCGCGGCGGACGCGTCTACTGCCTGCTGTCCGACGGCGAGCTCCAGGAGGGCCAGGTGTGGGAGGCGGCGATGTGCGCCGGTCACTACCGGCTCGACAACCTCGTCGCCCTCGTCGACGACAACAAGATGCAGGCAGACGGCGCCACCGCCGAGGTGATGACGGTCGAGCCGATCGCGGACAAGCTGGCCGCGTTCGGGTTCGCCGTCCGCCGGATCAACGGGAACGACCTCGACGCGGTGCTCGACGGGCTCGCCTGGGCACGCGCGGAGCGGGGGCGTCCCGCCGCGCTCGTGTGCGAGACGGTGCCGGGCAAGGGCGTGCCGAGCTTCGAGGTGTACGAGAAGGTGCACTACATCCGGGCCGGTCGCGACGTCTGGGAGCGCGCGCTCGCCGAGCTCGGCGCGGGCCGTCGCTGAGGAGCGGTCACCCGAGCAGGCGGCGCGCAAGCTCGACGTAGACGCGCGTTGCCCGCTCGAGCTCCGCGACCTCGACGTACTCGACGTCCGCGTGCGCCCCGGCTCCGGCGGGCCCGTGGTAGACGGTCGGGATGCCGGCGGCGCTCCAGATCGCGCCGTCCGCCACCGCCTTGACGCCCACCGGCTCGAGCTCCTCGCCGGCGGCCTGCCGGAGCGCCTCGACGAGCGGATGGGCCGGGTCGATCGCGTAGGCGTCGCGCACGAGCCGCAGCTCGAGCTCGATCGCGCAGCCGGTCTCGCGGGCGACCTCGCCGAGCAGCGCGCGGTACTCCTGCTCGACGGCGGCGAGCGTCGTCCCCGGCGCCCAGCGCCGCGTGCCGACGAGCCGGCAGGTGGTCGGGTGCCGGTTGTAGAAGTCGCCGCCGTGGACCTCGCCGAGGAAGTACGTCTCGGCGCCGACCCACGGGTGCTCGACCGCGGCGAGCTCGTCCCGCCGCCGGCGGATCGCCTCGATCACCCGGCCCGCGGCATGGAGCGGATGCGGCGTCCCCGGCGGTACCTGCAGCTCGTGGGTCGCCATCCCCGGGCGCGAGATCGTGATCTCCGCCGTCGCCTGGCCCATGTGCGCGACGACGACGGAGCCCGGCGGCGTCAGCTCGCCCACGACCGCGTAGTCGGCCCGGAAGCCCTCCGCCAGGAGACGGGCGAGGTCTTCGCCGCGGCCTGCCGGCGCCTCGTGCAGCCCGGTCGCGACGATCGCGAGCTCGCCCGCGAGGTCGCGGCCGAGCGCCCGCCCCGCCTCGAGCGCCGACACGAGCGCTCCCTTCATGTCGGCCGCCCCGCGCCCGTAGACGCGGCCGGCCTCGATCCGCGCGGGGCCGGCGTGCGGGACCGGGACGGTGTCGAGGTGGCCGCTCAGCACGAGCCGGGGGCCGGGCCGCTCGCCGCGGAGCACGCCGACGACGGTCGGCGCGGCCGGGAAGGCGCCGTCGCGGAGCTCGACCTCGAAGCCGGCCTCGCGCAGCCACGCCGCGTAGAGGCGCGCCGCGCCCGCCGTGTCCCCGGTCGGGCTCGCCACCCGGACGAGCGCGAGCGTGCGCTCGGCGAGAGTCACGCCGGGACGACCGGGAGCACGAGGCGCGAGGGCCGAGCCGCGTCCGAGAAGACCGTCTGCTCGGCCCTGACCGGCTTCGCGCGGGCGCCGATCGGGTCGCCGGTGTTCGGGTTGCGCTCGAGCCGCGGGAAGTTCGACGACGAGACGTCGAGCCGGATCCGGTGGCCTCGGGCGAACAGGTTCGACGTCGGCGGCAGGCGCAGCGTCACCCGGTACGGGGTGCCCGGCTCCATCATCACCTCGCGGTCGAATCCCTCGCGGTAGCGGGTGCGGATCACCGAGTCGTTGATCAGCATGTCGTAGCCCTCGGGGTAGTCCTCGTTCGGCGGGTAGACGTCGACGAGCTTCGCGGTGAAGTCGGTGTCGACGGCGCTCGAGGCGATCCACAGCTCGACCTCGATCGGGCCCGTCACCTCGACCGGCTCCTCGAGCGGCTCGGTCTGGTAGACGAGCACGTCGGCGCGCTCGGACAGCCGCCGTCCCGGCGCCCTCGCGGTGAAGAACGCCTCCGACTCCCTCTGGTCGGCGGGGCCGGGGGTCATGATGTTGCGCAGGAGGAGCGCCGGGTTCAGCAGGCGCATCCACATCGGCTCGAGCCCCTCGCCCGGCGGCGGGAGCTCGCCGACCGCGCAGTAGTTGCCGCCGATCGTCGGCACCGGGTCGTCGGGGTCGTAGGTGAAGTGGCGGGCGGCGCCGTCGGCCGCCGGCGGCGCGAGTCGCAGCGAGCCGTCCCCGTGCAGGTAGAAGGAGGTCGTGCGGGCCCGCGCGAGCGGCCACTCGCGCTCGTCGCGCCAGCGGCCGCCGTGGTCGAGCTTCCCCTCGGCGGTCCGCCGGCCGCTGCCACCGCCCATCACGAAGATGCGCACGGGCGGGTCGTCGAGCGGGGGCCCGTCGCGGAGGTGGGCGTCGAAGAACCGGAGCTGCTCCTCGAAGTAGCGCCGGACGCCCCAGCGCGACGCCTCGCCGAAGTCGACGTCGAGCGTGTAGGTCGCGTCGCCGCGCATGCCGACGTGGCTCCACGGCCCGACGATCAGCCGCTGCGGCGAGCGGTTCTTCGCCCGCATCGCCGCGAAGTACTCGCTCATCGCGTGCGGGAAGCCGTCGAACCAGCCGGTGGTCATCGTCGCCGGGATGTCCGCGTGCTCGTGCCAGAAGCGGGTGAAGTCGTTCTCCTTGCGCGCCCACCACTCGTCGTAGGCGCCCCGGGTGCAGTAGTGCTCGAGCGTCTCGTCGAGGCTCGGAACGTGTCGCAGCGCGAGCTCGCCCTTGTGCCACGGCCAGCCCCAGAAGAGCTGGCGCAGGTTGCGCAGGTCCTCCCAGACCTCCTCCTGCTTGGCCGGGTCGTCCTGCACCTCCTGCGCGTCGGCCGCGTGGATGTACAGCGCCCAGAACATGTGGAGCTGCATCGCGCCGCCCTCGCGCGTCTGGTGGTGGTACGTGCAGGTCGGCGCGACGTCGGGCCAGATCGCCGTCAGGTGGGGCGGCGACTCGAGCGCGGTGCGGATCTGGGTGATGCCGGCGTAGGAGCTGCCGACCATGCCCGTGCGGCCGTTCGACCAGGGCTGCGCCGCGATCCACTCGATCGTGTCGTAGCCGTCCTCGCCCGTGTGCGGCGTCGCGCTGTGGAAGTACTCCTTCGTGCCCTCGGACCGGTGCCGGTCGCGCAGGTCCTGCAGGACGACCGCGTACCCGTGCGGGACGAAGAAGTCGGCGATCTCCGTGTACCGCCGCTCCGTCTTGTCGTACGGGGTGATGCAGACGATCGTCGGCCAGCGGCCCGGAACGAGCTCGCCGTCGCGCGCGGGACGGTACAGGTCGGTGGCGAGGCGGACGCCGTCGCGCATCCGCACCATCACGTCCTTCGAGACGACGATCCCGTACTCGGTGCTCATGGGCTCCTTTCGATCCAGATGTTCCCGACGTCGTCGACGCGCGCGGTGTAGCTCGGGTGGACGACGGTGGTCGAGTCGAGCTCCTCGACGACCGCCGGCCCGGCGAGACGCGCCCCCGCGGGCAGCGCGTAGCGGTCGTGGACGGCGCAGTCGACGTAGCCGCCCGCTTCGGCGAAGTAGACGCGGCGGGTCGCCTTCGGCGGGGGCGCGTCGCCCCGCTCGAGGGTGCGGAGCGGCGGCCTCGCGATCCGGCCGACGGTCTGGAGCCGGACGCCCACGCACTCCACCGGCTCCGTCTCGGCGCTGAAGCCGTAGGTGCGGTCGTGCTCGGCGTGGAACCGCGCCGGCAGGTCGTCGCCGGCCGGCACGGTCAGCTCGTAGCTCTGGCCGACGTAGCGCAGGTCGAGCTGTCGGACGAACTCGATCCGGTCGGGTGCGACGCCCTCCGCCGCCATCTCCTCGGCGCCCGCGCGCTCGAGCTCCGCGAACGCGTGCTCGAGCTCGGCCGGGTCGAGCTCCTCCAGCCTGCGCATGATCGTGCGGGCGGCGTCGCGCTTGAGGTCGGTCGCGAGCAGGCCGGTCGCGGAGAAGATCCCGGGGCTTCGCGGCACGAGCACGGTCGGCATCTCGGCGTCGCGGGCGAGCGCGTTCGCGTGCACGGGGCCCGCGCCGCCGAACGCGACGAGCAGGAAGTCGCGCGGGTCGTAGCCGCGCTGGACGGAGATCAGGTGGAGCGCGTTCACCATCGCCGCGTTCGCGATCTCGACGATCCCGTTCGCCGCCTCGACGAGCGACAGGCCGAGCGGCCGCGCGCACCGCTCCTCGATCGCGCGCCGCGCGGCGTCGACGTCGAGCTCGAGCTCGCCGCCCAGGAAGTAGGACGGGTTCAGGCGGCCGAGGACGACGTTCGCGTCCGTCACCGTCGGCTCGACCCCGCCGCGGCGGTAGCAGACCGGCCCCGGGTCGGCGCCCGCGCTGCGCGGCCCGACCCGGAGCAGGCCGCCCGAGTCGACCCAGGCGATCGAGCCGCCGCCGGCGCCGATCTCGACGAGGTCGACGACCGGCGTGCGCACCGGGTAGCCGGCGAGCGACATGCCGCCGATGCCGGCGCCCGCGTGGGCGCCCACCTGGTAGTCCTTCGTCACCGACGGCCGGCCGTCCCGGATCAGGCCGACCTTCGCGGTCGTGCCGCCCATGTCGAAGGAGAGGATGTCCGGGCGGCCGATCCCGGCGCCGAGGTGGGCGGCGGCGATCACCCCCGCCGCCGGGCCCGACTCGACCATGAAGACGGGGCGCCGCGCGGCCGCGTCCGCGCCGAAGACGCCGCCGCTCGACTGCATGACGAGGAGCTTCGCGCCGATCCCCGCTTCGGCGAGCCGCCGCTCGATCCGCTCGAGGTACCGGCCGACGACCGGACGGACGACGGCGTTGATCACCGTCGTCGAGGCGCGCAGGTACTCGCGGAACTCGGGGGCGACCTCCGAGGAGAGCGACACCGGCACCCCCGGCAGCTCCTCGGCGAGGATCTCGCCGACCCGCCGCTCGTGCTCGGGGTTGACGTAGGCGTGGAGCAGGCAGACGGCGACCGACTCGACCCGCTCCCGGGCGAGCAGCGCCGCCGCGTCGCGGACCGAGCGCTCGTCGAGGGGCGTCAGCACCTCGCCCTTCGGGCCGAGCCGCTCGACGACGCCGACGGCGCGGTCCCGCGGGACGAGCGGCCTCGGCTTCTCGAACTGGGGGTCGTAGAGGGTGGGGCGCACCTGGCGGCCGATCTCGAGCAGGTCGCGGAAGCCCTCGGTGGTGACGAAGCCGCTGCGGGCGACCTTGCCCTCGATGATCGCGTTCGTCGCCACCGTGGTCGCGTGGACGACGAAGGTGACGTCCCGCGCGGTCACGCCCGCCTCGCGCAGGGCGCGCTCGACCGCCGCCATGAACCCTTCCGAGGGGTCCGCCGGCGTCGTCAGCGTCTTCGCGATCGCCACGTGCCCGGTGGCCTCGTCGATCAGGGTCGCGTCGGTGAACGTGCCGCCGATGTCGACCGCCACGCGCGCCGTCACAGGGCCGCTCCGTACACCGTGCGGGCACGCTCGAGGCTGATCTTCCCCTCGCGCACGTCGCGGGCGACGAGCGCGGGGTCCCGCTCGGACGGCGGGCCGTAGCCGCCCCCGCCGCAGGTGCGCACGCTGATCACGTCGCCCGGCTCCACCTCCACCGTCGTCTTCGAGGGCAGGCGCGTCTCGACGCCGCCGCGGACGAGCACGTACTCGGCGACGCTCCCCTCGCCGCCGCCGAAGGCGCCCCACGGGCCGCGGCGGTCGCGGTCGGCGAGGATCGTGTACGTCGTCGGGCGGTCGAACACGTAGTCCTTGCGCAGGCCGAGGCCGCCGCGGTAGCGTCCGGGGCCCTCCGAGTCGGGCCGGAGGGAGAGCGTGCCGATCCGCACCGGGTAGTTGAGCTCGGTCTCCTCGATCGGGGCGTTCTCGGTGTTCTGGCCGTGCGCCTGCACCGCGTCCGGCCCGTCGCTTCCGGCGCGGCCGCCGTAGCCGCCCGCGAACGTCTCGTAGAAGCAGACGTAGGTGCCCGCGGCGGCGTCGAGGCTGCCGAACCCGGCCTGGCACATCATCCCCTTCGTCCCCGCCGGGATCCGCTCCGGGAGCGCGGGCAGCACGGCGCGGAACAGGACCTCGACGAGCCGGTCGTGCGTCTCCCAGCCGCCGACGACGGGGCTCGGCCACGTGCAGTTCGTCACCGTGCCCGGCGGCGCGTCGACGGTGACG
>Ga0209810_1001272_pt1 | contig 39899 bp, 39 predicted proteins | sample Coa_R1_7_FD_187159 | JGI IMG/M metagenome (GOLD analysis project Ga0209810, IMG submission 187159) | Surface soil microbial communities from Centralia Pennsylvania, which are recovering from an underground coalmine fire - Coalmine... | ecosystem: Environmental > Terrestrial > Soil > Unclassified... | reverse complement strand
CGCATCCTCGAGGCGGCCGTTCAGCTCCTCGCGCGACAAACTGGCGTATTCATTCTCCTTGGGCGTCTGTTCACGAGCCTTGCCAAAAGCACGATCTAAAATTGCGTTGGACGCTACTGCCGCGACCCGTTCGTCCTCTGACTCCATTAGCTCTGCAAGTCGCTCGACAGCTCGGATCGACAATTCACGGGCGCGCCGAACCGATTATGCCGCTTTCCGCCTTCTGGGTTTGGCAGGAGACGCTTTCTTCTTGCGTGACTCTTTGGCGGGTTTTGCCGTCTCTCCGACGCTCTGCCGTAGCGCCTCCATCAGATCGCTGGGCTTGGTCGGCGTGGGCGGCTTCGGCGGCGTGATCTTGCGGCCCTCCATCTTCGCCTTGACGAGCTCGACCACCGCCGCCTCGTAGCGGTCGTCGAATTTCTCCGGCTGAAACCGCCCCTTCGTAAGCGGGGCGCTGGCAGCAACGGGCGGGCGGGCTTGACCGGCGCAGAGCGCGTCCTGCGGCTATCGGCGCCTGCGGCTGGGGCGCCGTTTAGCGGGTTGGCGCGCTTCGGCGGCTCGATAGGGATTGCAGATGGCGCGGGCGTCGGCGACGGCCTTGGCGATCTCCGCATGGGCGGTAGCTTGCCGGCGGTGCTTTTCTGCCGCCGGCATGTCGGGCAAGAGATCGAGTTCGCCCTCGCAGAAGACCAGGATCGGAACCAGCACCTGGCGGTGCTGGGTGAGCAGGATGGATCGCCCCCATTCCTTAGAGCGTAACGCGATCCCGAGCATAAAGCCGACGGCCCAATCGCGGGCGACGATGCTGCCGTCGTCATCCGTCATGAAGATCGGACGATATGTCTGCGGCCGATCGGCGAGGGTTTCCGACACCTCGTTGTAGCGGTTGAAGATCGTTTTGACGGCGCGCAGCTCGGGGCTGTTCTCGTCCAGCGGCGGCTGACGGCCGCCGAAGATCAGCGGTATCCATTCGTCGGGGTGCACGAAGCTGGGGGCGGCGACGAGTGCGGCGATCAAACCGTCGATCGCGCTCATGCCAATCGCTCCGGTGTGGCCGGTACCGCGCAGGATTTCGTCGAGTTCGGCGTAGCTGAACGCGTCTGTCACGCGGTCAGCCCGCCGTCGATGCCGCTCCACGCCCATGGCATCAACTCGTCGATCCGCGCCGCCGGCCACAGGTTGACCAGCCTGGTCAAGACGTCGGTGAGATAGGCCTGCGGGTCGACGCCGTTCAGTTTGCAGGTCTCGATCAGCGAGGCGAGGCAGGCCCAGTTCTCGGCTCCGGTATCGTGGCCCGCGAAGAGTGCATTCTTGCGATTGAGAGCAATTGGCCTCATTGAACGCTCGACGGTGTTGGTGTCGATCTCGATCCGGCCGTCCTCGAGAAAGCGTTCGAGACCCTCCCAGTGGTTGAGGCCGTAACGGATCGCGATGGCGATCGCCGATTTGGCGGAGGCGCGGACGAGCTGCGCTTGCAGCCAAGTCCTCAGCTCGGCAACCAGCTTCTTGCTTTGCGCCTGGCGCACCGCCTGCCGCTCCACGGCGCTGCGACCGCGGATCTGCGCCTCGATGTTGTAAAGCTCGGCGATGCGCCGCAGCGCCTCCTCGGCGATCGGCGCCGAACCGGCCTTGGCGATCTCGTAGAACCGCCGCCGCCAATGGCTCCAGCAGAAGGCCAGGATCACGGTGTTGCCGGCACGGCCGCGCCGGGCCACCTGCTTGTAAGCCGCATAGCCGTCGCACTGCACGATGCCGCGATAGCCGCCGAGCAGTGTTATTGCGTGTTCGGCGCCGCGCCCCGGCGCGTAGGTGTAGACGACCGCCGGCGGGCCGGTCCCACCCTGCCAGGCGCTGTCGTCGCGAGCGATCGACCAGAAGTAGCCGGTTTTGGTCCGCCCGCGGCCGGGATCGAGCACCGGGGCGCGGGTCTCGTCGACGAACACCCGGGGCGAGCCGAGCACGATCTCGCGCAGGCGCCGCCACAGCGGAATCAGCTCGGCCGCGGCATACCCCACCCAGAACGCCAGCACCGAGCGCTCGATCTCGATCCCCTGTGCCAGCAGGATCTGGGCTTGCCTGTAAAGCGGTAGGTGCCAGGCGTACTTGCTGACCAGCACATGCGCGACCAGGGCCTCGGTCGGCAAGCCGGAACGGATCAGGCGCTCCGGCGCGGGGGCCTGGACCACGGCGCCGGCGCAGGCGCGGCAGCCGTATTTGGGGCGACGCGTGACGAGAATGCGATGCTGCGCCGGGATGACATCGAGCCGCTCGGATTTCTCTTCGCCGATCACGTGCATCACCCCGTCGCAACAGGGGCACGATGTCGTCTCCGGCACGATCACGACCTCAACCCGCGGCAGATGTGCGGGCAGCGATTTGCGTTGACCCGACTTGGGCCTCGGACCTGGCACCGGCTTCCGCTTCTCGGCGGTTGCCTGCTCCTGCGCCATGACGATTTCGCGTTCTTCCAGCGCGAGCTGCAGCTGGTCGGGGTCGAGTTTTTCCGAATGCCGGCCGAATTGCGCGCGTTGAAACTGTCGGATGACGTGCCGCATCCGCTCGATACGGCCGAGCAACTCGTCGCGCTCGGCGATCAGCGCCAACGCCACGGCCCGCAGGCCCGGCATGTCTTCGGGAAGTGCATTCGCCGTCGTCATCGCAGCCCGGATTCGACCACATTCCAGCTCGCCGGGCGCCTTGCTTCCTGTGCCCCGATTCAATTTGTCGCGGCGCTACCGCGTCGCCTGCGGTCGCGCGATCCGCGGTACGTGCACCCCGCGTCCAATCGAGCCCTTCAACGAGAGCGGCGAGCTGCGCCGGTGACAGACGCATGACCCCGTCGGTGATCGGCGGCCATTTGAATGCGCCCTGTTCCAGCCGCTTCCACACCAGCACCAGTCCGCTGCCGTCCCATACCAGAACTTTGATCCGGTCGGCGCGGCGGCTGCGGAACACCAGCACGGCCCCAGAGAAAGGGTCCTGCGCCAACGTCTCTTTAGCGAGCGCCGCCAGCGAATCCGCCCCCTTGCGAAAGTCGACCGGCCGCGTCGCGATCAACACCCGCACGCCGGGCGGAACCGGGATCACCGCGCCGCCTTCACCGCCCGCAGCACCTCGCGCAGATGCCGCCAATCCACACCCGGCGCGGCGCGGATCACAGCGCCGGCAATCTCGATTTCAACGATGCCCGATGGTGCCGGTGTGGCTGTCGCCGATGGCATCGGCGCGCTCTCCGTGGCGACCACCGGCACAAACCCCAGCGCCTCTTCCGCCGGCAGGGCCAATGCCCCCCTGCGGGCCAGCCGTCGCCAGGCATAGACCTGCTGCGGGCGCAGCCCGTAGCGTCGCGCTACCGCAGAGACGTTCGCTCCGGCGGAAAACGACTCGGCGACGATCCGCCCTTTGTCCTCGTCCGGCCACACACGCCGCCCGCCGACGCCGGTGATCACCTCCAGCCGTCGGACGCCGAGCACTTCGTTAGGGTCGAACGTAGGATCGAAATTACGCACAAATCGATCTCCCAAAAACCGAGAGATCATCACGCCCCGAGCCGCCCCTCAGAACGTGCGGTCACCACACCGCTTACGCCCCTTCTTGGTCCTGATGATGTGCAGCGCCAGGTCGAGCATGTCCTTATCCCGAGCAGCAACAGGGCGGTAAGAAGGTCCCCGAGCACCGGTATGGCCTCATACGCAGTGATGAAGCCCGGCACGGCCGCCCACTGAATCTCGGCAAACGGCACCGCTACGCCGGCCGCGATAATCTCCCAGCGACGCGCCGGCGCATTAGCCAGGAACTCAGCGGTTTCGAGCGCGCTCAGCTTGCGGTCCTGCAGTGGTCGATGATGCCCCTAGCGTCGGCCCCCAGCGTTAATGAAGAGTACGTTCAACGTTTTCCGATACATTTTGAGCTGCCGAACATCAGTCAGCGGCCTTCGGCGGGGCTCCCCCGGCCTATTTCATTCCGGACCACCGTTCCGACCCGCCGGGCTCTTTCCCAAATTTCGATGGTGGGATAGCCGCAATTTTCAAGCACGTGCTCCGCCGTTTCCAACGCAACCTCATCAGACGGACACTCAAGATTTTGAGCGCGGATAATTTTGCCGTCTGACCCAAGAAAATAGCATCGATAACTACTCATGGCGCTTCCTCAAGTAAGCATCGCCAACCGCTATCGGGTTACCCCTGCGGCTGATGATACTGGTGGTCGACATCGCTCATGGTTCAGAAAAGAAGGTCTCTGGTGCTGGTGAGAAGCAGGCACGTGCAGCCGATTTCGCTCCACACGCGCTCATCAGTCTCGCCGGGGGCACCGTAGTTGTAGTCGCCCGGCAAGAGCCGGCGGCCGTTGATCCACAGCTCCCCGTCCAGGAGATGGAGTTCCTCGGCTCCCGCATGCGTATGTGCGGGATAGCTCGTGTCAGCCGCCAAGCGCACCAGCATGCTGACACGGCCCCTCTCATCGTCGTTCGCGAGGACCTGACACTCGATTCCAGGCGCGACTTGTTGCCACTCCGGCTCGGACCAGCTCCGCCGGCTCGGCGGTGCCGAGACCTCGCTGATTTCCTCAGTGAGCCGGTTGGCGAGGCGATCCCGCAAGGACGGCGCCGCACGCAGCACATCGGTTGGCCAGGCGGCAAAGCGGTCGACCAGCGGACGCAGGCTCTTCAGCTCGCGCTGGCAATCAGCGCACGAGGCGATATGCGCTTCCGCTGCTGCAATCTCCGGCGGCGAGAGGGCCTGCAACAGGTAGGTGCAGGTGATCTCGCTGTGCCCGCAACGGTCCGTGCCTAAGCTCATCGGAACCCCAGTGAGGCGCAAGGAAGACTGGCGCACTCAGCAAGACGACAAGCGCAACGATTTGGATTGCAGGATGACGATAAAGGCGCCGCCTCGCCCCGATCCTGGCGCTAAACTATGAAAGGCAGGGAAGCTTAGCGAAGCACATCCTTGGTGCTGGTGACGAGGACGCACGTGCAGCCGGTCTCGCTCCACACCCGGTCGTCCCCCGCCCCAGGGGGGCCGTAGTTGTAGTCGCCTGGGAAGAGCTTGCGCTCATCGATCCACAATTCGCCGTCGAGGAGATGCAGCTCCTCGATCCCGGCATGCGTATGGGGCGGGTAGCTCGCGCCGGGCGCAAGGCGCACCAGCATACTGATCCGGTCCCGTTCGTGATCGCTCGCCAGCAGCTTGCACTCGATCCCGGGCGCCACAGTTTCCCAATCCGGCTCGAACCACCTCTGCGCGGGCCGCAGCACCGGAGGCGTTCCAGCCTCATCCGCAATACGGTGCGCCAGCCGCGCCTGCAACGACGGTGACGGGCGCAGCATATCGGCAGGCCAGGCGACAAATCGCTTGACGATCGGCCGCACGCTCTCAAGTTCATGACGGCAGTCGGCGCAGCCGCGGATATGCGCTTCGATCGCCGGCACTTCGCTTTCCGGAACCGCCTCCAGCGCATAGGCGCAGGTGGCCTCGGCGTGCTCGCAACGGTTTGTGTCTAAACTCATAAACTGCCCTCGGCCGGCAGTGCCTGCCGCAACTTGTGCAATGCCGAACGGATGCGCGTCTTAATCGTCCCGAGGGGCTCGTCGAGCCGCGCCGCGGCCTCGGCATGCGTGAGGCCTGCAAAAAAAGTCGTTTCTATGGCTGAGCGTTCAGCGGGAGTAAGCGTCGTCAATGCAGCGCGGAGCATCTCGCCCTGCTCGCGAAGCTCGATTACGTCGCGTGGGTCCGCAGCCTCGTCCGGCAATGCCAACGTGTCATCGCCGCTGTTGCGCTTCTTTCTGTTCTCGAACCGCAGGCGGTCGATAGCCCGCGAGCGGGCCTGGTTCATGATCCACCCAAGGACCGTGCCGCCCGCCGGGTCGTAGCCCATGGCGCGCCGCCACACGTCATGAAAGACGTCGATCGTGAGTTCCTCGGCCATTTCGCGGTTGGCGGTGATGCGCATGATCAGGGTGAAGACCGGCCGATGCGCCCGCTCGTAGAGCGCTTGCAGTGCGGCCTGGTCACCCTCGCCGATCGACTGGACGAGCGCCGCCCAGTCTCGTTCCGGGACCACCGCGCCGGATTTCGCGTACAGCACATCACCCAACGTCTGGGGTCTGCTCATTCGTGCGCCGTCCGTTCGGCGTTTGGTTGATGCCAACAACTCTTGCACTGACCGGGCGTCAAGCTTTTCCCATTGCTTTTCGCGCCGAACGATTGAGAAGTGGTGACTGCACGCCACATCGCTAAGGTCAGCATCCCCGCAGCGAGGAAGGCAGTAGCCGCACATTGCAACGATGCGCCGGCTCGGAAAGGCCTCGTGGACCTTGGCCTCGTAGGCCATAAAATCGCTCCAGGTCGCGCGTGTGAGCCAGGACGTGTTACCTGCGAGCCGTAAGCCGCGATAGCCGCGGCTCAATCCGTCGGCTTCGCGGGCAAGCCACGCATCGATCACATCCTCGGCGCTGCGGGCCGCCGCCCATGTACCAGTCGCGATGGTCGATGATCTCGATCTGTTTGCGCTTCAATTTGCCATCGAGATCGCCGACCGCAACCCTTAGGACCGATGTGGCATCCTCCACCCCGAGCGGCTCAGCCGTGATCCAGAGGCAATACTCGTTGCCCTCAAGCCCTATCTTGAAATAGGAGGCCAAAGAGTCGGCGAGGTCTTCGCGACCGCCGTAGAATTGGCAAAAATGGGTGCCCCACGAAACGCCGCCGACGACAGGGAGACCTGTATTGATCTCTTCCATTGGCGAACCTTGCCTCAGACCTTAAGAGGCTCGCTGGCCCACGGCATACTGCCGCGCAGCAAACCACATGAGCTTCAGCCGGGTGATTTCGAAGGTATGGTGCATCGCGTTCCTATTTGCCCTCCCGAACAAGACCCAATCCCGCCGTCGCGAGAGAAGCCGAAGCTGCCGCCGTTCGATCAGCGACCGGCGCGCATTTTGCCGGAAATCGCAGAGAGACACTAGCAATGTTGATTCCTTTGAGGATGGAGCAATGTTCATTTCTGGTTACGCCGTCCCGCCCGTCTCGGGGGGGTCGAGCGCACGGCGAACGTCCGATCGGATAGCGGTCGCCAGCCGCGACCGGGGGACGCGGATCCGTCGGCTGGCCGGTCGAGAGCGCCCTGTCATACTTCAAGCGCCGCCCCCACGTTCAATGACGATGCCGCTGTATGCTCGATTCAACGGCATCCAACGGCACTTTGCTGTCGCTGTGCTCTGCGGCTGCTCTCTGGCCTGCCGTCAGCGTTTTGCCGGAGCGCCGGCTTCCTCCCGCTGAAGGAATTGCTTCGTGACCTTCGGGAGATGCTCGCGCAACCATTCCGCCATCGCTTCTTCCTCGGCAAGATTTTCCCGGCAGATTCTGGCGACATCGGCTTCGCCTGCCTCCTCCGCCGCTATAATTAAGGCAGTATAGCTGGCGATCTCGAAATGCTCGAAGACGTACCCCGCCATCGCGCCCTTCACCACCTCATCGCCGGCGAACAAACCGCCGACGCCCTGCATCATTGCCGTAAATGTCCGGCCAGATCCTTGACGGTGGATCCGGTCGATTCCAGTCGAGCGAGACACTTCTCTATCCGAGAGGCTTGGTTGCGCGTCTCGTCGATGTGCTGTTCGACGCGTCGCCGCAGCTCCGGGGAATGCTCCAGCCGCGAGGCTTACGCCGAGAGCATGGTTTCTGCCTGCTGCTCCATCGCGTGGGCGTCCCGCAGCCATTGGGCCAGTCTTTGCTTGTCCGGCATCTAAACACTCCTGATCATGCGCCGGGTGAGCGTACTCACCCGGCGCTATATTTGCTTGTGGGCTAGGGGCCCGTGCCGCCGCCGGTCCCCGACCCGGAGTCCGAGCCGCCTGAACCCGGGCTGCCCATGCCGGAACCGCCGCCGCCAGATGAGCTGCCGCCGGTTCCGAGGGTCGTGCCGGTTGAGCCGTCGCCGGCGGTGCTGCCCCCCGTGCCCAGCGTACTGCTGGAGCTGGAGCCGGACCCGACCCCTGTGCCGGAACCGCTCGAACTGCCGACCGTGCCAAGAGTCGTGCCGGTTGAGCCACCGCCGGCAGTGCTGCCGCCCGCACCAAGGGTCGAACTCGATTGGGCAAAAGCGCTCGCTGCCGTGCCGGTCAAAAGCACAAGAGCAATTGCCGCACTTTTGATGCCGATCATCTTTGGCTTCCTCTGTTGGTTTTCAAACATTTCAATTACCCGCGCAGGTATGTGCAATAAACTTCGTGCCGGCCGTCGCGGGTTTTACGGCAGATGAAAGGCCAACACCGGAGCCGAGGAAAGGTCCATTTATTTTTTCGCGAGAAGAAGATTAGCTGCTGCAACTACGCAGTGCCTCCTAACCACTGACGCGGATCGCCGATCCGAGCGCGCTCTGCGAGTATTTGGCACTTTGCCGCATCGTCAGCGATCAGTTCCGGAGCGCCGGCCGGGAACCGCCGATCGCAGAGGCGCGGCTTCAAGGTGACCCTGGTAGCCGCCGCCACGCCTTGATGCCGGGCAAACGGCGTGACGCCGCTCTTGCCAAGGTTGGGGGCGGGGGTTCGAATCCCCTCGCCCGCTCCTATCAGATCAGTGGCTTAGACTAGGCCACAGGGCCAGACAGACCGAGCAACCACATAGCAACCAGCCGGCCTACTTTCGCGGTGGGCTGACCACGAAATCGACCTCGCGGCCCGCCGCACTGCGAGCAACCGCAATCGACTGGCCCAATCCGGGACGGCGACATGTTCGCCATATCGCTCGACCTGCTCCTCGATGTCAGGCTCGACCTGATGACCGCAGCCCTTGCACCACACGATCAGCCTCACGTCCGGCTGGCGTGGCCGAGCATCATCGGCCCAGCCCAGCCCGTCATTGCCGCGACGGCGACGCATCTACGTCAGTCGTGCACGTCGTACGCCGCCAGTGCGTCGTCACAATCGCAGCACCAGAGGCGGGCATGGGCAACGGTGCGCCGCTCCGCAAGCGCAAGAATCACGCCATCGCGGATCGAGCCGGCTTGATGCCCCCCGAAGAACTTGGCCTCGGCGCTCAGCACCGGCGGCACCGTAACAACGCTGCCTTTCACCCGCCCCTCTCGGAGCGCGTCGAGCACCGACCGTAGCCCTTTGCCGGCGAAGCCGAAGCGCACCTGTCCGACCGGGTGCAGGCCGTCGTCGCGCTCCTCGGCGACGTGAATCGCCTCAAGCCGGCCCTCGCCCAGCTCCTGAAAACCCGTCACCACGAACCGGCCGATTTCCGAGCATTTCGTCTTGAGCCAGTCCCGGCTTTCGCCGCCGCGGTACGGCTGCCCCATGCGCTTGGAGACGATCCCCTCGGCGCCGATGGCGCGGACGTGCGCGAACAACTCGTCGCCGCGGCCGATGACGTGATCGACATAGATGACGCGCTCGCACGGATGGTCGTCGAGAACCTGGCGCAGTGCCGCCTTACGATGCTCGATCGGGCAACGCCGCAGGTCATGGCCATCGAGGTAGAGCAGGTCGAACGCGAAATAGGCCGGCCGCTCGGCCTGCTTTCCGGCCAGTGCGTCGGTCAGCGCGTCGAGGTGCGTGACGCCGCGGTCGTCGGGGATGGCGATCTCCCCGTCGAGCACCATTGTACGCGCCGCGCTCGCGAGCTTTCGGAATGGCGTGCGGAAGAGCGCCGTACGGTCGAGGCCGCGACGGCTCAACAGCCGCAGCGAGCCACCTTCGCTGATGATCGCCGTCAGGCGGTGGCCGTCGTGTTTGATCTCGTGGAGCCAGTGCGGCCCGCGCGGCGGTGTCGGGCACGGTGAAACGATCTGCAAGCGGGCGCTCGTGGGCAGGCGAGCCGCCACGGCGCGTTTTTCAAGCTCCGAACCATGCATGAGACTCCCGCAGATAGATCGGCGGCTTCGAATTGCAATTGCTCTCGTCTGTCGGCAACGCACGCAGGCATCGTGCTGCTGCCGCGAAAGACATGGTTAATGGGTTCAGGTCAGGATAGGGCAGCCTCGCAGGAAGGGGCTGGGTCACGGACCCGAGGCCGGCGACAACCGCCATCGCAAAGCGTGTCGCCGGCCTCACTTCGTTTTATTGGCGAAGCAGACACTGGCGATCTGACGGCCGAGCTGCGGCGTGGCGTCTCGTAGACGGCGACTGCTTCCCCTTCCGCAGGTGGTGCCGCCGCTGAAGCCGCCAGCGGAGCGGGGATGCGGAAGAAGCGGCGGCGGTAGGGCTACGATGAAGCTGCCGAAAAGAAAGCCCCGGCCGATGCCGGGGGTAAGTAAATCGAGAGGTAGTTCCCCACCAAGGAACGCTTTGCGTTACAACCGGTTCCAGAAGCCCCGCCGGTTGCGCAAGCGGGCCTTCCTCTGCGTGAGGTCTCCGGTACCTTCACGACGACGGACGTTCGACAATGGAAGGCGCTGCGCGACGAGCTGATCCGTCGGTCGCCGCGAATCACTCGTCGAGGGCGCCGTCTACAGCGCCATGATCACCGACACGATCCGCTGGTCGCTCGACAGCAAGGCCATCAAGACCGAGATGGGTGCGGCGTGGTGGGATGCCCGCTGCCGCCAGTCCCTCGTCACGACGGTAGCGGTTAAGGCGCGCGCCGTCTCTCAGCAACTCGCGGCGTGAGGGAGGCCAGGAGATGAGCGACGCAAAGACTCCACGCGAACACCTTGCGCAACGGCAACGCGATGCCTTGTACCGCGCCATCGCTCTACGGTTTCGCGACGCGCGTCCGGGATGCAGTTCACTTCACGGAGGATGCCAACCTGGGCGGCACCGATCTCGCGCGGATGCTGCCGCCTTCATCGACGCTCCTCAAGGACTACGTGGAGTTGGTGGACGAATGGCTGGAGAACCCACCAGCCCGGCACGACGCGGCCCGAGGGCTGGCGGAATTCGCCGCTGTGTTCGCGGTGGATCAGCTCCTCGGGAACGTGCTTCGCGAAGGGGGCATCGTCGGCGACCCACTGGATAGCCTGCACCAGGCGCTGGCGCTCGGCACCGTGGCGCGATACCTCGATGAATTGTCTCTTGAGGCCAGAGCCGAAGCGTTGGGAGGCGGAGGGGGGTCCCATGAGCCGACACGAACAAGACGCCGCCAGATCGACCAAGGGAGGGGCGGCATGAGCGACAACCGGTTGCGGCTACTCCGCGCCGTGGATCGCCTCGACGCCACCGAGCGCCTCGTCGACGGCATGATCGACATCGCGATCGCGATTGCTACGGAGGTTCATCACGACGGCGCCAGCGCAATCCCCGAGATCGGCGCGATCGTCAAAGGGAGGATGAAGAAAATCCGCCCCGCCATGGATAAGGTGCGGTACTTACTCTCAGCGCCCTAGACGGAGGCGCTAACGAAAAAGGGGCCGGCGGCTGAGCTGCCGGCCCCTCATCAACGTGGGCGCCTGTTCCCCCAAGGCCCGATGCAGTTTTCGCGAAAAGAAGGTTAACGGATGGTTAACGGGCCTCCTGCGCCTTGGTAGGGGGAGCAACTTGCCCCCTGCTGTGCCGCTGCGGAGCCGAATGGCCGATGAGGTCAAGGCCGAAGGACGGCAAGCGGAACCTGGCAACGTCTCCAAGTTTCAAATCGGGGCGGTCGTGGTGTTATCGACGAGACATCGCGAAAGGAATGCCCGCTCGCGAGGTAGTGTTAACATTGTTGAACGGGCGTTTTCGCGCTCCGTAGTGCGCGAAGACATACTCAGCCCCGGCTTCGGCCGGGGCTTCTTTCTTTCGGAACCATCACCGCCACGTGACGTTTAACAGCGTCCCAGCGCACCACCCCGGCCTGGGGCGGAGACAGAAACCCGGCCGCGCGGAAGCCAAACCTGCGGCCGGGTTCTTCTTAACCATCAATTTACTAAGAATTTGCCGCCCCTCGTAGCTAGCTTGCGGGAGCTTTGCCAGCGAGGTCGGCCAATGTCACGGTTCTGGCGCTGGGGTTTCCACATTGCCGTGCCGCTCCCGCCCGATCCCGCGCAAAAGCGTGCCGATCATCCAGAAATCCATTGGGTGTATCGCCGCATTGAGGCGAGCTTGCGGTCGAGAAGGCCATGTTTGCCGGTGGAGGCCCGCCTGCGCCAGTCGGTCTTCTCCCGCCGGCGGCGGCGCTAGCTCCTCCGTCTCGGCTCCAGACGGGAAGACCCTAAAAGGCCGTCGCTAAGCTGCAGATTTGCGGCGCCAGCCCAAAGTCCACCAGCGAAATTGGTTTCTCAGGGGTCGAGCTTGCGACCGCTCAAGAGCGCGCTCGCGAAGCTGGTGCCGCCGGAGCCGATCCCGACGCCTTACGCGCCCCTCGTGAATAAGTACCCTCTGCCAGCGTCGAAACCCAAGAAGAGGCGCGGTTAAGGGTTACGAGAGCTTTTGCAAGCGCCTCCAAGTTATTCGCTCTCTCTAAGAGGCGCGCCTTGGTTGCCAGATTTTCCGTAGAGGCTGCTTTCTGGCGAACCTCAAACGCTTTGCGGAGGTAGTTCGCGGGAAGGTTGGGTTTCGGCATCGCAGGGTCGTTAACAGCGACTGGAGCGCGACGGTTCTCGCAGGAAACGACATTTGTCGGCTTGGGTGGGCCCACGGTGCCGAGACGGGCGCTACCCGCTCCACAGGCTACGGCGCCGATCGCGCCGCCGGTGGGAACGCGGCTGCTGTGATCTAGGCGGGCTAGCGAAGCACCATCCCCCCGGTCGGCCAGATCGGCGATAGCGGCCCTGGGGAATCCGTACAGCGCAAGAAGCTCTCCGCCCCCGGTGAACGCCGCCGCCCCCGGACTAGCGTCAGGCGGCCTCCAGCGGGCGCGGGAAGGGCATCGGGTGCGGTGGCGTAGCTTCAATGTCCCGATCCGACAACCACCGGCAGGTAATCGGCCCCGCCGCCCACGCCGCTCACCTGCAAGGGCAAGACCTTCCCTAGCAGCGCCATAAACGCCGCCGGGTTCTTTTCCGCTTGGGCCGCTAGGTAATCGACGCCGCCAGCCTTGTCGAGCGCACCCAGGATCATGTCCCGCAGTTCACGGGTGATCTTGTTTTTCTCGCCGGGCTTGCGACCGCGACCCGCGGCCGGTGGTTTCGTGCCCTTAGCGGCCGGCATGACCAACACCGAACAGTTGTCTATTGGGCCGGGTCGCTCCTGTCTCGCCCCCCGTTGCTCGCGAGGAACCGCACGGCGTCGGCAAGGCTATCGAAGACGCGGATCGGCTCGATCTCGCCGGCCGCCCGTGCGGCAGGAGGGGGCAACGTCCAGGCTGAAAACTTATCCTGCATTTCAGACATGGCTTTGACCGGGAAGCGGATCGGCCAACTGCGCGGCCTTTCGCGTTGCTGCACGCGCCTTGCCATCAGCGCCAACGGTCTGCCCGACGCTCTGAATTTCGCCTCGCTCTTCGAGGTCGCGCCGCACGCGGCCGACCGTCTTATCGTCAACGCCCAAGAGCTTGCCGAGGGCGTTGTTCGATCGCGAGGGATCGGCCTTCAGGGCCTGGACGATGCGCTCTCGTTTTGTCGCCGGCTCGGCAGCGGGCATCGCGCGGGTGGTGGAATCCAGAAATTCTTCGGTGGTGGCCGGCGCCGAGCCTTCTCGCGCGTGTGGACTCGGGAAATTCCGCCGCCCCGCCTTCCACGCCAGGAATTCGCGTCGCTCGGCATCGTCGATCGGCAACGCGCGGTACGGTTTCGGGGCCGCATCCGGTGCGGGGGCTTCGTCACCGCCGAGCATCCGCTGCTCATGCGCGGGGTCCTTGACGATCATCTCGCGGCCATTCGGCAACGTGATCCACTTGGGATATTCGCCCGGTTCGAAATCCGCTGGCAGGCTACCGAGCTTTGCCGCGAGAAACGCCTCCGGATCGCCCGCGCCTGACGGCCGGTAGCCCCTGGCTTCCCACGCCGCTTCCTCGCCGCGTCAATTGACGACCAGGGTTCCGAGCGTGGGATGCTCGACGGTCTTCGGAAATTCTTCAAATACAGTGGCATCGATCATCCGTACCTCCGTGCAGCCCGCAGTTCGGCGGTGCGCCGAGCCGCATAGGCGTCCATTGATTCCTCGCGAGCCGGCCGTGCCGACTGCGGTTGCCGCTGCGGGCCGCAGTTCCGCCATACGACGCGCCGCGTACGCCTCCATCGCCTCCTCCCCACTGCGGGAGCCCAACTCGTAGAGGCTGGGTTGCGGCGCTTCGGGCGTGCGCCTTATAGGGTTGATCGGCGCCGAGGTTGCCGCGCGGTTGCTCGGCGTGGAGAGCGGCGAGGGAACTGCCCCGGAAGCCGGATTACCTTTTGCTAACCCTGCGGCCAACTTGCCCATCTCGACCAGCTGGTCCTGCGGAGGCAGCGCGGCGATGCGCTTCGCCTCCTCGGGGTACTCTGGGGTTTTCACATTGCCGCGCCGCTCCCGCCCGATCCCGCGCAAGCGCGTGCCGATCATTCTGAGATTTCTTTGGTATACCGGCGCATCGAGGTGACCTTGCGATCCCGAAAGCCGTGCTTGCCGGTGGACGATCGCCTGCGCCAGTCGGTCTTTTCTCGCCGCCGGCGGCGCTAGCCCCTCCCTTCGGCAATCCGACTGGCAAGACTGATTCTGTACCGGCTCCCGGTTTGCAGTCTTCCCGTAGCACGCCCGCCGGAACTCATGCTGCGGTCAGCCTGTTGAGCTGATTAGCCGGGACGGGGTTATGACGCACGTCGAGCGAAGCTCCTCTGTCCTGACGTAGAAACCCCGCCTTGGCGGGGTTTCGCTTTGCAAGCCCTTTGGCACAGAGCGCGCTGGCCATTGGACTAGCGCCCTTAAACCACAATATCTAGGTCGATATGTGTGGCTGTGATGCTGCCTTCATCTCCGAGCGCCACAGGCATTCAACTGACTTGGTACAAGTTCGCAGAGTTGCCGCCGGTGCTGCTCTACGAGTCGCTGCGGTTCCGGCAGAGCATTTTCATTGTTGAGCAGGGCTCGCCCTATCCCGACCTCGACGGAGTCGACCTTCGCGCCGGGCATCTACTGTTGCGTGCCGAGGGGGAGCTCGCCGGCTATCTGCGCTTCATCCCTCCGGGCTAAGAGGAGGAGGTAAGGATCGGCCGCGTCGCTGTCCGCGCCGATTTTCGGGGACGCGGTTTTGCCCGGCGGCTGGTCGCCGAGGCGTTGCGCCGGCAGCACCGGGAATACCCCGGGCATGCGATAATCCTCGGCGCCCAGACCTATCTCGAAACGTTCTACGAGAGCCTCGGCTTTATCAGGGTTTCCGCCCCCTATGACGATTACGGCGTCCCGCATATCGACATGAGGCACGCGGGCCGAAGCACTATGTAAACGGGCGCGCCGACGGGGAAGCGTGGGGCGGCATCGCGGCCCTATGGCCTCTACAGGGGCGATTTGGGCGGATTCTCTTCCTCCAAATCTGGCTCTACCTGATCAGCGGCTGCATGCACGGGGCAGTTCACATCGTAAACCGGGTTCGGTCCCGCTTGCGGCGGACAGGTGCAGCCTTGTGCGATAGCGTCAGGGCTACCCGGCTTGAGGTCGGTTTCGCTATGCATCTACTACCTTGTCAACGGGCAGGACAAATGTAAATGAAAAAACCCGGCCAATGGCGGGGCTAAAGCGGGTCATCCTGGCTGCTCAGGAAAAGAAGATAGCGAGTCCGGTCAGAGCTACGGGGACGCCGATCCAAAAGAAGACGAATGACATCCTCCTCTCCAATCGCGGTTTCATTGCACAAGCAACGAGCGAGTCCGCGATGGGGTTCCGGTCGTCTATTCTTTGAGTACTCGCTACCGAAAATCACCGTTCATTTGATGGGACCGTGAAACAAAAACCCGACGAACATCCCCACCGGAACTCCGGCTAGACCGCCGAGCGCTCCCGCAGCGAACAGGCTCCAGCTCGGGGCATCAACCACCTCCCGCAGCCAGCCAGCGCCGCAAGTAAGCGCGAAGGCACCGGCGGCGGCACCGAACGCGGCGAAGTAGATTAGCTGCATCTACGGCAATTCGAGGTTAGACGCTGATCTGATCTAGGCTGGCTAGCGAAGCACCATCCCCACGGTTGGCCAGATCGGCGGTAGCGGCCCCGTACCGCAAGAAGTTCGCTTCCGCCTCCGGTGGGCGCCGCCGCCCCGAACATCGCGTCAGGCGACCCTCTGCGGGCGCGAGAGAAGCATCGGCTGTGGCGGGGTTGCCTCGATGTCCCTGTCCGATAGCCAGCGCACCATGATCGGTCCGCCATTCTCTCCGTTGATCTGTAGCGGCAAAATTTTGCCAAGCAGCGTCATGAACGCGACGGGGTTCTTCTCCGCCTGCTCTTCCAAGTACGCCTGCCCGCCCTTCGCAATCAGGGCGGCCAGGATCATCTCCTTGATGTCGCGCGTCAGCTTGTTGGTTGCGCCCCTGAGGCGGCCAAGACCTGCGTATCCCTCCGGTAAGGACCGCCTTGCCGAGGGCGGGACGAGAATGCGGGATGCTGGCTTGGAAGTAGAGCTAGCAATAGCGCAAGATCGATGTCTTATCCCAAGATCGAGATGCTGGGGCGTGTGGAGCGGCGGCGCCGGTTCAGTGTCGAGGAGAAGCTCGCCGTGGTTGGCGAGGCGACGGCGCGGGGTGCGAACATATCGGAGGTCGCGCGGCGGCACGGTTTGGTCCCGGCGCAGGTATTCAAGTGGCGCCGCCTGGTCGAGCTCGGGGTTATTGGCGTGCCGGGTGCCTCGGAGCTGCCGTCGTTTGTGGCGGTCGAGATCGCGAAGGACGTCGCATCGTTACCGATGCCCATGCCGGACGACAAGCCGGCCGTTGGCAGTGAAGTGCCGCGTCGGCGGCGCCGGAAGAAAGCGGGGCTGATCGAGATCGAACTTGCGGGTGGGCGCCGGGTTCGGGTCGATCGTGATGTTGACGCGGCTGCGTTGGAGCGGGTTCTCGACGTGCTGGACCGGCGATGATTCCGGTCCCGTCGGGAGTGCGGGTGTGGCTGGCAGTCGGCCGCACCGACATGCGGAAGGGCATGCACGGGTTGGCGCTGCAGGTGCAACAGGTGCTCGGGCGCGATCCGCACGCCGGCGATCTTTACGTCTTCAGGGGAGCCCGAGGCGACCTGATTAAAATTGTTTGGCATGATGGGATCGGCATGTCGCTCTACGCCAAGCGGTTGGAGCGGGGCCGATTTTTGTGGCCGTCGCCAGCTGACGGGGTGATAGCGATTTCGGCCGCGCAGCTCGCTTATATGCTTGACGGCATTGACTGGAGAAACCCGCGACACACTTGGAGGCCGCAGGCGGCTGGCTAACAATCCGACCCGCGCCGATCCGAGGTGCGGCGGATTGACTCGCCTCTGGGTTGAGGCGGGCTCGGGCCTTGACGTTATGGGATAATCGGGTCCGTGACGGTGCCCGAAGATCTACCCGACGATGTGGCCGCGCTGCGGACGGCGCTGATCGTCGAGCGTGAGAGGGCGGCGCGGGCGGCGGCGGAGTTGGCAGTCGCAAAGGCCAAGGCCTCCGAGGATGAGGCGCTGATCGCGCACCAGCGGTTGCAGATCGAGAAGCTGACCCGCCAGCTTTATGGCCCGCGCTCTGAGCGCAGCGTGCGGCTCATCGAGCAGATGGCATTGGCCTTTGAGGAACTCGAGAGTTCGGCCACCGAGGACGAGATCGCTGCCGAGCGCGCGGTGGCGAAGGCAACAAACGTCGTGGCCTTTACCCGCAAGCGGCCGGCGCGCCAGCCTTTGCCTGAGCATCTGCCGCGCGAGCGGGTGGTCGAGCCGGGGCCGACGGTTTGCCAATGCTGCGGCAGTCCGCGGCTGCGCAAGTTGGGTGAGGACACCACCGAGACGCTGGAGACCATCCCACGGCAGTGGAAGGTGATCCAGCACGTCCGCGAGAAGTTCACCCCGGCCTTCGCCGGGGCAGGCTCTGCCGCGACTGCGAGAAGATCAGCCAGGCGGCGGCGCCGTTCCATGTCACCGCCCGCGGCTGGGCCGGACCGAACCTGCTGGCGATGATCCTGTTCGAGAAGTTCTCAACATCAGCCGCTGAACCGCCAAGCCGAGCGCTATGCCCGCGAGGGCGTGCCGCTCAGCCTGTCGACCCTGGCCGACCAGGTCGGGGCCTGCTGTGCGGTGCTGTCCCCGCTGTTGCGGCGGGTCGAGGCGCATGTCTTTGCGGCCGAGCGGCTGCACGGCGACGACACGACCGTGCCGGTGCTCGCCAAAGGCAAGACCGACACCGGGCGATGTTGGGTTTACGTGCGCGACGATCGACCGTTCGGCGGCCGGGGTCTGCCGGCGGCGATGTTCTATTACTCGCGCGATCGCCGCGGCGAGCATCCCGCCCGGCACCTGGCCGGCTATGGTGGCATCCTGCAGGCCGATGCTTATGGCGGCTACAACAAGCTGTACGAAGCCGACCGCCAGCCGGGGCCGATCATTGAGGCAGCGTGCTGGGGGCACGCTCGCCGGCCGTTCTTCGTCTTGGCGGATGTCGAAGCCAATGCCCGTCGCAAGGCGCAAGCTAGATCGGCGAGCGTAATCTCGCCGCTGGCCGTCGAGGCGGTCCGGCGCATCTGTCGGTGGCGGAGCGATTCTCCCCAGAAGCGCCGTTTGAAAATTCCCCAGGTGTGTCGTCGGGCCTCCCGGGGCGCGCCCCGGGAGGCCCGGCGGCGCGCCGATCGCCGCTGACCCGAATGATCCCTCCCGATCGGCGGGAGGGGCGGGGCGGTGATCCGACTGGGGGACCTCGTAATGATCTTGGATTTGCATCAGCAGGGGCTGTCGGTCTCTGCGATCGCCCGTCAGCTGGAACGGGACCGCAAGACCGTCCGCAAATACATCGAGCGCGGCTTGGCGGCCCCGGCCTACGGCCCACGCCAGCCGCGGCCGACTGTGGTGACGCCGTTTGTGCCGTATCTGCGGGAGCGGGTCGCTGTCTTCCCTGAGCTGACCGGCAGCCGGCTACTGCGCGAGATCAAGGAACTGGGTTATGCCGGCGGCTACACCGCGGTGAAGGACTTTCTGCGCACCATCCGCCCCAAGGCGGTGCACGCCTTCGAGCGCCGCTTCGAGACCCCGCCGGGCAAGCAGGCGCAAGTCGATTTTGCCTTCTTCCGCACCGTCTTTACCGACCAGCCCGAAGCCGAGCGGATCGTCTGGCTGTTCTCGATGGTGCTCGGCCACAGCCGCATGATGTGGGGCCGCTTTGTCGCACATCAGGACCTGCAAACCGTTCTGCGCTGCCACATCGCCGCGTTCGAGGCATTCGGTGGCGTGCCGGCCGAGATCCTCTACGATCGTATGAAGACGGCGGTGCTGGGCGAGGTCGAGGATCAGGGCATCGCCTATAATCGCAAGCTGCTCGACCTGGCGACACATTACCGGTTTCTGCCGAAGGCCTGCCCGCCCTATAGGGCAAAAACAAAGGGTAAAGTAGAGCGCCCGTTCCGCTACGTGCGGGAAGACTTCTTCCTTGGCCGCGCCTTCCGCAACCTCGACGATCTGAATGCCCAATTCCGGCACTGGCTCGACACGATCGCCAACCCGCGCCGACACGCCACCACCGGCCGCATCGTGGGGAAGCACTTTGTTGAGGAAAAGCCGTACCTGAAGGCCCTACCGGCGCTGCCGTTCAGCGTCGTCTTGACATTCGACCGTCGGATCACCCGCGACGGCATGGTCTCGGTCGGCGGCAATCTCTATTCGGTTCCCGACAGCACTCGTCGGCGCGTTGTCGAGGTGCACACGCTGGCCAACGAGATCCGCATCTTAGAGGATAACCAGCTGATCGCCGTCCACCCTGTGCTGGAAGGCCGTGGCCGGCGCCGCATCGCCGGCGGCCATCGCACGGCGCCGCCGCCGGGCAACAGCATGACAGTCCGCAAGATGCCGGCGCCGACAGCGCCGGCCGGCGCCATCGTGATGCCGCGCTCGCTGGCCTTCTATGACGCCGTCGCCCGCCGTCTCGCCGGCGAGGGAGATCGGGTATGAGAAGCGGCGAGCCGACGCCGAGCACCATCGATCGGGTACGCCGACATCTGGTCGGGCTGAAAATGCCGCGGGCCCTGGAAGTCCTCGACCACACGATGCGCCAGCTCGAGCGCGGCGAGATCGCTGCACTGGAGGCAGTCGATGCCCTGCTCGGCGAGGAAGTCACCTTGCGGGAAGCCCGGCGCGTCAAGGCCGCGCTCAAGATGGGACGCCTGGTGACCATCAAAACCCTGGACGGCTTCGACTTCGCCTTCCAGCCTTCGCTCGACCGCAACCGCATCCTCGCTCTGGCCCAGCTGGAGTTCATCGATCGGCATGAGGTGGTCCACTTTCTCGGCCAACCTGGCTGCGGAAAAACCCATCTGGCGATCGCCCTCGGCGTCGAAGCCGTCAAGGCTGGGCGCGGCGTCTACTTCTGCACCCTGGCCGAGCTGATCACTTCGCTGGCCAAGGCCGAGCGGGAGGGCAGCTTGCGCGAGCGTCTGCGCTTCCTGTGCCGGCCGCAGCTCTTGATCGTCGACGAGATCGGCTACCTGCCGGTCGTGCCCGGCGGCGGCAATCTGTTCTTCCAACTGGTCAACGCCCGCTACGAACGCGGCGCTATGATCCTGACGTCAAACCGCGGCTTCGCCGAATGGGGTGAACTCTTCGGCCATCCCGTCGTCGCCACCGCTCTGCTCGACCGGTTGCTTCACCACGCCATTGTCGTCCATATCGAGGGTGCGAGCTACAGATTGCGCCAGCACGCCGATCTGCTTCCGGAAAATCTCCGCCTCGGCCCCCTTGCCGGCTTCACTCCGCCGACACGACGACGCGGCCGGCCACCGAAGCATCAACCCGACCAGCCTGCCCTCGCATGAGTGCCGACGACGCCCACCTGCGGAAATTTACTTCGCCCAAACTGGGGAAAATTACTCCGCCGTTGACAAGGCGGCCGCGGCGGCGATCAGCCGCCGGTTCTCCACGGCGACGGGATCGTCGCCAAATACCGGCTTGTGGCTGAAGGCGATGACCCGCTTGCCGGCGTTGGCGGCGACAAGCGCGGCGAGGAGCTCGCCGTCGATGTCGGCACCACGGCCGGGCAGGTCACCGGCCTGAGCATAGCGCCAGAGGCGGCCGGGGCGGAGCGCGGCGACATGGCCGCAGAATTCGGCCCACGAGCCGCCGGCGCTGCCGTCCGAGACGCGGCGCCAATGCAAGGCGAGGGCGCCGCTTTCGGCGTAGCAGCCGTTGCCGTAGAACGCGCAGCCCGTCCAGCACGAGGCCCGCTCGACGATCGAGGAGGGCATCGGCCCGGTCTTGGCGTTTTGCGACTTCGGGATAAACAAGGCTCTCATCGGAAGTCTCCATCGACGGCGGAATGCTGTCGACGGCGCGAGCCCCGGCGCGCGCGGCGCCCTGGGCTGTCGGATCGTTCCGACGCCGCGACCCTGCCCGGCGCACGGCCGGGCAGGGCTTGAGGCTAGTAGTGCGAGATCGCGACGAGGTAGCGCAGCGCCATCGGGCTGATGTCGGTGCCGCGTTCGATGACCTCGTCGGTGGTCGGCCAGCCCTCGTGGCGGCTTTCGCCGGTACCGAGGATGTGGCCGCCGCGCCAGCGCCCCTTGACCGCCTCGGCGCCCTTGAACAGGCGGGCATATTTGCCGCGCCCGGCGTCGATGGCGGCCATCTCGGCGGCGGTGGCGGGGATGTCGCCGCCGCCGCGCCGCTTGGGGTGGCACAGGAGGCAGAACAACGCGCCGGCGATGTCGATCATCGCGAGGTTCTCGGGGTCGGCCTTGGCGAGGAGCGGGATTACTCTCTCCTCGGGTGCCGGCCCAACCATGCCCGCGAGGGTCGGCATCTGGCCGAAGCACAGCGGATCGAGGTACTCGAACGTGTCGAGGTTGACGATGACGCGGCGCTGGCCTTCTGCGATCTCGTGCGGGCGCAGGCCATGCCAGTCGCCCGAACGCGGCGGCCGCGTGATGTCGGCCGGGGTCATGCCCGAGCGCTTGAGGTATTCGAGGTCGCGCTCGCTGTACCCTTCGGCGATGACGTACTCGGCGACGCCACTGTGGCCGAACTCCCGCGCCACCGGCTGGACCCGGACGAACTCGGTCGCCGTCCAGCGGTCGATGACGCGGCCGTCGGCGCCCTTGCACACCCGTTCCTGCTCGAAGTAGCGCACGTTGCACACGGCTTCGAGGAAGTCGCGCACGCCGCGGCCGATATCGGCGAAGAGCGGGACGCCCTTCCAGTCTCGCCGCGACTTGCGCTCCTCCGCCGGCGTCATCGCGCGGCAGAGGGTCGAGAGACGCGGTCCGGTCCAGCCCGGAATGTCGCCGTCCTCGGCATAGTCGTCCTGGACGAGCACACGCTGGCCGGCCCAGCGGCCGACGACAGGCGATTGGGAACAGTCGGCCGGCATGTTGCCGCCGCGGGCGCAGACGAGCGCGGCGAGGGCGTTGGGCGTACCGGGCCGGGTGTACCCCTGTTCGCCTTCCTTGAGGCCGAGGCCGAGCGTGAAGGGGTCGAGCCCTTCGGCGGCTTCGATGCAGACGGGATGATGGTATTGACCCATATCGTGTCTCCTTCGTATCGCAGCGGGAATGCTGCGGCGCCCCGGCCCCGGCGCATGCGCGATGCGCCGGGGCGAGGAGATCAGGAGAAGTCGAAGCCGGCGGCGGCGATCTCGGCGACGAGGTTGCCGCCGATGCGGTGGTCGGTGCAGAGCGCGCCGCCCAACCACTGCCACGGCTCGGACACGACGTTGTCGTCGAGCCATTCGCGGGCAGCTTCGCTCAGCGGCTCGATCAGCAGGATCGAACCGTGAACCACGATGTGGAAGTCGGTCATGTTGTGGGTCCGTCGAGGCGGGATGCCTCGACGCCGGTCCCCCGCACGGCGCGCGGCCATGCGGGGGCGGGCGGTCAGGCGGCGGTCAGGAGGCTGCCGGCGATGCGCTCGATCTCGACCCGCCGGTCGGCGTTCGGGATCGCGCGGGCGTGGGCGGTGGCCGCGACGGCCGCGTCCCACACCGTCTCGATCGGCCGGCCTTCCTCGTGCTCGTGGATCGCCTTGATCGCGGGCACGAGGCGCTTGCCGAAGCGGGCGCCGAGAAAGCCGTCGAGGTCGTCGGCGAGCTTCTTCGCGCGGGCCGCTTCGATCGCCTCTACGACCGGCTGCGGCGACCCCGCGGCATACTCGGTGAGGACCGGGACGGTCTCGTCGAGCCAGCGGTCGGGGGCGCCCTTCGTGTGGCGGAGGCGGACCTCGCTATACTGGTCGGGGCCCCACACGATGCGGTTGCAGCGGACGTAGTCGAACAGAAAGAACCCGGCGCCGATCGTGTCGTCGCCGACCTCGCTGTTCCACACGAAGAAGCCGCGGGCGAGACTGCGGCCGGCGGCCTCGATGCGGCGGTCCTCGTCGGCGAGAAACACGAACATGTTGCGGTCGCTCGCATAGAGCGTCGTGTTCTGCCGGTCGACTGGGACCCGCCGCCCGAACTCGCCCGGCACGCGCCACGCTCCGGAGACGCCGTCGCCGAACGCTTCGATCAGCATCGCGACGATGTCGGCGTTCCAGACGCGGCCGTAAAAGGGACCGTTGATGGCGCGCAATTCGTCCGCAGTGCCGAGCAATTTGACCTCGCCGCTGCCGCGGGTGAAGCGCAAATGATAGTTGAGCGCGTCCGCGACGATCTCGGCGGGGAGCCTCGCCTCGCGGAAGTAGGAGGCCGGCGACGGCGTCGCCGCAAGGCTGCACAACTGCCCGAACGGCCAATGCGTCGGCGCGACGACGGCGCCGCCGCCTGTCTCGATCAAGAGGCCGCGGTGGCGCTCATCTTCGGGGTCGGGCAGCAGCGACAGAGATCGGGTGCTGACGACCCGTTGATGGCTGCGCTCGCGCAGTTCGCGCATCGCGGTCTGCATCTCGGGAAGCGAGACGAAGCGCTCGTCGGCGGGGCGCGAGGCCCACTGCCGGCTCGCTCGCATCAGGATGGTCATGGTGATTACTCCAGGCTATCGGGAGCGGGAATGCTCCCGACGCCGAAGGCCCGCCCGGCGCGCGGCCGGGCGGGCGCCTTCCTCACAGGCGGCGGACGGCTTCGGCGAGGTATTGCCGCCGCGAAGGCTCGTCCATGCCGTCGAGGCGATGGCTGATGGCGAGGGCCCGGTTGCGCAACGTGCGTTCCGTGGTCATACGCGCGATCCTCTCCTTGTCGCTCGACCGAGCATGGCGCTGAAGATCCACGGCGGCGGCACGCAGCAACGCAAGCATCGAAGCATAATCGTGCATTAGCTTAACCCTGGGGGTGGGGGGATTTGAGGTGGAACCTCAGACAATAGATGAGAAATATTTTGTTAAATTCAAGTGGCAAGTAATTCTCCAAAGGTGGAAATATATCAGGCAACTCCGTAATAAAGCGAAATGGGATCCATCCTTCAGTTACGGCCATGGGAGATAGACCACCCAGACCCGCGACGCCTATCGCGGTCAGTTGTTGAGGCAGATCAAACCGTCGGTGAACGAAGCGTAGTAACCATAAGGGATGGGCCGCGGTGGTGCGGTGGCCGGAAGAAAGATAGCCCGATGCTTCGAACGATCCTCGTGCCGATGGCCGACGAACTGCCTGGAGAGCTGCTTTTGCAGGCAGCTCTATCTACTGCCAAGCATCTTGAAGCCGATATTCAGGCGAAGCTAGTACAGCCAGATCTCGCTACAGTCCTGGCTACTACTCCGGGAGTGATGCTTGCGGCCGGCGTCACCCCGGAGGAAATACAAAAGGAGAATGCGAGAGCTGCGGCCGCATCGCAGGCGATGTTCGAACAATGGCGGCAGCGAAACAAGATTCCGCTGCCGGGCCGCGATTGCAGTGAACGCACCCACGCCGGTTGGAGCATGCATATCGGCGATTTGGAAGAGGCGATCACCCGCTTCGGCCGGATCAGCGATTTCCTGGTGGTCAACCGTCCCACGTCAACGTCGATGCAGTCCCAGCGCTGCTTCGATGCGGCCGTGTTCGGCACAGGACGGCCGACGCTGGTCATTTCCGATCCACCGTCGCCGGACATGGTCGAGCACATCATAATCGCTTGGAACGGCAGCCTTGAAGCGAGCCGGGCGCTGGCGGGGGCAATGCCTTTGCTGCAACAGGCGCAGCGCATAACGATCCTCACGGCACTCGAGTACGATTCCGATGAGGTCGATCTTGTCGATCTGGCGGATTCTCTAGCTCGCCACGGCCTGCGGACCCCGGAGGTTGCGTTTCCGCTGCGGGGGCATTCGGCCGGCGCCGAACTCCTCGCGGCGGCACAGAAGCAAGGGGCAACGCTGATCGTGATGGGTGCCTACACGCACAGCCGGTTGCGACAGGCTTTCCTCGGTGGCGTCACCAGGCATCTGCTCGCGCAGTCCCCGATTCCGCTGCTAATGAGCCACTAAACGCCCCGAGCCTTTACCCGCCGGATCGCGCTCGAGGAGGACCAATGCCGGCAGCTGCTGATCGCCGCTAACATCCGCGGCAGGCGGCTTGCCCGAATGCGAAGCTTAGATGTCAAAAGATTCAGATCCTTTAACCGGCACGGCTGAGGCCGGTCCGCACATCGTTGGGCCGCCTCAAGCGGCGCGATTGCCGGCGGTGGTTGCGCCGCAGCCACCGCCGCACCGGAAGCGCCCGCGGCTCGGGCGCGCGCTGTTGCTTCTTTTGCTGCTGATCGGTGCTGCCGGCGGTTCTGCCTGGTGGTGGAGTCACAGAATTCCGCCATTGCCGCCGACTATCGCCTCCGGCAATGGCCGTCTCGAAGCCGATGAAATCGACATCGACACCAAGTTCGCTGGCCGTATCGCCAAGCTGCTCGTCGATGAGGGCGACATGGTCGCGCCCGGACAGGTCGTGGCAGTCATGGATACCCAGGACCTGCAGGCGCAGCTGAAACAATATCAGCAGGTTGTGCTCCAGGCGCAGCATACGCTCGACCAAGCAAAAGCGAACTACGCGCAGCAGCAGGCGGTCGTGACATTCGCCCGGCAGGAGGTCGAGCGGACAGCCTATCTCGTGCCCCGCGGTTATGCAACGCCAGAGACGCTCGACCAGCGCAAGCAACAGCTCGCAAGCGCGCTCGCGACGCTCGATGCCGACGCAGCTGCGATCGGCGCCGCGGAGCATGCGCTCGCCGCGGCCACTCACCAGGTCGAGCTGTTCGAGGTGAATATCGCCGACAACTCTCTCGTCGCGCCAAAGGAAGGGCCGATTGAATACCGCGTCGCCAATGTCGGCGAGGTGCTACCGGCCGGCGGCAAGATCTTTACGATGCTCGACGCCTCGTATGTCTACATCGACATTTACCTGCCGACGGCGCAGGCCGGCCGCCTCAGGATCGGGTCGGAGGCGCGCATCGTACTCGACGCCTACGCCAGCCATGTCATTCCCGCTCGTGTCGTGTACGTGGCCGCCGGAGCGCAATTCACTCCCAAAACCGTCGAGACCAAGGAGGAGCGGGACAAGCTCATGTTCCGCATCCGCGTCCGGATCGACCCCGATCGGCTGAAGGGGCGCGAGAGGCTCGTCAGAAGCGGCCTGCCCGGCGTCGCCTATGTTCGGACCGACCCGGCGGCCGCCTGGCCGCCCTGGCTGGAGCCGAGCCCGCCGCCAGTTCGTGATGCCACGCGATGACTGCAGGGGAAGGGGCCGTCGCGCGTATTGAAGCGGTCACGCAGCGCTACGGCAAAGTCGTTGCCCTCGACGACATCAGCCTCGCGATACCCGCGGGGTGCCTCGCCGGGCTGATCGGGCCCGACGGGGTTGGCAAATCGACGCTGTTGAGCCTCGTCGCCGGTGCCCGCCGCATTCAGTCAGGTTCGGTTTCCGTGTTCGACGGAGACATGGCAGCGGTCGCCCATCGGGCCGCGGCATGCCCTCGCATCGCCTACCTGCCGCAAGGCCTCGGCAGAAATCTTTATCCCGACCTTTCGGTGCGCGAGAACATCGATTTCTTCGCCCGACTGTTTCGGCAGCACCGGTCGGAGCGGCAGAGCCGAATCGCTGAGGTACTGCGCAGTACCGGCCTCGCGTCGTTTGCCGACCGGCCGGCGAAAAAGCTTTCGGGCGGCATGCGGCAGAAGCTTGGGTTGTGCTGCGCCCTGATCCACGACCCGGACCTGCTGATTCTCGACGAGCCGACGACCGGTGTCGATCCGCTGTCGCGGCGCCAGTTTTGGGAATTGATCGGCCGCATGCGCTCTCGCCGGCCAGGCATGAGCGTTATTGTCGCGACAGCGTACATGGAGGAGGCCGAACGGTTCGATTGGCTGGCCGCGATGAACGCGGGATGCGTCCTCGCCAGCGGCACGCCCGCGTGGCTCAAAGAGCGCGTGGGCGCGGATAGTCTTGAGGACGCGTTCATCCGGCTGCTGCCGGAAGTGGAGCAGGCCGATCATCGGGTCTTAAGCATCCCACCGCCCCGTATGACCAATGAAGAACCGGTCATCGCCGCGCGCGGATTGACCCGCCGCTTTGGCGACTTTACCGCCGTCGATCGCGTCAGCTTCACGATCACGCGCGGCGAGATCTTCGGCTTTGTCGGGTCGAACGGCTGCGGCAAGACGACGACGATGAAGATGCTGACCGGGCTGTTGCGGGCAAGCGATGGAGAAGCGCTGCTGTTTGGCCGGCCGATCGACGCAAGCGACCTCAAGACGCGCACGCGCGTCGGGTATATGTCGCAGTCGTTCTCGCTCTATTCCGAGCTGAGCGTTCGCCAGAACCTCAGCCTCCATGCCCGCCTGTTCCATCTGCCGGCGGACCAGGCAAAGGGACGTATTGGCGATTTGGTCGCACGCTTCGGTCTGGCGGAATACCTCGATCAGCGGGCCGCGGATCTACCGCTCGGCATCCGTCAGCGGCTCTCGCTTGCGGTGGCGGTCGTGCATGAGCCGGAGATGCTGATCCTCGACGAGCCGACTTCGGGGGTGGACCCGCTGGCGCGGGACCGGTTTTGGCAGCTCTTGATCCATCTGTCGCGCAACGAGGGCGTGACGGTCTTCGTCTCGACCCATTTCATGAACGAGGCGGCGCGCTGCGACCGGATTTCGTTGATGGATTCTGGGCGCGTGCTCGCCACGGATGCGCCGGCGGAACTGATGAAGGCGCGTGGCGCCGCGACCCTCGAAGAGGCCTTCATCAGCTACCTCGAAGCGGCGGGAACGCCTGCTGCGGAACCAACCGAACCAGTTGCCAAAGCGACGCCCGCCCCGGCAATCGCCGGTCCGACGTCCTTCAGTCCACGGCGGCTGTTTGCGTGTACGATCCGAGAGACGCTGGAATTGCTGCGCGACCCGATCCGGCTCGGTTTCGCGCTGTTCGGTACGACGTTTCTGATGCTCGTGTTCGGCTTCGGCATTTCGACCGATGTCAACAATCTGTCCTTTGCCGTTCTCGACCACGACCAGACCCATGAGAGTCGGGCCTATCTCGAAGAGATGCGTGGCTCGCCCTATTTTGCCGAGAAGCCGCCGCTAGCCGATTATGCCGACCTGGAGAAACGGCTCGCCGACGGCGACATCGACGCCGCGATCGAAATTCCACCGCACTTCGGGCGCGACATCGCGCGCGGCCGCCCCGCCTGGGTCGCCGCTTGGGTCGACGGCGCCCGGCCGTTCATCGCCCAGACGATCCGCGGCTACTTCCAAGCAATGCACCAGCTCTATCTCACGGATCCCGCGGTGAAGACTGCGCGGCGTGGGCTAAGCCCTCCCGCCGCCGGCGTCGAGATCAGGCTAAAGTACAACCAGGACTTCCAAAGCATTTATGCGATGGTGCCATCGACGATGGCCATGGAACTGGCGCTGTTCCCGGCAATCCTCATGGCACTGGCGATCGTGCGCGAAAAGGAGCTCGGTTCGATCACCAATCTCTACGTCACTCCTGTCACCCGCCTCGAATTCCTGCTCGGCAAGCAGGTGCCCTATGTGGGGCTCGCGATGATCAATTTCGCGCTGATGTTCCTGATGGCGCTGTTCGTGTTCGGCGTGCCGTTTAAGGGAAGTTTTCCCGTGCTGCTGCTTGGCGCCGCAATTTACGTCACGGCGACGACCGCCTACGGAATGGTGGTCTCGGCTTTCGCCAGAACCCAGATCGCGGCGCTGTTCGGCACGGCGATCCTGACCGTGCTTCCCGCGACCATGTTTGCCGGCATGATGGTTCCCGTTTCTTCCCTGACCGGGATGGCGAAGCTCATTGGCCGCCTGTTCCCGATGAGCTATTTCCTGCCGATCAGCGTCGGCGCCTTTACCAAGGGCCTGGGCTTCAGCGATCTCGGAACCCGCCTCGGTGCCCTCGCGCTGTTCGTCCCGGCGCTGACGCTGCTGAGCCTCCTGCTGCTCCGTAAGCAGGAACGCTGAATCGATGCCAAGCCTTTCCAACATCTTCTGGCTCGGTACCAAGGAATTGCACAGCTTTCTGCGCGATTACGTCCTTCTCGGCCTCGTCATTTATGCCTTCTCGCTGGCCGTCATCGCGCAGGCGCAGAGCAGCTCGCAGGAAGTGCACAACGCTTCGGTCGGCGTCGTCGATGAGGACCGCTCGGAACTTTCGCGCCGGATCATCGGCAGCTTCCTGCCGCCCTATTTCCAGACGCCTCAGCCTGTCGCCGAACGCGACATCGTGCCGGTGATGAATGCCGGCGAGTATACTTTCGTGATCGATATCCCGCCCAACTTCGAGCGCGACGTGCTTGCCGGCCGCGAGCCGAAGATACAGCTCAACGTCGATGCCACCGCTATGGTGCAAGCCGGACTCGGCGCGGGCTACGCCAACGAGATCATCACCACCGAGATCGCGAACTTCGTGTCGCGCGTCGAGGGCGGGACGACGAGCCCGGTCAACCTTCTCGTGCGAATTGCCTTCAATCCCAATGTGACCACAGCCTGGTTCAGCAGTGTGATGGGAATCATCAACAGCGTTACGATGCTGGCGATCATACTGGCCGGAGCAGCGGTGATCCGGGAGCGCGAGCACGGGACGATGGATCACCTTCTGGTCATGCCGCTGACCCCGTTCGAGATCGCGATGTCGAAGATTTGGGCGAACGGTCTCGTCATCGTCGTTGCGGTGGGGCTGTCGCTCTATTTCGTCGTACGCGGCCTCCTGCATATTCCGATCGCCGGTTCTGTGCCCTTGTTCCTATTCGGGGCGGCGATCTACCTATTTTTTGCGACCGCGATTGGCCTTTTTCTCGGCACCGTCGCGCGCTCGATGCCGCAGCTCGGATTGCTCTACCTGCTGGTTTATCTGCCCCTGGCGATGCTGTCGGGCGCCAATACCCCCCTCGAAAGCATGCCGCCTTGGCTCGCGGCGCTGATGCAGGCATCACCGACCGTGCACTTCGTCTCCTTTGCCCAGTCAATCCTCTATCGCGGCGCCGGCTTCGATGTGGTCTGGCCGGAATTTCTGGTTGTCGGCGCGATCGGTAGCCTGTTCCTGGTCCTGTCGCTGCGGCGCTTCCGCAAGGTCGCAGCCAGCGCGCTCTAACGGCCGATCAATGCTGGCCGCGCAGCGTCATGATATAGGCGGCGACGTCGGCCGCCTGCCGGGGGGTCAGCTCCGGAGACGGCATCCTGCCGAGCGGGTGTTGATGGCCGAGGAACGTCATGAGCGATTCTGCGGATGTTTCCGGCTTATTGGCGATGTCGAAGAAGCTCGGTCCATAACCGGGAACGAGCGGCGGCAGTTCCTGATGCGCAGCCACGATATGACAGGCGTCGCAGTCGTGCAGCGCCAGCATCCGCCCCGCCTGCACGTCGGCCGGGTGCGGCGCGGTTTGGCCCCACGCCATGATAGAAGCCGCCCCCACCGCTATAACCAGACCCACAGATAAGCTCCATCTGCGCATTGTCGATCTCCGTCCACCGCGGTTGCAGAAATTTACTTCAGAGTCCGGCAAAGAGCGGCTTGCGGACGCGCACGAGCGCCGGGTCGTCCGGATCGGGCGTCGCCGCAAAGCCCAGCGCCCCGCACATCTGCAGCATCGGCCCGTTCTCCCGCAGCACATCCCCCGTCAACTCGGCAATGCCGCCGGAGCGAGCAACCTCGATAAGCCGGGCCATGAGCAGGTAACCGACGCCGCGGCCCTGCCAGTCGGTGCGCACCCCGATGGCGTATTCGGCGCGCTGCCGATCGGGATCGGCGAAATAATGGGCAACGCCTAGGAGGGCCCCGTCCCGCAGCGCCAACAGCGCCATCTCGCGATCGTAATCGATCTGCGACAGTCGAGCGGCGACCTCGCGGCTGATGCCGCGAACGGGGGTGAAGAAGCGCAGGCGCAGATCTTCCGGACTCATATGAGAGGCGAGATCGTGCAACAGCGGCTCGTCCTCGGGCCGGATCGGCCGCAACTCGATCTGGATCCCATCGGGCAGCCGCGCAACGCTTTCGATCTCCCTCGGATAGGGAGCGATTGCCATCCGAGCCGCGCCGGAGACGGCGGGAGGCGCAATGCGCACTCGGACATCGAGCGCGATTGCACCGTCGGCGTCGGCAAGCAACGGGTTGATGTCAAGCTCGCGGATCGCAGCGTGATCGGCGGCAATCTGCCCAAGTCGGATCAACACCTCGGCGATCGCATCGACCGCGGCCGGCGGCGTGTCCCGGTAACCCTGCAACAACCGCCACACACGAGTGCGGGCCATCTGCGCGCGAGCTAACGTCAGGTTGAGCGGCGGCAGGGCTACAGCGCTGTCCCGCACAACCTCGACCGCCGTGCCCCCCTGGCCGAAGACGACAACCGGCCCGAAGACGCTATCCCCACCGATCCCAGCCAGCAGTTCGACCGCCTTCGGCCGGTGCACCATCTGTTGCACGAAAAACCCGTCAATATGAGCGTTGGGATTCGTGTCGCCCATGCGCTGCACCATGGCGACAGCCGCGTCGCGCACGCGTGCTCCCGTATCGAGGCCAAGGGCGATTCCGCCGACATCGCTCTTGTGCACGATGTCCGGCGAGCGGATTTTGAGGACCACCGGACAGCCGATTTCGTCCGCGGCCGCTGCCGCTTCGTCCGCGGTCTCAACGCTGCGGCAGGACGGCTGGCGAATGCCGTAGGCGGCGAGCACTGTCCCCACCTCGTCCGGCTCCAGCCATTCACGCCTAGCGTCCAGCGCAGTCTGGATCGCTGCTTGAGCCGCTGCCGCATCGGGCTCGAAGGGGCCCGAACGTGCGGGCGGCACCTCCATCAACAATTCCCGGCTGCGTTGATAGCGGACGCGCTGCAAGAACCCGGCGACCGCTGCCTCCGCGGTGTCGTAGGTTGGGATCCGCGCCGTGTTGAACCGCTGCCGCGCCGCGGCCGCCGAATGCTCGCCGAGCCAAGCCGTGAAAATATTCCGACCGCGCAGCCGATCCGCCGGGATTCGCGCCAGTACCTCGACGACGGCGCGCGCCGCCTCGTCCGGCGCCGCGAGCGCGGTTGGGCAATTGAGGATCAGCAACCCATCGGCATCGGGGTCGGCAATCAAGCACTCAAGCGCGGCGGCATACCGCTCTCCCGACGCATCGCCAATGATGTCAACGGGATTGCGGCCGCTCCAGGTGCGCGGCACCACCGCTCTTAGCCGCTGCACCGTCCCGGCCGACAGGGTCGCCAGTCGTCCGCCGGCCAAGTCCAGCGCATCGCTTGCAAGGACGCCGGCCCCGCCGCCATTTGTCAAAATGGCGAGGCGGTCGCCGTGCTGTGCGCCGGTCAACGCGAGCGTCTCGGCGGCATCGAACAATTCCGCCATGGTGCCGACGCGGAGCACGCCGGCCCGGCGAAATGCATAGTCGTAGACCGCGTCGCTGCCGGCGAGGGCTCCGGTGTGCGAGGCGGCGGCCTGGGCACCGGCGGACGAATGGCCCGACTTCAGCACCAACACCGGTTTGCCACGCGCGGCCGCCCGCGCCGCCGACATGAACTTGCGCCCGTGCGTAACGGCTTCGACATAAAGAAGGATTGCGCGGGTCCGCGAATCCGCCGCGAGATAGTCGAGCATGTCGCCAAAATCGACATCGGCCATGTCGCCGAGGGAGACGACATGGGAAAAACCGATGCCGCGCGGCGCCGCCCAGTCCAGCATCGCGGTAACGAGTGCCCCCGACTGGCTGACGAACGCGAGGTCGCCGGGCGGCGGCGCCAGGTGCGAGAAACTGGCGTCGAGCCGGACCGGGGGCACCATGATGCCGACGCAATTCGGGCCGACGACGCGAAGCAAGTGCGGAAGGGCGGCGTCGAGCATCGCTTGCTGTAGAGCGCGGCCAGCGGCTCCCAATTCGCCGAAGCCGGCGGTGATGACGACGGCGGCCCTTGTTCCTCTTGCGCCAAGGTTGGCGATCAACTCCGGCACGGTCTCGGGGGGCGTCACGATGACCGCCAGATCGGGTGGCTCGGGCAGGCTCGCTATATCCGAGTGGACCGGCAAGCCGGCGAGCGTCTGATGATGCCGGTTTACCAGCATCAACCTGCCATCAAAGCCCGCTTGCGCCAGGTTGCGCAGGATCACCCCGCCGACCGATCCCGGCCGATCGGTCGCGCCGATCAGAGCAACCGACTTCGGCCTGAATAATCGGTCAAGGTTTCGAACCGACATCGCTTTCCGAGGCCTCAGGCCTCACAGAGTTCAGCCAGCATGTTGCGGTCGCGAAACTCGATTCGGTGCGGGCTTGGGACCGCTATTGCGCCGTCGCGCTTAAAGGCGGAGAGCACCCGGCTTACGGTTTCAATCGTCAGGCCCAGGTAATCAGCAATGTCATAACGCGACATCGGCAGCTCAACCGCTCGCTTCGCATCGCGCCGTTCGGCCAGCTCAAGCAGAAAGCTCGCGACGCGCTCGGTCGCCGTCATTCGCCCCAGAAGCAACATGCGGGCATGAGCATGCGTCAGACCGCGCAATGTGGCGCTGCACATGCGGCGGGCCAGTTCCGGCCGTTCGTCCAGCAGCCGCTCGGTGGCTCCGCGTGGATACCGCATGACGACGACATCCCCGACCGCCTCGGCCGATGCGAAACGCTCATCGGCGGCATCCAACCCGAAGCTATCGCCGGCGAAGAAGAATTCTGGGATGTGACGCCGGCCGTCGGCAAGTAGCTTGCAGCTCCTCACGGTCCCGGCGACGACTCGGAACCAGCAATCGGATCGGTCGCCCTCAGCATAGATCTCTTCGTCCCGCGTGAAGCTGCGGCGCATGCCGATGTGTTCGAGAGCGATTAGCGCGTCGAGTTCGCTCGAATGGGCGACCCTAGCGCCGCTATTATCCGCCAACCCGAGACCGCCGCTGCCGAATTCCTTGAACATAGTCGCCTCCATCCGTCGCGATAGAGCGAGGATGCCGTCCAGGCTCCCCAGGAAAAATTCGCAATAGCCCCTACGTAAGACTACGTAGGCCGCCGTGAGCCCGCTCGCGGCATAATCCTCGCCGCACGTCCTTTGGGAAAATCGGGGATGGTTTTGGACCCTGTGCTGCCGCGCAAGATCTGGCAGTTCGAGATAGCTGATCTGGAGCGGGAGCTTTCGGCTGCGAATAGCGGGCTCAGCTCCGCGGAGGCGGCGTCTCGTCTGGCTCGATACGGAGCCAACGTGCTCGGTCGAAGCCGCCGCTTATCGCTGCCTCTCAAATTTCTGGGACGGTTCGCCAACCCCTTGGTCCTGATACTGCTGGTGGCGGCCGTCATCGCGGCCATGACCGGCGATCTCACGTCCTTTCTTATTATCGCGGTGATCGTGCTGCTCAGCGCGATCCTTGATACGGCGCAGGAATTCCGGGCCGAAAAAGCGGCCGAGCACCTGCGCGCGTCCATCGCGCTCAAGGAACAGGTTTTGCGCGACGGCCGGGAAGTGACGCTCCCGACCCACGACTTGGTGCCGGGCGATATCGTGCTGCTGGCGGCCGGCGACCTGGTGCCGGCAGACGGGCGCGTGACGGAGGCTCGGGATCTGTTCGTCGACGAGGCATTGCTAACGGGCGAGCCCTATCCGATCGAGAAGCGCGCAATTGCCGCGGCAATAAACAGCCCGGATCTAACCGCCGCGGCCAACGCTGTGTTCATGGGCAGTTCGGTCATGAACGGCTCGGCGCGGGTGCTGATCTGCGCGACCGGGCTGCGCACCGAGTTGGGACAAATCAGCAGCACGTTGCGCCGCGCGCCGCCACCAAGCGCGCTTGACCAGGGAACGCATCGCTTCGGCATGCTGATCGTGCGGCTGACGCAGCTGCTGGTCCTGTTCGTGCTGCTGGTCAACCTGCTGTTTCACCGGCCGCTGCTGGAGAGCTTTCTGTTCGCAATGGCGCTCGCGGTCGGTCTCACGCCGGAACTGCTGCCGATGATCGTATCGGTGACGCTGGCGCGTGGCGCGGTCCGCATGGCGCGCGCGCAGGTGATCGTAAAGCGGCTCGGCGCGATCCACGATCTCGGCAGCATGGACATCCTGTGCACCGACAAGACCGGCACGCTAACGGAAGCGCATATCCGGATGGTGCGCCATGTCTCAGCGGCCGGCCTGGATTGTCCGAAAGTCGCCGAGTTGGGATTCCTCAATAGCCGTTTCCAAAGCGGCCTGCGCAGCCCACTCGACGCCGCTATTTTGGAGGCAGGCACGCTCGAACCGTCGGAGTGGCGACGGATTGACGAGGCGCCGTTCGATTTTCAGCGACGGCGTGTCTCGGTGCTGGTCGAGAGGAATGGGCGGCGCCTGCTGATCACAAAAGGAGCGCCGGAGGACGTGCTGCGGGTCGCCGCCCGCTATGAAGAGCCGGGCGATGCCGCCTCCCGTCCACTCGATGGCGCGGCGCGCGCCGCGGCCGTCGCGACCTTGTCCGCGCTGGGAGACCAGGGCTTTCGGGCGCTCGGCGTGGCGTGGCGCGAGGTCGAGATCGACCAGGCGCAGATATCGTCCGCCGATGAGCGGGATCTGATTTTTGCCGGCTTCCTCGTCTTTTCCGATCCACCTAAGGCGGGCGCCGGAGCCGCGATATCGGCGCTCGCCGCCAACGGCATCGCCATCAAAATCATCAGCGGCGACAACGAGTTGGTCGCGCAGCACGTATGCCGCGACCTCGGCATCCCGATAAGGGGCATGCTGATGGGAGCGGATATCGACCGCCTGACCGATGAGGCGCTCGCGGCGCAGCTGGCCCAAGTCACTCTGTTCTGCCGGGTGACGCCGGCTCAGAAAAACCGGATCATCCTGGCCTTGAAGCGGCGCGGCCACGTTGTCGGCTATCTCGGCGACGGCATCAACGACGCTCCGTCGCTGCACTCGGCCGATGTCGGCATTTCGGTCGACAGCGCCGTCGATGTGGCGAAAGATGCGGCCGACATCATTTTATTGCAGCGCGATCTGCACGTGCTGGACCGCGGCGTGACCGAAGGCCGCCGCGCCTTTGGCAATATCATGAAATACATCATGATGGCGACCAGCTCCAATTTCGGGAACATGTTTTCGATGGCGGGCGCGGCGCTGATCTTGCCGTTTCTGCCGATGCTGCCCGTTCAGATCCTGCTCAACAATCTGCTCTACGATATCTCGGAACTGGCCATACCGTTCGACCGCATCGATGCGGAGGCCGCCGAGCGGCCGGAGCATTGGGATGTCCGCTTCATACGGGATTTCATGCTGGTGCTCGGCCCGGTGAGTTCATTGTTCGATTTTGTGACGTTCGGCGTATTGCTGCTCGTCTTCCACGCCGCCGAGCCGCTGTTCCAGACCGGGTGGTTCATCGAGTCGCTCGCGACGCAGGTTCTGGTAATATTTGTCCTCCGCACGCGGCACAGCCCACTGCGCAGCCGCCCGCATCCGCTGCTCGCCACAACATCAGTCGGTATCGTCGCGGCAGCGATCGTGATCCCCTTCACGCCGATCGGCACGTGGTTCGGCTTCACACCGCCATCGGTTTCGGTCCTGCTAACGATGGCCGGGCTCGTGATCGCGTACCTGCTGCTCGCACAGGCCGTGAAAACCGCCTTTTACCGGTTCCGCTCGCCCAGCGGGATCGGCGGCCGGGCGCTGGTGCGCCCCTAAGGCCAAAGCTCGGTATATGACCGAACCCGCTTCATCAAGGTCGACAATGCCCACATGCGCAGCGCCAGCCGCTGGATTGACGGCGGTTGAGGCGGCTCGGCGGCTTGCCGAATTCGGCCCGAACGCGGTTGCCGAAGAAGCGGTGTCGTCAGCGCGTCGGATTTTAGCGCATCTCTGGGGCCCCGTGCCGTGGATGCTGGAGGCGACAATCGCCCTGCAGCTGGCGATAGGCGAGAGCCTTGAAGCGGCGATTATTGCCGCCTTGCTCATCCTCAACGCCGCCCTCGGCGTCTTCCAGGAACACCGCGCCGACACCGCACTGGCACTGCTGAGGCAGCGGTTAGCGCTCATCGTGCGCGTGCACCGCGACCGAAGTTGGTGCGACATCCCAGCGGTCAATCTCGTGCCGGGGGATGTCGTCCAGCTGACGCTTGGCGCCGTTGTTCCGGCCGATTGTCGGATCTTGCGCGGCTCAGTGCTCCTCGATCAATCGACGCTGACGGGAGAATCTATTCCCGCGGAGGCCGGGGTCGGTGCGACAGCCTATGCTGGGGCGCTGGTCAGGCGCGGCGAGGCAGTCGCCGAAGTCACGGCGACCGGCCAGCACACCTATTTCGGGCGAGCCGCCGAGCTCGTCCGAGTGGCCCACGTTGAGAGCAGCGAGCAGAAAGCTGTCCTTGGGATCGTACGCACGCTGACGATAGTCAATGTCGCAATCGTCGTCGCGATGGTGGGATATGCGCACAGCCTTGCGATGACCGTCCCACAGATTATCCCGCTTGTGCTGACGGCGCTGCTGGCCGCGGTGCCGGTAGCGTTACCCGCGACCTTTACGCTCGCCGCGACGCTCGGCGCGAAGACGCTGGCGGCCCAGGGTGTGCTGCTGACCCGCCTGACGGCGCTGCACGAAGCAGCAATGATCGACGTACTCTGCGCCGACAAAACCGGGACGCTGACGGAGAATGAGCTTGGCGTTGCTGCGGTACGGCCCGTGGGCAAGGATCGCGACGAACGCCAGGTCCTCGCTGCGGCTATGCTCGCCAGCTCGGCGGATGGGCGCGACCCGGTAGATGTGGCGGTGCGCGCGGCGGCCGCCCAGCAAGGGGCTGAGACTGAGCTGCATCTCCTGCGTTTCGTCCCCTTCGACCCCACCGCCAAGATGGCCGAGGCAGTCGCTTGCGACGACGCGGGCAACGAGATCCGCCTGATCAAAGGCGCGCCAGCGGCCGTCGCGATCCGAGCGCCCTTGCCCCCGGCGGCCCAGGCCGAATTGGCGCGCCTGACCGGCGCTGGCTATCGGACACTAGCCGTCGCCGCTGGACCTCCAGACGATCTGGCCGTGATCGGGCTGATCGGGCTGAGCGACCCGCCGCGCCCGGAATCGCGCCGGTTACTCGCTGAAATACGAGCCCTTGGTATTCGTCCCGTGATGGTAACGGGCGACGCAGCCGCGACGGCGGCTACCATCGCGCGCGCGGTCGGGCTCGAAGATCATGTTTGCCCGCCCGGACAAATCCCGGCTCGGGTCGTCGCAAACGACTTCGCGGCGTATGCCGGCGTCTTTCCGGAGGACAAATTTCGGCTGGTTAAGGCGTTCCAGCAAGGCGGCCATATCGTCGGAATGTGCGGCGACGGCACCAACGATGCGCCCGCTCTGCGGCAGGCGCAGATGGGGATTGCGATCTCGACGGCGACCGACGTGGCTAAGGCGGCAGCGGCGGTGGTGCTGACCACTCCCGGCCTCGGCGGCATTGTCGCATCGATCAACGAGGGACGCGCCGCATTTCAGCGGATCCTGACCTACACGCTGAGCCTGCTCGTTAACAAGTGCGCCACTATCATCGTCCTCGGCACTGGGTTGCTGATGACCGGGCACGCTGTGCTGACCCCAATCCTGCAGGCCACATCGATGCTCGCCGGCGATTTCGTGACGATGTCGCGGGCTGCCGACCGGGCGAGGCCGTCGCCCTATCCGAATGCATGGCATATTCGCAACTTAATATTGGCGGCCATCCCGCTCGCGGTGTTCAAGCTTGGCTACTATATCGCCGTGCTCGCCTTCGGCTGGTTTATTGTGCGGCTCGACGCGAGACACATGCAGACTCTGACCTTCTTGACCATGGTGCTCGGCGGGCAGGCCACAATCTATGTCCTGCGAGAGCGCGGCCGGCTCTGGCACTCGCGTCCAGCCTGGCCGATGCTGCTCGCCAGTACAGGCGCTATTGTCTTTCTGACCTGGCTCGCGCTCGCCGGCATCCTGATGCGCCCGTTAAATCCCGTGATTGTGGCGAGCCTCTTCGGGGCGACCATTTTTTATGCGCTTGCTTTTGATACAATCAAGCTGAAGGTGCTCTCGCGCCTCCGGATCGATTGACGCTGATTTCTGCGCTTCCGCCTGCCCAGCACGAAATCGGCGTGCTGGTGCTCCTCCGGCCGCGCCTCCCTGGATTCGGGCGGCGATAATCGGTGTGGAAGTGGCTTACCTGAAGGTGGCGAGATAAGCGATCAGATCATCGATCTCGGCGCGACTTAACGCGAGATCCGGCATCGCCCCGTGCGGGTGCGAGAGAAACGCACGCACTTGGCCCTGGCTCATCCCACTGCTGGCGATAGCCCCAAAACTCGGTGCTCCCGGTTGCAGCGGGGTGACGGCTGGTTCTCCAATCACATGACAATTGGCACACCATTGTTGCGCGAGCGCTGCGCCCTTCCCGGCATCGGCTGCCGTTGCACCTCGGCCGAGAGCCAATCCAGACACAAAGCCTACGACCAAAATCACCATTGTTCGCATTGACTTCTCTATCTCGTCGCTTGTGAAGAACGGCTGGGCGTCTGATTTCAGGCGATTTGGCTGGGTGTTGGTGCTGGGAAGAGCGCGTGGAAGAGGGCGCGCAAAAGCCTCCTGAGCCAGCGGAGGAGGAGAGAGAAGTTGT
>Ga0209810_1001271_pt1 | contig 39913 bp, 38 predicted proteins | sample Coa_R1_7_FD_187159 | JGI IMG/M metagenome (GOLD analysis project Ga0209810, IMG submission 187159) | Surface soil microbial communities from Centralia Pennsylvania, which are recovering from an underground coalmine fire - Coalmine... | ecosystem: Environmental > Terrestrial > Soil > Unclassified... | reverse complement strand
GGCCCAGGCGGGTTTCCCCATTCGGAGATCCCCGGATCATCGCTTGCTTCCAGCTCCCCGAGGCTTTTCGCAGGTAGCCGCGTCCTTCATCGGCGCTTGGTGCCTAGGCATCCACCCCGGACCCTTCCTAGCTTGCCTTGCCGGTTGATCTCGCCGAGGTCGGGATCAGGACCTGTTCAGTTGTCAACGTGCGAGCTCCGTGAGCGACCTTGACCGCTGAAGAGCGGGAGGACCGGCTGGCCCCTGATTCCGTTCGGGGCGGAATTTCACCGCGCCTGGGTCGCCTCCCACCGTCCGGCTGCCCAGAGCCGATGCCCACAGGCCGGACGATGCTCGACCGCTCTCGGGACCCTACTCTTCGGCTCCCATCCCTTGGACGTGGTCCGGACAGGGAGTGGGGACCTACTCTTCAGGACCTAGGCACGACCGTTGCTGCGACCCTGACCTGGCGGGGTCGCTCCTTTAGGGGACGACCCGTGACTCCTTAAGGAGGTGATCCAGCCGCACGTTCCCGTACGGCTACCTTGTTACGACTTCACCCCCCTCACCGGGCACTCCTTCGACGGCTGCCTCCTTCGCGGTTGGCGCACCGGCTTCAGGAGCACCAGACTCGGGTGGTGTGACGGGCGGTGAGTGCAAGGGCCGGGAACGTATTCACCGCCGTGTGCTGACCGGCGGTTACTAGCGACTCCGACTTCATGCAGGCGGGTTGCAGCCTGCAATCCGAACTGAGACCGGCTTTCAGGGATTGCCTTCACGTCGCCGTGTCGGAACCCGTTGTACCGGCCATTGTAGCGTGTGTGCAGCCCTGGGCATCAGGGGCATGCTGACTTGACGTCATCCCCACCTTCCTCCGGGTTTCGCCCGGCAGTCTCCCTAGAACGTGCAACTAGGGACAGGGGTTGCGCTCGTTGCGGGACTTAACCCAACACCTCACGGCACGAGCTGACGACAGCCATGCACCACCTGTGCACCGGTCCCTTGCGGGAGGGCCCGGCTTTCACCGGGCTTTCCGGTGCATGTCAAGCCCAGGTAAGGTTCTTCGCGTAGCATCGAATTAAGCCACACGCTCCGCCGCTTGTGCGGCCCCCCGCCTATTCCTTTGAGTTTCAACCTTGCGGCCGTACTCCCCAGGCGGCGCACTTAACGCGTTAGCTCAGCCACTGAGCGTGCCAGCACGCCCAACGGCGAGTGCGCAACGTTTAGGGCGTGGACTACCCGGGTATCTAATCCGGTTCGCTCCCCACGCTTTCGCGTCTCAGCGTCAGGTACAGGCCAGGAAGCCGCCTTCGCCACCGGCGTTCCTCCCGATATCTACGCATTTCACCGCTACACCGGGAATTCCGCTTCCCTCTCCTGCCCTCTAGCCAGGCCAGTTTCCGATGCAATTCCCCGGTTGAGCCGGGGGCTTTCACGTCGGACTTGACCAGCCGCCTACACGCCCTTTACGCCCAGTAAATCCGGGTAACGCTCGGCCCCTACGTATTACCGCGACTGCTGGCACGTAGTTGGTCAGGCCTTCCTCGGAGGGTACCGTCCTTGCTCTTCCCCTCCGACAGCGGTTTACACCCCGAAGGGCTTCATCCCGCACGCGGCGTCGCTCCGTCGGGCTTTCGCCCATTGCGGAAGATTCCCCCCTGCTGCCTCCCGTAGGAGTGGGGGCCGTGTCTCAGTCCCCCTCTGGCTGGTCGTCCTCTCAGACCAGCTACCCGTCATCGCCTTGGTGGGCCGTTACCCCGCCAACAAGCTGATAGGACGCGGGCCCCTCCTCTGACGACGCAGCCGAGAGCCACGTCTTTCTTCGCCTGCCATGCGGCCGGCGACCACATGCGGTATTACCCCCGGTTTCCCGGGGCTATCCCCCACCAGAGGGTAGGTTACCCACGCGTTACTCAGCCGTTCGCCGCTCGGAAGTCGCCCCTTGTGGGGACGACCCCCCGCTCGACTTGCATGGGTTAGGCACGCCGCCAGCGTTCACCCTGAGCCAGGATCAAACTCTCCGTCCTCACACCGAGAGCACGGCGCTCTCGATCGAAGGCAGGGGCCAGGTCTCCTGGACCGGTTCCTGACTCCAGGAGAGGTCCTTCCCGCTCTTCAGTTGTCAAGGTGCCCACACCACCCAACTCCTGACCACACCCCCAGGACCGGGTTGGCGAGGTCCCTTGCACCACCCGCCGCTCGATCCTGCCCTGGGGCGTGCGGGATCCAGCGCCTGGGTGACGCCAAAAAACATACCACGGTCGTCAGCGCCCAAAACATCCCGGCCGTCGTGTTGTTGCCCGAATCCGAACCCGGAGCCGAGGACCGGGGGCGAGGCGCCGGCCTGAGGGTGGCGTGGGCGGCGCAGCGATCCTCGGCGCCCCCGACGTCGCCCTCCGGCGGCGGCCCGGCTTGCCGGGGGCGGGGCCAGTCTGCTATGGTGACCGGCCGTTGGGCAGCCGGCCACGAGACGGTATCCAGGCTGCCCGCAGGGGGGTAGACGCACTATGCGCCGAATTGGTGGCCAGTGCCTGGTCGCGTTCGTCCTTGGCTGGGCCACGGTTCAGCCCGTCCAGGCGGCCGACAACGGCACCAGCCTGCAGAGCATCCAGCAACAGCTCGCCAGCGCCTCGCAGCAGATCACGAAGCTCAACCAGCAGATCGGCGACCTCGAGCGGTCGCTCGCCGACACCCAGCGGCGCATCGACCAGGAGCGGGCCGAGGTCAAGATGCTGGCCCGGGTGCTCTATGCCCAGCCCGACTCCCTGCTGGCCATGGTCTTCGAGTCCTCGTCGTTGTCCGATGCCCTGATCAGGGTGGCCGACCTGACCTCGGCCGGCGACCGGGCGGCGGCGGCCAAGCGCCAGCTGGACCAGGACCTGGCCAACCTGTCTCAGCAGCAGTCCGAGCTGCAGTCCGAGCTCCAGCAGCAGGTGCAGCTGCAGAAAAAGCTCCAGAGCGAGTACGGACGGCTGGTGGCCCTGAGCCAGCCCTCGCCGGCGGTGTCGCCGATGATGCCCTCGACGCCGGTGCCCGTGGCCTCGAGCGCCATCCAGCAGATCATCTTGCAGGCGTTCGCGCCGCTGGGGGCCGCCGCCCAGCAGTGGGCGTTGCGGGTGGCCAAGTGCGAGTCGGGCTACAACCCCTACGCGGTCAACCGCGCCACCGGTGCCGCCGGCCTGTTCCAGTTCCTCCCCTCCACCTGGGCGGCGACCCCGGAGCACAACCAGTCGCCGTTCGATCCGGTGGCCAACGCCAACGCCGCCGAGTGGCTGTACGCCCGGGACGGGCCCGGGCAGTGGCAGTGCTCGGCCATCGTGGGGTAGGGGGATAGGGACCGCGCGGCCCGTCCGGCCGTGCGGTCCTCCCCGGTCGCCGCCCGGCGGCGAGGGGGCGAGATCCCGGTGCGGGTGTGGAGGGCTGGCCCCGCCCCCGTCAACCCCTTCAGAATCGTCTCGTGAAGCTGGAGGGACGCGTGGCCGTGATCACCGGCGGCGCCAGCGGGATCGGGAGAGCGTGCGCCCTGGAGATGGCTCGCCGGGGCGCCGACGTGGTCATCGCCGATCTCGACGAGCGTCGGATGGCGTCCGTCGAGGGTGAGGTGCGGGCCATCGGGCGCCGGGCACTGGGCGTGCGCTGCGACGTCTCCCGGGATGCCGACGTGGAGGCGCTGGCGGCCCGGGCCCTGGGCGGGATGGGACGTGTCGATCTCCTCATGAACAACGCGGGCGTCGTGGTGGGGGGACCGCTCGAGGAGATCCCGATGTCCGACTGGGAGTGGATCGTCGACGTCAACCTCCTCGGCCCGGTGCGGGGGGTGCGTGCCTTCCTGCCCCACATGCTGGAGCGGGGGAGCGGCTACATCGTCAACACCGCCTCCTTCGCCGGGCTCGTGCCCCACAACCCCCGGACGATCCCGTACGACACCACCAAGCACGGCGTGGTCGGCTTCTCCGCCGGCCTCGCCCTCTACCTGCGCCCTCGGGGCATCGGGGTGTCGGTGTTGTGTCCCGGCTACGTCGCGACCAACCTGCTGGAGCGGGCCCGTCTCCACGGGGAGACGGCCGCGGGCATGCCGGACGCGGTGGTGACGCCGGAGGAACTGGCCCCGAAGGTGGTGGAGGCGGTGGAGGCGGAGCGGTTCCTGATCTTGAGCCAGCCCGAGCACGCCCGCATCTGGGCTCGGCGCGCCCAGGACGTCGACCGGCACATCCGACGGCAGCTGGAGGTGCTGGCCGGGGAGGGGCGGGGCTGAATCCCGACCCCGACCACGGCCGGCCGTTGGAGCCCCACCTGCGACGTGCGGCGCGTGAGGCGCCGGGCTTCTTGCCCGAGGAGGAGGGGTTGGCGCTCTACCGGGCCGGCCTGCGCGCCGGCGCCCGGGGGCCGCTGCTCGAGGTCGGCTCGTACTGCGGGAAGTCCGCCATCTACCTGGGCGCGGCCGCGCTCGCGACCGGCACCGTGCTCTTCTCCGTCGACCATCACCGGGGCTCTGAGGAGCAACAGCCGGGCCAGCCCTACTTCGACCCCCGTTTCCTGGGGCCCGACGGCCGCATCGACACGCTGCCCGCCTTCCGGCGGACGATCGCCGGCGCGGGCCTGGAGCCGGTCGTGATCGCGGTGGTCGGGGACTCGGCGACGGTGGCGGCCCACTGGCGTCGCCCGCTCGGCCTGGTCTTCATCGACGGCGGTCACTCGGAGGCGGCAGCCCAGGCCGACTACGCCGGCTGGACGCCCTGGCTATGCACTGGCGGCCTGCTCGTCATCCACGACGTCTTCCCTGACCCCTCCCAGGGAGGGCAGGCGCCGTGGCACGTGTTCCGGCGTGCCCTGGCCTCGGGTCAGTTCCAGGAGGTGGCAGCCGTGGGCTCGCTCCGGGTGCTTGAAAAGACCGGCGGTCGGGCTGGCGCCGCAGAGGGCGTCGGCGGCCAGGAGCACGGCGGCTGAGGTCCAGGTGGGCCGTTCCAGGGGCCACCGCTCGCCGTCCGGGAAGGTGACCCCGGTCCAGTAGAGGCCCGTCGAGACGCGAAGCCGGCGCAGCCACCCGAAGACGGTCCGGGCCTCGCGGGATCGACCGAGCGCGTCGAGGGTGAGCACCAGCTCGCAGGATTCCGCCACCGTGATCCAGTCCCGGTCAGCCACGCAGCGTACGCCCAGGCCCTCGACCACGAACTCCCCCCAGCGCCCGGCCAGCCGCGCGTCGGCGTCCGGGCCTCGGATGGCCCCGCCCAGCACCGGGTAATACCAGTCCATCGCCCAGCGATCCTTGGGCTCGAAGGCCGTCGGCCGGCCACGGAGGGCGGCCCGTAGCGCCCGGCGGGCCTGCTCCCAGCGGGGACGGGGATGACCGAGGCGGATGGCGGCCGCGATGGCGCACTCCAGGCTCTTGTGGATGGAGCTGCAGGAGCTCACCAGCGCCCCCGGCCATGGCTGCCCCCTGGCGTCCCGGGCCCACCAGATCTCCCCTCCCGGCCGCTGGAGGCCGAGCACGCACTCGATGGCCGGTTCCACCGTGGACCAGTGCCGGGAGAGGAAGTCGAAGTCGCCGGTGGCCAGGAAGTGGTGCCAGATGCCGGTGGCGGCGTAGGCGCAGAAGTTGGCGTCGGTGAAGGCGTCCTCCACGCGCCCGTTCCGGTAAGAGGCGGCCCAGGACCCGTCCGCCCGCTGCCGGCGGGCGAGCCACTCGTAAGCTCTGGCCGCCGCGGCGTGGAGACCGGCCGCGTCCAGGGCCATGGCCGCCTCCACGTGGTTCCAGGGATCGGCGTGCCGTCCATCCTCCCAGGGGATGCACCCGTCCGGACGCTGGATGGCGGCGATGGCCCGGGCCGTCTGCTCTGCCTCCGCGGCGCTCAGGACGCCGGGAACCTCAGGCGGCACAGTAGAGGACCAGGCTCTTGCCCAGGATGGGATCGAGCGCCCGCTCGCAACGGCGGACGGCGCGGGGCCGGCGGACGATGTCCCAGACCAGGAAACGGTGGTACTGGCGGACCGGCCAGGCGCGGTCGTCGTCGGGCCCGACCAGGCAGCGCAGCCACCAGTAGGGCGTGTGCAGGGCGTGGACGTGATCGCTTCCAACCACGCGCAGGCCGGCGGCGGCCAGCCGGGCGCGCAGCTCGTGCCCCCGGTAAATCCGGACGTGCCCGCCCGGCCGCCGGTGGTAGCCGGTGGAGAGCGCCCAGCAGACCCGCTCGGGGAACCAGCGGGGCACGCTCACCGCCAGCGTGCCACCCGGCCTCAGCACCCGGACCATCTCCCGGATGGCGGCCTCGTCCTGGGGGATGTGCTCCAGCACCTCGGCCGCGATCACGTGGTCGAAGGTCCGATCGGGGAAGGGCAGGGCGAGGGCCGTCGCCCGAACCGCGCCGAAGGTGGCTCCGGCGGGGGCCTGGCCGACCTCGGCCATGGCCATGAGCGTGGCCAGTGCCGTCCGCAGGTCGTCCGCGAGCAGATCCAGGCAGGTCACCCTGGCCCCCCGACGCAAGGCCTCGAAGGCGTGGCGGCCCGATCCGCAGCCCAGGTCGAGGACCCTCGACCCGGGCCGCACGCCCAGGCGGTCGAAGTCGATGGTCAGCACGCGGCCCCGTCCCCCGGCACCCGGGTCAGGACCGCCCGATAGACGTCGACCGTGGCCCGGGCGGCCGCCTCCCAGCTGAAGTGGCGGGTGGCCCGCTCACGGCCACGAGCTCCGAGCCGCCGGCCGAGGCCAGGGTCGGAGAGCACGGTCAGGAGCGCGGCGGCCAGGGCATCGGGGTCATCGGGCGGGACCAGGAGCGCGGTCTCGCCGTCGGCGCCCGTGACCTCGGGGAGGCCCCCGGCCCGGCTCGCCACCAGGGGCACGCCACAGGCCATCGCCTCCAGTGCGGGGAGCGAGAAGCCCTCGTACAGCGAGGGCACCACCGCCGCCTCCGCGCTGGCGTACAGCTCGACCAGCGCCCGATCGCTCAGGCCGCCGAGGAAGCGCACGGAGCCGTTCAGCTGCAGCTCATCGAGCAGGCGGGCGGCGGGGCCGTCCGGACGTGGGCGCCCCACGACCACCAGCTCTGCCGGCCGGCGGGACCGGAGGCGGGCGAAGGCCCGTAACAGTGGCTCCAGGCCCTTGATGGGGGCGTCGAGACCGGCCATCGAGACCACCCGCCCGGGCCGGCGTGGCCGATCGGGAAGCGGACGGAAGAGGTCGGCGTCGACGCCGTTGGGGACGACGGTGATCCGCTCCCGGCGCACACCCATCTCGCGCACGATGTCGTCCCGGGCGGCGGCGGACACCGTGATCACGTGCGCCAGGCGCCTCGCGACCCGGGCCTGCATGCGGGCGAACCCGTACCAGCGGCGGAGCGAGGTGCGACGGCTGCGGGGCGCGCGCGCCAGCTCCAGGCGGCGGTCGACCTGGATCGGATGGTGGATGGTGGCCAGCACGGGCGGGCCCGAGGCCGCGATGCCGAGCAATCCGTAGCCCAGGCACTGGTTGTCGTGCACCACGTCGACGGACCGGCGCCGACGCCGCAGCTCGGCCCAGGCTCGCAGGCTGAAGGTGAGCGGCTCGGGGAAGCCGGCGCTGCACATGATCCCGAACTCCAGCAGGTCGATCGGCCCCCGGATCGGCCGTTGGGGCCGAAAGGGAGCCTCGGCCCGGTAGAGGTCCAGACTGGGCAGCCGGGTCAGGCGCACCCCTTCCCCCGGCTCCAGCTCCGGATAGGGGGGCCCGCTCAGGACCTCCACCTCGTGGCCGAGGTCGGCCAGCGCCCGGCTGAGCCGGCGGACGTAGACGCCCTGGCCCCCCGAGCGTGGGTTGCCCCGGTAGGTGAGGAGGGCCACCCGCAGCCGGCCGGGCGACCGTCCTGATCTCTCCCGAGACCGCTCCCCCACGGCATGGGATCGTACTCGATGGGCGGTACCGGCGCGTACCCTGAGCGCATGCGGATCGCACTCGCGGGTGTCGGCCGGATGGGCTCGGCCATCGCCGAGCGGCTGCGTGCGGCCGGGCACCGCCTATCCCTCTACGATCCCGTGCTCGCCCCTGGGGGGGAGGTCAGGGAGAGCCTGGCCGCCGCCGCCCGGGAAGCGGAGGTGGTGCTTCTCTCACTTCCCGACGCCGCCGCCGTCGAGTCGTCGCTGTCCGGACTGGTCGAGGCGCGTCCTCCGGTGGTGGTGGACCTCACCAGCTCGTTGCCCCGGACGACCCGAAGGATGGCGGCCGAGCTGGCCCCGCTGGGCGTCGCCTTCATCGACTGCCCGCTCAGCGGAGGCGTGGCGGGTGCCCGGGCCGGCACCCTGACCGCCATGGCCGGCGGGGACCCGGAGCTGCTGGAGCGGGTGAGACCGGTGCTGGCGGCCTTCGCCTCCACCATCCGCTGGGCCGGACCGCTGGGCGCCGGTCACGCCACCAAGGCCCTCAACAATGCCCTCTCGGCCGTCTCACTGACGGGGACGGCCGAGCTGCTGGTCACCGCCGTCGCCTACGGGGTGGACGAGGAAGAGGCGGTGCGCGCGGTCAACCAGGGGCCGGCCAGGAGCCAGAACAGCGAGGTCAAGTACCCGCGCGACGTGCTCTCCCGCAGCTACGCCGCGGGCTTCAGCGCCGGCCTGATGGAGAAGGACGTGGCCACGGCGCTCGCCATCGCCGCCGCGCACGCGGTGCCGGCGCCCCTCCTCTCGGGGACCCTCGAGACCTGGAGGGAGGCGACCCGGGAGATGGGGCCGCAGGCGGACTTCACCCGCGTGCACGCGGTGATCGCGACCAGGAGCGTGAGCCGGCCGGGCTCGCGGGAGGGCTTCTCCCTCGAGGTGCTGTGCCGGGCCCTGGCCGGTCTCAACCTGATCGCGACCCGCGAGGCGATGCGCATCGCCGACGCCGAGGGACTGGATCCCGTCCGCCTGCTGGACATCGTCAACGCCAGCACGGGCCGCAGCGAGGCCACGCGCTCGGCCGGAGTTGGGGAGGTGGACCGGTTGGCTCTGGCCCAGGCCCGAGAGCTCGCCGCCCAGGCCGGCATCTGGGCGCCGTTGACCGAGCTGGGCGCCGCCCTGAGCGCCGGAGGGACGGACTTGGTGAAGGGGGGATCACACGGCTAGACTGAGCCGCGCCGATCGACCGCCCACCCTACGTTCCGCTCCGATATCGGCGGCCGCCGCGGCGGCGCCCGCGCCGGCTGGGGGTCCCCATCGGACCCAGGTCCGATGGGGCGCCCCGGCTGCCGGCGGCGCTCGTCCTGCTGGCCTGCGTCGTGGTCTTCTTCCTGGCCGGTCGCGCCTGCGCCGCGATCGTCGGCGGTGGCGCGGGCGATGTCATCTCGACGGCGCTCCCCTCCGGCCTCACCCCCGGCTCGTGCCGGGTCTTCGCGCCGCTCGGGCCCGACCGCGGGCGGACCGTGTTCATCGACCCCGGGCACGGCGGCCCCGATCCGGGCGTGGTCGGGGTCACCCCGGACGGCCGGCGGGTGGAGGAGAAGACGGTGGCCCTGGACGTCGCCCTGGATCTGACCGCACACCTGCGCCGTGACGGCTACCGGGTCGTCCTCTCGCGCACCCGCGACAGCACGGTGGCCACCTTCGGCCCTGGGGACCCGCCGGCCACGAGCGCGGACGGGATCCATCGCGACCTGCTGGCGCGGATCGCCTGCGCGAACGCCTCCCGGGCGACCGTGCTCGTCTCCGTCCACTGCAACGGCTTCGACGATCCCTCGGTGGGGGGGACCGAGACCGTCTACGACGGCGCCCGTCCCTTCTCGGCTCGGAGCCTGCGTCTGGCCCGGGACCTGCAGCGGGCCATGGTCGCCCGCCTGGGTCTGGCCGACCGGGGCGTGGTCCCCGACGATCAGCTCGACGCCTACACCCTGAGCGATCGGGCCGACAGCTACGGTCACCTGCTCCTGCTCGGGCCCGCTCAGTCCGGCTACGTCGACCATCCGAGCCGGATGCCGGGCGTCTTGGTCGAGCCGCTCTTCCTCACCGCGCCGGCCGAGGCCGAGCTGGCCGGCTCCGGCTCCGGGCAGGAGAGGATCGCCCGGGCGCTCGCGGCCGGTCTGGAGGCCGACCTGGGCGGCGGGGCGTCGTAACCGGCCGGCTCAGCGGAAGACGGAGAGGCCGGTGATGGCCTCGCCGGTGGCCGGGGTGTGGACCTCGTGGGTGCCTTCGTAGGTGAAGACCGACTCCAGGTTGTTCAGGTGCCGGATCGCCGGGTGTTCGAGGGTGATGCCGTTGTCCTCCGGCCCGATGGGGTCATGACGGCATGACGGAAAGACAGAACTCCATTTAAATTGAACAGTCATGCGCCGGAAGACCACCGTTTACATCGATGAGCGACTCCTCCGCGCCGCCAAGGTCGAGGCGGCGAGCAGCGGGCGAAGGGAGTACGAGGTCTTCGAAGAGGCGATTCGCGACTACCTTGGTTGGAAGGTCGTGGAACGGGTTCGGGCCAGGGCCGGGCTCGGTGAGGAGGAGGCGATGGAGATCGCCCGCGAGGAGCTCTCGGCCTATCGACAGGAACAGGATCGGACGACCACCTGCGCCTGAGGCGACCCGTGCTCAGGGCGGTGCTCGATCCCAACGTCCTGATCTCGGCTCTCATCTCACCGCACGGCGCGCCCGCCGAGATCCTGGACGCCTGACATCGCGGGCGGCTCGACCTGATCGTCTCGGACCGACTCCTGGGTGAACTCGGCGGGGTGCTTCGACGGCCGCGCTTCCGGCGCTGGATCACCACCGAGGAGATCGAGACCCTCGTCGCTCATCTCCGCAGCCGTGGCTGCCTCGTTGAGGACGAGGCCGAGCCGGCCAGGCTGACCCCCGATCCCAAGGATGATTACCTCATCGAGCTTACGCTGGTGAGCCGTGCCGACGCCCTCGTCTCCGGCGACGGCCATCTCGTCCAGATGGGCACAGGAGGGCTGTCAGTTCTCACCCCACGAGCGTTCATCGATCGGTTCCTGGGGCAGGACCGGCCGACGGCCGGGTGATGGTTTTTCGGGCGGGTCGGTCCCGGCTGGCGGAGGGCGAGAAGACCTGCGCCGGCTCAGCGGAAGGCGGAGAGGCCGGTGATGGCCTCGCCGATGGCCAGGGTGTGGACCTCGTGGGTGCCCTCGTAGGTGAAGACCGACTCCAGGTTGTTCAGGTGCCGGATCACCGGGTACTCGAGGGTGATGCCGTTGGCCCCGAGCACGCCGCGCGCCTCGCGCGCGATCTCCAGCGCGGCCCGCACGTTGTCCAGCTTGCCCAGGCTGATCTGCTCCGGCCGGAGACGGTCCCGCTCCTTCAGCCGGCCCAGGTGGAGCGCCAGCAGTGTGCCCTTGCCGATCCGGACGACCATCTCCACCAGCTTGCGCTGGGTGAGCTGGTAGGCCGCGATCGGACGTCCGAACTGCACCCGCGTCTTCGCGTACTCGAGCGCCGCCTGGTAGCAGGCCCGGGCGGCGCCCATGACGCCCCAGACGATGCCGTAGCGGGCCTCGTTCAGGCAGGAGAGCGGTCCCCGAAGCCCGACCGCCCCGGGCAGCAGGGCGGAGTCCGGCACGACCACGTCCTCGAGCACCAGCTCCGAGGTCACGGAGGCGCGCAGGGAGAGCTTGCGGTGGATGTCCCGGGCGCTGAAGCCGCGGCTCGAGGTGGGCACGATGAAGCCCCGGATGCCCTCCTCGGTGCGCGCCCACACGATGGCCAGATCGGCGAGGCTCCCGTTGGTGATCCAGAGCTTGGTCCCGTTCAGGACCCAGTCCGGCCCGCGGCGACGGGCGCTGGTCCGCATGCTCCCGGGATCGCTGCCGGCGTCCGGCTCGGTGAGGCCGAAGCAGCCGATCACCTCGCCCCGGGCCATGCGCGGCAGCCACTCCTGCTTCTGCTCCTCGGTGCCGAAACGCCAGATGGGGAACATGCAGAGCGAACCCTGCACGGAGACGAAGCTGCGGAAGCCGGAGTCGCCGGCCTCGAGCTCCATGCAGGCCAGCCCGTACGACACCGCCCCCGCCCCGGCGCAGCCGTAGCCGTGCAGGTGCATGCCCAGCAGGCCGAGCCTGGCCAGCTCGCCGATCAGCTCGCGGGGGAAGACCGCCCGCTCGAACCACTCCTCGATGCCGGGCAGGACCCGCCCCCGCACGAAGTCGCGCACGGTGTCGCGGACCAGCCGCTCCTCGTCGTCGAGCAGCGCCTCCAGGTCGAGGAGGTCGTAGGGGTCCAGCTCCGCCATGGTCGCGCCGGCCGTGGTGCTCACAGGGCTATTGTGGCCGCTCCGCGGGCGCCGGGGGTCCGGCCGGCACCGATCCGGATGCCGGCCGGACTCCCGGACTGCTCCAAGGCCGCGCCCACCGCGTAGTCATCCCACGGAGGTGCGTCCGGCGCCCGGCGCCAGGTGACCGCCTCCATCACCGGCGCTCCAGGCGCCCCGCGTCGCTGCTCACGTCTCCGGAGAACGACATGTCCACATCCACCCCTCGTGTCCTGCGCACCCTCGCCGGCGCTTGTCTCGTCCTCCTGCTCGGAACGGCGACGTCCGGCAGCGCCCGGGCGGCCGGCTACGTCCAGCCCAACGCCCAGGCCCTGTGTTCCACGCCCAGCCTCCCTCATCACGCCCGGTGCTTCGCCATACGGCTCCTCCTGGCCAACCCCCAGACGCCCGCCGGCTACGGTCCGGACGACCTGCGCAGCGCCTACCGGCTGCCCTCCGGCTCCGGCGGCGGCGCGACCGTGGCCGTCGTCGACGCCTACGACGACCCCAACGCCGAGAGCGACCTCGCCGTGTACCGGCAGCGGTTCGGTCTCCCCCCTTGCCCCACCGCCGGCGGGTGCTTCCGAAAGGTGAACCAGTACGGGCAGACGGACCCCCTGCCCGCGCCCGACCCGGGCTGGGCGGGAGAGATCTCCCTCGACCTGGACATGGTCTCGGCCGTCTGCCCGGCCTGCCACATCCTCCTGGTCGAGGCCGCGTCCAACCAGGACTCCGATCTCTTCACCGGGGTCAACACGGCCGTGGCCATGGGGGCCAGGTTCGTCTCCAACAGCTACGGCGAGCCCGAGTTCCGGGGAGAGGTCACCACCGACGAACAGAGCTTCGACCATCCCGGGGTCGCGATCACGGCCAGCACCGGCGACAGCGGCTACGGCACCGCCTACCCGGCCACCTCGCGGTACGTGACCGCGGTCGGCGGCACCACGCTGGTGCGGGCCGGCAACGCTCGGGGCTGGGCCGAGGCGGCCTGGCCGGGCGCCGGCTCCGGATGCTCGTCCTTCGTCGCCCGGCCCTCCTGGCAGGACGTCATCACCGACTGCGCGCAGCGCGCCGTCGCCGACGTCTCGGCGGTGGCCGATCCATCCACCGGCGTGGCCGTCTACGACACCTACGGCGGGCTGGGCGGCTGGAACGTCTTCGGGGGCACCAGCGTGGGGGCGCCGCTGATCGCCTCGGCATACGCGCTGGCCGGCACCCCGGGCGCCCGGGACGAACCGGCCGGCTATCCCTACGCCCACCCCGCGGACCTGAACGACGTGACCGACGGCAGCAACGGGGACTGCGGCAACCTGCTCTGCACGGCCGGCGGCGGCTGGGACGGTCCCACCGGCCTGGGGACGCCCGACGGAGTCGCGGCCTTCACCGCCCCATCGCCGGCGGGCGTCCGGGCGAGGGTCGCCGGCACCGGCGCCCGGACGGTCCCGGCCGACGCTCCAGGCCTCCCTTCCGTCCGGCCGTGACGCCATCGACCGCGAGCGACGGCGGCCGCGGCCGAGGGGCGCCCAGGGCCGCGGTGCCGGTTCCACGCTCGGGTCGTCTCGCCGCGCGAGGAAAACATTCGCTACCCTAAGTGTTAGCGTCACGAAATGATGGCCACCGAGCACCGTCCGAGCACGACCCCGGGCGAGGCCGGGCCCTCCACCGAGGATCTGGCCCGCGAGCTGCGGCCGCGACTCACCCGCTTGAGTCACCTGCTGCGCCGGCAGACGACCGGGTTGGCGTTGAGCATGTCGCAGACGCTGGTCCTGGGCACCCTGCTGGACGGCCGGCCGCACCGGATGGGCGAGCTGGCCCAGGCCGAGGGGGTGGCACTGCCGACCATGACCGAGATCGTCACCCGGATGGAGCGGAACGGCTGGGTGCGGCGGCGGATGGACGTCCGCGATCGTCGTTGCGTGGAGGTGACCATCACCGAGGCCGGCCGGAGGCTGGCGGGGGAGGTGATCGCGCGCCGCATCGAGCTGCTCAGGGACCGCCTGGAACGGCTGAGCGACGGGGAGCGGCGGGCTCTGGCCGGCGCCATCCCCGCCCTGGACCGCCTCCTGGAGGGGTGGCCATGAGGGAGGGCGTCGGCGGCGGGCTCCTCCGCCAGCCGCGGGCGGTCTGGGCCACCGCCTTTGCTGCCTGTGTGGCCTTCATGGGCATCGGCCTGGTCGATCCCATCCTGCCCACCATCGCCCGGGGGCTGCGGGCCTCGGCCTGGGAGGTGGAGCTGCTCTTCACCACCTACATCGCGGTCATGGCCGGCGCCATGTTCGTCACCGGGGCCATCGCCACCCGGTACGGGGCGAGGCGGACCATGCTCGCCGGATTGCTGGTGGTGGTGGTCTTCGCCTCCCTCTCCGGGCTCAGCAACTCGATCACGATGCTGGCCGCGGTCCGTGGTGGCTGGGGGTTCGGGAACGCGCTCTTCACCGCCACCGCGCTGTCGATCATCGTGGGCGCGGCCAGCGGAGGGCTGGGCAATGCGATCACCCTCTACGAGGCGGCGCTGGGCCTGGGCGTCTCCTGCGGCCCGCTCCTGGGCGCGGCCCTGGGTTCCATGAGCTGGCGGTATCCGTTCTTCGGCACCGCCACCTTGATGGCCATCGCCTTCGTCTTCACCTCGACCGTGGTCCGCGACACCGGGCCTCCCGAGCAGCGCCGGAGCGCGGCCGACACCTTTCGCGCCCTCCGCCACCCCGCCCTGTTCGCGCTCGCCCTGGGCGGCCTCCTCTACGCCTTCGGCTTCTTCATCGTGCTGGCCTACACGCCCCTCCTGCTCAGGATGTCGCCGCGCGACCTGGGCCTGATCTTCGCCTGCTGGGGGGTGCTGGTGGCCGTCTTCTCGGTGCTGGTCGCTCCCTGGCTCCGGGCCCGGCTGGGCCCGATGGCGGTGGTGCTGGCGGTGCTCGTCCTGCTGACCGCCGACCTGCTCCTGATGGCGCTGGCGGCGCGGCCGCTGGTGATCGCCGGCGTGATCGTCTCCGGCGCCCTGCTGGGCATCAACAACGCGCTCTTCACCAGCCTGGCCATGGAGGTCTCGCCGTTCACGCGCTCCATCGCCTCGGCGGGCTACAACCTGCTCCGGTGGGCGGGGGCCGCCGTAGCCCCGGTGCTGGCCGGGGTCCTGGCCGAGCACCTGTCGCCCCGCTCTCCCTTCCTACTGGCGGCGGTCGCGGTGGCGGCGAGCGCCCTCTTCCTGCTGATGCGCCGGCAGCGAGTGGTGGAGGGGCTCCGGTCCCGGCCCGAGGCAGCCTGAGTCCCCTGCTCCGGCGGGACGGGTTCTTCCGGCCGTCCCCGGCCCGTGCCGGGGCGCTCTCAGGAGCCGGCGAAGCCAGGGACCGCCGGCACCCTCAACCCCACACCTCACGGGCGACGGAGGCCACCAGCTCGAGTTTGCGCCACTGCTCGTCCTCGGTGAGGGGGTTGCCCCGGAAGTTGGAGGCGAAGCCGCACTGGGGGCTGAGCGCCAGCCGCTCGACGGGCAGGAAGGCCGTGGCCGCCTCGATCCGCCGCAACAGCTCGTCACGGGATTCCAGCCGGCCGTACTTGGTCGTGACCAGGCCCAGGACGACCACTCTGGGCGCGGGCACCAGCCGCAGGGGCCCGAAGCCACCCGCACGCTCGGTGTCGTACTCGAGGAGGAGCCGGTCGCAGCGCAGCTCGCCGAAGACCCGCTCGGCGATCGGCTCGTAGCCGCCCGAGGTCAGCCAGGCGCCGCTGGCGTTGCCGCGACAGACGTGGAGGGCGGTGAGGGCGCCACCGGCGCGGGCCGCGTCGAGGATGGCGTTGTCGGCGGCGATGGCCTCGGCCAGCCGCTGCCCCGCGTCGATCCCGTCTCCTCTCCGGGCGGGAAGATCCTCGGCCAGCCAGGCCGAGTAGGTCGGGGAGTCGACCTGGACGTAGCCCACGCCCGCCCGGGCGAGGCTCGCCGCCTCTTCGGCCAGGATGGTCGCCAGGTCTCGGGTCAGCTCCGATGGGCTGTCGTACACGCGATCGGTCACCCCGGGGAGGAACGAGCGAGGAGCGAAGTGGACGGGGCTGGGCAGCGTCACCTTGAACGGCCCGGGGGCGTGCGCCCGCAGGAAAGCCGCCTCGTGGGCGGCGATGCGACGCCTCGGTCGCAGTCGGGCGGATACGATCGGCAGCGTGAAGCTCGCCACCTCCGGCGGCACCTCCCGTCCGGGGTCCGCGCGCCAGGGCAGTCGCGGGCCGGTCTGGCTCGGAGAGAAGCCCTCGACGGCGTCGGTGACGCCGGTCATGTAGGCGGCGCGCCGGAACTCACCGTCGGTGTAGACGTCGAGGCCGATGGAGCGCTGGCGCTCGAGCGCGGTGACGATCGCCCGGTCCTCGATCTCGGTCAGGGCGTCGCGGTCGAGCCGCCCGGCGAGGAACCGCTCCCATGCTCGCCGCAGCTCCGGCGGCCGCAGCAGGCTGCCCACCTGGTCGGCGCGAGGCTCCCGCGCCCCGCCGTCTCCTTCGCCCGGACGTGACCTGGTCACCCTCCCATCGTGCTCCCGTGACCGCCCGGAAGGTCCCGGCCGGCGCGCTCGGGCATGTCCGGTGACATCCGTGAGAGAGTGATGACGTGACCGACCGGAACGGAGACGGCCTCTGGCCCCCGGCCTTCGACTTCGACGAGATCTCGATCGTGCCCCGGGTGGCCTCGACGCTGCTCCATCGCGCCGAGGCCGACCCGGCGGTGCGGTTCGGTCCCGTCACCCTCTCCGTGCCCCTGATCGCCTCGCCCATGCCGGACGTCTGCGGCTCGACCATGGCCCGGGCGCTGGCGACCCAGGGCGCGCTGGGGCTGCTGCATCGCTTCTGTCCGGTGGAGGCCGAGGTAGCCGAGTTCGAGTGCGCGGTCCGGGGCCTGGCCGCGGTGCCGGGACCGGTGGGGGCGGCGGTGGGGGTCACGGGCGACTTCCTGGAACGCTTCGACCGCCTCTACGAGGCCGGATGCCGGATCTTCTGTCTGGACACGGCCAACGGTGCTCACGTCCAGGTGGCCCGTGCCATCGAGCGGATCCGGGCGGCGCGGGACGACGTCTTCCTGGTCGCCGGCAACGTGGCCTCCGCGGAGACGTTCCGCTGGCTGGAGGAGGCCGGCGCCGACGCCATCCGGGTCGGCATCGCCGGCGGCTCGGTGTGCGAGACCCGCACCGAGACCGGCGTCTTCGTGCCCACCCCGTATGCGGTCGCCGACGCGGCCCGGGTCCGGCGGCGGGCGCTGATCGTGGGCGACGGCGGGGTGCGCAAGCCGGCCGACATGTGCAAGTTGCTGGCGCTGGGGGCGGACGTGGTCATGGTGGGCTCCGCCCTGGCCGGCACCGACGAGGCGCCGGGGCGCGTGATCGTGGTGGAGGGAAAGAAGTTCAAGATCATGCGGGGCGCGGCCTCGTTCTCCGTGCAGCAGGAGCTGGGTCGGTCGGACCCGGAGTACATCGAGGGCGCCGAGACCCTGGTCCCCTACCGCGGCCCGGCCGCGGTCGTGCTCCAGCGCTACCTCGCCGGCCTCCGCAGCAGCATGTCCTACCTGGACGCGCGCACCCTCGACGAGTACCGCCGGCGAGCCACCTTCGTGCTGCACCGGTAGCGCCCGGGCCCGCCGCGGTATGTTCGTAGTGAGCCGTGGGCCTGGACGTGGTACCCATGAGGAGGTGGCTGGGGCGGCTGCCGGGTGACGCCCGGACCAGGGCCGGCGCGCTGGCGACCGCGGTCGCCGTGGTGCTGGCGGGGAGTGGGCTCGTCGCCTGGAGCAACGCCGCCGCCGGCCAGGCAGCCTCCACCTACCATCACGAGCGTCAGGCGCTGAACGCCAGGCTCGCATCCGACGCCCGGCTCGGGTACACGAACCGGGACCTGGCCCCGATCACCGGCCGGCTCCGGGCCATGGACGCGACCTCCCCGCCCTGGTGGATCCCGGGGCGTCCGGGATACTTCGACGGTCTGGCGAGCCAGACCGCGGCCCTCCAGACCCGGCTCCGCGCCCTGGAGCGGCAGATCCTGGATCGCGCCCGCTCCGACGCCGCCCGGGAGATCGACGCCGCTCGAACCGAGATCGGCCGGGACCAGCAGGTGGGAGCCGACGACCCCGACCTCCAGTCGCTCCAGCAGCGGCTGGACGCGGCGGCGAAGGCCGACGCCGGCGCCCGCACGCTGCGCGACTATCGCAACGCGCTGCAGCAGGCCCAGGGCGTGGTCCGGGACGCGACCGCGCTCTACGACCAGACCCAGCAGGAGAACCAGCAGGTCCAGCAGGCGGCGCAGCAACTCCTGGCCCAAGCGGGGGGGAACCTGGCCGCCATCCAGCAGGCGGGGCAGCAGGCCATCGTCGCCGGGCGCAACGACGCCTCGGTGGTGGCCTACATGAACGTCGCCAACCCCTTCCCCAACGACATCGTCGTGGCCCGAGCGGCCAGCCGCCTCGAGCACTTCGCCCCCCTGGTCGGGTCGGGGGACGTGAGCCAGGCGGCCCTGGGGACGGCCGGGGTCGAGCGCTACGCCGCCCAGGTGCACCAGGCCTTCATCGCCGGGCTGCCGCCGAAGGCGGTCGTGGTCTCCTTCCAGGCCCAGCACCTCTGGGCCTATCAGGGTGGTCAGGTGGTCCTGGACACCCCGGTCACGACCGGGATCAGGGGGGTGGGGGACATCGGGACCGACTTCGGCCCCATGAAGGTCCTCTTCAAGTCCCATCCCTGGACCATGCACTCGCCCTGGCCCAGGGGCTCCCCGTACTGGTATCCCGACACCGTGGTCCAGTGGGCGACGTTCTTCACCAACACCGGCGAGTCGATCCACGACGCCTACTGGGAGCCCGACTCGGAGCTGGGACCCGGCTCACAGTACGATCCCTCCACCCGCAGCCACGGCTGCATCCACGTGCCCTACGCCGACGCCCAGTGGATGTTCAACTGGGCCGAGGTGGGGATGCCGGTGATCGTCTATCCGGGCGACGGCTCTCCTGTCGCCAACCAGCTCGCGCAGATCACCACCGACAGCCAGGGCCGTCCCAAGGGCATCCCCTGATCGCACGATCGGGTTCAGGGGCGGGGGGGCGCCGGCCGCTCCGGTCCCACCACGTCCAGCTCGACCGTGAACTCGGAGACCCGCTCCTCGTCCACCGTGATCCCGATCCCCGCCCCGGTGGGGACGGGCAGGCGGCCGTCCCGCATGACCGGGGGGTCGGTCAGGTCCTGGGCGAGATGTCGGTCGGCGGCGGAGAGATCGCCCGGCAGGACGCAGTTGGGCAGCGCGGCGAGGGCCAGGTTCGCCGCTCGACCCAGCCCGGTCTCGAGCATGCCGCCCACCCAGACCGGCACCCCGTGCGCCTGGCAGACGTCGTGGACACGGCGGGCCTCGAAGTAGCCGCCCACGCGCCCGGGTTTGAGGTTGACGATCGAGCAGGCCCCGAGGACGATCGCGGTCGCCGCCGCCCGGGCAGAGGTGATCGACTCGTCGAGGCAGATCGGGGTGCGCAGCCGTCGGGCCAGCTCGACGTGAGCGCGGAGGTCGTCCTCGGCAAAGGGCTGCTCGATCATCAGCAGGTCGAGGTGGTCCAGTCGGGCCAGGCGGCCGAGGTCCCCGAGCTCGTAGGCGCCATTGGCGTCCACCTGGAGGGGGATGGGACCGAACCGCTCGCGCACGGCCTGCACCGGCTCCAGGTCCCATCCGGGCTCGATCTTGAGCTTGACGCGACGGTAGCCGGCCGCCAGCGCGCCCTCGACGGCCTCCAGCAGATGACCGATCGAGTCCTTGAGGCCGATCGCGGCCCCGCAGTCCACCGCCGAACGGACGGCACCCAGATGCCGAGCCAGCGGCTCCCCCCGCGCTCGCAGCTCCGCGTCCAGCAGGGCCATCTCCAGACAGGCCCGGGCCATGGGATGTCCCCGGACCGGACGCAGCGCCTCGGCCACCTCCTCGGCACCCTGCAGCTCCCGGCCGAGGAGGCGGGGGAGCAGGTGCCTCCGGATCACGTGACGCGCCCCCTCCGTGTATTCGGAGGTGTAGGTCGGCTCGCCGAGCGCCGCGCACTCCCCCCAGCCCTCGCCGAGGTCGGTGGTCACCTTCACCACCAGGACGTCGCGATCGCGCTGGAGACCGGCGGCGGTTCGGAACGGCGCCACGAGGGGGAGCCGCAGGCGCCGCAGCTCGACCCGCTCCAGCCTCACCGCTCCTGCCGGGCCGGAACGCCGAGCTGTCGGAAGAGGGCTTCCGGGGTCACCGGGATCTCGTGCAGCTCCACCCGCCGTCCCGCCCGGTGCAGCGCGTCCTCGATCGCGGAGCAGATGGCGGCCGGGGCGGGGATGGTCGCGCTCTCGCCGATGCCGCGGAACCCCTCCGGGTTGGCCGGGCTGGGTGTCTCCTGGTGCTCGAGCTGGATCGAGAGCGCCATCTCGGGCGCGGACACGATCGCGTAGTCGAGGAAGCTGGGGGCCCGCTGGTTGCCGTCGGGCTCGTAGGCCGCGTCCTCGAAGAGGGCGTAGCCGATGCCGTGGGCCAGCCCGCCGTGGAGCTGCCCCTCGGCCAGCACCGGGTTGATGAGGCGTCCGGAGTCGTGCACCAGCAGCGAACGAACCACGTCGACACGGCAGGTCTCCAGGTCGACCTCGACCACGACCGCCAGGCAGCCGCAGGCCCAGGTCGTCCCCTGCCGGGGGCTGAAGTCGTACGCGACCTCGAGGCCGGCGTCGGGCACCAGGTCGGGGGCGCCGACCCGGCGTGAGGGGGCCCCGCGAACCGCCACCACCCCGTCGCTCAGGGTCAGGTCGGCGGGATCGGCCTCGAGCCGCTCGGCGGCCAGCTCCAGCAGCCGGCGACGCGCCTCCAGGGCGACGCCCGCGGCGGCGTTGCCCACGTGCACGGCCGAGCGGCTGCCGGCGGTGAGCAGCCCGTAGGGGACGGCCGCGCTGTCGCCGGCCACCACCCGCACCCGCCCGATCGGCCATCCCAGGCGTTCGGCGACGATCTGCGCGGCCATGGTCTGGTGCCCCTGCCCCTGGGGTGTGGAACCGAGGCAGACGGTCACGGTCCCATCCCTGGCCAGGTGGAGCCGGGCTGGCTCGCGCTGCCCGAAACCGGTCGATTCGGCGTAGCAGGCGATCCCCATTCCGCGCGCCCGGCCGGCCTCCACGCCCACCGGCACGCTCGCGGTCATGGCCCGGAGGCGGGAGAGCATGGCCGGCACGTCGCCGAGGTCGTAGCGCACCGGCGCCGGCCCCATCCGGAGCCCGGTGTCGTAGGGCATGTCCTCGGGGCGGAGCAGGTTGCGCTCACGCACCAGGTCGCGGGGAAGACCCAGCCGGTCGGCGAGGCGATCCATGAGCCGCTCGATGGCGAAGTTCCCCACCTCGCGCCCGCCGCCCCGGATGAAGCCGGTCGGCGCCGAGTTGGTGTAGAGGTTCCAGATCTCGACCCGCATCGCCGGCAGGCGGTACACGGACAGGGTGTGCAGGACGATGTTGGCGGCCTGGCCGGCGCCCTCGCCGGCGTAGGCCCCCATGTCGTGCAGCACGCGGCCGCGCAGCCCGCGCAACCGCCCGTCCGCCTCGGCCGCCAGCTCCAGCCCCAGGACGTTGCCGTGGGACTGGTTGGTGGTGGCGCCGTCCTCGCTCCGGCTGGCCACCCAGCGCACCGGCCGGCCCAGCCGCCGCGCCGCCAGCGCGACCAGGACCTCTTCCGGATAGGGGCTGCCCTTGGCCCCGAAGCCGCCGCCCACGTCCTCGGCCACGACCCGCACCCGGTCCGGCTCGAGGCCCAGGGTCGCGGTCACCGCGTCGCGGACGCCGAAGACCGACTGGGTCGAGGTCCGCAGGAGCAGGGTGCCGTCGGGTTGGGGCACGGCGGTGACCGAGCGCGGTTCCATGGCCGCGCCGCAGATGCGGGCCAGGGAGAGGGTGGCGGAGACCGTCACCGCGGCGCCGGCGAAGGCGGCCTCGATGTCGCCGAACTCGATCGTGGATCGCCCGGCCACGTTCCCGGCCGCGCCGGCGTGCGCCGGGGGCGCGCCCTCGGCCGTGGCCTCGACCGCGCCGCCCACCCCGGGCAGGGGCTCCAGCTCGGTCTCGATGGCGGCCAGGGCGTCGGTCGCCGCCTCGACCGAGGTCGCCACCACGGCCGCGAGGGCCTCGCCCTGGTGGCACAGCTCCTCTGAGGCCAGGATGGGCTGGAGGCGGACGTCGGTCAGCGGGGGCGGGGGTGGGAACTCGGCCACGGGCATGGTGCGCGGCCCGGGGAGGTCGGCCGCGGTCCAGGCGGCCAGGACGCCCGGGCGGGCGCGTGCCGCGCTCACGTCGACGCGGAGCACCCGGGCGTGGGGATGTGGCGAGCGCAGCAGGACCAGATGGCAGAGGCCGGGAGGTCGGTCGTCGGCCGCGAACCGGCCGCGGCCGGTCACCAGGCGTTCGTCCTCGACTCGGGGGCGGCGGGCGCCGATCAGGCTCATGGCGGCTGAAGCATGGCACGTTCCGGCGTCGCCCGTCGAGGCGGCCGGTGGAGGCCGTCCCGGGCTTCGCCGGGGCGCGAACGAGGGAGCGCTCTGGTAGGGTGGGGCTGGTTACCGGCCGCATCGGCTCCGATGGAGGTGGACGCCATGATTCAGGTAACCGAGAGCGCCGCGGATCTGCTCGCGACGCTCGATCGGCCCGCTGGCCGGGTGGTCCGGCTGGAGCAGATCGACGAGCAGCGGCTCGGCCTGGTCCTCGGCGAGGCGCGCGAGGGAGATCAGGTGGTGGAGCGCGAGGGCCAAGATCTCCTCCACATCCCGGCGGAGATCAGCGCTGCCCTGGATGGGGTGGTCATCGACAAGACCGACACTCCCTCCGGCCCCAGGCTGCGCTTCCGCGCTCAGACCGACGAGGAGGAGCCAGGGCCGGACGGGGCGGTTCCGTGAGGGCCGGAGGCGAGGAGTCTCGCCCCGGGGCCCATGCCGCCCGGAGGGCGGCGTGCTGGCCCGGCCGCCCGCGACCGGGGGCCGCGGGCGCCGGCGGCGGAGGGGTGCGTTCCGCCTCCGGGCGGGACGTGCCGCCCGCCGTCGGGCGCTTCCACCCTGGCCGGCCCGGGACGACCGGCACCGGTCGGCATCCGCTGTAGGCACGGATGCCGGCGCGGCGACGCCGGCGGTGGGGTGGTTGCACGACCCGGCCCGAGCGCCTCGGCGACACGGCCAGGCGGATACCGTGCCCCCTCGAGGCCGTCCCGGGGTGCCGGTGCCGCCGCCCGGCCCGCTCCGGGGCGCGAACGGCCGGAATCGTGTCGGCGGGGCGGCGCTCGAGCCGGGTCAGCTCGACCCGATCTTCGGGTTCTCGGCGTACGGGGAGAGGGGCCGCAGTCCCTGCAGATCAGCGCCCACGCTTCGCTGAACGGCCGCTCAGGCCGGGCAGACGGGTGCCGGGCGAACGAACCGGGTCGTGCTCACACCCTCGACCAGGGCACGCTCGCCCCCGCATTCCGGGCAGGGGTGAGATGGGGGGCCGATGCCTGGGTCACGTGTCCCGCCTGGAAACGTTGCCGGTAACCGGGCCTTGCCGACGTCGAGGGGGCAACGGCGCTGCCTCCGCCTCCGGGAACAGGGTGGTGCAGGGGGCGACCGGTGCCATCCTCCCGGGGCCGGAGACCGGCGGCGCTGGCTCCGGGCCTCTACACTGAACCGACGTCCGGCGGTGATGCCGGGGCAACACACCACAGGAGGGAACGGGTGAGGTTCGAAGGGAAGGTCGCCCTGGTCACCGGGGGCGGTCGTGGCATCGGGGCCGCGACCTGCGAGGTGTTCGCGCGCGACGGCGCCAGGGTCGCCGTCTGCGACCTGGACGAGGCGCCGGCCCGGGAGGTGGCGGAACGGCTCGACGGGCGGGGGCTGGCGGTGGCCTGTGACGTCAGCCGGCGTGACCAGGTGGAGGCGACGGTGCAGCGCGTGGTCGACGCCTTCGGCCGGCTTGACATCCTGGTCTGTTGTGCCGGGATCATCCGGGACAACCTGATCCACAAGATGACCGACGAGGACTGGGACGCGGTCATCAACACGCACCTGCGGGGCAGCTTCCTCTGCGCCCAGGCCGCACAGCGGGTGATGGTGCCCCAGCGCTACGGCAAGATCGTCTTCCTCTCCTCGACCTCGGCCCTGGGCAACCGCGGGCAGACCAACTACTCCACCGCCAAGGCCGGGCTGCAGGGCATGGCCCGGACCCTGGCCATCGAGCTGGGACCGTTCAACATCAACGTCAACGCGGTCGCACCCGGCTTCGTGGAGACGCGCATGACCGAGGCCACCGCTCGGCGCGTGGGGGTGGAATGGGAGGAGTTCAAGCGCATGGCGGCGGAGCGAACGCCGCTGCGCCGGGTCGGTCAACCGGTGGACATCGCCAACGTCATCGCCTTTTTGTGCAGCGACGAGGCCGGCTTCGTGAGCGGACAGACGCTCTACGTGAAGGGTGGACCCTAGCCGCGGGAGCGTGCACATGGAGGCCATGATCGTCTGCCCTCAGCCGGAGGCGGCCGAGGCCGGCCTGGAGGTGCTGCGCGGAGGCGGCAACGCCGTCGACGCCGCCGTCACCGCCGCCCTGGTCCAGGGCGTGATCGATCCCATGATGTGTGGCATCGGCGGCTCCGGGGCCATGCTCGTGCACACGGCCGACGGCCGGGATGAGGTCATCGAGTTCTACGCCCGGGCCGGATCGGGGGTGCGCGAGGACCAATGGGAGCGCCTCTTCCTGCGCGAGGCGGCAGACCGTTACGGCTACGTGCTGGAAGGGTGGGTCAACGACTGCGGCCACCTGAGCGTGGGGGTCCCGGGCACGGTCGCCGGCCTGGCCGAGGCCCTGCGCCGGCACGGCACCATCGGCTGGGCCGAGGCACTGGGCCCCGGTCTGGAGGCGGCCCGGCGCGGTCTCCGTGTGACCGGCACCGTCTACGAGTACTGGGTGGGCGACCACGGGCCGGACATGGTCGACGGGCGGCGGCGCATCCAGTGGACGCCGGAGGCGCGGCGCATCTACACCCGGGACGGCGAGCTCTACCGGCCCGGGGAGGTGATCCCCAATCCCGACCTGGCCCGCACCTACGAGCGGTTGGCCGAGGCGGGGCCGGAGGACTTCTACCGGGGGGAGATCGCGGCCGCGATCGCCGCCGACTTCCGGGCCGCGAACGGGTCGATCACCGCCGCCGACCTGGCCGGGTACCGACCCCGGCTCACCGCTCCGGTGGCCGGCACCTACCGCGGCCGGCGGCTGCTGGCGGCGGGGCCACCGGCGGGCGGGGTGACCCTGCTCCAGATGCTGAACTACCTGGAGGGCCACGACCTGAGCCGGTGGGGCTGGCCCTCCCCGGAGGCGGCGCAGCTGCTGATCGAGGCCATGGACTGGGCCATGGGGGAACGGGAGCGGCACCTGGCCGATCCGGCTTTCGTCCCCGTTCCGGTGGAGACCCTGATCGCCAAGGAGCGGGCGGCCGCAGCTCGATCCGCCCGCGAGGCGCCCACCACCACCCACGTCTGCGTGCTCGATGCGAGCGGCAACGCGGTCTCGCTGACCCACACCCTGGGGGCCTGCAGTGGCGTGGTCACGCCAGGTCTCGGCTTCCTGTACAACAACTACCTCAACGGCTTCGACCCGCGGCCCGGCCGCCCCAACTCGCTCGCCCCGGGTAAGACCAGGATCACCATGATGACCCCCGGCATGGTCTTCGAGCGCGATCGGCTCTCGATCGTGATCGGGGCGCCGGGCGGGACCAGGATCGTGACCGGCGTCCTCCAGGTCCTGGTCAACCTCATCGACCACGGCATGAGCCCGGTGGAGGCGGTGAGCGCCCCCCGTCTCGACTTCCAGGGGGAGACGGTGCAGGCCGAGCTGCGCCTGCCCGCCTGGATCGTGCGGGGTCTGGAGGACCGCGGCTACCGCGTGCACCGGCGGCCGTGGTCCTACGACGCCTACTTCGCCCGGGTCCAGGTGATCCAGGTCGCAGAGGACGGGTCGCTGCGCGGCGCCTCCGATCCACGCGGCGACGGCGGCATCGCCCTCGCCCTCTGAGAGAGCCCGAGGGTCGCGGTCGGCCGGGCGGCGGATGCCGGTGCGATAATGGGCTGCGCGGCGCGTCCGGGCGCCGTGCGGGGCTGATGGGAGAAGATCCTCACCTCGGGGGAGGTAGGGTGAGTCGGGTCGTCGGCGGGATATCGCCGCCTCCCGACCGGTATGGCTTGCGCAGAGGAGGTGGACATGGTGGTCACGAGACGGTTGGCCGCGGCACTCCTGGGTGGGAGCATGCTCTTCCTCGCCGCCTGCGGCTCCGGGGGCGGGACCTCGGGCCCGGTCTCGATCGTGTTCGCGACCCAGGGGCTGGGGGCCGAGGGTGACGCCTCCAAGAAGGCGGTGGCGGACTTCAACAAGGCGAACCCCGGCATCCACGTCAGCATCCTCACCCTGTCGCCCACCGCCAACAACGCCTACCAGCAGCTGACCCAGCGCTTCATTGCCGGCAGCGACACGCCCGACGTGATCACGTCCGACGTGATCTGGCCGGCCACCTTCGCCAAGTCGGGCTGGATCCTGCCCCTGGATCGTTTCCATCTCAATACCGGCGACTTCTTCGCCGGCCAGCTCAAGTCGGGCACCTACCAGGGCAAGCTGTACGCGGTGCCGTGGTTCATCAACGCCGAGGGCGTCTACTACCGCACCGACCTGGTGTCGTCGCCACCCACCTCGCCCCAGCAGCTGGTGCAGGAGGCGAAGGCGGTGATGAGCTCCAACCCCTCGATCAAGACCGGCTTCGCCTTCGAAGGGGCCAAGTACGAGGGGGTGGTGACCGCCTTCCTCAACGTCCTGGGAGGGTTCGGGGGCAGCCTCGATCCGAGCAAGATCGACTCCCCCGAGAACGTGCAGGCGCTCACCTATCTGAAGAACCTGATCTACCAGGACCATGTCTCGCCACCGGCGGTGACCTCCTGGCAGGAGTCCAACGTCCAGGACCAGTGGCTGAGCGGACAGGCGGCCTTCGCCATGAACTGGCCGTACATCTTCCAGCTCTCGGAGAAGGCGGGATCGGCGGTCCAGGGCAAGACGGGCTGGATCCCCTTTCCCTCCTCGACCGGTACTCCGATGTCGGCCCTGGGTGGTGACGACCTGGTGATCAACGCCAGGTCCAAGCATCCGGACGCGGCCTGGAAGTTCATCCAGTACCTGACCTCGCCCAGCGTGCAGATCCAGCGGGCGATCGGCGCCGGCGACCCGCCGGCGGTGAAGTCGGCCTACACCCAGCAGCTCTACAGCCAGGCGCCCTACTACCGGCAGGAGCAGGCGGTCTTCAACGTGGTCGAGCCGCGCCCGGTCAGCCCCGTCTACCCGCAGATCTCGGAGGTCCTGCAGACCCAGCTCAACGCCGCCCTGACCAACCAGACCAGTCCGGAGCAGGCGCTGGCGGCCGCTCAGCAGCAGATCAACGGCATCGTGCATGGGAGCGGCGGCTAGCCCCGAGGCCGAGCTCGGTCCGGTCCGGCCGGCGGCGGGCCGGGCGTTCCGCCGGTGGACGATGGCCGGCGCCTTCCTGGCGCCGACCATCGTCCTGCTCGTGGCCATCGCCGGCTTCCCCCTGGCCTACAACCTGTACAACTCCTTCCTCCACCTGGTCCTGACCGAGCCGGGGACAGAGCGCTTCGTCGGCCTGGCCAATTACCGGCAGCTGGTGGCCAGCGGCGACTTCCTCCAGCCCTTCATCAGGACCTCCTTCTTCACCCTGGTCTCGGTCGCGCTGGAGTTCGTGGCCGGCCTGGGCCTGGCCCTGATCATGCACCGTCGGTTCTGGGGCCGGGGCCTGGTGCGGGCCGCCGTCCTCGTCCCCTGGGCGGTGCCCACGGTGGTCTCGGGCATGCTCTGGAAGAACATGTTCGACCCCGGCTCTGGTTTCGTCGACTGGGGGCTGGGGGCGCTCCACCTGCCCGGCGCCACGACCGCCTGGCTGAACGGGGTCTGGACCTCCTGGACGGTGATCCTGGTCGCCGACGCCTGGAAGAACACGCCCTTCCTGGCCCTGATCTTGCTCGCCGGTCTCCAGGTCATCCCCGACGATCTCTACGAGCAGGCCCGGATCGACGGCGCCGGCGTCCTGCGCCGCTTCCGGCACGTGACCCTGCCCATGCTGAAGCCGGCCGTCCTGGTGGCCCTGATCTTCCGCACCCTCTCCGCATTCTTGATCTTCGACGTGATCTACGTGATCACCGGGGGCGGCCCCGGCAGCGCCACCGAGACCCTGTCCTACGTCAACTGGCGGGCCTTCCTGGTCGAGACCAACTTCGGCTACGGGGGTGCGATCTCGGTGGCGCTGACCCTGATCGCGCTCCTCATCGCCCTGGTCTACATGCGGGTGTTGAGGTTGGAGACATGAGGGTCTCCGCCTGGAGGCGGTTGCTCGGCGAGGGCTCCTTCTCGCTGGTCGTGATGGTGGTCGTCTCGATCGCGGTCTTCCCCTTCTACTGGATCCTCACCACCTCGCTGAAGACCGATCACGAGCTGAGCCTGGGCACCCACGGGCTCTGGCCGGCGGCCTGGACGCTGCAGAGCTACGTCACCCTGCTCGCCCAGTACAACTTCCTGATCCCGCTCGCCAACAGCGCGCTGGTGGCGGCGGGCACCACCCTCGTCTCCCTGGTGGCGGGCCTGCTGACCGCCTACGGGCTGGTCCGGGTGGTGCCCCGGGCCCGGGTGGCCGTGCTCGGGTTCATCCTGGCCACCGCCTTCTTCCCGGTCATCGCCATGGTGGGGCCGCTGTTCTTCGTCTACCGGGACCTGCAGCTGCTCAACAACTACCTGGCCCTGATCGTCACCTACCTGATCTACGCCCTACCGATCACGGTCTGGATGCTGGTCAGCATCCTGGGCCAGATCCCAAAGGACATGGAGGAGGCGGGCATGGTCGACGGCGCCACCACCTTTCAGGTGCTGTGGCGGATCCTGCTCCCCCTGGCCCTGCCCGGCGTCTTCACCGCCGCCATCCTCTCCTTCATCCTCTCCTGGAACGACTTCATCTTCGCCCTCTCCTTCATGACCGACCCGGCGCGCTACACAGCGCCGCTGGCGATCGTGAACCTGGGCCAGAGCCAGTATCAGGTCTTCTACAACATCATCGATGCCGGGGTCGTGATCACCACCATCCCCATCGTGGTCCTGGTCCTGATCGCCCAGCGCCGGATCATCGCCGGGCTGTCGGCCGGCAGCCTCAAGGGCTGAGGCGGAAGCGCGGCCCTCCCCGCCCGACGCAGGGCGGGAGGTCGGTCAGGGCCGGTCGCCTGCCGGCTGGCCGGTCCGCTCCCGGAGCCACGTGATCAGCGTCTGCCGGTGGGTGTCGAGAGCACCCGCGATCTCGAGGCAGGTGCTCCGGTTGTAGGGAGGAACCCAGCTCGGATCGGCGCCCCGGGCGTCCTCGATCCTCGCCGCGGCCAGGCCGGGGTGCCGAGCGAGCAGGCCGCGGGGCGAAGCGAGATCACCGGCGCGAATCGCCTCGACCAGGGCGAGCGCGAGCGGCTCGTGGTTGCCGAGTCTCATCGTCGTTCTCCTTCCCGGAGGTCGATCGCCTCCCAGGACCCGGAACCGTGGCCTCGGAGGCCGGCGACGACGGGCAGGACGCCGACCAAGGTCGCCGCCCGGGGGGCGGGCCTGGTACCCGGTCGCGACGGCGTAGCACGAGACGCCGCTCGACGGCGGTTGGCGGGCGCCCCGGCCCGCCCTGGCTGCGGGCGAGGGCCGGGACCGGGTAGCTTTCTCTGAAAGCTATGGATTTCTCTGATAGCGAAAACCCGGCCCGCGTCCTCCACGCCCTGGGCGCGATCCTGCGCCGGCGCCGGGAGCTGGGAGGGCGGTCGCTGGCCGAGGTGGCGGCACGGGCCAGCATCTCCACCGGCTACCTGTCGGAGGTGGAGCGCGGTTGCAAGGACGTCTCCACCCGGCGACTGCTGGGCATCGCGCGGGCGCTGGAGGTGGGCGTCGCCGACGTGTACCTGGACCTGGCCCGGGCGCTGGGCGCGCCGGAGGCGGTGGAGGTCATCCCCGACCTCGACCCCAGGGTCCAGCTGCGCCGTTTGAGCGAGGCCCTGGACGAGGACGCGCTCCGGACCGTGGCCCGCTTCACCGCCTTCCTGGCCACGACCGGGAGCACCGCTCGCCGGCGGCCGATCGGATTCCTGAGGTGAGAGACATGCTGATACCCACCGTCATCGAGACCACCGGCCGCGGCGAGCGGGCCTACGACATCTACTCGCGGCTGCTCAAGGACCGCATCGTCTTCATCGGGGGCGAGATCACCGACCAGCTGGCCAACCTGGTCGTGGCCCAGCTGCTCTTCCTTCAGAGCGAGGACCCGGAGAAGGAGATCGCGGTCTACATCAACAGCCCCGGCGGATCGCTCACCGCCGCCCTCTCCATCTACGACACCATGCAGTACGTGCGGCCCGACGTCCTCACCCTCTGCACCGGCTTCGCCGCCAGCGGCGGCTCGCTGCTGCTGGCCGGGGGTACGGCCGGCAAGCGCTTCTCGCTGCCGCACTCCACCATCGTCGTCCACCAGCCCTGGGCCACGGGTCTGCAGGGCCAGGCCACCGACCTCGAGATCCAGGCCCGGGAGATCCTGCGTCAACGGGCGGAGCTGGTGGACATCTACTCCCGACACTGCGGCCGGCCCAGGGAGCAGGTGGAGCGGGACATCGAGCGCGACTTTTTCATGACCCCTGAAGAGGCGAGGTCCTGGGGCCTGATCGACGGCGTGATCGAGCACGCCGCCGGTCGATCCGGCGCCTGATCGCGTTCCCCGGCCCCCGGCCGAGGGAGACGACCTCGCTCCGCCGGGGCCGATCCCTCCGGCGAGGGCCTGGCGGCCGGCGCCGCCTGGGCTCCGCCTGCCCCCGCGTCCGTGTGGTCCTGATTCGCCGAGGCCCGGACGGCTTCAGGATCGTGGGGGACCGCCGGCCAGCCCATTGCGGTAGGCGTAGGCCACGGCTTGGGCCCGGTCCCGGGCCCCGATCTTGCTGAACAGGTTGTTGATGTGGGTCTTGACCGTGGCCTCGCTCACGAACAGCCGGCTCGCGATCTCCTGGTTGGAGAGGCCCTGGGCGATCAGCCCCAGCACCTCGGCCTCGCGGCGGGTCAGGCCGTCGGGCAGGGCGGGGGTTTCGCTGGGGGCGGGCGCCGCCGTCCCGCCGCCGGCCAGCGCCTCCACCAGCCTGGCCTGCACGGACGGTTCGAGCAGCGCCTCCCCGGCCACGACCGCTTCGATGGCCTTCAGGATCTCCTGGCTGGTGGAGTCCTTGGTCAGATAGCCGCGGGCCCCGGCCTGGAGGGCGGAAAGGATGGAGCGGTCGTCGGCGTAGGTGGTGAGAGCGATGACCTGGGTCCGGGGGTGCTCGGCGCGGATGCGACGGGTGGCCTCGACGCCGTCGCAGCGGGGCATGCGGAGGTCCATCAGGACCACGTCGGGCCGCCGCTCGGCGACCATGGCCACCGCCTCCTCCCCGTCCGCCGCGGCCCCCACCACCTCGATGCCGGGGATGAGGCCGAGCAGGGTGACCAGGCCCTCGCGGACCAGTGCCTGGTCGTCGGCCACCAGGACCCGGGTCACGCCGGCACCGAGAGCCTGACCAGGAAGCCGCCGTCCACGGGGCCCGCCTCCAGCGTCCCCCCCAGGAGCGCCACCCGCTCCCGGATCCCGGTCAGCCCGTAGCCGCCCGAGACCAGAGGCAGCCTGGGTCGGCCCCGGTCCTCGACCGTGAGCTCGGCGCCGGACCGGTGGTAGGTGAGCCGGACCCGAACCTCGCTCGCCTCGGCGTGCTTGCGGACGTTGGTCAACGCCTCCTGGGCGGCGCGATAGAGGGTCAGGCGCGCGTCCGGGCCCAGCCGGTGCGGCCGGCCCTCCACCTGGAAGCGGGCGGGGACGCCGCTGTCTCGCTCGAACTCCTCCACCAGGCGAGGCAACTGCTCCGGGCCGGGGAGGTCGTCCCCGCGCAGGGCGCTCACCGCCCGGCGTGCCTCGGCCAGGCCCTCGCGGGCCAGGTGATGGCAGCGGTCGACCGTGGCCACCACCGCCGGGTCGCCGGGGCGGCGCTCGGCCAGGGTCCGGGCGGCCTCGAGCTGCACGGTGAGAGCGGAGAGGGTGTGGGCCAGCACGTCGTGGATCTCGCGGGCGAGCCGCTCCCGCTCCAGCTTCGCCGCCTGCTGGGCGCGCTTCCGGCGCAGGATGCGGGCGTAGGCGGAGCCCAGGTAGGCGAGCGCCGGACCGGCCAGGCTGGTGACCAGCGAAGTGACGTCGGGCCGGTGTGACGCGAGCGCGGCGGTGGTGGTCTGGACGGCGTAGACCAGCCAGACGGTCGCACCGATGGCGGCCGCGGGCGGTCCCAGGGCCGAGGCGTTGAAGGCGGTGAGGTACAGGCCCAGCATCCCCGGTCCCTGGTCGTGGAGGAGGAGCAAGGCGACGGTGGCGGCGCCCTGCACGCCCAGGGCCAGCAGCCGCTCGCCCGCGCCCCGCCGTCCCGAGCGCACCCAGCCATCGGTCAGGGCGGCGAGCAGGGCCACGGTGGCGAGTCCGGTCGCCAGGGCGTGGGGCAGACGGTAGGGGGTGGGCTCGATCGTGTAGGCCCACCACAGGACCAGGCCGGCGACCACCGGGGCGAGCGGCGCCGCGTACCGGGGCGGGATCACGATCAGCTCGTCCGTGCCCACCAGCGCTGATCTTAGCCGTCCCCGGACAACCTGTCGCCGGCCGGGGTCGGGATGGCCCCGGCACCCGCTCTGCGACCGGGCGCGGGTGTCGTTCCCGATCTCAGCGCCGCCATTCCGCGAACGAGCGTTCCCCTGCCCTCACACCGGGCAGGGCCTGTGCCCGTGCCCAGATCACCGCGTTCTGCGTTGCGAAGGAAACCCCGACCAGGAAGATCAACTCCCCGACGCCGGCCGAGCCGCCGCCCCCCTGCAGGAGCGCCGCGCCCAGGCGGACGGCGATGGCGACCGCCCAGAGGCCCAGGGTGAGAAGAGTGCCCCGCGACATGGGGACGCCCTCGGGGCTGGTCCAGACCCGGATGCTCGCTCCCCGGGCCAGGCCCAACCCGCCCAGCACGGCAGCCTCCAAGGCCAGCGTCGCCAGGGTGGCGGCATCCGGACCGGGCGCCTGCAAGAGCCGGTAGGCGCCGTAGGCCAGCGCGGCCAGCGGCATCAGCCACAGGCGGCGCTCGTTCAGGGGCCGGGCCGTGAGCTGACGTCCGATCAGAGCCACGAGCGCGACGGCGACGATCACGACCTCGACCAGCGGGTTGCCGCTCGTCAGAATGTGCATCTCGATCTCCTCCTGCTCGGGTCGACGGATGGTTCCCGACCAGGAGCAGTGTCGCCGTGACCGCTCCCGCCGCCATCGGAGCGGGGCTGGAATTCTCGCCCCGGCGCGGCTCCACCCGGGGGTGGAGAGGGCCTCCACCCGACCCGGGCCGCGGCCGGGAGGCGGGGCGCTCAGCCAGCGCGGCGGACGATCAGCGCGTCCCCCTGGCCCCCGCCCCCGCAGAGGGCGGCCGCGCCCAGTTCGGCCCCCCGCCGACGCAGCTCGCAGGCGAGCGTGAGCACCAGCCGGGCGCCCGAGGCACCGATGGGGTGGCCGAGCGCGACCGCACCCCCGTTGACGTTGACCCGGTCCTCGTCCAGGCCGAGCATGCGGGTGGAGTTGAGGGCCACGGAAGCGAAGGCCTCGTTGATCTCCACCAGGTCGAGATCGGCTGCCCTCAGCCCCGCCTTCTCCAGGGCCCGGGAGAGGGCCAGCGCGGGCACGGTGTGGAGCCAGGCGTAGCGCTCGGCGCTCATCCCGTGGGCCACGATCTCGACCAGCGGGACCAGGCCGAGCACCCGGGCCCGCTCCTCGGCCATGACCACCACCGCCGCGGCCCCGTCCGAGATCTGGGAGGCGTTGCCGGCGGTGATGGTGCCGTCCTCGTGGAAGGCCGGGGGCAGGCGGGAGAGGGTCTCGATCGTGGTCTCGGGCCTGACACCTTCGTCGGAGGTGACCACCGCCCGTCCGTCACGAGGTTGCGGCACCTCGACCGGGACCGTCTCCTCGGCCAGACGCCCCTCGGCCCAGGCGGCCGCGGCCCGCTGGTGGGATCGTGCCGCCCAGGCGTCCTGCTCCCCCCGACCGATCTCCAGTTCCCGGTTGATCTGGTCGGAGGACTCCCCCATCTGCTGGCCGGTGAAGGTGGACCAGAGCCCGTCGTGGATCATGGCGTCGACCAGCACGGCGTCGCCCAGGCGGGCCCCGAAGCGGGCCTTGGGCACCAGGTAGGGGGCCTGCGACATCGACTCCATCCCCCCCGCCACCACGGTCGAGACCTCGCCCGCCCGGATCAGCTGGTCGGCCAGCGCGATCGCGTTGAGGCCGGAGAGGCAGACCTTGTTGATGGTGATCGCCGGCACCTCGATCGGGATGCCGGCCGCGATCGCGGCCTGCCGGGCGGTGATCTGGCCTGCGCCCGCCTGGAGCACCTGGCCCATGATCACGTACTCGACCTCGCTCGCCTCGACGCCGGCCCGCTCCAGGGCGGCACGGATGGCGATCGCGCCCAGCTCGACCGCCTTCAGATCCCTGAGGGCGCCACCGAACTTGCCGATGGGCGTGCGGGCGCCCGCCACGATCACCGACTTGGTCACGGTCCTCCATCGTACGGCCCGCCGGGCGGCGAGGTCGGCGCCGGCGCCGTCCGGGCCTCAGCTCAGGTGGAAGGCCTGACGGATCCAGGCCTCCTGTGCCGCCACCGCGGTGGCCAGGTTGGCCCCGACCAGGTCGTGGTCACCCCCCGGAATCCAGAGCAGCCTGGCGGTCACGCCTCGCTGCACCAGCGCGTCGTAGGTGGCCTGAGTCCAGGCCGAGGGGATGGTGTGGTCGGCCGTGCCCTGGACGATCAGCGCCGGCGGCTGACCGGGGGCGAAGTAGTTCCGGGGGGACAGGTGCCGGTACCCCTCGGGATCGCTGTCGGGTGTGCCCAGGGCGCCCAGGTCCTCCGGATGCTGATCCCACCAGGTGCGGGCGTTGTCGGCCATGTCGCTGCTGACGGGGGCGTGCAGGACCACCGCCCCGATCCGGGGGTCCACCACCATGGCCAGCTCGCAGATGCCGCCGCCGTTGCTGTGCCCCACGCAGGCGATGTGCGAGACGTCGGCCTGGGGCAGCGTCGCGAGCGAGCTGACGAGGTCGAGGGCGGTCACCAGCTCGCTCACGATCGGGGGAAGCCCGGGCGGTCCCGGGCCCGAGCCCGCGTATCCCGGCCAGTTCGGGGCCACGACCAGGAAGCCGTGGGCCGCCATCGGGTCGCCGAAGATGGCCGAGTCCTGCCCCACCCAGTACCGCTCGGGCGGGATGAAGCCATGCTCGACCAGGACCACGGGGAACGGGCCGGTCCCGTCGGGGATGGCGATGGTACCGGTCATCACCTGCCCCTCGGCCGGCCAGCTCATCTGGTACCGGGTGAACCCCTGGCCCCGGACCATGACCGCGCCCAGCTGGATCGGCCCGCCCGGATAGGGCCGGCTGCGCAGGGCCTCGATGAAGTAGGAGGGCGGGGACGGGGTGGAGGTGGGCGCGGGAGTGGCGGAGGCGCCGTGTGGCCGCCCACCGTGGGTGGTGGGCGAGGTCGGGGTCGGCCCACCGCAGGCCAGCAGGCCGATCAACACCACCAAGACCAACCCCGGGCCGGCGCTCAGTGGCCGCATGCCTCGACTCTACGGGGACGGGCCGCCGGTGGCCACCCGCCGAGGCGGGACGGTGCCCCACCGGGCATGCTCCTCCAGACTGCCGGCGCGGCCGCTCCCGGTGCCGGCCCGACTCAGAGCGAGCCGCCCCGGGCGAGGAAGGCGAGTACGGCCACCGCGGCCACGGCCAGGGTCAGGCGGAAGGCCAGCCGGAGGTGCCCGCGGGCGGTCGCGATCACGACCCCGGTGCTGAGCGCGGTCGCCGCCAGGGCGCCGGCGATGGCGGGTGGGCCGGGGAGGCCGGGCCCGAAGGTCACGGCGGCGACGGCGGCGAGCAACAGGGCCGCCGCCAGCAGGGCCGCGGCCCGCTCGCCCAGCAGCTGGGGAAGGCCACGCTCGCCCAGGCGGCGGGCGGCGCCGAGGTCGGGCAGGGCCTGGGCGCAGTGGCCGCCGGCGCCGATCAACGCTCCGGCCACGATCGCCCAGGGAGGCGGCAGCCGGCCGTGGGCGGCGAGCGCGACCGCCACCGGGACCAGGGCGAAGGCCACCAAGTAGGGCAGGGGGCTCACCGGCCGGGACTTCAGGCCGACGTTGTAGGCCAGGGCGGCGGCGACCGCGGCCAGGTGGGCGGCGGCAAAGCCGGGCCCCACGGCCAGGGAGAGGGGGACACAGGCGGCCAGGGCCAGGAGGGCGGCCCTGCCGACCCTGCCCGCGCTCACGCGGCCGGCGGCGATGGGCTTGTCGCGTCGCCGGGCGGTCAGGTCGCGGCCGCGGTCCAGGTAGTCGTTGCTCCAGCCCACCCCGAGCTGGCCGGCGGCGGCCGCGGCCACCACCCAGGCGGTGCGTCCCCCGGTGCCGGCGCCGAGGGCGAGCAGCCCGACCAGGCCGGTGACGGTGGCGGCCGCCTCGGGGTGACAGGCGGCCAGCAGGGCTAGGGCGCCAGCGCCGGGACGGAGTTGCCCTTGTCCCTCTCCAGTGCCCACCGCTCCTCCATGGCCCGCATGTCCGCCTCCACCGTACGCAGGCCGAGGGCGGCCGCGCCCGCCGCCAGCAGGAGGAGCGGGACCGAGGTCAGGAGCAGGGCCAGGGGCAGGCTGTGCAGTTGGTCGGAGAGGAAGCCGACGTCGGCGGTGGAGTGAGAGTCGCCGAGCACGTGCGCGATCAGGAGGAGGAGGGCGACCGCGCCTGCCCGCAGCCCGGGCGTGACCACGTTCTGGGCCACGGCCGTGAACGGCCCCTGGTAGAGGTAGACGCAGACCACGGTGACGAAGAAGGCCGGCACGAACACGGGCACACCGCCGAGCGACATGGGGCCGAGCAGCGCCACCACGATGGTGCCGGCGGCAACGGCGAACCCGGCGATGCCCACTTCCAGCGGCCCCGTCGGCCGGCGGTGGCTGAGGCGGTCGCCGATCCAGCCGCCCAGCAGCGTTCCGATCAGCCCGCCCACGACCAGGACCGCGCCCGAGAGCAGGCCGGCGGCGCCCAGGGAGAGGCCGAAGCGGCGGCCCAGGACGGTCGGCAGCCAGAAGGCGTTGGCGGCCAGGACGAAGTAGAGCAGGGTGTGGGCCACGATCAGCCAGCGCAGCGTGGGGATGCGGAGCAGGCGCAGGAGGCTGCCCGGGGTCGCCTCGCGGGCCCGTCGGAGCCGCGGCCCCACCGCCTCGGCCGCGCCCCGCAGTGGCTCCCGCATGAGGTAGGCGAGCAGGGCCAGCACCAGGCCCGGGATCGCGGCCAGGAAGAAGGCCGTCCGCCAGCCGTAGCGCGCCGCGATCAGCCCGCCCCCGGCGAACCCGGCCGCGATGCCCAGGACGCTGCCCGCGTTCCAGATCGACATGGCCCGACCCCGCCGTTCCCGGGGGAAGTGATCGCTGAGCAGGGAGGCCCCGGCGGGGTAGTAGCCGGCCTCGCCCACCCCGAGCACGGCCCGGGCGATGAAGAGCTGGAGGTAGCTGGTTACCAGGCCGGAGAACACGGTGGCGCAGCTCCACACCGCCACCCCGGTGGCGATCACGGTCCGGCGGAGGCCGCGGTCGGCCCAGTAGCCGAAGGGGATGGCGCCGATCGCGTAGACGAGGAGGAAGGCGGTCCCCAGCAGGCCGACCTGGAAGTCGGAGAGATGGAAGTCGCGCTGGATCTGCGGGGCTGCGGCCGAGGCCACCCAGCGGTCGGCGTAGTTCAGGAAGTTGATCGCGACCATGAGCGCGAGGGCATAGCCGGCCGAGCCGCTCCGCACGGCGTCATCATAGTGGCCGCGCCGTGCATCGACGGCCTGGACCTCGGGTACCATTACGCCTGCAGACCGTCCGGCCGGGGGCCGGTCTCCTGGGGTGGGTCGGCAACGGGCATGTGGCGAGCCCAACGGTCTGTAAAACCGCCGCGAAAGCTGTGGGGGTTCGACTCCCTCCCGGCCCACCAGCCATCTTCGGCCACCTCGAGAGCGGTTCGAAAGCACCCGGCGCGAGTTCGATTTTCCGACCCACCCCCGCCGGAGATGGGGTCGAAAACGGCCTTGGCGCTGCTAAGCGCTGCCTCCAGGTCATCGTCACCTCATGAGCGCGATGTGCCATTCGTGTGCCGCCGGTCGGCGTTCGCATCCCGACCACCGTCTCCCCGGAGCCTGATCACCTCCCCCAGGCGCCGGGCCACCTCCCGGTCCACCCCCGGCAGTAGGTGGCCGTAGGTCCTCAGGGCCAGGGTCTCGTCCGCGTGCCCCAGCCGGGCCGCCACCAGCTTCAGGTCCTTGGTCTCGTGCAGCACCAGGGTGGCCATCGTGTGGCGCAGGGCGTAGAGCACCACCCGCCGCACCCCGGCCCGCTCCAGCGCTTGCCTGAGCCTCCAGTCCTGCAGCAGCTCCACCAAGACCGGCGGCATCGCCACCGGCCGCCGCGAGCGGTGGGTCTTCGTCGGCCCGAACCGGAAGCCCTCCACCCGCCGGCCCAGGTGCTCGCTCACCTGATCCCGGCGCACCCGCTGGACCGACTGCATCACCCGTAGCTCCCCTCTCTCCAGGTCCAGGTCCCGCCAGCGCAGGGCCAGGTACTCGGCCGGTCTCAGCCCGCAGTAGAGCCCGACCAGGATCGGCAGCTCGTACTCGTCCCCGGCCAGGGCCGCGACCAGCCGCTCGGCCTCGGCCGCGGTCAGAAAGCCCTGCTCCTTGCGCGGCACCGAGGGCGGCTCCACCCCCTCCATCGGGTTGAGCGGCAGCAGCCGCCACTTGACCGCCCGCTCCAGGGCGAGATGGAGCACCCGATGGAGGTGCAGCACCGTCCGAGGGTCGAGCGGGCCACCGGTGCGCCGGTTCCCCGAGGCCAGCCAGCGCCGCTGGGCCTCCTCGACGTGCAACGGCCTCAGCTCCAGCAAGCGGAGGTGGCCCAGGTCGGGCACGATGTGGGTACGGGTCCGCTGCTCGTAGCCCCGGTAGGTGTTCCACGACACCTGGTGCCGTACCGCCTCCAGCCAGCGGGCCATGAACTCCGCCACCGTCATCCGATGGGGCTCGCGAACCCGCCGGTCTCACGCTGCCGCAGCAGCTCGCGCTCGCGCCGCTCCGCCTCCTTCCGTGTGCCCCGGACCACCTCCGTGTACCGCCGCCGCCGACCCCCCTGGTCACGCCCGAGGTCCACGAAGACGCGGTAGCGACCCTCGCCCAGCTTCTGGAGGCCCATCAGCAGATCGACTCTCCGCTGGAACCAGGGTGCCTGGTATTGGCCACGATCCACTCCTCCAGCGCCCGGCGCGGGATGCGCACCAAGCGGCCAATGCGGAGCACTGGCAGTTCCCCTCGGTGGATCAGCTCGTAGATCTTCCACCGGCTCGCGCCAAGAATCCGCCGAGCCTCCTCGACCTCGAGCAGCACCTTCTCTTCCATGTGTGCCTTACCTCCCTCACCGCGTCCTCGGCCGCGCCCGCCCGAAGGAGGACCATGGCGGACGGTCGCGCCTCGCGGTCAAGGCCACCGCCGCTCCGCGGTGGCCCTCCGGGCCAGCCTTGACCGCGCGCGCCCGTCCCGCCCCCCATCGCCTGGGCGGGCGCGGCCCTCACGCCA
>Ga0209810_1001270_pt1 | contig 39919 bp, 38 predicted proteins | sample Coa_R1_7_FD_187159 | JGI IMG/M metagenome (GOLD analysis project Ga0209810, IMG submission 187159) | Surface soil microbial communities from Centralia Pennsylvania, which are recovering from an underground coalmine fire - Coalmine... | ecosystem: Environmental > Terrestrial > Soil > Unclassified... | reverse complement strand
TCGGAGATGAACTACCAGGCCTGGGACGTGGTCGACCAGCGCACCATCCGCCCCGGTCAGGTGCCGGTGGTGGGCTTCATCTACCCGCCGCCCCAGGACGAGCGCTAGGACGGGCGCGGCCGGGACCTTCCCCCGCGCCCGGGGTCTCCGATCCCGCCGGGGACTCAGGGGTCGGGAAGGGGGCCGTGGGCTCGTACGGTCAGGGAGCGAGCACGGGCTCGAGCGCCGTCCAGGGCGTCGCCGTAGTGACCGAGCAATTCCTCGGTCACCTCGGACCAGTCCGTGGCCACCCGACGGAGGGCCCGGGCGATGGCCGGGCGGTCGGGTTCGCCGCCGAGCAGGCGGTCGACGGCGGCCATCAGCTCGCGGTCGTCGTCGGGGCTCACCAGCTCGCCGGCGACCATCCCCTCCAGGAGCTCCGCCGAGGCCGGAGTCCGGGCCGCCACCACGGGCAGGCCCGAGGCCAGTGCCTCCAGCAGCGCCAGGCCCAGGGTGTCCGTGGTCGAGGGAAACACGAAGACGTCCGCGCTGGCGTAGGCGGCGGCCAGTTCCTCGCCGTGCAGCTCGCCGGTGAAGGTGACCCGGTCTCCCGCCAGCACGGCGGCCAGCCGGGAGCGCGCCGGGCCGTCGCCCACCAGGGCGAGGTGGAGGTCGGAGACGGTGGTCAGGGGACGTAGCCGCTCGAGGCTCTTCTCCGGGGCCAGGCGTCCGACGTAGAGGACCAGGCGACGCTCGGGATGGCCGGAGGTCAGTCGAGCCCGCATCCCGGGACTCGGGGCACGGGGCCGGAACCGGTGCAGGTCCACGCCCCGCCGCCAGATCCGGATCCGACAGATGCCCCTGGCGCTCAGCTCGGCGGCGGAGGCGCTCGAGGTGACCAGGTTCAGGTCGGCCAGCCGGTGGGCTCGACAGATCACGGACCAGGCGAGCCGCTCGGCCACCCCGAGGTGGTAGAAGCGCGCGTACTGAGCCACGTGGGTGTGGTAGGAGCAGACCAGCGGGATCTTCCGTCGTCGGGCGTAGGAGATGCCGGCCCAGCCCAGGAGGACCGGGTTCACGGCGTGGACCAGATCGGGCCCGAACCGGTCGAGGACGCTCCACACCCGCGGCAACGGCAGCCCCCAGGGCTGACCGGCGTAGATGAAGGGGATCCCGAGGCTGGGGACGCCGGTCACCTGGACGCCCTTGACGGGCTGGTCGCACCGCGCCGGCGCGATCACCAGCAGCTCGTGGTCCCGTCGGCTGAGTTCGAGGGCGGTCGAGCTCAGCCGGGTCACGACCCCGTTGACGGTGGGGAGCCAGGTCTCGGTCACGTAGGCGATGCGAAGCCTCCGGTCCCTGGGCGGGGCCGCCAGCGCGGTGGGCACGACCGCCGGGGCCGAGGGGACCTCCACCCCGCGTCGGCGGTCGGGCGGGGGTTCCGGGGGCGATCGGTCGGATCGGCGGCGCATCACCGTGTCCGGGGATCGGTCGGGCCGGGGGCTCGCCCCCGGCGCCGTCGGGCGGCTTCTCCCGGCGACGGCCCCCGGAGGATGCCTGGCGCGCCGGTCCTCACGGACGCATCCTCAGGGAGTTCCAATGTCCCGGTGGTACCGTGCGGCCATGTGCTCAGGCTCGGGCGGATGCTCCTCTGCCCGCGCGCTCCCGACGTCTCGGCCCTGAGCGGACGCGTGCTGCCGGGCCTCGCCGGTCCCGCACACTTGGCCGCGCCGGCGGCGATCTGCGGCCTCCTCTTCATCGAGGAGGTAGGGGTGCCCCTGCCCATGTTCCCCGCCGACGCGCTGCTGGTCACCGCCGGGCTCCTCATCGCCTCCGGGGCCGACCGGCCCTGGGCGCTGGTGCCCCTGGTGATGCTCTCGGACTTCGCCGGGGCGGTGGTGGGATACCTCTGGGCTCGGGCGGTGGGGAGTCACGAGATCGTCCGCCTGGCGAGGCGGTTCGGCGCCGAGACGGCGCTGGAGCGGGTCGTGGACCGCCTGCGCCGCTACGGTGCGGCCGGGGTCCTCGTCGGCCGCCTGGTGCCGGGGACCCGGGTGTACACCAACCTGGTGGCGGGGGCGGCGGGCGTGCGGCCACGGGTGTTCGTGTCCGTCCTGGCCCCCTCGGTGGTGATCTGGGCCGGGTCGGTGATGGCCCTCGGCGCCCTCGTCGGTGCTCCTGTCCAGCGCGCGCTGGACGCGGTCGAGACCCAGCTCTTCGACGTGGTGGTGGTGCTCGTCGTGCTGGGTGCGCTCTACCTGATGTTGCGCCGGATGCCCCCGGCCCGCAGCGCTCGCCTGGCCTCCGCCGGCCGGTGGCCGGTGCGGCTGCCGCTGGCGACCGGTGTCGACCTGCTCCTGGTGGCGGTCCTCACCGTCGCCATTGCGGCCAGGTGGGAGCCGTGGCACCACCTCCCTGCGACCGTGGGGTTGACTCTGGTGGCGGGGGCCACGTCCCTGGCCTACGTCGCCCTGGCCCGCAGGACCGCCGGCGGCACCGCGGGCGAGATCCTGTTCCGCGTCAGCTACGCGCGGCCGCGCATCCATCGGAGCTGAGCCGGCGGCACACGGATGCGCCGATTCCCGTGATGCCCCCGTTCGCCGGCCGGCCCGCGCCCACCGCGGCCGGCCATCGGCTCTCCACGATCGCAGACTACCCGAGCGTCCGGAGGCGGCGCGCCCCGACTCGGAGGATAATGGTTCTGTTGCAGAGCGAAATCTCTTCACCGACGTCGAGCGTTGCACGGGATCTGGCCGAGGTCGTGCATCGGATTCGCCGTCTGATCCGACACCGGCTGCGGGCCGAGTGGGGCGCCTCCCCGCTGCCCGAGGCCCAGCTGGAGGTCATCCGCCTGCTCCGTTCCCGACCCGGGCTCCGCGTCCAGGAGGCGGCCGATGCCCTGGGCGTCGCGCCCAACACGGTGAGCACGCTGGTCCGCCAGCTCGAGGCGGCCGGCCTCCTCGAACGGGGCGGCGACGACGGGGATGGACGGGTGACCAGGCTCCGCCTGACCCCGACCGCGAAGGAGCGCATCGAGCGCTGGCACGACGCCCGCCAGGCGCTGGTGGCCGCGGCCCTGGCGGCCTTGCCCGAGGAGGACCGGCGTCGGATCCAGGACGCCCTGCCGGCGCTGGGGCGACTGGCGCTGGTCCTGGGCCCGGAGGGCTGCCGTCACCGCCTCCCGGTCGGGGCTCCGGACCCGCCGGAGACCGAGCCGTCCCGGTGAGCGAGGTCGCCAGGCGGCCGTTCGCGGAGACCGTCCCGACGCCGGCCGTCGAGTGCCGGGAGCTGAGCCACCGGTTCGGATCGGTGCAGGCGCTCGACGGGGTCGAGTTCGTGGTCGGTTCGGGCGAGGTCTTCGGGCTACTGGGCCCCAACGGGGCCGGCAAGACGACCACCATCCGGGTCCTGGTCACGTTGCTCCGGCCCGATCGCGGCACCGTCCGTGTCTTCGGCCTGGACGTCGTGCACAACGCCATGGCCGTTCGCCGGGCCATCGGCTACGTTCCCCAGCAGCTCTCGGCCGACCAGAGCCTCAGCGGCTACGAGAACGTCTGGCTCTTCGCCCGGCTGTTCGATGTCCCCCGTGCCCAGCTCCGATCCCGGGTCCAGGAGGCGCTGGCCCTGATGGGGTTGGAGGAGGCCGCGCACCGTCCCGTGGCCACCTATTCGGGCGGCATGGTGCGGCGGCTGGAGCTGGCCCAGGCGCTGGTCAACCGGCCGCGCCTGCTGGTGCTGGACGAGCCCACCATCGGGCTCGATCCGGTGGCCCGGGCCGGGGTCTGGCAGCGCGTGCAGGAGCTACGAGCGCGAACCGGAATGACCGTTCTCCTGACCACGCACTACATGGACGAGGCAGACCGTCTGTGCGATCGCCTGGCCCTGATGCACCGAGGGCGGGTGGTGGCCCTGGACACCCCGGCCCGGTTGAAGCAGTCGCTGGGCCGGACGGCGACCCTCGACGACGTCTTTCGTCACTACACGGGAAGCCAGCTCGAGGAGAGCGGGAGCTTTCGCGATGTCCGCAGCACACGCCGAACTGCGCGCCGCCTCGGCTGAGGTCCGTCCCCACTGGTGGCGGCTGTTGCCGAGCCGGGTCTGGACCTTCTGGGTGGTCGAGCTCTACCGCATCCGCCATGATCGGACCGAGCTGTACACGCGCGCCATCCAGCCCGCGCTCTGGCTCGTGATCTTCGGGGAGACCTTCAACCGGCTGCGCGTGATCCCCACCGGGGGGCTCCCCTACCTCGACTACATGGCCCCCGGCATCATCGCCCAGTCCGGCCTGTTCATCGCCATCTTCTACGGCATCCAGATCATCTGGGAACGTGACGCTGGCGTGCTGGCCAAGCTCCTGGCCACGCCAACGCCGCGGGTGGCGCTGGTCTCGGGTAAGGCGTTCGCGGCCGGGCTGCGAGCCGCGATCCAGTCGGTGATCGTGTTCGCCCTGAGCGCCCTGCTCGGGGTGTCCATGAATTGGAACCCGCTGCACCTCGCGGCGGCGGTGCTGGTGGTCATGGTCGGTTCGGCCTTCTTCTCCACACTGTCCATGACCATCGCCGGCGTGGTGCTGAGCCGCGAGCGCTTGATGGGGATCGGGCAAGCGCTCACCATGCCGCTCTTCTTCGCCTCCAACGCCCTCTATCCGGTTCACGTCATGCCCGGCTGGCTGCAGGCACTCAGCGTGGTGAATCCCCTGAGCTACGAGGTCGAGGCCCTGAGGGGAATCCTGGTGGGGACACCGGCCAACCTGCTCCTGGACGGGCTCGTGCTGGCGGCGGCGCTGGTCGCCGGGGTGACGGCCTCCTCCACCCTCCTCGGGCGTCTGGCGCGCTGAGGCGGGACGGCCCGCCCTCCGCCCCCCGGCGTGCGCCGGCGAGGCTTCCGAAGGGCGATTCGGCGTGGCTCTCCGATCCGCTCCGGCGTGCCGCGGGCGCTCGGGCATCGGCCGGTCGCTCGCCTCGGCACGCCTTCGGGCCCCTCGACCAGGGGCGCTCGACGGTGGTGTGTCGCCTCCAGGGTGTCGACAAGCCTCCGGCTCAGGCTGCTGGTGCCACCTCTCTGGTTCGGTGCGCCCCGGTGCCAACCTGCGCCGAAGAGGCCGGTGCATCAGCCGGCTCCTCGTCCCTGGCCGCCCGTCACCTGCGCTTGAGCGGCCGGGTGCCAGTCCCGCGTCTCGCAGATCTGGAATTGCAGGTGTCGTGCAGCGAGTGGTCAGATGAGCGAAACTACGTTCAAACAAAATTACCTTCAAACTGAGGGACTGGAGGTATCGGATGCCGAGAACACCCAAGACGCTGAGGATCGAGGACCTGCGCCGCCACCTTGGCGATGAAAGGGTCGACGATCTGGTTCGGTCCATCGTCGGCACGAGAAGGGCGATGCCGCCCTCGGCGACCAGGATCAGCAGGCAGCAGCTCGACCGGACTGTGGCGCTGGTGAACGGGGAGGCCGTGGGGAACGCCAGGCGCGCCTGGATCGGTACCGTGCCCGTCTTCCGTTACTACTTCGCCGAGAGCGCACAGCGCCGCCGTTTCTTCAACGAGTGGGCGGAGAGGATTCGCGACTCTCTGCCCGAGGAAGCGGGCGGTCGCAGGCGCTCCCGCCGAGCCAGGGAGGCAACCGAGGCGACGGCCGAGGTCTGACGGCGCGACCGTGTCCCCACGCAGGCGGGTGTCCTGACGCCGCCTGATCAGGACGGCGTCAGGCCCTCCCAGCGCGCGATGAGATCCAGGTGGAGACCGAACTGATCCAGCACCTTGGTCACCGTGTGGTCGACCAGGTCCTGGAGGGTGGAGGGCAAGTGGTAGAACGCCGGGACCGGGGGCAACAGCACGGCTCCGGCCTCGGCCGCCTGCACCATCAGGCGGAGGTGTCCCAGGTGGAGGGGCGTCTCGCGGACCACCAGCACCAGCTTGCGGCCCTCTTTGAGGCACACGTCGGCGGCCCGGACGATGAGGTTGTCGTTGGCGCTGTTGGCGATCGCGGACAACGTGCGAATGGAGCAGGGAGCGACCACCATGCCGTCGGTCACGAACGTGCCGCTGGCCGGCGCCGCCCCGATGTCCCGTTCGTCGTGGACCACGTCCGCGAGCGCGACCACCTCGTCCGGGTCGCGCCTCATCTCGTACTCGATGGTCTTTCGGGCGGCAGCGCTCATCACCAGGTGGACCTCGACGTCGAGCGGCCGCAGGACCTCCAGCAGCCGCACGCCGTAGTGGGGGCCGCTGGAGCCGCTGATCCCGATCACCAGACGGCGTGGAGGCATGAGCCGCTACATACCACAATGGCAACCATGAAGAGGAGGGGAAGGTGAGCCGGTCTGCCGGGGATGCGCTGCCCGAGGCCATTCAGCGCCGCCTGGACGGGGGCGACCTGTCCGGGGCGATCGACCTCACCGTGCTGCTGCTGACCGTGGATCCCGAGGGGTGGCCGAGGGTCGCCATGCTGAGCGCCGGCGAGGTGCTGGCCACCGGCGCGCGGACCCTGCGCCTCGCCCTCTGGCCGGAGAGCACCACCACGGCCAACCTGACCCGGTCCGGTCGAGCGACCCTGGCCCTGGTCGAGGGCGGGGCCGGCTGGTACTTCCTCTGCAGCGCCCGCCGTCGTGCCGATCTGGCGCTGCCCGGGCGTTGTCTGGCCTCGTTCGAGCTGAGGGTCGAGGAGGCGCTGGAGGACGTGGTCCCCTACGCTCAGCTGACGGGAGGGATCACGTTCCGTCTGGCGGAGCCGGAGCAGACCGTGGCGGCCTGGACGGAGACGCTGGCGGCGCTGCGCGGCGGCCCGGGCGGCTGAGCCCCGGCCTCGGCCTTCTCCCGGAATCCGGGGGGGTGCGATCGGGGCGTGTGGATGGTCAGGGGCGCGGCGGAGGACGGGGCATCGTCTCCGGATCTTGACGGGTCGCCTTCTCCTCCCTACCTTCCCCCCGTGCCCCGTGGGCTGCCGCGCACCAACCTGCCCGCCGAACGGAGCAGCTTCGTGGGTCGCCGGCGAGAGCTGCGGGCGCTGGGTCGCCTGCTCGCCTCGTCCCGCCTGGTCACCCTGGTGGGGCCGGGCGGGGTCGGCAAGACCCGGCTGGCGCTGCGGGCGGCGGCCGATGCACTCGAGGACGTCCCCGATGGAGTCTGGCTGGTCGAGCTCGGGAGCCTCGACAACCCCGCCCTCCTGGATCAGGTGGTCGCGACCGAGCTCGGACTGCAACCGCAGGCCGGCACCTGGTTGTTGCCTGCCCTGATCGATTCGCTGCGGTCCAGGGTCCTCCTGCTGGTCCTGGACAACTGCGAGCATCTGATCGACGCCTGCGCCGCGCTGACGGACGTCCTGCTGGCCCGGTGCCCCCGCTTGCGGATCCTGGCCACGAGTCGCCAGCCCCTGCACCTGGAGGGCGAGTCGGTGCTGATCGTGCCGCCGCTCGACGCGCCGGGGCCGGAGGAGGCGCCGGATGCCGACGCGATGTGGGAGCACGACGCCGTTCGCCTGTTCGTGGCCCGGGCTCGGGACCTGGTGCGCGACTTCCAGCTCACCTCCGAGAACGCGGCCGCGGTCGCCGACGTCTGCCGGTGCCTGGACGGCCTGCCCCTGGCCCTGGAGCTGGCCGCGGTCTGCCTGCCCGTCCTCGGCGTGGAGGGCCTGCGGGCGCGGCTCGACGACCGTTTCCGGCTGCTGAGCCGTGGCCGCCGCTCGGCCGAGCCCCGGCAGCGGGCCCTGCGGGCGGTCTTCGATTGGAGCCACGACCTCCTGGACGAGCCGGAGCGGGTCCTGTGGCGGCGGCTGGCGGTCTTCCCCGGGCCCTTCGACCTGGAGACCGCGGAGGCGGTCTGCGGCGATGATCCGCTGCCCGCCGAGCAGGTGCTGGGCCTGCTCCTGGAGCTGGTGGACCGGTCACTGGTGAGCGTGGTCCCAGAGGGCGCCCGGATGCGGTACCGGCTGCTGGAGACGGTGCGCGCCTACTGCCTCGAGCACCTGCGTGCGGCCGGCGAGGAGACGGCGACCCGGCGCCGTCACCTCCAGTGGTACGCGCGGCTCTCCGCGGCCGCGTGCCGTGACTGGCTGGGTCCCCGGCAGGGCTGGTGGCTGGACCGGCTGGAGCGGGAGGTCGACAACCTCCGGGTCGCCCTCGAGCACGTCGAGGGGGACCTGGTCGAGATCGGCCTGGAGATGGCCTCGAACCTCTGGCTGTTCTGGTACGCCCGGGGCCGGCTGGCGGCCGGACGGTGGTTCCTGCACCGGCTGTTGGAGGTCGCCCCAGAGGCCGGCCCGGTCCGGGCCCGGGCGCTCGCCAACGCGGCCTACCTCGGGCTGGCCCAGGGTGACCGGGAGACGGCGGTGGCCGAGGCCGAGGAAGCGCTGCGCCTGGCCCGGGAGACCGGGGATCCCTGGTTGCTGCCCGAGGTGCTGGTCATCCGCGCCCTGGCGGCCCGGGCGAGCCACGACGGCGCCCGGGCCGAGGCGCTCCTGCGCGAGGCGCTGGACCTCTATCGAGCCCAGGGACGGCAGGCCCGCGTGGCGGTGGCGGTGGCGGGGCTGGGGAGCCTCGCCCTGGAGGCCGGCGACGACGAGCGCGCGCTGGGGTTGCAGCGCGAGGCCGAGGCGCTGCACCGGGCGGCCGGCGACGACTGGAACCTCGGCTTCTGCCTCTTCGAGCAGGCCGTGATTCGCTGGCGCCTGGGGGACACGGGGGAAGCGCGACGGCAGATCGCGGAGGCGCTGAGCCTGCGCCGGCGGCTCGACGACCGCCGCGGGATCGCGTCCTGCATCGACGCCATGGCCTGGCTGATCGCGACCGAGGGAGAGCACGAGCGCGCGGCCAGGTGGCTGGGGGCGGCGGACGCGGCCTGGCAGGCCATTCCGGCCGCGATCGCGCCGCAGTGGCAGCGCTATCGCGAGGCGTGCGAGGCCGCGTGCCGGCGGTCGCTGAGCGGCGAGCGCTTCCGGCGCGCCTACGAACGGGGCCGGCACGACCGGCTCGACGACCTCCTCGCCGATCCCGGCGTGGGGACCGGTCGCGCCTCCGAACCCGCCGCGCCAGCGCCGCCCGCCCTCTCGCCCCGCGAGCTCCAGGTGGCCCGGCTGGTGGCCCGGGGGCTGACGAACAAGGAGATCGCGCGCCGCCTCGGCATCTCCCCCCGCACGGCGGAGACGCACGTCGAGCACATTCTGGCCAAGCTGGCCCTCTCCTCCCGCGCCCAGATCGGCGCCTGGGTGGGGGCCAGGGACGAGGGCGCCTCGCTCCGTACGTAGTCTTCCGGATGTCATCCCTCCCCCTGCCGGCTAGCCTTGCCGTGTGCACGTCGGCGGAGGTGGAGTGGAGCGGCCCCGCGGAGGGGAGATGAGGTGCACGCGACCCAGCCTGTTCCTGGTTGAGCGCAGCCTGCCCGGGGTGGGAGCGGAGGACCTCCTCGCCTGCCGGATGGCACTGGTCGAGAGTTGCCGTCGTCTGTCCCGGCGCGGCCGCCCGATCCGCTACCTGCGCAGCACCCTGGCCCCGGCGGAGGGTCGCTGCTTCTGCCTGTTCGAGGCCGGTGGGGTGGAAACGGTCAGGGTCGCCAACGAGACGGCGCAGTTCCCCTTCGCACGGGTCTACGCCGTGGTCGAGCTTCCGGTGACCGAGGCGGGAACGGTGGTCTGATGGACACACCGGTGATCTCCGAGCTGGAGCAGCTGATCAAGCGGGAGCTGGCCCGAGAGCTCCACGACCAGGTCGTCCAGGACCTCACGACCATGCTCGTCGAGCTCGAGGTGTTCAAGATCGGCGGCATCGACCGGCAGGCGACCCTGCAGCAGATCGAGGCCGTCCAGGGCTCGTTGCGCGGCGTGCTCGGCCGCCTGCGCGGGCTTCTCTACGGCCTGCGTGGTGAGGAGAGCTGGGAGTCGGGGTTCGTGGGCAGCCTGCGCACCTTCGCCGATCAGCACCGGGCCCGGACCGGCACCCGCGTCCTGGTCCGGGCCAGCCAGGGGTGGCCCGACCCCATCCGGCGCCCGGCAGCCCATCACCTGCGCGGCATCGTCCAGGAGGCGACCACCAACGCCCAGCGGCACGGTGCGGCCTCCTCGGTCTGGGTGACGCTGGGCGTCGACGGGCCCGACCTCGCCCTGGTGACCATCCGCGACGACGGCCGGGGCCTGGCCGGCGACGTCCTGTCCCGGCCGGGGCTCGGGCTGCTCGGCATGCGTGAGCGGGCGCTGCTTCTGGGAGGACGCCTGGCCGTGCGCAGCCGGCCGGCGCGGGGGACCAGCGTCCGGGTGGTGGTGCCACGGGCGGCGCTGACCTGACCGGTCGTCGCCGCCCGCACCATGGCTCCTACCCCCACTACCGGCGCCGGGCCCTCATCCGAGGGCCCGGTCACCCCCACCGGCGTCGCCGGCCGCCCTCAGCGGCCGACGTTCGCGCGGTTGGTTCGGAACCCCGGCTGCGAGCCCAACAGACGGAAGGGCCGCTTCAGGTCCTCCTGCCACAGCAGCGAGTCCATGGCGATGTTGAGCGGCTGGTCCTGGATGGTCAGCTCGTAGACGGGCTCCGGCCCCGAACGGTGGTGGTGGACCATCCAGCCCGGCGCCGAGAGCATCAGGTCCCCCGCCTTCCAGTGGTAGGTCTTGCCCCCCACCACGCTGCTGCCGCTGCCGGCGAAGTAGTAGTTGATGGCGGCCGAGGAGTGGCGATGGGGCCGGTCCACGATGTTCGCGGGCCGGACCGTGATGGTGGCGAAGAAGTTGTTGGTGGTCCCGTTGGTCCGGCCCGTGGCCGGGTTGTAGAGCAGGAAGAGGCGGCGGCCTCGATACTCGGGCCCCAGGGCCGCGAGCTGGTCCAGCTCGGCCTTGACCGCCCGCCAGGGCCAGTGGAGCGCCTTCTGCTCGACCACGGGCGGGTTGACCAGTCGCTCGTAGGACATCAGGTGGGCGCCCTGGTCGGTGAGCTGGAAGACGTCCCGGCCTCCGGGCAGCGACTGCTCCTCCTCGTCCGACTCCGGGTCGGCCGTCCCGGCCTCGACCTCCGGGCCGGGGTTCTCCTCGACCACGTGGATGTTCATCTTCTCCAGGAGGGCGGCGTTGCTGTAGGTGAGCCGGACCTGGATCTGGTCACCGTCGTTGCGGTGGCTGTACACGGCCATGGAAGGGTGGTAGACGACGTCGTACTGCTCGAAGGCGATCTCCCGGCCGGCGATGGTCGTGGTGCCCCGGCCCTGGATGCAGAAGCTGACCTGAGAGGAGTTGTGGCGGATGGGCGCCGTGCACTCGCCGGGCAGCAGGACGTCCAGCGAGACCTGGATGCCCGGGGCCAGGCCCAGACCCGGCTCCTGGGCCCGGGGATGGACGATCAGGGCGCTGCGCCGCCCATTGGCGGGCGCCGGCTGCGCCGTCAGCCGCTCCACCTGGTCCTCGATCTGCTCTTTCGGGATGACCAGGGGCTCCCAGAGATCGAGTTCCTCCGGGGTGGCCCCGGAGCGATCGACGAAGCGGGCGCTGCGCTCCTGGCTCATGATCGCGATCCTCCTTCTTTGGTGGCGTCCACGGCGCTCACCCGGAGGCCGGGCGGCAGGCGGCGGGTTGGCTCCAGCGGCCTCCCGATGCCACGGGCGAGCGCCTCGCGGTAGACGTGAGCGCCCAGGGCCACGTCGGCGAGGCCCACACCGAGCGCCTTGCAGAGCGTGAGATCGGCGCCGGCGGGCCGCCGGGCGGCGTCGGCGACCAGGCGTGAGAGCGGGAGCACGCGGGCCCAGGCCGCGTCCTCGTCGCCGAGCCGTTCGCGGAGCTCGCGCGAGTGGGCACGTGCCTGAGCGAGGCTGTCCACCGCGACCACCCGGCAGCGGTCGAGGAGCCGGGGCTCGAACTCCGCCCGCTCGAGCGTGATCGCGCCCATGGCGTTGACGTGGGCCCCGGACTCGGGCATGTCCGCGGCCAGGAAGGGGGTGGTGGCGCGGGTGGCGAGCGTGATCACGTCCGCGGCGCTGACGGCGGCGGCCGGGTCCTCGTACCCCTCCGCGGGCAGGTCGAGCTCGGACCGGATGCGGTCGACCAGGGCCCGGCGACGCTGCGGGTCGCGGCCGTAGACCCGAACCATCCGCAGGGGGCGGACGGCGGCCACGGCCGCCACCTGGGGGAGGGCCTGGGCACCGGTGCCGCAGATGGCGAGCACCGAGGCGGTGGGCTCGGCCAGGTGGTGAGTGGCCACGGCGCTCACGGCGGCGGTGCGCAGCTGGCCCAACGCGAAGGCCTCGATCACGGCCCGGAGGCGGCCGTCGCCGGTGCCGAAGAGCAGCAGCAGAGGATCGGCCCCGCCGTGGGCGTGCAACCAGGTCTTGGTCCCCGCCAGGCCCGCGGGCTCGAACACCGCCCCGACCGCGTGCAGGCTCCCGTCCTTCCAGCCGAGCTGGGTCTTGACCAGGTTCCGGGCCGTGCCCGCAGCCTCGGCCCGGAACCCCTCCTCCACCGCCTCGATGGCCTCGGCCAGTCCGACCACGGCCACCACGTCGGCCTCCGTGAGCCAGATCGGGGCGGGCGCGGACACGCCGGTCAGCCGAGGATCCAGCCCCAGCGCTCGCGGGTCCGCCGCTTCTCCTCGGGGCTGGGGCCGATGGCGTGGGGGAAGCGGTCACGCCACTCGAAGGGTCGGGTGGCGTCGATGATCAGGCGGGAGTTGAAGCCCTTTTCCTCGGGGGGGATGGCCGGGTCCAGGGGCCCGCTCCAGGCGCGGGAGATGACGTCGATGGAGCGTTCCGGGTCGGCCCGGGTGCAGATGGCCCAGATCACCTCGTCGAGGTCGGAGACGTCGACATCGGAGTCCACCACCACGGTGATGCGGCCCAGGTAAGCACCGGTGCGGCACTGGGCGGCGACGTGGCCGGCCTGCCGGGCGTGGCCCGGGTACCGTTGCTCGATCGCCACCACGTTGAACAGGCGGCAGCCGCCCACGCCGTGGCACCAGGCCGCGGTCACGTCCGGCACCCCGGCCAGCCGCAGCTCACGTCGGAGGTTGGCACTGCGCAGGTACTGACGGAAGCGGTGGGCCTCGTAGGGCGGCTTCTCGGGGGGGACGCCCAGGATGATGGGGTGGTCGCGGTGGTAGACGGCGCGCACCTCGAAGACCGGCTCGTCGCGGGCCCCGGAGGCGTAGTAGCCGGTCCATTCGCCGAACGGTCCCTCGCTGCGGCGTCGGTCCGGCCGCAGGAACCCCTCCAGGGCGATCTCCGCCCGGGCGGGGATGGGCAGCCCGGTGTGGCGTCCGCGAATGCACTCGACCGGACGCCCGCGCACCCCTCCCACCCACTCCAGCTCGCTGAGGCCAGGGGCCATCTCCAGCGCGCTGGCCACGAAGAGGAGCGGGTCCATCCCGACCAGTACCACCGCCGGCATCGGCTCCCCGCGCTGGAAGTACTTGTCGCGATGGATGCGGCCGTGCTTGCCCGGCGAGATGTAGAGTCCGGTGGCGGCCCGGTCGTGCACCTGGACGCGGTAGGTGCCCATGTTGACCCAACCGGTATCCGGATCCCGGGTCAGCACCGCGTCCCCGGTGCCCAGGTAGGGGCCGCCGTCCTCGGGGTGCCACAGCGGGGTGGGGAAACGACCGAGGTCGATGTCGTCGCCCTCGAGGACGTTCTCGCAGATGGGGCCGGACTCGACCAGCGTCGGCGGCAGCGGGTGGGTCTCGTCCATCATCCGCTCCCAGCGCTCCATCAGCTCCCAGGCCCCGATCTCCACCGGCAGCCCCAGGCTGATGGCGAGACGGCGCCGCTCGCTCTGGGCGTTGACCAGTACTCGCCAGCCCGGCTCGAAGCCGGGGATGCGGTCGAAGAGCACGGCCGGCGCGCCCTCGGTGTGCTGGAGCATCTCGGTGACACGGCCGATGCTCTCCTTGTGGTCGACGCCCTCCAGGACCCTGAGCTCGCCGATGGCGTCGACCAGGCGCAACCAGTCGCGCAAATCGTCGTGGCCGCGGCCGCGGCGCAGCTCGGCCAGCAGCCGCTCCCGGTCCTCCGGGCTGGCGTCGTCCAGTTCGACCATCCGGACCCCCGACCCGAGATCGAGGCCGGGGGGAGGCTGGCGGAGCATGGTCTGATTATCGTACCTACGCTCCAACCTGCCAAGGCCCTGCCGGCGCGGACACGGTCCCGGCCGGCACCCGGTGGGCCTTCCGGGGAGCGCGGGTCGGTGGGACCGGGCGCCCGCTCGGGCCAGGAGGGGAGGGCGGCAGACCTCAGCCGGAGGTGGAGGAGCGCCGGCGCCGCGACTCCTCGAAGGCCCGCCGGGCCCGGCTGTGGAAGTCGGAGAGGTGCTCCCGGGTGAGCCTGGCGGCCAGCTTCCCGTCCCTGGCCGCCAGGGCTCGGGCCAGCCGCCGGTGGGCCTCCTGAGAGGCCTCGGCCATGGCCGGCTGGAGCGCCTGGAGCACGTCGAAGGGCTCCTGGATCAGGGTCCGGCAGGCGGTCCACATGTCCAGCAGGGCGCCGTTGTGCGAGGCCGTCACCACCGCCCGGTGGAAGTCGAGCAGGGCCCCGGCCGCCTCCGGCCCGCGACCGGGGGGCACCTCGGCCATGGCCTGGATCTGCTCCAGCTCCCGGCTCGTGGCCCGCTCGGCGGCCAGCTCCGCCGCCAGTAGCTCCAGCGCCAGCCGGGCCTCGGAGAGCTCGACGAAGGTGGTGCCGCGGAGCTGCACGTGGGCGTTCAGCGCCTCTGTCAGCCGGGAGACGTCGGGCTCGGTGACGTAGGGACCGCCCTGGCCGCCCACGCGCACCTCGATCAGCCCCGCCGCCTCCAGCGCCCGGAGCGCGTCACGCACCGTGACCCGGCTCACGCCGAACTGCCTGGACAGCTCCCGCTCCGTGGGCAGCCGGTCGCCGGGCTGGTAGCGGCCGCTGAAGATGGCCTCGCGGATCTGGGCGACGACCTCGTTGGAGACCCGGGCCGGGCGGACACGGGTGAACTCGAAGGTCCCCGCCGGCAGGCGGCCGCCGTCGCCGGCCGGAGCCGGGGTCGAGGCGGGCGTCGAGGCGTCGTCCCAGGATGTCAACACGTTGACGATACCGGGTTCGGCGGCTATCCTGGTGCATTGGTCTGAATGTCAGACCTTACCGGCGAGTGGCGAGTGAGGACCCGAGTGACAACCGCGGACGCGGAGAGAACTGGAGGGCAGCGGTGGCGGTAGCCGACATCCGTTCCGAAACCCGGTTCACCTACCTTGGCCTGCGCGAGTGGCTCGAGCGCGTGGAGGCGATGGGGCAGCTACGGGTCGTCCACGGGGCCAACGCCGAGGAGGAGATCGGTGCCGCCACGGACGTGCTCCAGCATCACGAGGGAGCACCCGCCGTCGTCTTCGACCAGGTGCCCGGCTACGATCCCGGCTTCAGGGTGCTGGTCAACGCGCTGGGTGCCGTCGACAGGATCGCGCTCACCCTGGGGTTGCCCACCGGCCGGAGCAAGGCCGAGACCTCGGAGGGCTGGCGGCGACGGATCAAGGCCCTGGAGCCGGTGCCGCCGGTCGAGGTCGACGACGGCCCGGTGTTCGAGAACGTCCGCCGGGGTGCGGACGTGGACATGACCATCTTCCCGGCGCCGAAGTGGCATCCGGGCGACGGCGGCCGGTACATCGGCACCGGCTCTTTCGACATCACCCGCGATCCGGACGACGGCTGGGTCAACCTGGGGACCTACCGGGTCATGCTGCACGACGCCCGGCGTCTGGGTTACTACATCTCGCCGGGCAAGCACGGCCGGCTGCACCGGCAGAAGTACTTCGACCGGGGTCAGGCCTGTCCGGTGGCCATGGTCTTCGGCGCCGATCCCCTGCTCTTTCTGGCCTCGTGCACCGAGATCCCCTACGGGGTCGGCGAGTACGAGTGGGTGGGGGCGGTTCGCGGCGAGCCGCTGAGGGTCGTCCGTGGGCCCGTGACCGGCCTTCCCATCCCGGCCGACGCCGAGATCGTGGTCGAGGGCTTCGCCGACCCCTCGGAGCTGCTCCCCGAGGGGCCCTTCGGTGAGTGGACGGGGTACTACGCCTCGGACGTTCGGCCCGAGCCGGTGCTGCGGGTCGAGGCCCTCTACTACCGGAACGGAGCCATCCTGCTCGGCGAGCCTCCCGGCCAGCCGCCGGACGAGCAGTCGCGATACCGGGCGGTGCTGCGCTCGGCCCTGCTCTGCGACGAGCTGGAGCGGGCCGGCATCCCGGACGTGGTCGGGGCCTGGCAGCACGAGGTGGGCGGGGCCAGAATGTTCACGGTGGTGGCGATCAGGCAGCGGTACCCGGGGCATGCCCGCCAGACCCTCCACGTCGCCGCCCAGTGTCGGGCGGGGGCCTACGCCGGCCGTTACACGATCGTGGTGGACGACGACATCGACCCTTCGGACCTGCAGGAGGTGATCTGGGCGGTCTGCACCAGGTCGGACCCGGCCACCTCGATCGACATCATCCGGCGCTCCTGGAGCACCCCGCTCGACCCCCGCATCCCGCCCGAGCGCAAGGCGGCCCGGGACTTCACCAACTCGCGGGCGCTGATCGACGCCACCCGGCCGTGGGAGTGGCGGGACCGGTTCCCGCCCGTCAACGTGCCCCCGCGCGAGGTCCGCCAGCGGGCGCTGGAGCGCTGGGGTCACCTGCTGGAGCGTTGAGGCGTGGACGGCCAGGCGGCGGTGGTCAAGCTGAGCGCCAGGAACGTGCGCGTCCACTACTGGCGGGAGCGGTCGGACGAGCCCCTCCTGGCCGTGGACGGGGTCACCCTCGACGTGCGCGAGGGGGAGTTCGTCTCCATCGTCGGCCCCTCGGGCTGCGGCAAGACGACCTTCCTCAACGCCGTCGACGGGCTGCTGCCGATCAGCTCCGGCAGCCTCGCCATCGACGGTCGGCCGGTCACCGGTCCCGGCCGGGATCGGGCCATGGTCTTCCAGCAGCCCAGCCTGCTGCCCTGGCGCTCGGTCCTGGGCAACGTCATGTACGGGATGGAACTGGAGCGCCAGCTGAGCCGCCGGGAGATGCGGGAGCGGGCACGGGAGCACATCAAGCTGGTGGGGCTGGAGGGCTTCGAGGATTCCTATCCGCTGGAGCTGTCGGGAGGGATGCAGCAGCGCGTCAACCTGGCCCGCGCCCTGGCCACCGATCCCGTGATGCTGCTGCTCGACGAGCCCTTCGCCTCCCTCGACGCCCAGACCCGCGAGTTCATGCAGCTCGAGCTGCTCCGGATCTGGCGGCGGACCCGCAAGACGGCCATCTTCATCACCCACGACATCAAGGAGGCCATCTACCTCGCCGACCGGGTGGTGGTGTTCACCGCTCGGCCGGGCCGGGTCAAGGAGCAGATCGACGTCGACCTGCCCCGACCCCGCGAGCTACGGATCAAACGCGACCCCCGGTTCCTCGCCTACGAGGACCGGGTCTGGAACCTGATCGAGGAGGAGGGCACGATGGCCCGGGCAGCGGTGAGATGAGCGCCCGTACGCCACAGGGGGAGGTCGCGTTCGAGGTGGCCTCGGCGCAGGCGGAGCCGACCGCCCAACCGGCGCTGAAGCGGCCGCGCGGGCGGCTGGCCACCCTTGAGCCCTGGCTGATCGGGGTGGCCTCGGTGGTGGTCTTCCTGGTCGCCTGGCAGGTGGTGGCGATGGCCCGGGTGGTGCCCGAACTCTTCCTGCCCGGCCCCACCGACATCGTGGCCGCGCTGGTCGCCTACGTGACCTCGAGCGAGTTCGCGATCGACGCCGCCACCAGCGGACAGGAGCTCGCCATCGGCTACGGCCTGGCCATCGTGGTCGGCCTGCCCCTGGGCCTGCTCATGGGCTGGTACCGGCGTCTCCAGTACGCCCTGGACCCCTTCATCAGCTTCTTCTACAGCACGCCCCGAATCGCCCTGCTGCCGCTCTTGATCATCTGGTTCGGGATCGGCATCTGGTCCAAGGTGGCGGTGATCTACCTGGGCGCCTTCTTCCCCATCGCCATCAACACCTTCGCCGGCGTACGGAGCCTGGACGCCACCCTGCTCCGGGCGGCGCGCTCCTTCGGGGCCTCCGACGCCCAGATCTTCCGCACCATCGCCCTGCCCGGCTCGGTGCCGTTCATCCTCACCGGCCTGCGGCTCGGGGTGGGGCACGCCCTGATCGGGGTGGTGGTAGGGGAGCTGGTGGCGGCCCAGCACGGGGTGGGTCTGGCCATGTCCACAGCCGGCTCGACCTTCCAGACCGCCAAGGTGTTCGCCGCCCTGATCATCATCGCCGGAGCGGGCGTCATCCTCCAGATCCTCCTCCAGCGCCTCGAGCGCCGTTTCGACGCCTGGCGTCCTCGCTAGGCGGGGAGGCGGCGGAGCCGGAAGCGCCAGAGGTCGAACAGCCGGTCGGCGGGCCTGCCCGCCAGCTCGATACCGTCCACGGAGGTGGGTGCGGCGTCCACCAGCTCCCAGCCCTCCGCGAAGCGTTCACGGACCTCCTCCCCGGTCACGCCGGCCCGCATCGGCGCCAGCCGGGGCGGCCGCGCGAAGCCGAAGAGGAGAAAGGTCGCGCCCGGAGCGGCGACCTCGGACACGCCCCGGACGTACGCCTCCCGCCGGTCGGGGGGAAGGGTGTGGAAGCAGCCGAAGTCCAGCAGCAGCGTGTAGCCCTCTCCCACCCCCAGCTCTCGCAGGCGGGTCACGTCTCCCCGCAGGAAGCGCGGGGAGACCCCGGCCGCCGCCGCCCTCCGGCGGGCGAGGGCCAGTGCTCTCGGCACCATGTCCACCCCGGTCACCTCCCATCCCCGCCCGGCCAGGTAGACGCTGTCGGTTCCGGTCCCGCAGCCGAGATCGAGCGCACGCCCGGGCGCGGGCGCGGATTCGCCCTCGATGAACTCGACCAGGTCGGGGAGGGGCCGGGCCCGGTCCCAGATCCTCAGCCCCAGGAGGTAGACGGCCTGGTACACCAGCGCGTACCACCTTGGCCGTTCCGGGTCGTCGCCCCTTCGCCGCCAGAGCACGGCCCCGGTGGCCGCGCTGCCGGCGAGCAGGGCGATCACCCTCCACCGCCGGCCCTTCTTCCCTCCCCCGGTCGCCACTCTTCCGCGTTCCCTGCCCACGACGGCGCCTCCACTTTTGTCGTGTCATGAGACAATATGTCTCGTACAATGTTACGACATGCCCGGGGGACGGTCGAAGCAAGAGGTCCTGGCCGCCATGCGGTCGCTCCCCACCGGCGGCCGGTCGACCATGGGCGAGCTGGCCTTGGCCGCCGGGGTCTCGGTGCGGACGCTCTACCGCCTCTTCGGCGGCCGGTCGGCCCTGTTGCGTGAGCTCGGGTGCCCGCCGCCGCGCGGCGCCCGTGAACGCATCCTGGAGGCGGCGCTCGAGCTGGTCGGCCGCCGCGGGCTGGCGGCGCTCTCGATGGACGAGCTGGCCGGCGCCGCCGGCGTGTCCCGGGCCACCCTGTACCGGTTGTTCCCGGGCAAGGCGGCCCTCTTCGGGGCGCTGGTCCGGACCTACTCTCCCTGGGAGGCGGTGGCGGAGGTCCTCCAGGCGGCGCCCGACGGTCCGCCCGAGGAGGTCGTGCCCGCGGTCGGCCGGGCGGTGGCGGCTGCGCTGGAGGGACGGACGGCCCTGGTGCTGCGGATCGTGCACGAGATCCTGGAGGGCGACCCGGACACGCTCGAGGGGGTGAAGCGCACCATGGGCCGCGGCCTGCCCGACCTGATCCGCTACCTGGAGGTGCAGATGGCGGCCGGCAAGCTGCGGCCGGTGCATCCGGTGATCGCCCTTCAGCTCCTGATCGGGCCGATCGTGGTCCACCGGCTCACACGGCCGCTGGCGGAGTCGCTGCTGGGCTTCGCCGAGCCGGAAGAGCGTGTCATCGACCGGATGGTCGAGGCCTGGTTGCGGGCCATGGCGGCCGGGGGTGCCACGAAGCCTGCTTCGTGGGGTGGGGTGGTGGAGGAGGAAGGCCATGCCGGAAGGCGCTGAGCACCCGGTCGGCAACCGGCGTCCGGTCTCGAACGCGATCACCCCCCTGATCCTCCCCCTGGAGGAGGTGGGGCGGGAGGACCTGGCGCTGGTGGGCGGGAAGGCCGCCAACCTGGGCGAGCTGCTCCGCGCCGGCTTCCCGGTCCCGGCGGGCTTCGTGGTGACCACCGCCGCCTATGACCGGCTGGTGGCGCACGCCGGCCTGGAAGTCACGATCTCCCGAATGCTCGACCCGCGGCCCGAGGACGGCGCCGCCGTCCGGGAGGCCCTGGCCCGGGCTCCGATGCCGCCCGAGCTGGAACGGGAGATCCGGACGGCGTACCGGCGGCTCGGCCGGGGACCGGTGGCGGTCCGTTCGAGCGCGACCGCCGAGGACCTGCCCGGGGCGGCCTTCGCCGGCCAGCAGGACACCTTCCTCAACCTCGTCGACCCCGAGGCCGTGCTCGCCGCCGTACGGCGCTGCTTCGCCTCCCTGTGGACGGACCGGGCCGTGGCTTACCGCGAGCGCCGGGGATTCGACCCGCGGGGCCTGAGGCTCGCCGTCGTGGTGCAGCGCCTGGTCGAGGCGCGGACGGCGGGCGTGCTCTTCACCGCCAACCCGGTGACGGGGGCTCGTGAGGAGGTCGTGATCGAAGCCGTTCCCGGCCTGGGCGAGGCCCTGGTCTCGGGCCTGGTCACCCCCGACCGGCTCCTGCTCAGGAGACGGCCTTGGGGGAGATGGAGGGTGGTGGCCCGCACCCCGGGGCGATGGGAGGTGCTGATCCGGCCGCGTGAGGGCGGTGGCACCGAGCCGGTTCCGCTCGACACCGCCGGGCGCGGCGGGTTCCGGCTCTCGGACCGGGAAGCGCGCCGGCTGGCGCGGCTGGGTCGGGCGATCGAGCGCCACTTCGGCTCGCCCCAGGACGTGGAATGGGCGCGGGCCGACGGCCGTTCGCTCATCCTCCAAGCGCGACCGATGACCGCCCTGCCCGAGCCGCCTCCCCGCGCCGGACGGATGGGGCGAACACTCGCCGCCCTGATGGCCGAGATCGTCCCCGTGCGGCCCTATCCGCTGGACGCGACCTCCTGGTTCCCCGCCCTGCTCACCGAGGCCCTGGCCTTCGCCTCCCATCTCACCGGGGTGGTGCCACCCTCGGTGGAAACGCTGTTCGTCGTGGACGACGACATCGTGGTCCGCTTCCGAGGCGGGGTTCCCCTTCGGCCGACGCCGGCCCTACTCCTCGCACCCTGGCGACTGCTGATGGCCGGCCGGCGCTTGCCCACGGCGGACTGGCGGCAGGATCCGGACCTGCAGTGGGCTCGGGCACGGATCCGCACGCTGGAGCGACGCGACCCCTCGGCGCTCTCCTGGAGGGAACTGCTGGACACGGCGCGGGAGGCGCTGGCGCTGCTCCGGCCGCTGGCGCGGGAGCCACGGCTCCGTCACCTGCCGGCCGGGATCTCGGGGTTGGTGCGCCTGCGGCTGCTGCTGGCGCTGGCGGGAGGAGGGAGGCGGCTCGGCGACCTGCTGTCGGGGGTCGAGACCATGACCGCCGAGACCAACCGCCGGTTGGAGGCGCTGGCCGCCCGGATCCGGTCCGACCCCGAGCTGGCGGCCCTCTTCTCCGCCCACGAGGCCTCCGAGCTGTGGTCGGTGCTGGAGCGACGGCCGTCGGGTCGGGCCTTCCTGGGCGAGTTCCAGACCTTCCTGGATGAATACGGTCATCGGGAGGCCGCGGTCTCTCTGGTCTCGATGCCGACCTGGAGGGATGCGCCGGAGACGGTGCTGGGTCTCCTCCAGGGCCTGGCCGGTGCGGTGCCGGCCGCCGGAGAGGGTCCGCCGGCCTGGGAGCTGGCCCGCGACCAGTTACTGTTCCATCCCCTGTTGGGGAAGCCCCCCCTGCGCGGGGCCTTCCTCGCCTCGCTCGAACGGGCCCGCCGGCTCGTCCAGGTGCGCGAGGACACCCACTTCTTCGCCACCATGCCCATGCCCGTCCTGCGGCGCACCTTCCTGGAGCTCGGCCGGCGGCTGGTGGCGGCCGGTGCCCTGGACGCCCCCGAGGAGGTCTTCCACCTCACCCGGTCCGACCTGGAGGGGGTGGAGGGGGCGTGGCCGCCGCCGGCCTCCCTGGTGTCCCACCTCCGATCGCTGGCGCGGCGGCGGCGGGAGCGCCGCGCCGCCCTGGAGGGGGTCCCCCTGGTCGACCCCCGGCTCTTCCGGCGGCCCGGGGAGGGCGCCGACGTCCTGCTGCGGGGGACGCCGGGCAGCCCGGGCCTGGCCGAGGGGCCGGTGCGCGTGGTGCGCGACCCCTCGCAGTGGGGCCGGCTGCGCGACGGCGAGGTGCTGGTCGCCCCCTACACCAACCCCTCCTGGACCCCGCTCTTCCGGAGGGCGGCGGCGGTGGTGGCGGACACCGGCTCGGTCGGCTCCCACGCCGCGATCGTGGCCCGCGAGTACGGCATCCCGGCGGTGATGGCCACCGTCGAGGGCACGCGTCGCCTGGTCGACGGCGAGCGGGTCCGGGTCGACGGCACCCGTGGCCTGGTCCTCCGGGCCGCGACCGCTCCGACCTCGGGCGCGCCCGGGCCACGGCGCTGAGCCCGGTCGAACCATGGCCGGCCCCGCCGGTGGGGCCGACGGGAGGGCTCGAACGCGGGTGGGATCGTGCGCCCGGGCGGTCGGGCCTCGGCGGGAGGGGTCAGGCGTTCGTGTCCTTGACGGGGCGAGCTGAACATCGCATGATCGGACCATCGCCCCCCTGAGAGGCAGGCGCCGGGGGGCGAAGCCCGGGAGGGCGGGAGAGAGGACGAGGGCGATCGCCGGTCGCCGTCGGCGATCTCTATGATCGTGCCCGCGGCGGAGTCTCGATCCGCCGCGGGCTTGCTACGTGCCCCGTTCACCGGCCGGGTGGCGCCGACCTGCCCTCCCCTCGGACGGACCGGGTCGAGGCCCGGCGGGGACGGGGCCGCCCTCGCCGACGGTCCGGAGGTGACGGCCACCGTGGGCAGCCCGGGGCACCGGTTGCTCCTCACCCGAGGCCAGAGGGAGCCGCTTCCAGGTGGCGGCGCTCTTTGCCCAGACCAACATGCTCTGGCGGTCATCTCGGGCGCCGCTACCGAGGAGCAACGGGCACGTTGGCTCCCCCGCTTCAGGGATGATCCTCGCTGCTTGCTGGCCCTGGCCGTCACCGAGCCCGAGGTCGGCTCCGACCACGTCATCCCATGCTCGGCCCCCGATCCTCCCCGGTTGGCAACCCGGGCCACGCTGGTGGCGGGCGGCTGGTGCCTGGAGGGCACAAGTTGTTCGTGGACAACGGCAACCGGGCCGGCATCTACCTGCGTGATGGCCCAGACCGACCCGAGCACCGGCCTGGATCGGGGCACCACCTGCTTCGTGATCGAAACCGGCACCCCGGGGTTGCGTCCGGGCCGGGTCTTCGACAAGGCGGGAGAGCGGCTGGCCAACCACAGCGAGGTCCTGCTGGAGGGCTGTCAGGTCCCGGAGGGAGCGGTGCTGGGGGCGGCCAACCCCGGCTTCGAGGTGCTCGAACGTCACTTCCGGGGCCGGGCCACCCTGGCCGACTGCTGTGCGCTCGGGGTAGCGGAGGCGGCCTACGCCCGACCCTGGCCTGGTGCCGGGAGCGGGTCCAGGACGGTCGACCGCTGATCGAGCACGACCTGGTCGGGTCGAGCTGGCCGAGATGCGCATGGACCTGACCGCCGCCTGGGACCACCTCATCGCTACCGCTGCCCGGATCGCGGCCGGCAGTGCCGGCCCGGCCGAGGACGGCCTGGCCAAGGTCCATGCCGCCCAGCTCAGCTACCAGGTGGTGACCCGAGCGCTCCGACCTCCACGGTGAGCGTGGCTACCTGCGCGATGCCGGCGTGGAGAAGTGGTGGCGGGATGTCGCCGCCTTCTTCCACTCCGACGCCGCCAACCGTGCCCTCCTGATCAGAGCTGCCCAGGCCATCCGGGCTCGGCCTTGTTGAGCTCCGGCCGGTACGGCGTCGGTGCCCTCAGCCGGCGGGTTGGGGCTCGGCCGCGCTCAGCAGCGGGCCGACGGTGGGGTGGGCCAGCAGCCAGCGGCTGAGGCGGACCCGGGAGGCGTAAGTGCCCATAGGGGGGAGCATGATGGTGGCGGCGTCCCGCATCAGCTTCTCGATCGGGTGCTCGCGCAGCGCTCCTCTCGCGCCGAAGAGCTGCATGGTGCGGGTCGCCGTCCGCACCGCCAGCTCGGAGGTGGTCTGTTTGACCATGTCCTCCAGTGGCCGGTGGTGGTCGGGATCGTGGTCGACCGCCCACGCGGCCCGCCAGAGCAGGCTCCGGGCCAGCTCGATCTCGGTCGCCATCTCGGCCAGGATGCTCGCGATCAGCTGATGCTCGGCCAGCCGGCGCCCACCCTGGACTCGCTCCCGGCACCAGGTCAGGGCGTGCTCGTAGCAGGCTCGGGCCACGCCCAGGGCGCGGGCCCCCTCTCGGACCTTGGAGCCGGGGCCGACCGCCTCGGCCAGCTCGTGCCCTCGGTTGAGGACCCCGACCAGGTTCTCCCTGGGCACCCGGCAGCCCTCGAAGATCAGCTCCACGTTCTGGTTCAGGCGCAGGCCCAGCTTGTCCTCGAAGCGGCCGACGCGGAGGCCGGGGGCGTCGGAGGGGACCAGGAAGCAGGAGATGCCCTCCGTCCACGCCACGGTGGGGTCGGTGCGGGCGAAGAGGACGATGAGCCGGGCCACGTTGCCGTTGGTGATGAAGCGCTTGCGGCCGTTGATCACCCAGTGGTCGCCCTCCAGGACGGCCGAGGTCCGCATCCCCGCCTCCAGGTCGCCGGCGTAGGGCAGCCCGTGGTCGCTGCCGGCGTGCTCTTCGGTGAGAGCGTAGGCGGTGAGGTAGGTGTCGTCGGCCATGAACTCGGGCAGGAAGCGCCGTCGCTGCTCGGGGCTGGTGTGGCAGGCGAGCAGGTAGCCCTCGCGCCAGGCGTGGGCCAGGGTCATGGCGAAGCCACAGTCGCCGACGGCGATCTCCTCCATCACGATCGCCTCCGTGAGCAGGTCGGTGCCCAGCCCGCCGTGCTCGCGCGGCACGCGCATGGTCCGCAGTCCCAGCCGAGAGGCGCGGCGGAGGAGCTCTAAGGGGAAGCTCTCCTGTCCCTGCTTGCGGTCCAGCTCCGTGGCCAACGGCCGGATCTCCCGGTAGGCGAAGTCGCGCGCGATCCGTTGCAGGCGTCGTTGCTCGTCGGTCAGCTCGAAGTCCATGCTCCCTCCTCCCACACAGACCGGGGCGTTTGCCCGTCGCCCGGGATCGTTGCTCTGACCCGGGCCATGTGGTCAACCTCCTCGCCGCAGGCGGCGGCCGATCGCGGCCGCGGCTTCGGCGGTGGAGAGGTTGCCGCCCAGATCGCGGGTGCGTTCGCCGGCCCGGATCGCCGCCACCACCGCCGCCTCCAGCGCCCTGGCCGCGGCCTCGAAGCCGAGGTGCTGGAGCAGCATGCCTCCGGTCCGGATGGCGGCGACGGGGTTGGCGACCCCGCGGCCGGCGATGTCGGGCGCCGAGCCGTGGACGGGCTCGAAGAGGGCCCGGCGGCCGGCCGGGTTGAAGTTGCCCGAGGGTGCCATCCCGATCCCGCCCGCCAGCTCGCCGGCCAGGTCGCTCAGGATGTCGCCGAAGCAGTTCTCGGTCACGATCACGTCGAACTGGCCGGGGTCGCGCACCAGGTGGGCGGCGGCCGCGTCGACCATCAGGTGACGGGCCCGGATGCCGGGGTGTCGCTCCGCCACCGCCCGGAAGCGGGCGTGCCAGAGCGCCCCCGACTCGGGCATGGCGTTCCACTTGTCGACCATGCAGACCTCACGGCGGGCGATGGCGAAGGCGTACTCCAGGATGCGGGTCACCCCGGCGTAGGTGTTGTAGTGATGGACGATCGCCACTTCCTGATCGCTGCCGGGCCGGTAGCGGGCCCCCATCCCGGCGTAGAGCCCCTCGGTGTTCTCCCGCAGCACCACCAGGTCCATCCGCCGGCGGGGATGTCGGAGCGGGCTCAGGCTCTCGTCCAGCAGCCGGGCCGGGCGCACGTTGGCGTAGAGGTCGAAAACCGTGCGCAGATGGCCGAGGACCGAGGCCTGGTAGGCGGCGTCGCCCACCCGCGGGTCGCCGATCGCGCCCAGGAAGATGGCGTCGGCCTGCTCCAGCCGCCGGAAGATCTCCGGCGGTAGCGCCACCCCGGTCCTCAGGTAGCGGTCGGCGTCCACGTCGAAGAACTCGAACTCGATGCCCGGCCCCAGGCCCTGCAGGAGCGCCACCGCTTCCGGGACCACCTCGCGGCCGATCCCGTCTCCGGGCAGTACCGCGACGCGGGGTGCCATCGGCTCAGCGCCGGCGGCCCCGGGCCGTGCCGGCAGAGCCGCCCTCTCCCGCTTCGGCGGCCCGGCCGGCCGGGGAAGGCCGCCGGTGGCGAGCGGGCCCGGCGGGGCCGACCTCGGCCGGGATCGAGTACGTCCGCACCACCCCACCGTTGCCGCGACCGAGGGTGCTCGTCAAGATGTCTGTACCAATGACCGGCTGGCGCTTCGAGCCACTCGACCGGAGCAGCGGGGTCCCCCTCCATCGCCAGATTCGCGAGCGGATCGCCGGCGCCGTCGAGCGTAGCCACAGCGCCCGACTCCTGCCCTCCGACCGGGAACTCAGCGCCCTGTTCGGGGTCAGCCGGCTGACCGTCCGGCAGGCGGTGGACGCCCTGGTCCGCGACGGCGTGCTCTACCGGGTCCAGGGCAGGGGGACCTTCGTGCGCGACGCCGGCGTGGCCGAGCGCGTCACCGCGACCACCTTCCTCCAGCCCTGGCTGAGCGGACGCCGGGGTTACCGGCTGGCCGTCGACGAGCTGACCCGGGCGCGGGCCGAGCAGGAGGGGATCGCCCGGTGGCTCGAGTGCGCGCCGGGCGCCGAGGTGGTCCGGGTGCGGCGTTCCCGGTTCGTGGAGGAGGCGCGGGTCGCGGTCGACGTCCGCTTCCTCCCCTTCGATCTGGCCCGCTCGCTCACCGTCGCCGACGTGACCGGGGGTCCCCTCACCAACTACCTGGTGAAGCGGGTCGGGGTGCAGGTGGCGCGGGGCCACATGGCGGTCCTGGCCCGGCCTGCCGACGCCGAGGAGGCCCGGCTCCTGAACCTGCGACCCGGGGACCCGGTCCTGGTCCGTCGCCTCCAGCTACGCTCGAGCACCGAGCGGGTGCTCCTGGCCGGCTGGTCCATCTACCGCCCCGAGCGGACCGTCCTGGAGTTCACGGTCTCGGGCTGATCCCCTCTCTCCGTGGGGATGGATAGAATACGAAAAAATATATTTGAAACGATCTTGTCACCCATGCTGGCTGCGCCTCGGTCGGGTCAGGGGCGAGGCACCCCGGGCGGACGGCGCGGTCCTTCGAGGGATTGCGTGCTCGGGCTCGGTCCGCGAGCAACGTCCCGGTCGTCGAGGGAGCCCTGGCGCAGCCGGGCGCCGTGGGCCGGGCGGCCACCGCGGTCTCCTCAGGGAGGCAGGCCGGCACGAAGTGACGGCGACCCTGGAGAGCCGGCGGGCCAGGGAATAGGGAATGAGGCCGGGCTGATGGAGGGGACAGTGGGGAGGACGACGCGAAGGGCGGCGGGAACCGGGGCAGAGAACGTTCCCCTTGCCCGTCGGACCTACGAGCTGATCAGGGAAGACATCCTCAGCCAGCGCCTTCTGCCCCGGGAGACGCTGATCGAAGTCGAGCTGAGCGAACGCTACGGCGTCTCCAAGACGCCGGTTCGCGAGGCGCTGCTGGCGTTGGCGCAGACCGGTCTGGTCGAGAGCCTGGCCTTTCGCGGCTGGCGCGTCAAGCACTTCACCGCCGACGACGCTCGGGAGATCTACGAGATCCGCGAAGTGCTCGAGCCGTATGCGCTCCGAGCGGCCGTCCCGCACATGACCGACGAACGCCTCGCCCGTCTCCACCAGATCCTGTCGGACGCGCGCCGAGCCATCGAGGACGGTGACCTCCCGACGCTCTCTCGGCTGAACCGGCTCTACCACATCGAGCTCGTCGAACCGTGCGGGAACTCCCGGATCGTCGGGTTCCTGCATCGCCTCCAGGATCAGCTCCGGGTGATGGCGGTGCGTACCTGGTCGCGGGCCGCGAGCTACCGTCGGGAGGCCGACCAGCACGAGGCCATCCTGGCCGCGGTCGAAGCCGGGGACGGCGAGCGCGCGGCCAGGCTCCTGCGGTCGCACATCGTCGAGTTCCGCCGTCGCTACGTGGAGGTTTCGGGGGTGGAGCGATGAAAGCGATGCTGCTCGAAGGGGAGTGGGCGCCGCGCGGCGGCTTCACCCAGACCGGGGCGCGGCGGCTGGCCCCCAACGGCAACCTGGCCTGGCGGCATCCCCGGTTCTCGATCGTCGATCTGCCGGAGCCGAAGATCGAGCCGGACCAGGTGCTGATCGAGGTTCGAGCCTGCGGCATCTGCGGCTCCGATGTGCACATGTATGAGCGAGACGCGGACGGGTACATGCTCTACCCCGGCCTGGTGGCCGCCCCGGTGGTGACCGGCCACGAGTTCTCGGGCGTGGTGGTGGCGGTGGGATCGGCGGTCACCGACCTGCGGCCCGGTGACGCGGTGTGCGCGGAGGAGATCGCCTGGTGCGGCGCCTGCCGTTCCTGCCGGGCGGGGCTCTTCAACTACTGCCAGCGCCTCGAGGAGCTGGGGTTCACCTTCGACGGCGCCCACGCCGAGCTGGTGGCGACCAGGGCCAGGTACTGCTGGCCGATCGGAGACGTCATCGATCGCTTCGGCCCCGATCATGGCTTCCTGTGCGGAGCCCTGGTGGAGCCGACCAGCGTGGTCTATCTGGGGATGTTCGTCCAGGCGCGGTGGCGGCCGGGGGCGACGCTGGGGGTGATGGGCGCGGGACCGATCGGGCTGGCGGCGGTCGCCCTGGGGCGGGCGGCCGGCGCCGGACGGGTGGTGGTCTTCGAGCCGTCCCGCCTCAGGCGGGAGCTGGCGCTGGCCCTGGGGGCCGACCGGGCCTACGACCCCGCCGGCCTGGGGGTCGAGGAGATGGTGGCCCTGGCCGGGGAGGAGACCCGTGGCCAGGGGTTCGACCTGTGGGTGGAGGCGAGCGCGGCGCCGGGCCTGCTCGACCCGATCACCCGGTCACTCGCCCCCTGCGGCCAGGCGGTGCTGATCGGGCTGGGCCCACACCGCGCCGACCTCCTGCCGGCGAACCTGGTGCGGTCCGGAGCCGGGCTGCAGGGCTCCCTGGGCCACGCCGGCTCCGGCGCCTTCGGGAGCGTGATCCGGCTGATGGCGGCCGGGGCCCTGGACATGGGAAGGATCGTGACCGAGCGGATCGAGCTGGACGACGCGGTCGAGTGCCTGGGGCGCCTGCGCGATCGGGAGGCGGGCAAGTGCATGGTCGTCTTCCCGCGTTGAGGGACGTCCCCCGACCTCAGGGGCGAACCGGGCCATCCCCGACGCTGCCGACCTCGACCGGCCCTCCCGAGACCATCGACCGTTCGCAGGCGAGGGCGGCTTGCAACGCCTTCAAGGAGGACTCGGGGGGACACGGGTTGGCCTCCTGGCCCAGGGCGAAGCGGACGAAGGCCGCGGTCTCGGCGCGGAAGGCGGCCTCGAAGCGATCGAGGAAGCTGGCGTACGGGCGATCCGGGGGGGCACCGCCGGGGTCGAGTGGCCGGATCGGCGTCCGGCTCGACCACCCGACGGCGACGCTGTCCCGGGAGCCGAGCAGCTCCATGCGCACGTCGTGGCCGACCGGATCGTGCCGGGAGGCGCGGATCGTCACCGGCAGGCCGTCCTCCATCACCGCCAGCACCGAGACCGTGTCGGCGTCCCGATGACGTCGGAAACGCTCGTCCACCCGCACGGTGGCGTAGGCGGTCACGGTGGCGATCTCGCCGCCGGTGAGCCAGCGGGCCACGTCGAGGTCGTGGATGAGCAGGTCCCGGAAGATGCCGCCGCTCGAGGGGATGAAACCCTCGGGGGTGATCTCGTGGTCGAGCGAAACCATGCTGATCGAGTAGATGGTTCCCAGCCGTCCCGAGCTGACCAGCTCGCGGGCCGCCCGGTACCCGGGGTCGAAGCGGCGCTGGAACCCCACCTGGAGACCGCGCCCCCGGCGCGCCAGCGCGATCGCCTCCTCGGTCTCGGCCAGCGTCAGCCCGAGCGGCTTCTCGCACAGCACGGGCAGCCCACGGGGGAGCAGCCGGCGCAGGGCGGACAGGTGCTCGCTCGAGGCCAGGCAGACCACGGCCGCCTCGACCGGCTCCTCCAGGGCCGCCTCCAGCGGCAGGGCGCGAACCTTGGGGTGCCGCCCGGCCACCGCCTCGGCCCGCGCCGGGGAGCGGTTGCCGAGCACGACCTCGTCCACCTCGGGCATGGCGGCCAGCAGCTCCGCGCGTCTGGCCCCGATCCGGCCCGCCCCGAGCACGCCGACCCTCAACCTGCCCCGTCTCCGTTGACGATGCCCGCCGCCTCGTCGACGGCGCGGGCCACATCGCCGTGCTCGGGGTAGAGGAGCGTGCGGCCGGCCACCAGTCCCATCACCTGCGGCAGCCGCATCGCCTCCGCCCAGCGCCGGTAGGTGTGTTCCGCCGCCGGGCCGGGGTCGCCGCCGAGCAGCAGGGTGGGGAGTGAGGTGGCGGCGATGAGCCGCTCCATGTCGTCCACCACCGGGAGCTTGAGCCAGGTCCAGGCCGAGGTCGTGGCCAGCCCGCTCACGATCGCCACCGCCCGCATCAGCGCTGTGGTGAGGTCGAGGTCGGGGCGAGGTTCAGCAAGGACTTCCACCATGGCCGGGAGCCGGAGCCGGGCCAGCTCGTCGATGGCGCGGGCGCAGCCGGCCAGGGTGCGCAGAGTGCCGGGATCTCGGTCGTCGATTCGCACCATCATCTTGCCACCGTCCAGCCCGGCCTCGGCGATCCCCTGGGCGGTGTAGGCGGTGAAGCGGTCGTCGAGCTCGAACACGCTCCCGCTCAGCCCGCCCCGGTTCATGCTCCCGAAGACGACCTTGTCGTGGAGGACGCCGAGCAGGGCGAGGTCCTCGATCACGTCCGGAGTGGCGAGGAGGCCGTCCACGCCCGGTCGCTCCAGCGCCACCACCAGCCGTCGGAGGAACTCGCCCCGGTCGGCCATGGCGTCGGCCCTGGAGCCGACCTTGAGGACGCCCCGGGCAGGATGGTCGGCGGCGATCAGGAAGAGCGTCCCGCGCTCGCGGAGGAGCGGCCTCCTCCGACGGGCGCGGAGCGCGGCGGCGATCTGAGCGGGCTGCTGGCGTCGCACCCGGCTCAGGCCGGCCAGCAGCTGCCGGCCGGACCCGGGAGTCCGGGGGGCCGGGCTCAGCTCAGCCATCGGTGGGCGGGATCGACCGTGATCAGCCAGCGCCGAATCGGCCCGGCCATCACGTTGAGGTAGTAGAGGTCGTAGCCGGCGGCGGCGACCACCGGGTGGTAGCCGCGAGGGACCAGGACCACGGCCCGGTCGTGAACGGTGAGGGTCTCGTCCAAGGAGCCGTCGTCGGTGTAGATGCGCTGGATGGCGAATCCCTCGGGCCGGGCCAGGCGGTGGTAGTAGGTCTCCTCGAGATAGGTCTCGTGAGGGAGGTCCTCGGTGTCGTGCTTGTGGGGAGGGTAGCTCGACCAGTTGCCGCCGGGCGTCAGCACCTCCGTGACCAGGAGGCGCTCGGCCGGCTCGTCCTCCATGAGGATGTTGTAGATGCGGCGAAAGGTCGATCCCCGGCCGCGCTCGACCAGGGCCGGCCGACGCAGGGGGCGGGCCTCCCCGCCCACCTCGGCGGGCGCGCTGCCGATGGCCACCTCCGCCTCGGTCACGGCCTCGAGCCGCCAGCGGGTGTGGGGCGGAAAGTAGGCGGCCTCAGGGGGACCTTCGAAGGGGGTCCGGCGGCTTCCGAGGTCCCAGCCGTTGACGCGCAGACGGCCACCGATGACGACGAGGCAGTGCTCGCGGTCCTCGGTGGTGCGCTCCAACCGCTCTCCCGGGCGCACGGAGACGACCTCGAAGCCGACGTAGCGCCAGCCGGCGGAGCCGGGGGTGACCGGCTCAGCGGCGGGTGCGAAGGGCATGTTCGTAGGCGCGGCGGGCGGCCCGCACCGCCTCCGCCTCCGCTTCCTCGGCGACGGGGACGTTCCACCAGCTCTCGTAGGTCGGCACCTGGACCAGGGGATCGGTCTCGACGTGGACCACGGCGGTTCGTCGACAGCCCTTGGCCTCCTCCAGCGCCGACCGCAGCTCGTCGGCGGTCCCGGCCCGGAGGACCACCGCGCCCAGGCTGGCGGCGTGGGCGGCGAGGTCGACCGAGGGCAGGGTGGTGCCGAAACCCTCAGTTCCCAGTGAGCGGGAGAGGCCGCCGATCGAGGCGTAGCCGTGGTTGTCCACCAGCACCACGATCAGCTTGGCGTCCTCGGCGATCGAGGTGGCGACGGCGTCGGAGAGCATGAGGTAGGAGCCGTCGCCGACCAGCGCGTAGACCTCCCGCTCCGGTGCCGCCATCTTCACCCCGAGGGCGCCCGCGATCTCGTACCCCATGCAGGAGTAGCCGTACTCCACGTGGTAACCGGCGGGGTCCCGGGTCCGCCAGAGCTTGTGTAGGTCTCCGGGCATGGAGCCGGCGGCGCAGACCACCGTTCCCCGCTCGCCGGCCGCCTCGTTGACGATGCCGAGGACCTGCGATTGCGCGAGTGGCGGCCCGTGGCCGAGCGAGCGCAGGCGATCGACCTCGGCCTGCCAGCGCTCCCGAAGCTCACCGACTCTCGCCCGGTACGATTCCGTCACCCTCGAGTCGAGATCACCGAGCAGCTCGAGCGTGCGCTTGGCGTCGGCGACCACCGCCAGGCCGCGCTGCTTGGCCGCGTCGAACTCGGCCACGTTGATGCTGACGAAGCGGGCGCGGGGGAAGGCGGTCTGGGAGGCGGTCGTGAAGTCGGTCCAGCGGGTGCCGATCCCGATCACCAGGTCCGCCTCCAGGGCGAGACGGTTGGCGGCCAGCCCTCCGCTCACCCCGACCGGCCCCACGTTCTGCGGGTGGTCCCAGGACAGCGACCCCTTGCCCGCCTGGGTCTCCGCGACCGGGATGCCGGTTCGCTCGCAGAAGCGCGCCAGCTCGGCCTCCGCCTCCGAGTAGACGACGCCACCGCCGGCGACGATCAGGGGGCGCTCGGCGCCCCGGATGGCCGTCCGCACCCGCTCCAGGGCGGCCGGGTCGGGGAGGGGGCGGGGCACGTGCCAGGTCCGGGGGGCCAGGAACTCCTCCGGGCACTCGAAGGCCTCGGCCTGCACGTCCTGGGGCAGGCAGAGGGTGACCGCGCCGGTCTCGGCCGGACTGGTCAGCACCCGCATGGCGTGGTCGACGGTCGAGAGCAGCTGCTCGGGGCGGCTGATCCGGTCCCAGTAGCGGGAAACGGGTCGGAAGGCGTCGTTGACCGAGACCTCGCCTCGTCCCGGCACCTCCAGCTGCTGGAGGACGGGATCGGGAGCCCGGGTGGCGAAGACGTCGCCCGGGAGCAGCAGGACCGGAAGCCGGTTGATGGTGGCCAACGCTGCCCCCGTCACCATGTTGGTGGCGCCGGGCCCGATCGAGCTGGTGCAGGCCAGGGCACCCAGCCGCCGCCGGGCCCGGGCGTAGCCCACCGCGGTGTGGACCATCGACTGCTCGTTGTACCCCTGGTGGTAGGGGAGCAGGTCGGGGTGCTGGTGGAGGGCCTGGCCGATCCCGGCCACGTTCCCGTGCCCGAAGATGCCGAAGCAGCCGGCGAAGAAGCGCCGCTCGCGACCGTCCCGCTCGATCCGCTGGTTGGCGAGAAAGCGCACCAGCGCCTGGGCCACGGTCAGGCGCACGGCACCTCGCCCCCCTGGAGCACCGCTTCGATCTGGGCCGGCCCGGGCATGGCGTCGGCGCAGGCCAGCTGCGAGGCCACGATCGCCCCGGCCGCGTTGGCGAAGGCGATCGTCCGCCGGAGCGGCCAGCCGGCCAGGAGGCCGTGGCAGAGGGCACCGCCGAAGGCGTCCCCCGCGCCCAGGCCGCAGAGGACCCGGACGGGGATCGGCGGCACCTTCGAACGCTCCCCGGGGGTGGCCGCAAAGACACCTTCAGGGCCGAGCTTGACGATGGCCAGCGAGACTCCCTGCTCGAGCAACCAGTCGGCGGCCGCCTCCGGGTCGCCCAGGCCGGTCGCCATCTCCATCTCCTCCCGGTTGCCGACCACCGCCGTGGCCTGCGCGATGGCCTCCTGCGCCCAGCGCCGGCCCTCCTCCGGCGCAGCCCAGAGCATCGGCCGCCAGTCGCAGTCGAAGACCGTGTGCGGGCGGCGGCCGCGACGCCGGAGCGCGGTCAGGGTGGCGCTCCGGCTGGGCTCGTCGCTGAGCCCGGTGCCCGTGGTCCAGAAGAGCGGAACCGCGGCGATCGCCTCCAGGTCCAGCTCCTCGGCCCTGAGGTTCATGTCCGGGGCTTTCGGCTGCCGGTAGAAGAGGAGGGGGAAGTGATTCGGGGGGTGGAGCTCGCAGAAGACGATCGGGGTTCTCAGCTCGGGGTCGGTGCCGACCCAGCGAGTGTCGACCCCGAATCCGCTCAGGGCCGTGCGGACGTATGCCCCGAACCCGTCGTCCCCCACCTTGGTGATGACCGCCGCCCGCCGCCCGAGCCGGGCCGCCGCCACCGCCACGTTGGTGGCCGAGCCTCCTAGCGACTTGGCGAAGGTCCTCACCTCGGCCAGCGACACGCCGACCTGCTCTGGGTAGAGGTCGACCGAGACCCGGCCCATGGTCACGACCTCGAGCTGCTCAGCGGCCACACAGGTACTCAAGGCTGCACCGGTTGTCCTCCACCGGCCCCCTGCCGGGGAAAGGTTCCTCGTCGAGCACGCGATCCTGCTCCACCACGTACCAGCCGCGGTAGCCGGACGCCTCCAGCCGGGCCACGACCTCGGCGATCCCCGCCCCGCCCTCGCCGAGCGGCCGGTAGAGTCCGGCTCTGACGGCCTCGTGATACCCGATCCGGCGTTCGCGCACGGCGGTCGCCAAGGCAAGGTCGATGTCCTTCAGATGGACCAAGACCACCCGCTCGGGAGGGACCAAGGCGGGATCGATGCCGCCCAGCAGGAAGTGGCCGGTGTCGAGGCAGATCCCGACCCGGGTCCGCTCCAGGAGCTCCTCCACGTGGGCGGCGGTTTCGATCTGGGTCCCGAAGTGGGGATGGACGGCAGCGGTCAGGCCACGTCGGGCGCAGACCTCCTCCAAACGTCGAATCGCCTCCCAGGTCTCGGAGGTGGGGCGGAGCCGGGCTCCGTAGCCACGGCGAGCATCTGTCGCTCCCAACGACAACAGCCGGGCCCCGCGCGCCGCCAGCCATGCTGCTTGGTGCTCCACCGGCTCCATCCGGCCCGCGGCGATGTAGCCGGCCACGACCTGGAGCCCAGCCGTATCGGGCATCCAGCCCGGAGGCCCGGCCTCGGTGGCCTTGAAGCCGAGCTCCCGCATCTCCTCCAGCACTCGGTGTGCCGCCATCTGGTGACCCCAGCCCGGTACCTCCGAGACGCCCCAGGAGATGGGCGCCGAGGCCAATCGCGAGGAATCGACCAGCGGTGCTCCCGCTCCCCGATCGCCCGCCATCGCGGCTTCCTCATCCAGCCTCCCGCCCACGACCGCGCTCGGAAGGGGCGTTGACCATTCAGTATATTCATTAATATAATATCATCGCCCCGACCACGATGGAAGCACCCATCCCAAGGCGACCCGAATGAGCGCGCCGGTCAGCGTGGCCGTGATCGGCCTGGGACGGATGGGATGCCAGCACGCCGAGAACCTCGCTTGGCGGGTTCCCGGCGCCCGTCTGGCGCTGGTGGTCGACGCCGATCAGGGACGGGCCAGGGAGCAGGCCGCTCGTCTGGGCGAGGTGGCCTGGTCGGCGCACCTCGAGGACGCCCTGCACGACGTGGCCATCCAGGCGGTCGTGATCGCCGCGCCCACCCCTGCCCACGCCGACATGGTGGAGGCGGCGATCGCCGCCGGCAAGGACCTGTTCTGCGAGAAGCCCCTGACCCTGGATCGGGCCCGGAGCGCCGAGCTGTCGGCTCGCGCCGCCGCCAGGGGGGTACGGCTGCAGGTCGGCTTCCATCGCCGCTTCGACCCCGACTACCGGGAGGTCAAGCGGCAGGTTGAGAGCGGGGCGGTAGGGCGCATCTACCTCTTCCGGGAGTCCTGCCGGGACATGCGGCCGCCCAGCTTCGAGTACATCGAGAACTCGGGCGGGATCTTCGCCGACGTCACCCTCCACGACTTCGACGTGGCGCGCTGGCTGGTCGGAGAGGTGGCGGAGGTGACCGCCGTCGCCGGTGCCGTCTCCGATCCCCGATTTCTCGCCGCCCACGACGTCGACAACGCGGTCGTGGTGCTGAGGTTCGCGGGCGGGGCCCTGGGCGTCATCGACAACAGCCGCGTGGCCGGCTACGGGTACGAGTGCTCGGCCGAGCTCGTTGGCGAGCGCAAGACGCTTCGTATCGGCGGTCGCCGCTCCCATCAACGCCTGGACGTCGAGGAGCTGAGCGGAGGGTGGGCTCGTCGCGGCTACGTGACGGATTTCGTCGAGCGCTTCCATCGTGCGTACCTGGCCGAGATCGAGGCTTTCGTCGCGGCCGTCCGTGACGATCGAATGCCCGAGGTGACAGGAGAGGATGCCACCTGTGCCTTGGATCTGGCCGAAGCAGCCCGCCGCTCCTGGCAAGAGCGGCGGCCGATTCGCATTCCGGAGGACGAGTGAAGTGCACCTCAGACGCGTGCTTTCGATGACCGCTGCGCTCGCTGCCCTGGCCCTGACGGCGTGCGGGTCCTCGTCGTCCAGCGGCCCGTCCTCGACCGCCGTGGTCGAAGGGCAGTATTTCATCTTGATCCGGCATGGGTTGCCCAGCGATTCGTTCTGGGCGCCCGTCCAGAAGGGGTTCACCGACGCCGGCAAGCTCTACGGGGTCAAGACCACTTACCAGGCCACCGGCAACAACTCGTCCGACGAGGCCAAGGCCATCGACGCGGCGGTCGCGCAGCACGTGACCGGCATCGTGGTCACGCTTCCCGACGCGGGCGCGGAGGGCCCCGCCATCAAGCGGGCCGAGGCCGCCGGCATCCCCGTGATCACCGTCAACACCGGCTCGACCACGTACCGAGAGGTGGGCGCGCTCACCCACGTCGGCCAGGATGAGACCCTGGCCGGCCAGGGGGCGGGCGAGCGGCTCAAGGCGGCCGGGCTGCATCACATCCTCTGCGTGCTCCACCAGCAGTTCAACGTGGCCCTGGAGCAGCGCTGTGCCGGCGCCAAGCAGGGCTTCGGCGGAGCCGTGACCAACCAGTACGTGCCCGGGACCAGCGACATCCCCGGAACGGAAGCATCGATCAAGGCCACCCTGCAGTCGGACTCCAGCATCGACGGGGTCTTGACCCTCGACCCCGACATCGCCATGGCGGCCAAGGACGCGATCGCAGCGGCCAACAGCAGCGCCAGGCTGGCGACCTTCGACCTGAGCAACAACGTGCTCGCGGCCATCAAACAGGGGAAGATCCTCTTCGCCGTCGACCAGCAGCCCTACCTCCAGGGTTACCTTCCCGTCTCCTTCCTGGTCCTGTACAAGCAAAACGGGAACGTGGTCGGCGGCGGCCAGCCCGTGCTGACCGGTCCCAGCTTCGTCGATTCCAACAACGTCGACAAGATCACGGCCTGCGTGAAGGCGGGCAACTGCTGAGCCATGACGGCCATCCGTGAGCTGCTCACGGGAAGGGCGCCGCGTGCCGGAGAACCCCCGGGCCAGCGACAGCGAGCGGCCACGCTCGCCCAGCGCGTGCTGGGCCGGCCCAGCCTGGGGGCGGTGGGCGGTGCCCTCGCCGTCCTCCTCTTCTTCTCCTTCTACACCACCCAGTTCAAGACCCCGAGCGGGATCGCGACCTGGCTCGATCCCTCCTCGACCCTGGGCATCGTCGCCGTCGCCGTCGCGCTCTTGATGATCGGCGGGGAGTTCGACCTCTCCGCCGGTGTGATGACCGGCTCCACCGGCCTTTGCATGGGGCTACTCGCGGTCGAGCTCCAGCTCAACGTCTGGCTGGCCATGCTGGGGGCGCTGCTCTTCGCCGTCGCGGTCGGCCTCCTCAACGGGACCCTGGTGGTCTGGACCCGCCTGCCGAGCTTCATCGTCACCCTCGGGACCTTCTTCATGCTGCAGGGCCTCAACAACGGTGTGGCCCAGCTGGTGACCAACACGGTGCGCGTGGACAACATCGACGCCGCCCCCGGCTACCGGCTGCCCTTCCTGCTCCTGGGCTCCACCGTCACCCTGGCCGGGGCCAGGTTCCAGGTCGCCATCCTCTGGTGGATCGCGCTGACCGCGCTCGGCTCCTGGCTCCTGCTCCGGACCCGGGTGGGCAACTGGGTGTTCGCGGTGGGCGGCAATCCCATCGCCGCCCGCGGGGTCGGGGTGCCCGTGGCCAGGGTCAAGATCGGGCTCTTCATCGGCACCGCGGTGTCGGCCTGGCTGGTGGGGATGATGACCGCGCTCCGGTTCACGTCGGTGACCGCGGCCCAGGGTGTCGGGCTGGAACTCCAGTACATCATCGCGGCCGTGGTCGGCGGTTGCCTGCTGACCGGCGGCTACGGCTCGGTGGTGGGGACCTCGATCGGGGCGCTGATCTTCGGCATGGCCCAGATCGGCATCCCCTTCGCCGGCTGGAACAGCAACTGGTTCGATCTGTTCCTGGGGATCATGCTGCTGTTCGCGGTGCTCATCAACAACGCGGTGCGGCGGCGCTACCAGGAGGTGACCTCGTGACCCCGCCGGTGATCGAGGCCCGCAACGTCTCCAAGTACTTCGGGCGCGTGATCGCCCTGCAGAACGTGTCCATGGCCGCCGAGGCCGGTCAGGTCACCTGCGTCCTGGGCGAGAACGGGGCGGGCAAGTCGACCCTGATCAAGATCCTCTGCGGCTTCTACCAGCCGGACGAGGGGGAGATCCTGGTCGACGGTCGGCCCTGCGTCTTCGATTCGCCGCGGAGCGCCCGGGAGGCGGGGATCGCCACCGTGTACCAGGACCTGGCCGTGGTCCCCCTGATGTCGGTCTGGCGCAACTTCTTCCTGGGAGCCGAGCCACGGCGCGGCATCGGGCCCCTGCGCTTCCTCGACGTCGAGACCGCAAAGCGGATCGCCCGGGAGGAGATCGGCAAGATGGGGATCACGATCCGCGATCCCGATCAGCCGGTCAGCACCCTCTCGGGGGGCGAGCGGCAATCGGTGGCGACCGCTCGGGCGGTGTACTTCGGAGCCCGGGTGCTCATCCTCGACGAGCCCACCGCCGCCCTCGGGGTCAAGGCGGCTGGGGTGGTGCTCAGGTACATCACGCGGGCGCGCGAGCGGGGCCTGGCCGTGATCTTCATCACCCACAACCCCGCCCATGCCTACATGGTCGGCGACCGCTTCGTGCTGCTGAACCTGGGACGTTGCGTGGGCGACTACCGGCGAGGAGAGATCAGCCGGGACGAGCTGGTGGGCAAGATGGCGGGCGGAGCCGAACTCGATCAGCTCGCCCACGAGCTGGATCAGCCGCTCGGCGCCAACGGCTGAGAGCCGGAGTCCGAATCCACCGCTGCCATCGCCTCCTGCGGTTGGACCGTGGGTTCCGCGCCAGGGCCACACCTTACCGCCTGGCGAAAGCCGACGATCCGCGATCAGGGACCCCCGTACGCCAGGACCGAGCAACGCGGGCCCAGTGCCCGGCCGAGGCGTGCGTCGAGCGTGACCAGGGGGGCACCGAGCAGCTCGGCCAGCGCGACGTAGGAAGCCTCGTAGGTGGTCAGGGCCCGACGCAGTTCCCACGCGCGAGCGGCCAGCGGAGCGTAGGGACACAGCTGAAGGGGGAGCGCGGTCAGGTCGCGGTGCGCCAGGCTGGCGGCGGTGGGATCGAGGACGCCGGCCAGCTCCTGCCGGCGCAGGATGTTGGCGGCCTCGTAGGGCATCAGCTCGGGGGCGGCCAGATCGGCCCCGGTCACGCTCGCCGTGACC